>JACCDS011024865.1_pt1 | contig 63979 bp, 51 predicted proteins | sample 7446441 | NCBI WGS metagenome assembly JACCDS01 (sample SAMN15323445, study PRJNA562643) | freshwater metagenome | isolation source: river surface water | place: USA:Blue River Watershed | collected 2017-08-17
ATGAAAAGCAATACTATTTTTTTAATTCTTTTTGGTTTGGATGCTTTCTTGGAATTGATTATACCGATCCTACTTCCCAATTTCAATGCACTCCGTTTTGTTACAAAACCTTTGTTGATGATTTTTTTGTTCTTGTATGTTTTGTCGATCAAAGAATTATCTAACAAAATAATTATTTTAATTGCTTTGTTTTTTGCTTGGTTGGGAGATGTTTTCTTAATGATTCCTGGTAGTAATCCATTGTTTTTTCAATTAGGTCTCGGTTCATTCCTTGTGATGCAAGTTGTTTACATCCTTTTGTTTTTGAAACAATCATTCCATTTGAAATTCATTCCTATTCGTTATATCGTTCTTACAATGATTCCTATCATTTTGTATGTTGGCTTATTTTTGAACTTTCTTTTGCCAAATATAGTTGAGGGCTTACAATTACCTGTTGTCGTATACGCTTTTGCCCTTGGATCGATGATGTACTTTTCATTACAAAGAATTCAATTCTCGTCGCGAAATAATTTTTGGCTTGTCACTTTTGGCGCTTTTCTTTTTGTTGTTTCTGATAGCTTATTGGCTTTTGGGAAGTTTTATTATTCATTTCCTGGGAATTCGTTCTTGGTAATGTCTACTTATATCCTTTCTCAATTGCTACTAATCAAGGGTTTAGTTACTTTTGTACCTATTCAAAAAAATTAATTTTTAAGCATGTCTGCTACTTTATTATCTACCGAGGTGTTTTCTCAATTAACTGAGCGTATTCAAGGTAAATTGCATACGGACCAAGTGATGCGTACGCTTTATGCTACAGATGCTTCCGCTTACAGAGAAATGCCATTAGCTGTGGTAATTCCTGAAACGGTGGATGATATTCAAAAAATCATTGTTTTTGCAGATCAACACCAAATTCCTTTGATACCAAGAACTGCCGGAACTTCATTGGCGGGTCAGGTGGTAGGTGCAGGTTTAGTAGTTGACGTATCCAAATATTTTGACAAGATCATAGAAGTAAATAAAGAAGCTTCTTATGCATGGGTTGAACCTGGTGTTGTTCGTGATGTGTTGAATGTTGAATTAAAAAAACATGGTTTGTTTTTTGGCCCTGAGACTTCTACTGCGAATCGAGCGATGATTGGTGGTATGTTGGGCAATAATTCTTGTGGATCCAATTCTGTGGTTTATGGTTCAACTCGTGACCATGTGTTAGAAGTTGAAGGGTTTTTGTCAGATGGAACTTTTGTGACATTTGGGGCAGAAAATCCATTTGAAACACTTGGGAAATTAAAAGAGGGTTCCCGTTTACATCAAATTTATACAAAGACTTTAGAAGCTTTATCTGATACTGGAAATCAGGAAAATATTATCAATGAGTTTCCTAAGCCAAGTATTGACCGACGAAATACTGGATATGCTTTAGACATGCTTTTAAATACCAAAGCTTTTGGGAAAAAGGATGTCGATTTTAATTTTTGTTCTTTATTGGCGGGTTCGGAAGGAACTTTGTTTTTTGCTACTCGTATAAAATTGCATGTTGATCCAGTGCCTCCTGCACATATTGGATTGGTTTGTGCGCATTTTAATACAATCGATGAAGCGCTTCGAGCTAATTTAATTGCCTTGAAGTTTAATCCATCTGCCTCTGAGTTAATGGATCATTATATTCTGGAGTGTACTAAAGCTAATCCTGAGCAAAGACAAAATCGCTTTTTTGTGGAAGGGGATCCTGGTGCGATTTTAGTAGTAGAATTGCGTTCAGATGATCCTGAAGAATTACTTCAGCGCGCAAAGGAGGTTGAGAGTTCGATGTTGGATGCAGGTTTAGGATATCATTTCCCTTACGTGGAAGGAGCAAATGTTAAGAAAGTATGGGATTTGAGAAAGGCTGGTTTAGGCTTGCTTTCAAACCTGCCTGGAGATGAAAAAGCTGTAGCTGTCATTGAGGATACAGCTGTGGATGTTAATGATTTACCTGCGTTTATTGCTGAATTCAATGAGATATTGGCTGAGAATAATTTGTACTGTGTACATTATGCTCATGCTGGATCTGGTGAACTACATTTAAGACCTATTATTAATTTAAAAACCAAGGAAGGGCATCAACTTTTTCGAACCATCGCTGAAGAAATCGCTCGATTGGTAAAAAAATACAAGGGATCTTTGTCCGGTGAACATGGAGATGGCCGCCTGAGAGGGGAGTTTATACCTTGGATGGTCGGAGATAAAAATTATCAATTGATGCGTCAATTGAAATCTTGGTGGGACCCTAAAGGAATTTTCAATCCGAATAAAATTGTTGATACTCCGCCAATGGATACTTCATTGCGCTACGAGGCTGGTCAACAAACTCCAACATTCAAAACAGCCTTTCGTTTTCAAGATCAGGATGTTTTGCAACATGCTGAACAATGCAATGGTTCGGGCGATTGTCGTAAAACGCCTATATCTGGTGGAACTATGTGTCCTTCTTTCATGGCAACGCGCAATGAAAAGGAAACTACAAGAGCCAGAGCTAATATTTTAAGGGAATTCTTAACACGTTCAACTCAGCCTAATCGTTTTGCACACGACGAAATTAAAGAGGTGATGGATTTGTGTTTAGCTTGCAAGGGATGTAAATCGGAATGTCCTTCCAATGTCGATGTTGCCAAGTTGAAAATGGAGTTTTTATACCAATATCAAAAAGAAAAAGGCTTGCCAATACGTAGTTGGTTGGTAGGGAATTTTGCAAAAATTTCAAGTTTTGCCTCAAATTTCCCATATCTATATAACTTGGTGATGGATACTCCATTTTTACGTAAAATGGCAAACCGATTGGTTGGTTTTCATCCAGAAAGAACCATGCCACTTATGGCAAAGCAAAGTTTACAGGGATGGATCAAACAACGTACAACTATACAATCTGATAAGTCTGTTTACCTATTTGTTGATGAATTTACCAATTACAATGATGTTGAAGTAGGAAAGAAGGCGATACTTTTGTTAGAGGCATTGGGTTATTCCATTAGAACTCTTTCTCATCCTATTTCAGGTAGAGCCTACTTGTCAAAAGGAATGTTAGATGAAGCAAAGGCAATTGCACAAAGAAATGTGGAACTTTGGTCTTCTATTGTGACTGAAGATATCCCATTAGTCGGAATTGAACCTTCTGCTTTATTAACTTTCAGAGATGAATATCCTGATTTGGTGACTGATGAATGGGTGGATCGTGCGAAATCTTTAGCAGGTAAGGTTTATTTGTTAGAAGAGTTTATTGCCAAAGAATTGGATGCGAAAAGGATTAATCCTTCTGCTTTTACAACAGAAAAGAAATTGCTGAAATTGCACGGTCATTGTCAACAAAAGTCGATTAGCTCTTTAGTATTTGCTAAAAAAGCATTGTCTTTACCTATCAATTATGAAGTTCAATTAATACCTTCTGGGTGTTGTGGAATGGCAGGTTCTTTTGGTTATGAAAAAGAACATTATGATTTATCGATGCAAATAGGAGAGTTGGTCTTATTTCCGACAATCAGAGCTCAAGCTGAGGAGGTGGAAATTGTAGCTTCTGGTACAAGTTGCCGTCATCAAATTCACGACGGTACGCATCGCAGAGCGAAGCATACCGCCGAAATTTTATTTGAAGCGCTGGCTTAGAATCTCCATCTGACGAAGGCTTCCATTGCTTCATATTCAGCTAGGCCCAAATCATTGTATATTTGGGCAGTACCACGGTTACGCTCTTCCGCTCTTTGCCAAAACTCTCTAGAGTCGTCGCCTTGGAAAACAACACCATCTTTTTGTGATTGGTGCTTGAAAATACCCATTCGTTTCTTGAATACTTGATCAGGCGACATGGGTACGGCCATTTCAATTTGGTCAATATCCCATTCTGCCCAAGCACCTTTATAAAGCCATACCCAGCAATTTTTCATGTATTCCCGATGCTTTAGTCGGGTAATTGCTTCAAAAATGGCATCTAAACAAACTTTATGTGTTCCATGTGGGTCTGCTAAATCACCAGCTGCATAGATTTGGTGCGGCTGTATTTCTTCAATCAAATCCATGATTATTTGAATATCTTCTTCACCAATGGGCTTTTTACGGATGGTACCTGTCTCGTAAAAAGGCATTTCAAGGAAATGTGCGTTTTCTTTTTTGATTCCTACAAATCGACAAGTGTTTTTTGCTTCTCCTTTACGAATGATACCTTTGATTTCTCTGACAGCTGGAATATCAATTTCCGAATCCTTTTTATTTTTCAAGAATTTAACAGCTTCTTTGTATATTTTGTTTGCTTTCGGATTAGGACTATCAAATTTTTCATTGAAGTCAATGACGAATTCCGCAAAACGCAAAGCTTCATCATCCGCAACGGCAATATTACCTGTAGTTTGGTAGGCTACATGTACGTCATGACCTTGGTCATGCAGACGTTGGAACGTTCCTCCCATGGAAATAATGTCATCATCAGGATGTGGACTGAAAATAATTACTTTTTTCTTGGCAGGGAATGCTCTTTCTGGACGATGCGTGTCATCTGCATTTGGTTTTCCACCAGGCCAACCTGTGATTGTATGTTGTAGGTAATTAAATACTTCTATGTTAATGTCGTAGGCTTGTCCATACAATGCAAGTAAATCAGACAGGCCATTTTCGTTGTAATCTTTATTGGTAAGTTTGAGGACAGGCTTACCGATAGTCAAGGAAAGATGTGTGACAGCTTTTTTGATCATTGTTCTGTCCCAATTCACTGAATCAACTAACCAAGGAGTTTTGATACGAGTAAGTAAAGCCGCTGCCGTTTCATCTAAGATAAAACTTGCGTTCGAGTGTTGTTGTAAATAGGAAGCAGGTATTTCAGATGTTACAGGACCTTCTACTGCTTTTGCAACGCTTTCTGCTTTATGCTCTCCCCAAGCTAAAAGAACAATTCTCTTGGCTTGCATGACTTTTTCGATACCTGTTGTAATGGCTTTTTTCGGCACTTTGGCTAGTCCGCCAAAATCGAAAGATGCATCAATTTTAGTACTGATGTCTAAGGTCATTAATCTAGTTTTTGAGTTGATCAATGAACCCGGCTCATTAAATCCAATGTGTCCATTTCTTCCAATTCCCAACAGTTGAAAATCTAACCCTCCTAACTTGTCAATTTTATCTTCATAATCTTTACAAAATTCTGGGACTTTCTCAATCGCTAAGGTTCCGTCGGGAATATGGTAATTTGTTACCGGTATGTCAACTTGATCAAAAAGTTGCTCTTTCATAAAGCGAACATAACTTTGAATTGCATCCGGTTCCATGGGATAATATTCGTCGAGATTAAAAGTGATGACATTTTTGAAGCTTAATCCTTCTTCTTTGTGCATCCTGATCAACTCTTGGTATACCTTTTTGGGTGAAGAGCCTGTAGCGAGTCCGAGTACTGCAGGTTTGCCTTCTTTGGCTCTTAGGCGTATTAAATTCGCGATTTCTTGGGCTACTGCTTTCGATGCTTTTTCTGAATCTGCAAAGATTATCGTAGGGATGCGTTCAAAACTAATGGCTTGTTCCATGTGAATTTATTGGATGTTTTTAGGAGACACAACGATAAAATCGAGCTCCAAGGTTTCAAATATTCTAAGTATTGTTTTAATGGCAGGATTTCCTTTTCCTAGTTCAATTGAATGGATAGTTTTGATGGCTACCCCACTTTTCTCACTTAAATCTTCTTGTTTAAGGTTTAAAGCATTTCTTTTTTCTCTAATGATTTTACCAAATATTTTTAAATCCATTCGTTATTTATGCATAATTTGCTTTTACAAAAATAGACAATAAATATTAAAATAAAATAATATCGGAAATATATTACTGGTTTTAAAATAAAATATCATTATTTTGTTTTTTTGAATTCATTTTGATTTAAAAAATGCCATTCATCATATATTAAAACATTTATTGATTGTTTCGGTTTAAATTTATGGTTCATTTGAATTGTATGAAAATATTTAAAATCTTATTTGCATTTACACTGAGCATCTTTACAATTACTCTCTTTGCACAAAAATCTACTCTGAACGGGTATATTAAAGATAAAAATAATGGGGAAGGTGTGATTGCTGCTACTGTTTTTGTGAAAGAACTAAAAACGGGTACTACTTCTAATACCTATGGGTTTTACAGTATTACCTTAGCTCCAGGAACATATACTTTTGTTTTTTCGTCAACGTCATTTAAAAAAGTAGAAAAGGTATTGACTTTTTCAGGTGAATCAAAAGAATTGAATGTAGAATTGGAACCAGAAATTGCCGAATTGGCAGAAGTGAAAGTAACTGCCAAAGCATTTGATGAAAATGTGAAAAGTATTGAGATGTCTGTTAATAAAATAGATATCAAAACCATCCGTAAAATACCAGCATTATTAGGTGAGGTGGATTTAGTGCGAGCGATTCAATTACTTCCAGGCGTTTCTACTGTTGGCGAAGGGGCTTCTGGCTTTAATGTCAGAGGTGGTGGAGTGGATCAAAATTTGGTTTTATTAGATGATGCACCTGTTTACAATTCTTCCCATTTATTTGGCTTCTTTTCAGTATTCAATCCGGATGCGGTTAAAGATGTTAAATTGTATAAAGGAGGCATTCCTTCTTTGTATGGTGGGCGAGTATCTTCTATTTTGGATGTCAAAATGAAGGAAGGGAATGCTAAAAAATTGGAAGTTAATGGCGGTATAGGAGTTATATTTTCCAGGCTATCCATTGAAGCCCCAATTGTTAAAGATAAGGCATCTTTTATTGTAGCAGCCAGAAGGTCCTATATAGATATTTTAGCTAAACCTTTTTTGACAGGAAATAATGCCAATGCCCAATTTAATTTTTATGATTTAACCGCAAAGGTTAATTATACCATTAATAATAAAAATACTGTATTCCTATCAGGGTATTTTGGAAGGGACGTATTTGGGACCGGTTTTGGCTTTAATTGGGGTAATTCAACTTTGTCTGCAAGATGGAATCATGTTTTTTCCAATAAATTATTTTTAAATGCCACTACATTTTACAGTAATTATGATTATTTATTGGATTCTGATTTAGAAAATAAAAGACCCAATGATAATTTTCGTTGGACCTCCAACATTGTTAATTTAAGTTTTAAGCCTGATTTTACTTATTATATTCGACCAGATAATACCTTGACTTTCGGCGGTCAAATTATTTCATATGAATTCAAACCTGGGCAAGCAATTGCCTCTTCAGGCGGGGAAAAAAGGGAATTTGGCCAAGCAAATAAAAAAGGAGTCGAGACTTCATTTTATGTAGGTCATGAATGGAAATTAACACCTAAAATAGGTTTGCAATATGGAATAAGATATTCAAATTATAATTACAAGAGTTTAAACGGTGAATACTATGAGCGAATCAATGTTGCTCCTTCCATCGAAAACCCATCCGGGTATTTTTTGAAAATAATCAATGTGGACCCGGCTACCACCGTGGCATCCTATGGAAACTGGGAACCTCGTTTCGCTGTGAATTTAAATTTAACGGAAAGCTCTTCGTTAAAGGCAAGTTATAATCGATTGGCACAATATGTTCACTTAATGTCAAATACTGCTGCATCCACTCCCTTAGATGTGTGGACCTCCTCCACTAATAATATTAAACCACAAGTAGCCGATCAAGTTGCTTTGGGATATTTTAAAAACCTTGGGCCTGATGGGAACAATTATGAAGCTTCTGTAGAGGTTTATTACAAGGATATGCAAAATCAAATTGATTATGCAGATCGGGCTAATTTGTTTTTAAATCCCTATTTCGAAAAAGATTTATTGTTTGGAAAGGGTAGAGCTTATGGAATTGAGTGGTTTTTAAAGAAAAATACCGGAAAATTGACAGGTTGGCTTTCTTATACTTTGGCTAGGACAGAGCGTAAAATTGAAGGCTTAAATGACAATGAATGGTATGCAAATAGATATGATAGGACTCATACTTTAAATGTTATTGGTCAATATCAATTGTCCTCTAAATGGTCTTTTGGAGTAAATTTTGCCTATATTACTGGTGTTCCTTATTCCGTTCCTGTACAAAAATATAGTTACGAAGGGATAGCCTATCCTTTGACACTACCTGGCACAAGGGGAAATATTCGTGTTCCTGATTATCACCGAATGGATATTTCAGCTACCAAAAAGAATAAAAAAGGTCTCTTTAATAAAGGGAGTTCAGAATGGGTCTTTTCAATATATAATTTATATAACCGCAAAAATCCTTTCTCTATTTACACTCGACCGAACGAAGACAATGCTTTGAAAACAGAAGCTGTTCAGCTTTCTATCATTGGCTCATTTGTTCCTGCTATTACATATAATTTTTCGTTTTAATATGAGATACTTAAGACTATATATTATTGGTTTATTTGTTGTAATATTCTTTTCATCTTGTGAAGAAATAGTCACATTGGATTCACCTAATTTTGATAATTACTTCGTTGTTCAATCTACATTAACTAATCAAAAGGGCCCTCAACAAATTCTTTTATCTAAATCACAAAACTATTTTGACAATTCTACGCCAATTGTTATTTCAGGAGCTAAGGTGGAAGTGACAGATAATGAAGGGAATAAATATACATTTTTAGAAAATAGCTCGAGTAAAGGAAGCTATGTTTGGTCTCCATCAACAGAAACGGAAGTATTAGGCAAAGTCGGCAGAACATATACCTTGTCAGTAAAATGGTCAGGAGAGTCCTACACTGCAACATCAAAGATGTATCGTGTTCCACCGGTTGACTCTATTTTATATCAATACAGCGATGCATCAGGTAGGCAATCTGGAGAGGATAAGCCTAAAAAAGGGTATGATGCACAATTTTTTGCTAGAGATCCATTGGGAATAGGAGATTGTTATCGTGTCAAGTTTTACAAAAATGGAGTTCTTTTTAATGGTACTAATAATTTAACCCTCTTATACGATTCTAATTTTCAAAAAGGTTCACAAGCGGATGGTTTACTTTTTATTTTACCAGTGCGTAGAGCCATTTCTCCAGAGCTCTATTTGGAAAACGACAAAATAAAAGTGGAGTTATATTCGATTTCAGAGGATCAGTTTAATTTTTGGTCACAAGCTAGATTGGAATTAAATAATGCTGGCTTGTTTTCAAGACCGGCTGCCAATATTCCTACGAATATCGTTAACACCAACCCTAACTCCAAGATTCAAGGTGCAGGGTGGTTTGGAGTTTCTGCTGTAAGTACGCTTGAAACAGTAGTTGACCCTAAAAAAGCAAGAACGAATTTAAAATAGTTTGGATTTGAATTTTATTTAGGATGGGATTTTCAACGATTCTTTGTGTCAAAAACTGAATAATTAACACAAGGACTCAAATTTTATATTTCTTCCCTTTTCTCTCTACCTATTTTTTTCTCTCTTTATCTATTTGTTGCTTGCCACATCCTAAAATTATCAGACAACTGAAATAAAAAACACATAAATTGCAGGGGGTAAGGGGACCCATTCCCCAAATGGTTTTTTTACAATACTTCCTAATAACTTTTTGATAATTCTTATCAGTAAACTGATTTTCTTGAATTTTCTGTTAAAAAATCACACGGCTGAGCGTTTTAAAAAGAAATAAGTGAATTTTATTTAGGACGATTGATAATTGCTCAGTCCTTGATTGGACTTGTTTTTTGAGTTATAAAATGACTGATTTCAGAACCAAACAATCCATGTTTTTATTCGAAATTTAGAATTAAACTGACGGTGTGTGTGTTGAGATGTGTAATTTCTTTTAATCGATTGGCTACGGGATCTGTCGCATCTGGTGCTTGATATATGTTGAAAATACCATGTGAAAATCTAATTTCTGGTGCAAATTTGAAAAATTGAAAAAATTGCTCAAATCCAAAGCCATATTCAAGTGCTACATCAGATTTTTTGGCGTAAATCGAATGGTTGTAATCGCTTGAGGAGCTTGCAAAATTTTTATCTCTTGTGTTCGCTTCAATGCCAAATTTAGCTCCTGCCAAAACAAAAAATCGATGATTCTTTCTTCTAATCGACCTAAATTTAATTGACACAGGAATTTCTAACCATGTTGATTCACGGAGATAATTTAAATTGCTTGTTTCCAATCCTGATTTTATAAGAATTTTATTTGGTAAATAATAATCCAAATGTCTTTCAAATAACGCCACATTGATTCCTGTTTTTAATTCGATGTGTCGATTAAATGCATAATTAGCGACGCCACCAATTTGAAATCCGAAATGTTTGGGAGATAAAATAATATCAGAATTACTGTTTTCAGCAATATAGTTGAAATTAGAGCCAGCTAGGCCAAATAAAAATCCAAAGTGCAAAGGTCTAGCATCATAATATTCATGGTATACTCTTTTGTATTTACTTTTTTGTGCAAATAAAGTTGTAATGGAACCCAATAAAAGAAGAAGTATAAATACCTTTTTCAAATGATTACTATTTTCTACCTAAATAAATGGAACAAATACCGCCAGTCATGGGAATCCATTCTGTTTTACTGTATCCAACTTTTTGATATATTTCTAAAAAGTCTTTTCCATCTGGAAATGCTTGAACAGATTCAGGAAGATAGGTGTAAGCAGCCGGATCCTTTGATATTAATTTCCCTAAAATTGGCAACATATACTTTGAATAAAAAGCATAAAGCTGTTTCATTGGGAATTTTTTCGGATTGGAAAATTCAAGGATTAAACAATACCCACCTGGTTTTAATACTCTCAACATATCTGTCAATCCTTTTTCTAAATTTTCGTAATTTCTTACTCCAAAACTAACGGTGATAGCGTCAAAACTTTTGTCTTCAAATGGTAGATTTTCTGAATCGCCTACTTGTAAGGTGATTTTGTTTTCTAATCCTAATTTCTTGATTTTTTCCTTGCCAAAAGATAACATCCCTTCCGAAATATCCACTCCTATGATTTTATCAGGTTGAATTTTCAAGGTTTCAATGGCAAAATCCCCTGTCCCTGTGGCGATATCAAGAACTGTTTTAATACCTTTATTTTTCAATAATCGTATGGCTTTTTTCCTCCAGATAATGTCTATTCCACCACTTAATAAATGATTTAAGAAATCATATTTGGGTGAAATTGAATCGAACATGTCAGCAACTTGCTCTTTTTTACCTTTCGACTGGTCTTTGTAAGGGACTACCATAGATTATTGTTTTTCTATCTTTACTAACGATAGAAGGTTCATTTTGTTTGGTAAAATTACAAAAATAATTGGGTATTAGTTGGCCATTTGAAAGGCATTTACCAAAATCCACATGAGTGCAAAACTGATGAGCATAGAGAAATTGACTAAGGCTGCTGCTATGCTTGTATTAAATTCCAACTCGTCTGAATAAGTAATTAATGTCATTCCGGCAGGCAAAATAATACAGATTAATAACATGTTTCTATAATGGTCATCAAATGGGACGGTATAGTACAAAGTAAACCCAACCGTTAATCCAAGCAAATAGCGAAAGCCCAACACTTTAAATACTTTGTAATAGATACTTTTAGGAAGTCTTACACTGAAATAGATTCCCATCAATAATAATACCAAAGGCTTATTCCCTTTGGCCACCACTCCAATGATTTCCGTTAAAAATTCTGGGACTTGTAAGTGTAATAAATTTACTAATAAACCAATCAGCATGGCTTGGAAGGGTGGAAGCGAAAACACTTTTTTGAAGATATGCTTGTATATATTTCCTTTTTTAGGGTGATTGGATAAATAATTCCCTACGCCATAGGTTACAATGAAATTGATAAATGAATTTCCTAGGTCAAACATTGCAGCATATAAAAGACCTTTCCAACCCCAAATTCCCTCGATCAGCGGAAAGGCAAATAAGCCTAAATTATATCCTGCGCATCCCATGGTCAATATTCCTCTATCTGCTGCATTTTCTTCTTTTTTGAAAAGTTGAAATCCCAATAATGAGCAAATACTTCCAAATACGATACAAATGAGTGGCATCCACAATAATTCAGCACTGATTTCCACTTTAATCATTGTTGTGAAGACCAAAGCTGGAAAAGTAGAATACATCAATAATCGAGAAATCGATTTTGCGTCACTTAAACGAATGAATCCCCATGATTTTAACAAATAACCTAAGGTGATAACTGCTAAAGCTGAACCGAATACGAAGTTGGGAGAATTCATCGTTGAACAATAGTTTGTGCAAAATCTTCAATAGTTTGATAAATTAAATCAAGTTCTTGATTTTTTATGCAATAAGGTGCTAAAATATACAAAGTGTTCCCTAAAGGTCTCATTAAAATGCCTTTCTTAATAAAAAATTGATAAGCAATATCTCTTATTGAATGTGTATAACTATTGGTTTCGCCTGTTTCGATTTCGAAAGCGATAATTGTGCCTAACTGTCTAGGATTTTTGAAAACAGTATGATGGTTTAATTTTTCTTTCCAACGTTGATGATGTAATTGAATTCTTTCGATATTCTTCCAAGTGTTTTCATCTTCCATTAAATCCATACTTGCATTTGCTGCGGCACATGCCAATGGATTTGCCGTAAAAGAGTGGGAATGGAACAATGTTTTTTTGCGGTCATTGGATAAAAAAGCATCAAATAATTTCTCAGAGCAACATGTAGCACCCAATGCCATCATTCCTCCAGTCAGTCCTTTCGAAAAACAAGCAATATCTGGTTTGTTAGTTAAATAATCCATTGCAAACCACTTGCCTGTTCTCCCAAATCCCGTCATAATTTCATCTGCAATGCATAAGACGTTGTTTTCTTGAGCTATATGAATTAAGGAATTCAAGGTTTCTGCTTCGTAGATATTCATTCCGCCAGCACCTTGAATCAAGGGTTCAAAAATGAAAGCTGCATAATCTTCCGAATGCTGCATTTTATTTTTTATGTCGGCCAAACAACTTTTTGCATCGCAAGGATTGGGGAGGAATTCCACCTCAAAAAGCATATCTTGAAAAGGGGCATTAAAAATACTCGGTGCCCCCAAACTCATTGCCCCAAATGTATCACCATGATAAGCACCTTCCAACGCAAGAATTTTTCGTTTGGAAGTTTTTCCATTGTTATGGAAATATTGAAGGGCCATTTTAACAGCAACTTCAACTGCTGTGCTTCCATTGTCTGAAAAAAATACTTTTTCAAAATTGGCTGGTAAATGTCCTAACAATCTTTCAGCTAATTGAATGGCCGGGGCATGAGTAAATCCTGCGAATATGACTTGTTCCAATTGCAAAGCTTGTTCATAGATTTTCTCCGCCAAATAGGGGTGAGCATGTCCATGTATATTTACCCACCAAGAAGAGATGGCATCCAAATATACTTTTCCATTTTCATCCATTAATTCTGTCCCTTTTCCTGATACAATGGGTATACTTATGGGTTCTATTTGATGTTGGGTGAAGGGATGCCAAATGTATTTAGCATCTCTTTCAGAAAGACTAAAGTTTGATTTTTTTGGCATAATGGCTGATAAGTGCTGGATGGATGCTTGTTTCCTGTTGAATTCTTAAAAGTACCGGTAATTGAGTATAGTTTTCAATGAAAGTTTCTCCAGAAGGATTGGAAGGGCCATTGAAAACAATTCCTTTGATGGGAATTTGATGAGCTTTCAATTGTTCAAAAGTTAATAATGTATGATTAATGCTGCCCAAATAGTTTTTAGATACCAAAATCACTGGTAACATGAATTTTTTAATTAAATCTAAATTCGTTTGTTTTGAATTTAGAGGTACCATTATTCCGCCAGCTAATTCAATGATCAGGGGCTCGTCGGTTTGAGGAATTTGAAATTTTTCTAAATCAATTTCTACCCCATCAATTTCTGCGGCGGTATGTGGAGATAATGGTTGGCTTAGTTCATAAGTACTGGGGAAAATGGTAAGATTTTCATTGTTGACCCAATAATTTACATGGTATGAATCGCCATCCTCTACATTTCCTGATTGAATTGGTTTCCAATAACCAGCATTTAAGGCTTTACTTAAGATAGCTGAAACGACTGTTTTACCAATTTCTGTTCCGATTCCTGCTATGATATATTGATTTTTCTTAGGCATCTTTTTCGAGTATTTGTATCAAATTTAACATGTCCTCTTTTTGAGAAAGCGCATTTAATGTAATTCTAATTCGTTCTTTTCCTTTCGCCACGGTAGGATAAACAATAGGCTTAATCGCAAATCCCATTTTTTGTGCATGGCTCGCTTTTGCTCTAACAGCTTGATTCCCATTCACGAAAAAAGTTTGAATGGCTGATTGACTATCACCCCAGTCAGTACTTTTCAAATGAGTTCTAAAAAAATCGATATTGTTAAACAATTGTTGCCTTTCAGATTTCATGTCTTTTAGGTAATTCATTGTACATAATAGGCTTTTTACATGCGCAGGACTTGGTGCGGTGGAATAAATAAAAGTTCTAGCGAAATTAATTAGGTATTCTTTTAGGATTTGTGATCCTAAAATTACTGCACCAGCATTTCCCCAAGCTTTTCCAAAAGTTACAATTCGGGCAAAAACTTCATGATGAATTCCCAATTCAACACATTTTCCTTCACCTTGAGGGCCATAAATTCCACCTGAATGGGCTTCGTCTACGATTAACTCCGCATGGTATTTTTGTTTGATCTGTAGCAATTCTTTCAAAGGAGCCTCATCTCCATCCATGGAATAAATGGATTCTACAATTATCCATTTCGGTGTTTCAAGTGGATATTGTTCCAAAAGATGAACAAGATCTTGTAAATTATTGTGTTTGAAAATTCTTTTTTCAACTTTATTTAGCTTTAATGCATCAATTAAACTCGCATGAATTAATTTATCACAAAAAATCACATCTCCCTCTTGTGGTACACAGGAAATAATACCCAAATTTGCTTCAAAACCTGACCCGAAGAGCAATGCTGCCTCTGATTGATGAAAAGAAGCACATTCTTTTTCAAATTGTTCTACCAATCGGGAGTTTCCAGAAATAAGTCGAGAGCCTGTAGATCCATTAGAGGGTAAATCATTCGATTCTGAGAAGAGAGTTTCAGAATCTTTGGCAATTAGTTGGGCAAGTTTTTTGTTTTTTGCCAAGCCTAGATAATCATTCGAGCAAAAATCGATTTTACTTTCAATGATTTGTAAAGTCCTAAGCAAGCCAGACTCCTCTCGGGTTTTCAAAATTCTAGCTAATGTCTCTTCGGAACTTTTCATATTGAATGTAAAAATAGTAAAGAAATTGACGAGTAAGGGTAATTGGAAAGATAAAATAGTAAAAGAGAAAAGAAATCGATGCCTTATTTGATTCAAAGGAACAGGGGTGTTAGGGATAAAATGTTAACCTTTTATAAATTTTATTTTTTAAAAATACTTGACAATCTAAAGTTTCTAACGTACTATTGCGTTACGTTTCAAAATCGCAAACGTTTCAATCAAGATTACAGTTTCCCAAAAGTCTTATTTAGGTTGTTTTAACGCATAATTTCTTAGTATTTAAGAATTCCCTAGACCAAGGAAAACGTTCATTTTTTTCAATATTTGATTCATCATTTCCCCATTATATGGAAGATAAACCGATTCGGAGAGTAAAAAAAGTACAAGAAGACACGCCCTCAGTAGAAAGACCCAAACGTCAAAGAATTAAAAGAACTTCAGATGACGAAATTACCCAACCCACTTTGGAATTAGAAACCAATAGCTCTGTTGCTGAAACAAATTCTAATGAAACCATTGATAGCAATGTTGCATTAGAAGAGCCGATTGAATATGATGCCATTGTTCCACCCGATGATTTCATTGTGGATACATCCTTTATAACAGGAGAGGATCATTCTAATCAGGCAGTTGATGTAAGTAAATTGCCGAAGGATGATGCAGTTACACCTCCGCCAGCCAATAATTTCAAACGCAATAATTATAACCATATCATTAAAGAATTAGATGGTCTGATTGAGAACGATGGTGTATTGGAAATTATGCAAGATGGAGGTTATGGTTTCATGCGATCATCTGATTATAATTATTTGGCCTCACCAGATGATATTTATGTGTCGCCCTCACAAATCAAAATGTTTGGTCTAAAGACAGGCGATACAATCAAAGGCACCATTCGTCCTCCAAAGGAAGGTGAGAAATATTTTGCTTTGTTAAAGATTGAGTCGGTCAATGGAAAAACGACGGATGAAATTCGTGATCGTATCAATTTTGAATATTTAACCCCTTTATTTCCTGAGGAGAAATTGAATTTATCTACGAATGCGGATAATTATTCAACTCGTATTTTAGATTTGTTCGCACCGATAGGTAAGGGACAACGTGGAATGATAGTGGCTCAACCTAAGACTGGTAAAACGGTTTTGTTGAAAGATATTGCAAATGCCATTTCTCGCAATCATCCAGAGGTATATTTAATCATTTTATTGATAGACGAAAGACCAGAAGAGGTAACTGACATGCAGAGAAGTGTGCGTGCAGAGGTTATTTCATCTACTTTTGACGAGCAAGCCGAACGTCACGTTAAAGTGGCTAGTATTGTTTTGGAAAAAGCCAAAAGAATGGTAGAGTGTGGTCATGACGTTGTAATTTTATTAGATTCGATTACCCGTTTAGCAAGAGCTTATAATACAGTAGTACCATCCTCAGGAAAGATATTGTCGGGTGGGGTAGATGCCAATGCTTTACATAAGCCGAAGCGCTTCTTTGGCGCGGCTAGAAATGTTGAAAATGGTGGATCTTTAACAATTATTGCAACGGCCTTGATTGAAACAGGTTCTAAAATGGATGAAGTGATTTTTGAAGAATTCAAAGGTACTGGTAACATGGAACTTCAATTGGATCGTAAATTGGCCAACCGAAGAATTTATCCATCTATTGATGTAACTGCTTCAGGAACAAGACGAGAAGATTTATTAATGGACCCTGCAGTGTTGCAACGTGTTTGGATTTTGCGCAAGCACATGTCAGATATGAATTCTGTTGAAGCGATGGAATTCTTGCAACAACAAATGAAAGGGACCCGTAGTAATGAGGAATTTTTGGTTTCTATGAACCGATAGTTGAATTATGAGTTATGAGTTATGAATTTTGAGTTATGAAAAAAACATGTCTCATAATTCATAACTCATAACTCATAATTATTTTAAACCGACATAATATCTTTTTCTTTATCTGTAAAGATCGAATCAATTTTTTGAATAAAAGCATCCGTAATTTTTTGGATTTTTTCTTCACTCATTTTGATTGCATCTTCTGAAACGCCTTCCCCTTTTAGTTTTTTGATACTGTTATTGGCATCTTGTCGGGCATTTCTAATATTAATTTTAGCAGTTTCGATTTCTTGTTTAACTCTTTTGACCAAATCTCGTCTTCTTTCTTCTGTCAAAGGAGGAATGTTCAAACGAATCATATCTCCATCATTCATCGGATTTAAACCAAGGTTTGAATTGCGAATCGCTTTTTCAATTTCGCCGAAAATTCCTTTTTCAAAAGGTTTAATAGCAATGGTTCTCGCATCTGGAGTAGTAATAGAGGCCGCTCCTGTGATGGGCGTCATCATTCCATAATACTCAATCATTAAACCATCTAACATACTTGTGCTCGCTTTTCCAGCTCTGATTTTAGATAGCTCAATGTTTAAATGCTTAATTGCACCTTCCATGGTCTCTTGACCCGCCTCTATGTAAAAGTCTAATTCTTCCATTTTTAAAAATTCAATTAACTGATTAATGTACCAACGTCTTCTCCACCAACAATGGCAGCTAAATTACCCACTTTGTTCATATCAAATACAATGATTGGCACTTTGTTTTCTTGGCATAAGGTAAAAGCCGTTGTATCCATGATTTTCAATCCTTTCTGGATAGCTTCACCAAAACTCAAATGAGTGTATCGGGTAGCAGTTGGATCCTTTTCCGGATCAGCCGTGTAAACACCATCTACACGTGTACCTTTTAAAACGACATTTGCTTCAATTTCAATGGCTCTCAATGAGGCAGTTGAATCTGTAGTAAAATAAGGGTTACCCGTGCCTGCTCCAAAAATAACAATCCTGCCTTTTTCTAAATGACGCATCGCTCTTCTACGAATGAAAGGCTCGCAAACTGATTCCATTTTTAGGGCAGTCATCATTCGAGTATATAATCCATGTTTCTCCAATGATGCTTGAACGGCCATTCCGTTGATAACGGTTGCCAACATACCCATGTAATCTCCTTGTACTCGATCAATTCCTGCTTTAGCAGCGGCTGCACCTCTGAAAATATTTCCACCTCCAATAACGATGGCAACTTCTACACCTAAATCATGGACTTTTTTAATTTCTGAAGCATATTGATCTAAAATAGTAGGGTCTATTACTTCTGAAGTAGTTGATAATGATTCACCAGATAATTTGAGAAGGATACGTTTATATTTGGGTTCTTTCATTGGAAGTGTAAAATTTACGAATTTGTTGCTGCAAATTTAGAAAAAATATTTGTGTAATTCGTATGAAATAAAAGGGAAGTTTGCCCTGATTTTGGCAGAATGAAAGAGAGGTGAATCCTAGCTTTTTTTACTCGAAGCTAATTTCCACCAAGGTAGGTAAGGAAATGCATGATGTTCGTAATGATAACCAAAAAAATAGCAAGAGATAAAAGCCCATAAATCATTTTTATGCTGGCTTCTGGATTGATGTATATTCTCTTTGGAATGGATGCCTTTATGTGGTAAATACGTTCCAAAATAAAATAGTTGTAAGGTGCTCAAAATGGCAGGTAATTCCCAAAAAAGAATCAAGTTCTCCATCGGGAACCAAATTTTAAAAATATTATAAGCAATGGCCATCGCAAGTATTTGAGACCAATGAACATATTGTAAAATGAATTTAAACCACCATAAAAAGAAATTACCTTGATGCACATCTGGGTCTTTTTCTGTATTAACATGTGCATGATGCAAATGATGCTTTTTGCTTAATAGGTTATAATTATTAAAAGCAAAAAGGAGGGTGCAGATCCGTCCAATGGTTTTATTAAGTCGCGGATGTTCCTTTGAAACTACTCCATGTATGGAATCATGTGAACTAATAAATAGCCCGGTATAAAGATGTGTTTGGATCAAAATGGCTAAATAAATAAAAGGATTTTGAAAATCGATTTCTTTATTTATCCAAAAAGATAAATGTAAAAACCAAGAAAAAATGATAGTCAACGCAATAAAAACACCTAGATTCTTACGAATGATATCCATTCTCTTCGATTTAAAAAATTAAATTTAATTGCTATTTTTACAATCCTTTACTTAACCCCAAAAATATGAAATTTGTTCTATTAAGTTCAATTACATGCTTCATTAGTTTTCTTCTAACTTTTCAAAATAGTCAAGCTCAAGGGACTACTTATTGTAATCCGATGAATTTGGACTATGGATTTACTCCAATTCCTAATTTCTCAGAACAAGGGAGGCATCGGGCAACGGCTGACCCTGTCATTTCTTATTTTAAAGATAAATACTATTTGTTTTCAACCAACCAATGGGGTTATTGGTGGAGTGACAATATGGTGAAATGGAATTTTGTGCCTAGGCGTTTTTTACAACCTTACCACAAAGTTTATGATGAATTATGTGCGCCTGCTACTTTGACGCTTGGAGATAGTTTGTTAGTCATTGGTTCAACTTATGCCAAAGATTTTACACTTTGGTACAGTCAAAGTCCCCAAAAAGATACTTGGAAAGAAGCGGTGCATGCCTTTACTGCCGGGGCTTGGGATCCTGCCTTTTTTTTAGATGACGACAATCGTTTGTATTTATACCACGGCTCAAGCAATTTATATCCTATGTACGGTCAAGAGATTGACCGCAAGACTTTACAGCCTATTGGTGAAAGAAAAGATTTGATTCACTTAGATGATGAAATTCATGGTTGGGAAAGGTTTGGGGAGTATCAAGATAATACTTTCTTGAAACCTTTTATGGAAGGTGCATGGATGAACAAGCACAAAGGAAAATATTATTTGCAATATGGAGCCCCTGGAACTGAATTTTCTGCCTATGGTGATGGAGTTTATACATCTGATAAGCCGATGGGACCATTTACCTATCAAGCGCACAATCCTTTTTCATTTAAACCAGGTGGATTTACGAGAGGGGCAGGACACGGTGCTACTTTTGAAGGAAGGTTCGGGAATTATTGGCATGTGTCTACCATTACGATTGCAGTAAAAAATAGTTTTGAAAGGAGATTGGGGCTATGGCCTACCACTTTTGATGAAGATGGGATTTTATATACAGAAACGGCGTATGGAGATTATCCTTATTACATGCCAACCAAAAAATTCAATAAACCTCGTGACTTATTCACGGGTTGGATGCTTTTGAATTATAATAAACCTGTAGCTGTTTCTTCCAGCATGAAAGCTTATTCTCCGAATTTTGCTGTTGATGAACAATTGAAGACTTATTGGTCTGCCAAAAGCAATAAAAAAGGGGAGTGGATTATGTCGGATTTAGGAGAAGTATCTACCATTAAAGCTATCCAATTGAATTATGCAGATCAGGATGTTGATTCTAGTTTTTTAGGAAAAATGAATGGCATTTATCATCAATATCAGGTTTTTGCTTCTAAGGATGGTAAAAAATGGAGTTTAATTATTGATAAATCAAAAAATAAAACGGATGTGCCTCATGATTATATTGAGCTTACCAAACCTGTTGAAGCGCGATTTATTAAGATGGTGAATATCCACATGGCTGCAGGTAAATTTGCCATCAGTGGTTTACGTGTTTTTGGTAAAGGACATGGCGAAAAGCCAGGAGTTATTAATAATTTGGCCGTATTAAGAGGTGAGCACGATTCTCGTAGCGCTTGGTTGAAGTGGGGAGTGGACCCTAAAGCAACGGGATACGTGATTTATTCTGGAATAGCACCTGATAAGTTATATACTTCAGTTCAGGTTTTTGGCACAAATGAGTATTATTTTAAATCGATGGACAAAGGACGTACCTATTATTTCCAAATTGAAGCATTCAATGAAAATGGTATTGGAGAGAGAAGTAAGGTGATTGTTAGTAAATAGGTAATGTGAAATAGGAATGTAGAATTAATAACCATTCATTAATTGCTATATCTTAATTTATTTCGCTCTCTCAATTGTATAGCTCAGTAAATCGCCTAAGGATTGTCGATAAATTGACTCTGGGAAATTGGCTAAAATAAGTCTGGCTTCATTGGCAATGTCATTCATTTTCTGTGTGGCATAGGACAAACCGCCTGTTGATTTAACAAAATCGATGACTTCTTTTACTTTGATTGGGTTTTCGGATTCATTTTTAATGATAGAAATAATATTTTTTCTAGTCTTCTTATCCGTATTTTGTAAAGCATAAATCAAAGGAAGTGTCATTTTCTTCTCTTTGATGTCAATTCCAAGTGGTTTACCAATTTCATCTTCCCCATAATCAAATAAATCATCTTTGATTTGGAATGCCAATCCTACTTTTTCGCCAAAGCTTTTTGCTTGTTGGATGAAATCCTCCGTAGCCATGGTGGATTGAGCGCCCACTGCGCAACAAGAGGCAATCAAAGTAGCTGTTTTTTTACGAATAATTTCGAAATAAATGTCTTCTGTAATATCTAATTTTCTAGCTTTCTCCATTTGCAATAACTCACCTTCAGACATCTCTCTAACGGCAGTTGAAACAGAACTTAATAATTCAAAATCTTTATTTTCGATGGAAAGTAAAAGACCTTTGGATAATAAATAATCTCCTACTAAAACGGCAATTTTGTTTTTCCAAATGGCATTCACTGAGAAAAAACCTCTCCGATAATTCGAGTCGTCAACTACATCATCATGTACTAAAGTTGCGGTATGCAATAGCTCAATTAGTGCTGCACCTCTGTAAGTTTTCTCGTTAATTTCTCCAAAACAAGCCGCAGAAAGAAATACGAACATCGGTCGCATTTGTTTTCCTTTTCTTTGGACGATGTAATTCATGATGGTATCCAAAAGCATTACTTTGGTTTTCATGAATTGGCGGAATTTCCCTTCAAATGCTTTCATCGGCTCGGCGATTGGGGCTTGAATTTTTGAAAGAGAAAGTGACATAATAGAATTTTTAGTAATTTCCGCCCCGGGCATTCTTGAATATTCAGTAAATTTAATCACATTTATGGATATTTGTTAAGATTAAATTCAAATATTCGATTTTTATGAGTAACATTTTAGTGCTAGCTGGAGGTTCTGTAAAAGGGGCATTTCAAGCAGGTGTAATTAAAGCATTATTTGAGAATGGGTACCAGCCTGATGCTATTTACGGTGTTTCAGCAGGTAGCCTAAATGCTTCTTTTTTGGTCAATCAATTTGGATTACAACAAATTTCAGGAGAACCTATTGATGCAGCACAAGCAGGATTAGATTTATGGGATTTTTGGGAAACGAGAATTACTCGGCCCGACTGTCTTTCTAAGCCTTTAGGTCTTTGGGAGCTTGGATGGACAGCTTTAACAAAAAAATTCCGGGGATTGGTGAGTACAAAACCTTTAAGAAATTTGGTAGAGGAAATGCTCAACATGAGAAATCTACATGCTAGCCCTATAGGCTTAAAAATTGGAGCCGTAAATATAATTGATGGTGGAATGCATTATGTTGACCCATCCTATGAGCATTTTTATGATTATTTAATGGCATCTTCCGCTGTTCCTATTTTAATGCCCGTGGTTAAAATTAATCGACAAGATCGCTTGAGTTTTTTGGATGGAGGTTTAAGAGATGTGGCACCCCTTCAAAGAGCATTATTGGATGGTGGTACAAATGTTGTTTGTATTTCTTGTCATCCAGAGAGGATAGAAGGTGGTTTTTTTGATACGGGCGATTTATTGGCTTTGGTAGATCGCGTAATGGATATTGCGGTCAATGAAATTCTAAATGCCGACATATATGAATCTGTTTTGATCAATGATTCATTGCCTGAAGATGGTTCTATTGTAACTTCTGGACCTTATAAAGGAAGGCAGAAGGTGAAAATTACTACGATAAGGCCTGCACAACCCATTAATCTTGATATCCAAAATTTCACAAAAATGGATATTCGTAGGTTATTGGAAATAGGTTATGCAATGGGTAAAGAAGTCCAATTGAGCTAAATACTAAACCGCCCGATAGATTTCCCAATAATTGTTAATGCCTCTGAAATTTGATGTTCTGTGATACAAAGTGGCGGAGCTAATCTAATTTTATTGCCATGGGTAGGTTTTGCCAAAAGGCCATTTTGCATTAAATCCAGACAAATCTCCCAAGCTAAGGGACTCTCTTCGTTTGTATTGATTTCAATGGCACATAATAAACCTTTTCCTCTAATGGATTTAATGATGGGGAATTGAGCTTGAATTTGATTTAGACCCTCTACCAATTGAATTCCTCGGTTTTGAGCATTTTCTGATAAATTTTCGTCATCGATGATATTCAATGCTTCCGTTGCTACTGCACATGCTAAAGGATTTCCTCCAAAAGTAGATCCATGTTCACCAGGTTTTATTGTTAGCATAATTTCATCGTTAGATAATACGGCAGAGACAGGCATGAATCCTCCTGACAAAGCTTTACCCAACAAAAGTATATCAGGATGAACATTTTCGTGGTCACATGCTAGCCATGCCCCTGTTCTTCCTAATCCTGTTTGAATTTCATCGGCAATAAAAAGTACTTGAGCTTTTTCACACAATTCTTTCGCTTTAGCTAAATAACCATCATCGGGAATTATTACGCCAGCTTCTCCTTGTATGGGTTCAATCATAAATCCTGCCACAAATGGATCCTTTAAGGATTTTTCCAAAGCATTTATGTCATTATATGGAATTTTGATATAACCGCTTAAAAAAGGGCCAAAATTATGAAAACTACTTGGGTCCGTAGAGGCAGAAATAGCAGCGATAGTTCTACCCCAAAAATTACCTTCAGCTACTATGATTTTAGCCTGATTATTGGGAATGCCTTTTACTTCATAGGCCCATTTTCTACAAAGTTTCAAAGCCGTTTCACCAGCCTCAACGCCAGTATTCATCATCAAAACCTTATCATAGCCGAATTTTTTCGCTAATTTTTTCTCTGTTAATCCAAGAAGGTCGTTGTGGAATGCCCTAGAACTAAGTGTCAATCGATGAATTTGTTGAGTCATTGCTTGAATCAATCGCGGATGGCAATGTCCTTGATTAACGGCACTATAAGCAGAAAGGAAATCCAAGTATTTTTTCCCTTCTACATCCCAAACAAAAACCCCCAACCCTTTGGATAAAACAAGGGGAAGGGGGTGATAATTATGCGCTCCAAAATCTGATTCTAATTGAATATAGTCTTTGGTGCGCATGTTTTTATTTTACTTCAAAAGATCCTGTACCTATTTTGAATCCTTCAGCATATAATTCTACATTGTATTTTCCAGGCTTGTAAACAACGCCACCGCGACTGTAAAAGATGTCTACATTTTGGTTGTCGTTGGTGTAGGTTATGATTTGCTTGTTCGTGAAAATCATTTCTTTACCATCGATAGTGAATTTACCTGAACCTGCCGCTTCATCAGAAATAACAGCTCCCTCACCATCTAAAACTCTTAAGAAAATAGTTTTGTTTTCTAATTTGGTGATAGGATTTTGCGCTAAAGTAAAGCTGACTTTTAATTTTTCAATCTTTTTGCCATTGAATTTAGATCTCTCTAATTCCTTTCCATTCGCTTTTACTGTTGTGATTTTTAAACCTTGTGCTTTTAAAGCTGCACCAATGCTTACTTTGCGGGCTAATTCCTTGTTTCTTGCAGCAACTTGATTGATAGAATCATTCAAACTCTGATTTTGCGTTTTCAATCCTGTATTTTCACTGTTTAAACTTTCGTTTTTAGTAGTTAAAACCTTGTTGTCCTCAGTCAAGATACCATTTTGTCTTTTCAATTCAACAATCTCAGCATCTTTTTGACTCAAAACTAAATCATATTCTTTGATTTTAGCATTGTAAGATTCGATAGTAGCGTGATTTGACTTTTTCAAGGAAGCTTTATCTTGTTCTAATTGAACTTTCAAAGCTTCAAGGTCTTCTACTTGTCCACCTAAAGACTTGATTTCTGCAATTTTGCTTTCTAATTGAGTAGAAATTGAATCCAATTTAGAACGAGTATTAGCTAATTCTGTTGCTTTTTCCTCAATGGTCGTAGCTTGAGTTTTAGCTAAATCATTTGAACGGTAATATAATACACTTAGGACGGCAGTCAAAACAGCCAACACAATAAGGGCTATTTTTGATGTGTTGTTAGAGTTTTCCATGTGGAATAAATTGATTTTTAAGGGTTTAATTTTTGAAATTCGTCTTCGAAATTACAATTAAATATTAATAATTCCATTAAATTGACGTTTTTGGTTACTTTTGTTGAATTTTTTATGCTTATGCCTACTTATGATTTTTTAGTAATTGGTTCTGGAATTGCAGGCTTGTCTTATGCTGCTAAATTGGCTGATCATTTTGAAAAACGGAATGTTCCTGTAAAAATTGCTATCATTACTAAAACTGTTGCAGAAGAAACGAATACTAAATATGCTCAGGGAGGAATTGCGGCAGTTTGGGATTCTGAAGATTCGTTTGAAAAACATATCAATGATACGATGGTAGCGGGGGATTTTTTGAGTAATCGGACTATTGTAGAAATGGTGGTAAAGGAAGCACCTGAGCGCTTAAAAGAGCTGATTGAATATGGAACAGATTTCGACAAAAAGGGGGATGGTAGTTTTGATTTGGTCAAAGAGGGGGGGCACTCAGACAAGCGAATATTGCATTACAAGGATTCAACTGGAAATGAAATAGAGCGTGCTTTATTGAATAAAATTAAATCCTATTCATCTGTCGATTTTTTTACCCATTATTTTGCTGTCGATTTGATTACCCAACATCATTTGGGTGAAAAAGTGACAAAAGATACTCCCAATAAAAAATGTTTTGGCGTTTATGTATTGAACGAAAAAAGTCAAAAAGTGGAAACATTTTTAGCTAAAACTACACTATTGGCTACCGGAGGAATCGGGCAGGTATATCAATCTACTACTAATCCAACCATTGCCACTGGGGATGGTATAGCAATGGCTTATCGCGCTAAGGCCTTTGTAGAAGGTATGGAATTTATTCAGTTTCATCCTACAGCTTTATACCATCCTGGTAAAAAGCCTTCATTCTTAATTTCAGAAGCAGTTCGTGGACACGGGGGAATATTGAAAAATAAAGATGGAAAAACGTTCATGGAAAAGTATGATTCTCGACTTTCTTTAGCGCCACGTGATATTGTCGCACGTGCTATTGATTCAGAAATGAAGAAAAATGGTACTGATCATGTGTATTTGGATACAAGACATATACCCAAAAATGAAATTTTAGAGCATTTTCCGATGATTTATAATCATTGTTTGAAAAATTTGGGCATAGACATGTCCAATGAAATGATTCCAGTAGTTCCCGCACAACATTATTTATGTGGAGGTATCATCGTGAATGAATTTGGTCAAAGTAATATTGAAAATTTATATGCTGCGGGTGAATGTTCTTTCACCGGTTTACATGGAGCCAATAGATTGGCTTCCAATTCATTGTTAGAAGCTATTGTCTTTGCTCATCGGGCATTTATTAAGTCGATAGAAGAGTTTGGTTCTCAAACTTTGCCTTCTTCCATACCTAATTGGAATGATGATGGTACCAGACATCCTGAAGAGATGGTATTGGTAACAGAAATGACAAGGGAATTGGAGTCGATTATGAGTAACTATGTTGGAATTGTTCGAACAGATCGACGTTTAAAAAGAGCATATGATCGTTTGGAATTAATATACTTAGAGCACGAAGAGTTATATAGGCAATCGAAAATTACTGTTCCTTTGTGCGAACTAAGAAACATGATCAATGTTGCATATTTAATTATTAAACACGCCCGGGCAAGAAAAGAGAACAAGGGTTTGCATTATAATTTAGATTTGATAGAGCATAGTTAATAATTTGAATTGGCCTTATTCTATTTCTTTTATAAAAATACAGTTTATGGGCTAATTCTTTTTAGATGGTATTTCTTTTTTTGAAAAAAAGAAACTTTAACCTCTAGCCTAGTACCTAATTGTTGGATATCACAATCTAAAAATATCAGTTAACTGAACAAGATTAGGATTAAATTGCAGGGGGTAAGGGGACGCATTTCCCCTTAAAAATAAAAAATTTAACGACCGATTTATTCAATGATAATTTTTATCAATTAACTGATTCATTTAAAAACTTGAATTTTCATTACTTGTTCTCTTAACAATTTCATTATACAAATATAATATAGAACTTTTCTGGTACAAATTGGTACTTCTTTGGTACTTTTTTGGTACCATGTCCGCTATCTTTTATCGAAAAAGATGTGAAACTTTACATCGTCAGTTGCAACGACAGGTGAAACCTAAATCCTTTAAAAATAGGTATTTTATTCTAAAACCATTACTACGATGAAAAAGTTGAAAATTACTCTTGGATTTTTATTTGTATTACAAATGTTCGCTTTAAGTTCTTTCGCCGCTAACAAATCCGAAAAAATTGAAAATAAAAAACAAAGCAATACAGCAGGTGATTGCTGTCTATATTGGGGTGGAACAACAACCTTTGCCGTTCAATGTTGTGGCTACGGTGCATTAAATTGCGAGTATGCTGCAATTGCACATGATTTTTTTGTAAAAGGAAAAATCATGGTTTTATCAAGAAGAAAAAAATAATAAAAACATTTATCTCATATAATCTAGGGGGCTTTTGCCCCCTTTTTAGCTTTGCTCTTTTCTCATGAAAAAAAATCTATTACTATTTTTCTTGTTTTTTTACAGCCAACATCTTTCGGCCCAAAAAATTTCTAAAATAACGTATTTATATCAAGATGATGTTGGATTTCAATGTCCCAGTTACTTATTCGTAAGTGCATCTGACGCAAGTTTTCGAATTCATGATCCTCGACCGAATGGTTTGTTTCAGCCTGAAAGTGGAGGTAATGATTTTGTTGAGAAAGGATCTGCTGAATTAAATAATCAAGCATATTATGTTGATAATGATTCTATTTCTACTTTTTTTTATTCTAAGCAAAATAAATCTATTGCCCGTTTCCCTTTTGATGACGGTAAAGAGTTATTGTACGAACAAGTAGAGAGGCAAGCATCCTCTTGGCAATTGATCAATGAAAGTAAAAAAATCCAAAACTATTTGTGCAAGAAGGCACAAATTCAAAAAAATGGGCGAAAATTCATTGTGTGGTACACCTTGCAAATTCCTATTTCCTATGGTCCTTTAAAATTGAATGGATTACCTGGTTTGATTTTGGAAATAGAAGAAGCGGAAAAATATTGTAAAATCGTATTTCAGTCGATGGAGTTAGACACCAAAGACCTAACGCATCTATCTATTCGAAAATATTTGGAAAATAAACAGATACAAAGTTTTGAGGAGTATGAGAAAATGATGCTTAAACGAATTATTGGAAAAAAAGTAGGCATGGTGAATGAAATTTCAAAGTTTAAAGCAGATCAAGGGATTGATTCTTCAGGGGAAATGAAATTTATGATTTCTAATAATGAATTTTACGGTGCAATCTTAGATCTTCCTCGCAATGTGGCTTCGGCATTGGATTCTATCAAACTTTAACTATTTTGAAAGTATTTCATTTACTTTATTGTTTGTTCTTGCTGCATTTTGGCGTCGTAGCTCAAACTTTAAAAGGTACCATTTTTACAAAAGAAGGTAAGCCTATTTCCAATGCAACCATTTTGGTGAAAGAACAAAAAGGAGGTTCGGATTTTAGTGAATTTTTTATTGGAAAAGAAACCGGTGAATTTTCATTTGAATTAGGGAAGAAATATTCGGATGTCGTTTTTCTCGAATTTACTGCGTTTAATTATTCCGTTTTTGTAGACAGTATCAATACTCCTGAAAAAAACAAAGTGTATGAGTTTCAGGTCACATTGGACGAAAAAACACAAGTCTTAAATGAAATAATTGTAACAGAATTCAAGCGTTTTGAACAGCATGGGGATACTACTAGCTATTTTGTCAAGGCATTTAGAGATGGCACGGAAAGAAACATTGAAGATGTATTAAGAAAAATACCAGGAGTAGAGGTCAATGAGGATGATGGTAGTTTGAAGTACTTGGGGAAACGGGTGGAAGCTGTTCAATTAGATGGAGATGATTTATTTGGTTTTCGATATTCATCTGCGACCAAGAATATATCCGCAGATATGATTGAAAAAATAGATGCAATTGATCATTTCAATTCAAATCCATTGTTAAATGGCTTTGTTGAATCTAAGACAACTGCCCTCAATTTGAAATTGAAAAAGGGGAAGTTTGACTTAGCGAAAAATGAATACATAGGAATTGGCGGAGGAAATGGTTTAGCTTTAGATTTGGCATTTGATTTAATTGCAGTGTCGCCTAAATCCAAATCCTATGCTACTCTTTCGTACAATAATGTTGGGATGAATTCATCTCCTTTCAATTTCTTCAGTTCTAATGGTAACCAGACCACAGATGGTACAACTGATGATTTTAATGCTGCTGCTCCTAAATTAATCAATAATAAATCGCAAAATGCACATTTGTCTGAAAGGAGAAGCACCATCAATGATCAAAAAAATGTCAATCTAAATAGCATTTATAAATTCAATGATTCTTGGAGTATCAGAGCGAATCTATTTGTCCTTAAAGATAAATTGTGGAATGAGGAATTTTCTCTACAACAATTTACGGTGAATCAACAAATGTTGGAATATAAGGATAGAACAACAAATTTGACGAGTCCGTTAAATCAACAATTTGAACTTAAATTATTGTATAATTTGGGTGTGAAAAGGCATTTTGAATGGTATAGTAGTTTAGGCGATACAGAGGTTCTGAACGATATTGATTTTTCAAAAAATCGGCAAACCTCAGAAAAAACGATGCTAGAAAGTCGTGATTTTCTATGGACCCAGAAAATGGATTTGAGTCAAAGGTACAGAAAACATTTTTTCCAATTCATCGGACAATGGTCAAGTAATTCGACGCCACAAACTTTCAGTCCCCTTCAAAATTTTTCTTTTTCAAATGCTTCCAATACCTTTTCTAACCTTCAAACAAGTCATTTTTCCAAAATTAGTCGTTTGTATAAATTAAATTGGATTCAAAAATTTTCAAAATTTCGGATGAATTATCAAATGGGATATTTATCCAATCGCTTAAATTACAGGTCCCATTTATTAGAAAATCAAAAAATGGTGCCAGATTTTTTGAATGATAATCAATACGAAAAATCTCAGTTTACGCAAGCCGCTATTTTAAATTATGATTATAAAAAATGGACCTTATCTGTTGATTTTTCAGCTAATAAAATGCTTCAATTTTTTAAAGACAATGTTCGCAATGAACAGAAAAATAAAGAATCAAGCTATTTTAATTTTAATTTAGATGTTTTTAATGATGTGTCAAATGATACAAAAATTATGCTTAATTGGAAGATGGCACATTCGCCTGTGGCGGAAAGCAATTTGTTTTTGAATCAAGTGGTGAATCAAAATAGAGGAACAATTCAAAATAAGGTTTCCTTGGATTTAGTTGAAAATGATTTATTGTCTTTGGGAATCAGAAAAGATAATTTAAGTAAAGGAGTTAATCAAAGTTTGACTTTTAGTTTCATGAATACAAAAAATGCAATTTTATCTGATTTGTCTATCAATGAAAATTTTACCAAAATTCTCTATTACCAATCGCCACAAAATTTACAATTTTTGAATTGTAATTACAGTATTGATAAGTATATATACGAATGGAAGTCGAATGTGAATCACAGTTCTAATTGGAGTATTGGCAATAGTTTTAATCAGATTAATTCTTCTGCTTTAAGAGAAAATAGGCAATTTTCATACATTGGCTCCTTGGCATTTAGAACGATGAGAAAGCGTATTTTTGATATTGACAATAAATTTACCTATCAATTTTTTGCCTTCAAATCACCAGACAATGAAAACCTCAACGCTTCATTCAATAATTCGTTTAAGTTGATTTTACATCCGATCAAAAACTATTCAGCATGGCTGATTTGGGACTTTTATCGACCGAATGTGTCTGATAAACAGTCGTTTTCATTTCTTGATTGTAAGATTGAGAGAAAAATTTATTTTCGTCAAGCAATTAAACTCTCACTATCGGGTAAAAATATTCTAAATCAACAATTTTTTACTCAATTGTCAAATAATAGCTATTCTACTAATGTTTATCAAAGTAGTTTATTGCCTGGCTATTGGATGATTACTGCCAATTTAGAATTTTAAAATTATCAGCTAATTGATAATCTTTTTAGATTATCAGTTGATTCTAAATCCCGAATCTAGATAGATTGTATTTTGCATAGCCTTTCGATTTCTGTATTCGAATCGCAAACAAGTGGTTTATTTATTGTGAAAGGTGGTTACATTTTGTTTCCACCTTTTTTGAAATTAGAAAAGTGAAAAGCGGAAAGAGAAAAGTGAAAAGAGGAAAGAGAAAAGTGAAAAGCGGAAAGAGGAAAGAGAAGAGAGAAGAGAGAAGAGAGAAACAGGGAAAGACCTATTACCTCTTACCTATTACCTAATTCCTCACATCTAGTCCCCAATTCAGTTTGTTTCTTAATGTTTTTAAGAAATCATCACCAGGGATTTTGACCAATTTTGCAGGGAAGGTTTCTTTTTGAACTTCAATGGCATATTGGCTATCAATTACTTTGGATCTGGAATCGAGTGAAACCAGAAAATTTTGACTTCTACTACTAACTTCAAAGCGCAATTTGGATTCGTTGGAAACAACTAATGGTCTAACATTTAAATTATGTGGACTCATTGGGGCAATGATGAAATTTTCGGAAGTTGGCATCACCAAGGGGCCGCCAACAGAAAGGGAATAGCCTGTGGATCCTGTGGCAGTGGAAACAATTAATCCATCCGCCCAATACGTATTCAAATAATTTCCATCTACAAATGCCTTAATGACTATCATCGAAGAGGTATCTGTTTTCATGATTCCTACTTCGTTCAATCCAAATGATTTGTTTTTAAAAATCTCTAATTCCGATTGAACATTGACCAAAGAACGATCTTCAATTCGGTAATTACCATTCAAACAATTTTCTAGGGCAGCTGAAACATCTGGTGGGGATAAAGTTGCTAAGAAACCTAAACGGCCAGTATTAATACCTAAAATAGGAGTCTGTTTGGAACCCGTATGGGTTAATGTTTCTAAAAGTGTCCCATCTCCGCCAATACTCCAAATCATGTCAACCTGATTTGGACCTTCCTCTTCCTTGTAAACGGGCAGTTCGCCAACTTGAAATTGGTGTTCAAATAAATGCTTTTTAAAACTTTCTGATAGCGTAATTGGGCAATTTTTAGCTAAAATATCCTGCCAAAGTTTTTCCATCAAAGGAAGGGTATCCGCTGTGAATTTCTTACCGTGAATGGCTAATTGTAAACTCAAAATTAAGGATTTAAATATTTCATTAACAAATCAAATCGCTGAGCTTCCTCTTCTTGTGTTTGTCTTCCAAACATAAAAGCTTTTTCAACGATGAAACCATGTCTTTCTAAACTTTGTATCAAAGTAGCAAATCTATCGCATTGTACTTGTATGATCATTTCTGGTAAGGCTTGATCTTTCGTTTTTAAATAACTACGAACAATAAGCCCTTTTTCTTCCTCAATGATTCGTGCGATTTGGCTAAAAGAGTCTCTTTGAATGTGAAAAGGAATGCGGATAATGCCTCCATTATCATTGTTGAAACCAGTTAAAAATAATTCTTTTTGAAGTGTTTCCAAGCTTAAATATCCTTGCCATTTATTGTCCTCATTCGTGATGGCTAAGAGTTGTAAACCGCTTTTGTCAAAAATGGGAATGCTAGCCAATAAGTCCTCCTCAGTTTCCATTTTCCAATGAGAAAATTCGGATTGGATTTCTGCTAACTTAATTTGTGGGGAACTCATTTTTTGTAAACTATTTTGATCAATATTGCCCACAAATAATTTGCTATCTACAACAGCCAAGGAGGATTGTTTCGACTTATTTAAAGTATGCAAGGCTTTTTGAACAGTGTCTTGCAAGCTCAAAGTAGGGTAGTCAAAAGAAAGGTAGGATAAAATCATCATGTTTAAACAGGATTATTTTCTAACCATTTGTCTAAGATTGCATTAAATTCTACAGGTCTTTCCATCATTGGTGCATGGCAACATTTATCAATGAAATGCAATTCTGATCCTTTGATTAATGAATTAAATTCATGTCCCACTTGAGGAGGTGTAATCGTATCATTTAAGCCCCAAATTAACAGTGTAGGTCTTGTAATCCGAACAATATCCTTGGCCATATTGTTCCTTTGGGCTGATTTTGCAATCGCAATGATGCGTAAAACCTTTGGTATGCTATTTGTTATTTCAAAAACCTCATCTACTAATTCTTTGCTGGCGGTTTTTGGATCGTAAAAGGTATATTCAACTCTTTCTTTGATGTATTCATAATTACCTCTTTTGGGGTAGGAGCCTCCCATCGAGTTTTCGAATAATCCAGAAGAACCGGTTAAAATCAATCTTTGTACTTTTTCTTGATGCTTCAAGGTATATATTAAAGCGACATGCCCTCCCAAAGAGTTTCCTATTAAACTGAATTTGTCTAAATTCATGTGAGCAACGAATCCTTCAATAAAAACCGTCAAACCTTCGCAGCCAGCCTCTTTGATAGGCATTTCATGGATGGGCATTAAAGGAATTATGACACGGTATTTTTTTTTGAAATGCTCAATAACGCCTTCCCAATTGCTTAAGGCTCCAAATAAACCGTGTAACAGTAATAAAATCTCACCATTACCCTCATCGATAAATTTGTACTCTTTCTCAGCCTTAATAGTGTAATTCATTCTAAAGAATCCGTTTAATCTGCAAAGTAATAAAAAAGACGTTAAAGTTTTGTACCAATTTGCGGATTGTTCAAATTTAAAACAAAGTTGATAAATAAATGTTTATAAAATGTTCTTATTTTGTTATTGAAAATTAAGTGAAGTATATGCAAAATTCCGAAAATAGGAAACCAGTGATTGTCGTTGGAGCTGGTATAGCGGGTTTACAAGCAGCCTACCAATTGCAAATGAAATCCATTCCATATCTTTTGTTGGAGCAATCTGGAAAAGTAGGGGGTAGGATACAAACGGAGAAGCTAGATGGTTTTTTGTTAGATGTAGGTTTTCAAGTTTTGCAAACATCGTATCCGGGAGTTCAACGAAATTTGGATTTACCGGATTTGAACTTAACCTTTTTTGAATCAGGAGCGTATGTATGGGTGGGTGATCGGTTTGAGCCTTTTTTGAATCCATTGAAACATCCTTTTTTGTTTATCGATTCCCTAATGAAAGGAGTTATTACCTTAGCAGATGCTTGTAAATTAGCCCAGCTTTGGTTCAAAATTCAAGGAGATTTAGAGCCCAATCGAGTGGGAAAAAATAATGTTCAGGAGTATTTTCAACAATTAAATTTTTCTACCAAATTTTACGAGCGGTTTATTTATCCATTTTTTGCGGGCGTATTTTTGGATGCAACATTTCAACAACCAGCTTCTTTGTTTGATTATTATTTAAAACAATTTTTGGAAGGGAAAGCTGCTTTACCTCAAAATGGAATCAATTCTATCGCAGAGCAATTAAAAAACAGATTGCATACAGGATCTATTTTGCTGAATACTCAACTGTTGAGTTTTGATTCAAATAAGGTACAATTATCCACAGGCGAGACAATTGATTATGAAAAATTGATTTTGGCTTGTGATGCAAAAAATGCCGCTAAATTGTTAGATGTTCCATTGGAACAAGATTGTTTTAATGCTTGCACAACTTATTATTTTGCAGCAGATGAGTTTCCAAGTGAAAAACCATTGATACACCTTATTCCTAAAAACAAAGGGGCCATTTTGCACTTTTCATGTCTTAGTGATGTCCAAGCATTTTATTCTCCTAAAGGTAAAAAATTGATTTCTGTTACGTCTTTGAATAAAGACATCGACCCCAAAGATATTGCCGAAGAATTGAAGGATTATACCCGAAATTTGAAAGGTTTACGCTTTTTGAAATCCTATTTTATCCCTCATGCACTACCGCGTGTAGGGCGCTTTGAGTCATTGAAACATAAAGCGAAAGAACTAAATGTTAGTTTATTAGGTGATTATGTAGGTTTTCCTTCTTTGCAATCTGCTTTTGAATAGAATAGTCCATTGCAAATATGGGAGACATTCGTGGTACTGCGTTCAAATATTTGTAAATTGCATTAGATTAATCCCTTAGGTAAAATGAAATATATTTATGCAATTAGTTTTTTGGTATTTTCATTCATTTCTTGTCAAACCAAAAATACTGATTATCAAAAAGCAGCTTCCAATCCTGAATTTTTGATTCGTTCGGAAACCATGTTAACTGAAAGTATCATTCATGATATTTTTGCTCCTCCTGTTTCTTCTAGAATTTATATGTATGCGAGTATAGCAGCTTATGAAGCAGCATTGCCAGGCGAAAAAGGATATCAATCTTTAGTGGGCCAATTGAATGGTTTTCAAAAAGTGGCTCAACCTGAGATTGGGAAAGAGTATTGTTATCCTTTGGCTTCTGTTAGAGCATTTTTGCGCGTTGGAAAGAATTTAACTTTCGCGCAAGAATTGTATGAAGAGTTTGATAAGAAATTAGAAGAAGACTATAGAAAGACAGGTATTCCTTCAGATGTATATGACCGTTCCATTGCGTTTGGCGATTCAGTAGCAGAATCAATTATGAAATATGCTGCAAAAGACAATTACAAGCAAACCAGAGGATTTAGATATACGGTAACTAATTTACCGGGTACTTGGACCCCGACTCCTCCTGCTTATATTGATGCTGTAGAGCCTTATTGGACAAAAATACGACCGGTGGTTTTGGATTCCTCTGGTCAATACAAAGCACCTAAACCTTCTAAGTTTGACTTAACAAAAGGTAGTCCGTATTATAAAGAAGTGATGGATGTCTATGAAACAGTGAATCATTTATCAGACGAACAAAGAAACATTGCCAATTTTTGGGATTGTAATCCATTTAAAATGAACATTTCAGGGCACGCTATGTTTGCAACTAAAAAAATGTCGCCCGGTGGACACTGGTTGGGTATTGTGGGGCAAGTTTCTCGTCAATTGAAAAAAACGCACGTGGAAACAGCTGAAGCATTGGTGATGACCTCTATTGCCATTTTTGATGGATTTATTACTTGTTGGGATGAAAAATATCGTTCTATTCGAATTCGGCCAGAAACAGTGATCAATGCGAGTATTGATAAAGCCTGGTTACCTATTTTACAAACACCTCCGTTTCCTGAATATACCTCTGGTCACAGTACAATTTCTGGTTCAGCAGCAACGGTTTTAACCAAAGTATTGGGTGATAATATTGCCTTTTCTGATTCTACAGAAATTCCTTATGGTTTACCGCCTCGAAAATTCACTTCTTTTATACAAGCCGCGAATGAAGCATCAATTTCACGTTTATATGGTGGAATACATTTTAGACCAGCTTTGGATGAAGGTCTAAAGCAAGGAAAATTGGTTGGTAATTATGTTCTTACTAAAGTAAAAACAAGAAAATGAAAAGCGATATCGCAACGAAAGAAGATATCAAAGTTTTTGTAGATTCTTTTTACAAAAATATGACTTCTGATGATTTGGTAGGACATGTTTTTATTGATGTTGCCAAAGTGGATTGGTCACACCATCTTCCTAAAATGTATGATTTTTGGGAAATGCTCTTGTTAGATGGTAGTAATTATAGAGGTGCTCCCATGCAACCACATTTGAAAGTGAATCAAATGGAAGCATTGACTCCAGCTCATTTTGAGCATTGGATAGAATTGTTTAATCAAAATATTGATTCCTTATTTGAAGGTCCAAAGACAGAAGAAGCAAAGTTGAAAGCCAAAAATATTGCACTAACTTGGTTGTATAAATTTGAATCGATTAATCATCCTAAATCTTAAGACATGAGCTATCAGTTTTTAACCCTTGAAAAACATTCGAGTATTTGGAAATTGAAATTGAACAGAGAGGAAGTGTTCAATGCATTAAATGCAGGTTTGATTCATGAGATTAGAGATGTTGCAGAAAAGGCACAGATTTCGGATGAAATGAGAGTCTTGCTTATTACGGGCAATGGGAAAGCATTTTGTTCCGGAGCGGATTTGAAAGCAGGTTTGGTGGATCCAGATTTAGGTAACGTTTTGAGAGAAACCTATAATCCTATGATTTTGGCTTTAAGAAATTTAGAAAAACCCATCATTGCTGCGGTAAATGGCCCAGCTGCAGGTGCTGGATGTAGTTTGGCTTTAGCATGCGATTTGATTTTGGCCAAAGAAACGGCTTATTTTTCAGAATTATTTATTCAAATTGGTTTGACATTGGATGCAGGTAGCACAGCATTTTTGATGCAAACAGTTGGTTATCACAAAGCATTTGAAATTGCCTCAAGTGGAAGAAAAATTTCAGCACAAGAGGCCAATCAATTGGGTTGGGTTGCTGAAGTAATCAAAGAAGAGGATTGGGAAACACGTGTAGAGGAAATCGTTCATCAATATGCGTCGAAACCTACTCGTGCGCTCGCACTTATGAAGGCTGCTTTTCAAAAAGTAGGTCAGTTGGATTTGGAAAAAGCCTTGGAATTAGAGGCAGAAAATCAATCACAAGCTGGAAGGACAGCAGACTTTTCAGAAGGGGTGATGTCATTTCTTCAAAAAAGAACTCCGAAATTTTTAGGTAAATAATACAAAAGGTATTTGCAATTTCTTTAATCTTCTTGTTCAAGTTGAAAAGTGTGTAAGTCAAACTTTCTTTGAAAAATTGTACTTTACAAAGAATTAGTTTTTTCATATATAGTTAACATTTCGTTAATCTTTTGTATAATTTTTGGAATTACCTTTGATTTAGACTTTAAGTTGCTTAAATTTCTAATGATGTAACCTCGTTTTAGAGGATTCATTACACCATTATAAATGTTAAAAATTTCAATTAATTAACTCACAAACTTTTATTATGAAAAAAAAGTTACAAAATCAGCATTGGTATTTTGCTAAAAATACCAATCACCTGAAACAATTGCGAGTATTTTTATTCGTGATTTTGGGGATTTTTGCTCAAAATTCCTTCGCACAAAATGCTGCCCTGTCTATTACAGGTAAGTTGTACGATTCAAAGACAAACGAACCATTGATCGGTGGTAGTGTTGTTATCAAAGGTAGTACTAAAGGAGCAAGCACAGATGCCAACGGAAAGTATTCAATTGCGGTACCTAATGGAAAGTCGGTATTGGTTTTCCGCTATGTTGGTTATAATTCAATTGAAATCGAGGTAGGAAGTAAAACTTCCATTGATGTTGCCTTGGTTTCTACAGCCTCAGATTTAGCGCAGGTTGTTGTAATGGGTTATGGTACTCAAAAACAAAGAGATGTTACCGGATCTGTTAAATCTGTTAAGAGTGAGGCATTTAACAAGGGTATTATCAACTCGCCAGAGCAATTGTTACAAGGTAAAGTTGCTGGTGTAAATGTTACTTCATCTACTGGTGAGCCAGGCGGTAATCAAGGTATTACGATTCGTGGTCCAGGAGGTTTACGTACAGGAAGTACTCCTTTGTTTGTTATTGATGGATTAGCATTAGATAACTCTAGTACAGGAGGAGGAAATCCGATGAATTTCTTGAACCCACAAGATATTGAAACAATCGACGTTTTAAAGGATGCATCAGCGACGGCCATTTATGGAGCTAGAGGTGCTAATGGAGTTGTTTTGATTACAACTAAAAAAGGTAAAGCAGGTGTTTCAACGATGGACTTTTCAACCAGTTATGGTTTTTCAACTATCGCAAATCCACTTCCAGTTTTATCTGCAGCGGAGTTCCGTAAACAAGTTCCAGCGAATGGCGGAACCTTAGAAGACTTTGGTGCAAGTACGGATTGGCAAAGTCAAATTACTCGTACAGCATTAACAAAGAACCACAATTTGAATTTAAGTGGTGGAGCTAATAAATTGACTTATTTCGCTGCTTTTGGTGCTCAAATGCAACAAGGTATTTTGAAAAACAATCAATTAGATCGTTTAACGGGTCGTATGAATTTGAATCAAAAATTCTGGGATGATCGTTTGGTAATTGATGCTAATTTGAACTATTCGAACACAGTTAATGAAAGACCAGCGATTGAAGGTTTATTAGGAACTGCCTTGTCGAATAACCCAACTTTACCAGTTTATGAGGCAGATGGTAAAACTCCTGCTAAATTTTTGAATGCAAGTAACCCATTATATACCTTGCAATTGTTTAAGGATGTTAACACAACTAATCGTTTTATTGCCAATATTTCACCTTCATTGAAGTTAGCTAAAGGTTTGGTGTATCGCTTGAACTATGGTTATGATAATTCAACATCGGTAAGAGATGTTCAATCTTTAGCAAGTTTAGTTCCTAAGCAGGATGGTCGTTTAGATACCTATAATACAAGTAACAAAAACGAATTGATCGAGAACTATTTGACCTATGATAAAACCATTGGAGATCATTCATTTACTGCTTTGGTTGGACATTCTTATCAAAAGATTCAATATCAATGGAGAACTTGGAGTATCAATAAATTCCCAATTGTTCCTACAGAGCCAATTTACAATCCAGGAATTGGTCAAGAGTTAACTCTAGCAACCAACAAGCCTGGTGGTTCTGCATTTATCAACGAATTGCAATCATTCTATGGTCGTTTGAACTATAATTACAAAGAGAAATATTTAGTTACTGGTACTGTTAGAGCGGACGGTTCATCTAAATTTGGAGCGAATAACAAATATGGTGTTTTCCCTTCATTCTCATTAGGTTGGAGAATTTCTGAGGAAGATTTCTTGAAGAATTCAACAGCGATCAGTAATTTAAAATTACGTGGAGGTTGGGGTAAAACAGGTAACCAAGAGATTCCACCAAAAATTACTCAGCCATTATTCACTGCTTCTGTAAGTGGATCAACTTCTTATCCTTTGGATATATCATCATCTTATCCAGCGGGTATTACTTATTCTCGTTTGGCTAATCCAGATATCCAATGGGAAGTATCAGTTCAATCTAACATTGGTTTGGATTTCGGATTATTCAATGGTGCTGTAAGTGGATCGGTTGATTATTTCAGAAAAGTTTCTAACAATATTTTATTGGAGGTGATTCCAGCAGATCCAGTTCAACCTGCTACATCTGTTTGGGCGAACGTTAACAATATGGAAATTGTTAATAGTGGTTTAGAAATGGATTTAGATTATAAATTCCAAACTCAATCAGGTATGAAATTCAATGTTGGAGGTAACTTGACATTGATTAAGAATGAAGTAACAGGTTCTCCTTATACTGTAATTCCATCAGGTTCAGCCTCAGGTTCAGGTTTGACTTCTGCAACGATCAATGGTTATATCAATGGTCAACCTATCGGTACATTTTTCTTGAAACAATTTACAGGATTTGATGCGAATGGTGTAAGTACATACGCGGATACAGACAAAGATGGTATCGTGACTGATAAAGATAGAATTGCAGCAGGAACGGCATTGCCAACTACTCAGTACAATTTCTTCTTAAATGCAGCTTACAAGGGTTTTGATGTTTCATTGCAATTCAACGGTGTGTCAGGGAATAAAATCTATGATAACACAGCAAACTCATCTTTTTACAAGTTGAAAATTGCCAAGAACACTAACGTAATTCCATCTGCTTTTGCTGATGCAAAAGAATCAATCAACAATGCGGCGCCTGTGTCAACTCGTTATTTGAAGGATGGTTCATTCTTACGTCTGAATAACTTGTCTTTAGGTTATCAATTTAATACCGAAAAGTTAGGTATCAGTAAGTTTATTTCGAAAGCGCGTTTATCTGTAACTGGTCAAAACTTATGGGTAATGACAAATTACGATGGCTTTGATCCAGAGGTAAACAAAGACAACTCTATCAATGGAGTATTATCTTATGGAATTGACTATTTAAGTTATCCAAAAGCAAAATCTTTCATTATTGGTTTGAATCTAACATTCTAATTTTTTAATAAAAATGAAAAACTTTAAAAAAATAGCAACTTTAACCTTAGCAGTCTTTGCTCTTGCAGGATGTACTAATTTAGAAGAAACTATACTAGACGAATATAATGCAGCTGGACTTACAGATAAGCAAGCAGCAGATGGTATGATTGCTCCAGTTTATGCAGTTTTACCAACCATTTTTCAACATACAACTTTGTTTGCTTTACAGGAGATTTCGACTGACGAGGCAATTTTACCTTATCGTGGTGGTACAGATTGGGGTGATAATGGAATTTATCTTTCATTGCACAAACATGAAACAACCAGTACTGACCCGAACGTTAGAAATACTTGGAATGCAATTGTTGCAGGTATTTCTCGTAGTGTTACTGCCATCAATTCATTGAAGTTGAATAAGGACGCTTCTTCTAAATTATATCTAGCAGAAGCACGTGGTATGCGAGCTTATTACAACATGTTAATGCTTGATTTATTTGGTATTGCATTGTCAAAAGAAGATTTAGGAGATGTTTCTGCCATTCTTCGTGGAGATCAAGCAATCGAATACATCAAAAAAGAATTAATGGATGTTGAACCTGTTTTAGAGACAACAACGGGTCCAGGAAGATTGACAAAGGCTGGTGCTTGGGGTTTGTTAGCTAAGTTATATCTTAATGCTGCAGCTTGGAGAGATATTTATGCTGCTAAGCATACGTTCAAGTCGGAGGACATGGATAAAGTAATTGAGTATACAGATAAAATTATCAACTCAGGAAATTATGCTTTATCTTCTGATTATTGGGATGTTTTCTCAAGTAATAACCATGGTAATAAAGAATTGGTTTTTGCGGTTGATCAACGTTTTGATTTGAATGGACATAACCGTATGTCTTATTTCTCTTTAGCGAATGACCAACGTCCATTACCAGCGTATCCAGCTGCCAATGGTACAGATGGTCCAGCGATCACTTCTGATTTCTACCAATCTTGGGTTTCTGCTTACGGTTCTGTTGATCCAGCGATTGCTGATCCACGTTTTTACAAGCAAAATGTAAATCCTGATATCGAATGTGTTGATCCTGCAACGTATAGAATTGACCGTGGTATTTTAAGAGGTCAACAATATGGATTGGTTTATTCTGGTGGTGCATTTGTTAAATGTCCAGATGGAAAAAATAAAGTAGGTAAAATCTATAATACTAGAGGTAAGGCTCCTTATCCTCCAGTAATTCATACTGAAAAAGTAGATTTTTCTATCGCAGGAAGTGATTACAGCACTGGATACCGTGTAGAAAAATATGAATTTAGCCAAAAATCGCAATCAGGTCGTAACTACGGTGAGGCTGATTTAGTAATCGTTCGTTTAGCTGATGTTTACTTAATGCGTGCAGAAGCGAAATTGAGAAAATCAAATGATGTAGCAGGTGCGTTGGCGGATGTGAACAAAGTGCGTTTATCTCGTACTTCTAATTCACCAGCAAGTTCATTATCTACTATCAATTTAGATTTATTGTTGCGCGAGCGTGGATTTGAGTTCTATTGGGAATTACAACGTAGAACGGATTTAATTCGTTTTGATAAATACGAAGATGCTTGGACTGAAAAGTCGAATACAGACAAGAATAAGCGTGTTTTCCCTATTCCACAAACTGCGATTGACGGAGCATCTAACTTAACAGGTTATATGAAACAAAATCCGGGATATTAATTTTAATTAAATTTCAATTTAAAAGTGGCCTCAGAAATGTGGCCACTTTTTTGTTTTTACCCCTTAATTTTTTTAATTTCTACCTCTTATTTTAAACCTATTATGAAACAACATTCAACAAGCAGGAGAGCCTTTCTTCAGCAGATTTCTTTTGCATCTTTGGTTTTATTGAGTGGCGAGGTAAAAGCTTTATCACTTTCCGAAATTAACCAATTAAAGAAAAAAGTTAAACTTCGTTTTGTGGTTGCTTCAGATGCTCATTATGGGCAAGAGAAGACGACTTTTGAAGAATACATGCAAAGATCAATCCAACAAATCAATCAGTTTCACCAAAAAAGTAAGTTGGATTTTTGTGTAATTAATGGAGATGTTATTCACAATGATAAGAAATGGTTGCCTATCGCTAAAGCTGAAATGGATGCTTTTCAGATGCCTTACTACGTAACTAGAGGAAATCATGATATGGTTACACCCGAATATTGGCAAGAGGTTTTTAAGGCTCCCTTGAATCAAGTAGTTGAAACCAAACAAGCTACGCTCATTTTAGGGGATACATCGAATGAAAAAGGGGAATACCTATCGCCAGATTTAGTATGGCTGAAAGCAAGCCTGGATCAAGTTAACTCCTCCAAACCGATTTTTATTTTTTTACATATACCTCAAAAAGATTGGACCAAACACGCCATTCAAAATAAACCCTTTTTTGACTTAATTAGTAACTATCCAACGATTAAAGCTGTTTTTCATGGCCATGAACATGATCAAGATGGGGTAAAGATGTATGAAAAAATTCCTTTTTTATTTGATGCTCACATTGGGGGGAGTTGGGGAACTGAATACCGTGGATTTCGTGTGGGAGAATTGTTGAATGATGGTACTTTGTTGACGTATATGATGAATCCAACGGATAAGCTGAACGAAATGACTTTTTAATTGATGAAGAACACTATTAATTTATTTATTACTCTGACACTTTGTGTAATCGCACAAGGACTTTTTGCACAAGAAAAGAAAATTACTTCCAACGATATTCGTTCTGCGACTAAGATTTTTGATCTAGAATTGAGTCAGTCTGAAATTGATACCCTTCTTTCTGATGTACAAGATAATTTGTCGGTTATTCAGCAGCAACATCAAAAAAAACTACCGAATGCTGTTCCATTAAGCCTTTGGCAAAATCCGCAAATTGCTCCTTTAAAACTTGGTAATAAGCAAAATAAAATTGTTTGGCAGCAAGTAGATCAAGTGGAATTACCCCAAAATAAAAATGATTTGGCATTTTATTCTTTACATCAATTAGCCTCTTTGATTAAAAATAAGAAAATTTCCTCTTTGGAATTAACCAAGTTTTATATCAAACGGATCAAAAAATTTCAAGATACACTCCAATGTGTTATTTCGTTAACAGAGGAATTGGCATATCAACAAGCTCGCAAAGCCGATGAAGACTTGAAAAAAGGGTTCTATCACGGAATTTTACATGGTATTCCTTATGGTTTAAAGGATTTGTTTGCAGTGAAAAATACGAAAACCACTTGGGGAGCAGCTCCCTATAAAAATCAAATCATTGAGGAGGATGCTGTTGTTTATCAAAAGTTGCAAGCTGCAGGTGCCGTTTTAGTTGCCAAATTTACATTGGGAGCTTTGGCAATGGGTGATTATTGGTATGGAGGTAGAACAAAAAATCCGTGGAATTTGAAAACAGGCTCTTCGGGTTCCTCTGCTGGTTCTGCCTCAGCCACCGTGGCTGGTTTAGTACCCTTTGCAATTGGTACTGAAACATATGGAAGTATTGTTTCCCCTTCCACGGTTTGTGGGGCTACAGGCTTAAGACCTACTTTCGGACGAGTAAGTAGAACTGGCGCGATGGCTCTCAGTTATAGTTTAGACAAAGTGGGGCCTATTTGTCGCTCTGCTGAGGATGCAGCTGTAGTTTTTGAATACATTCGAGGAGCAGATGGAAAAGATTTAAGTGCAGTAAATAAGCCCTTTAATTACAATGCGAAATCCAATATCAAAAAAATGAAGGTCGCTTATGCCAAAAATTATTTTGATAAAATCAAAGATTCTACGGCGAATGAGTGGGAGGTTTTGCGAATCTTAAGGAAGTCAGGTGTAGAATTGGTTCCCATCGATTTTCCTGAGGAGGCTTATTCCTTTAACATCATGGACTTAATCATTGGCGCTGAATGTGCAGCTCAATTTGATGAAATGACTCGGTTTAACATCGATGATGAACTTACTAGACAAGGCAAAAATGATTGGCCTAATCAATTCAGAACGGCTAGATTCATTCCTGCAGTTGATTATATCAATGCGCAACGCCATCGCTATCTTTTGATGAAGCAAGTTGATCAATTTTTTCAACAATTTGATGTGGTTATTGCGCCGAGTTTTTCGAAACAATTACCCATAACCAACTTAACGGGTCACCCAGTTGTTTGTGTGCCTTCAGGATTTTCAGAGCCAAATCATACTCCAACAAGCATTAGTTTTTTAGGAAATTTATATGATGAAGCAACAATTCTAGCATTCGCTAATTATTACCAACGTTTAACCGCTTGGGATGAACAACATCCCAACTTGTTTAAAAATTAAACTTATGAGACGATTACTGATTTTTTCATTTACTTGTTTGAATGTTTTTTTTGCCTTAGCACAAAATAAACCTTTGCAAATCATTATGATTGGAGCCCACCCAGATGATTGCGATATTAAAGCTGGGGGAACAGCGGCATTATTTGTTGCCATGGGGCATCATGTGAAATTTTTATCTGTCACGAATGGAGATGCGGGACATCAAACACAGGGTGGAGGCATGTTAGCCAAGCGTCGAATAGCAGAAACCAAGGAAGTTGCTAAACGTTTAGGTGTTTCTTACGATGTGTTGGACAATCATGACGGTGAATTATTACCCACCTTACCCATTCGGATGGAAATCATTCGGAAAATTAGGGAGTGGAAAGCGGATGTGGTAATTGCTCCAAGAACCAATGATTACCATCCAGATCATCGTTATACGGGTGTTTTGGTTCAAGATGCAGCATTTATGGTGGGTGTACCAAACGTCGCACCAGATGTAGAACCTTTAAGGAAAAATCCCATATTTCTTTATTTTCAAGATAATTTCAAAAAGCCTAATCCTTTTCAGGCAGATATTGCTGTAGACATAACGCCGGTAATTGACAAAAAACTAGCAGGATTGGATGCACACCAGTCGCAATTTTATGAGTGGTTACCGTGGATTGGTAATTACGAAGACGAAGTGCCCTCTGACCCTGCAAAGCACAAAGAGTATTTATTAAACAAAAGAGTTCAGAAACCCAATCCGGAAGTCAGAAAGGCCTTGGAAAAGTGGTATGGAAAAGAAAAGGCAGATCAAATTAAATACGCGGAGGCATTTGAAATTTGTGAATATGGTTCCCCTGCATCCATTGAAGATATCAAGCGGGTTTTTCCAATGTTGGGTAAATAGTGTAATCAAGCAAAAATGGCAGAAAATTTAAAAAAGGTATTAAGTCCTTTTATGCTTTGGGGATTAGGAGTGGGATATGTGATTTCAGGCATGTATTTTGGCTGGAATTTGGGTTTAAAAGAAGGAGGAACTCTCGGCTTAGCCATCGCAACAGGTATCATTATCGTTTTATATACTTGTTTTAGTTTTTCTTATGCGGAATTGGCTTGCTCGATACCTAGAGCCGGTGGGGTTTTTGATTATACCAAAAAGGCTTTTGGAAATCAGTGGGGTTTTGTAGCTGGAATTGCTCAAATCATTGAATTTGTTTTTGCGCCTCCTGCCATTGCTTTTGGCATTGGGGCCTATTTTAACCTATTTTTTCCTGATATTCCCATTCTTTTCATTGCGATTACTGCCTATGTTTTATTTACCGCTTTGAATATTTATGGCGTAAAAGCTGCGGCTACTTTTGAATTGATTATTACAATCATTGCGGTGATCGAAATTTTAATTTTTGCTGGAGTGACCTTGCCGCATTTTCACTATTCAAATTTAGAGAAGAATGCTTTTCCAAATGGTTGGGCTGGAGTTTTTGCAGCACTGCCCTTTGCAATATGGTTTTTCTTAGGGATTGAAGGTTTAGCCAATGTGGCTGAGGAAGCTCAAAATCCACAAAAAGATATTCAAAAGGGATTTAGTTCCGCATTATTAACTTTGGTGTTTCTTTGTATCATTGTGTTTATTGCAGCCATTGGAGTAGGAGGTTGGGAAGCTATTGTGTACAAAAATGGAATTACCGGAGAAACCTCCGACTCCCCACTTCCATTAGCGATGGGACAAATTGTTGGATCCAATAGTCTCTTGTTTCATTTATTATTAACTGTCGGTCTATTTGGCTTAATTGCTTCTTTTCATGGACTTATTTTAGCCTCAGGCAGATCAACGTTTGAATTTGGGAAGGTGGGTTTTGCGCCAACATTTTTAGGACAAATTCATGCCAAATTCAAAACCCCAGCCAACGCACTTTTGGTTAATATGTGTTTTGGAATCATTGCTTTATTTACGAATAAAACTGCTGAGATCATCACTATTTCTGTCATGGGAGCATTAAGTTTATACATTTTAGCGATGCTTTCAATGATACAACTTAGAAGAAAGGAACCACAATTGGATCGGCCATTCAAAGCTCCTCTTTATCCACTAACTCCCATCGTCGCTTTGGTGTTAGCCTTGGTTTCTTTGGTATTCATTGCGATTAATAATGCTAGTTTGTTTTTTATTTACCTTGGGATTCATATAATTTGTTTTCTTCTTTTTAAATTGTTCTTCCAAAAATCCTAAACCTTTATGACTGAAAATGAAATACTAGATTATGTTGCATCTCATCCTGATAAAAGGGTAAAGTTGGCATTGACAGATATCGATGGAGTACTGCGAGGAAAATACATCAGTACAGAAAAATTCTTTTCTGCCATTCAATCCAATTTAGGGTTTTGCAATGTTGTTTTTGGTTGGGATATGGCCGATGTAGCCTACGATAATGCCTCCTATACAGGCTGGCATTCGGGTTATCCAGATGCACCTGTCCGAATTGATTTATCTACTTTTCGTTCCATTCCTTGGGAAAATAATGTGCCTTTTTTCTTGTGCGAATTAATTGATTCCAAAGAGTATACTGCGCAGGTTTGTCCAAGAAATGTATTGAAAAATATTATTTCAGAAGCTGAAAATGCAGGTTTTCAACCATTTTTTAGTCAAGAATTTGAATGGTTTAATTTTGAAGAAACACCACAATCTGTACATGATAAAAACTTTCATGGATTAAAGTCTTTGAGTCCAGGGATGTTTGGCTATTCGATTTTGAGAAGTACCTTGAGAAATGACTTTTTTCAAGCCTTATTTAGTCAATTAGGTGATTTTAAAATTCCGATTGAAGGTTTACATACGGAAACGGGACCTGGGGTATATGAAGCAGCGATTGCCTATTCCAGTATTTTGGAAGCAGCGGATCGGGCGGTTTTGTTTAAATCTTCTGTAAGGGAAATTGCTTACAAACATGGAATAATGGCCACATTTATGGCTAAATGGGATGAGAATTTACCAGGATGTAGTGGTCACGTTCATCAAAGTCTTTGGGATAAAAATGTAGCAACTAATTTGTTTCATGATGCCAATGATTCACACGGCATGAGTGAAATATTTAAGCAATACATTGCGGGTCAATTGTATTGTTTACCACATATTTTACCGATGCTTGCCCCAACGGTTAATTCTTTTAAGCGTTTGGTGGAAGGAGCATGGGCGCCTACTACCTTGACTTGGGCAGTGGATAATCGGACAGTGGCTTTAAGAGCGCTACCGGGAAGCAAAAAAGCAAGTCGATTGGAAACACGAGTGGTTGGTTCGGATGTGAATCCATATTTAGCGATGGCTGCTTGTTTGGCCAGTGGATTATATGGCATTAAGCATCAATTGAAATTACAAGATGCCAGTGTTGGAAATGGCTATGCGGATCTAAGCCATGGTAAGTTACCGGGTAATTTGCAAAGTGCTACACAAGCTATGAAGGAATCTGAAGTAGCCAGAGAATTGTTTGGATCGACCTTTGTGAATCATTTTGTAGCGAGTCGTGAATGGGAATGGAAACAATATAGCCGAGTAGTGAGTGATTGGGAAAAGAAAAGATATTTTGAAATAATATAAAATGGATTTTAATCAAATAAGACAATTTAATTTCCCCACCATCATCCGATTTGGGGCAGGTGCAGTGAAAGAGCTAGCACCTTATTTAAAACAAAATGGCCTATCTAAACCTTTGATTGTCACAGATCCTGTGATTGCCGAATTAGGTTTTTTTCAAACGATTAAAAAAGATTTAGCAGGTAGTCAATTATCTGTAGAGGTCTTTTCCGCGATTCATAAAAATCCGGTTAAATCAGATGTGTATTCAGGCACTCAAGTTTGGGACAGCACAGATCGTGATTGCATCATTGGAATTGGAGGAGGCGCAGCTTTGGATGTGGCAAGAGCCATTGTATTGCAAGTAAATCACAGAGAGGATTTATTCAAATACGATGATTTGATTGGTGGTGATGTGTATGTAACCAATGAGGTACCTCATTTTATCACGATTCCGACTACCTCAGGCACAGGTAGTGAGGTAGGTCGCTCTGCAATTATTGCTGATGATGAAACACATCAAAAAAAGATTTTATTTTCACCCAAATTATTGGCTAAAATCGTTTTTGCTGATCCTTTATTAACCATGGATTTGCCTGCCTTTGTCACGGCTGCTACTGGTATGGATGCTTTGACGCACAATATGGAAGCCTACTTGGCTAAAAATTTTCATCCCATGTGCGATGGAATTGCTTTGGAAGGAATGCGCTTGGTTTCAGAATCTTTGGTTCATGCGGTTAAATCACCTTCGATTGAATCGCGGTCGAAAATGCTCTTGGCTTCTATGATGGGCGCAATTGCTTTTCAAAAAGGATTAGGGGTTGTCCATTCAATGGCTCATCCACTTTCTTCTTTGTTAGATACGCACCATGGCCTAGCCAATGCAGTGAATATTCCTTATGGTATGAAATTTAACATCGCTGGATTTGAAGATCGATTTGCCAGGATGGCCCAAAGTTTATCTTTGAAAGAACAGAATGGAGATGCAGTAATAAAGTATTTGTTCGACTTAAATACTCAAGTTGGAATACCACATCGTTTAAGAGATATCCAGGTGAAAGAAGAGCATTTGGATACTTTGGCTCAATTAGCTTTGGAAGATTTTGCTCATCCAAATAATCCTAAGCCTGTTTCGTTAAATGATTTTAAAGCCTTGTATAGAGAAGCATTTTAAGGATGGTTGTAATAGGTATTACCACTTCTGATACGAATTTCCAAAACTATCCCACTTGGATTCAAGGGGAAGGCATTGAGGTGATTTATTTGTCCTATCAAGAAGAAAATTTGGTGGATATATTAAAATGTGATGCGGTAGTTTTGACTGGTGGGGTAGATATGCATCCTCGATTTTATCAAAATACTCGTTCAGATTACCCCTTCTCTACGGAATTTAACGAAAAGAGAGATGAATTTGAAATTCATGTTTTTCAAATCTGTACAGAGATGAAAATGCCTATTTTGGCCATTTGTAGAGGACTTCAATTGGTAAATGTGGCATTGGGAGGAGAATTAATTCAGGATTTACAAGAAATTGGAAAGGCCAATCATCGTAAAATGGAAGGCGTGGATGGTGTTCATACCATTCAAGTTGAAAAAGATAGTTTATTGCATCATATTGCAAAAATTGAAAATGGTTTGGTGAATTCAGCCCATCATCAAGGAATCGGCGAATTGGCCCCCGATTTACGAATTAGTGCTTGGTCGGAAGATGGAGTTGCGGAAGCCATTGAATACCAAGATTGGAAATCGAATCCATTTTTTTTAGGGGTACAATGGCACCCAGAACGCTTATTGACAACAACAAAAAGTAGTTTTTCAGAAAATATTCGACAATTTTTTTTGGAAGCTGCACAAAAAAATAAAAAATATGAAGATCGTTAACCCCGCTACGGAGGAAATCATACAAGAAATTACAGTTGATTCAGAAGCTATTTTAATGTCCAAATTGGAAGTGTTAAAGCATGCACAATTGGAATGGGCTAAAACTGATTTAGCGGTACGAGTGAGTATCATTCATCGGTTTATTGACTTGTTGAAAGAAAATATAGAACATTTGGCTTTGGTATTAACCTCTGAAATGGGTAAACCTTTGCAGCAGAGTAGAAATGAAATCAATGGGGCGAGTGGGAAGGCAATTTGGCTAGCTGATCATGCGGTTAACTATCTTTCTGATGAAATCATGACTATTTCAGACCAAATGCAGGAGAAGATCAGTTATGAACCTTTGGGTGTGGTATGTAATATTTCGGCTTGGAATTACCCTTATAATGTGGGGGTTAATGTATTTGTTCCAGCTTTATTAGCTGGTAATGCTGTGATGTATAAACCCTCTGAATATGCTACCTTAACAGGTTTAGAGATTGAAAAATACTTAAAGAAAGCAGGTTTGCCTGATGGTGTATTTCAGGTAGCTGTTGGCCAGGGTGAGGTAGGTAAGTTTTTACTTGAATTACCTTTTGATGGATACTTTTTCACTGGCTCACATCAGACAGGTAATTATATTTATGAGAAAGTCGCTGAGAAAATGGTTCCATGTCAATTGGAATTAGGTGGAAAGGATCCTGTTTATGTTTGTGATGATGTAGTAGATGTTGCATCTGCCGCTATTGGAATAGCAGATGGCGCCTTTTATAATAATGGGCAAAGTTGCTGCTCTGTGGAGCGTATTTATGTACACGAAAAAATTTATGATGCTTTTCTTGAGGTTTTCATAGCGGAAGTAAAATCTTGGAAAGTGGGTTCTCCCATGGAAGAAGGAGTATATATTTCGGTATTGAGTCGGCCCTCTCAAATGGATTTTTTGACTTTTCAGGTAGAAGATGCTATTCAAAAAGGCGCAAAAGTGGAAACAGGAGGGAAGGCTTTGGAAGGCATAGGTTATTATTTTCAACCGACCGTTTTAACCCATGTGAATCATGAAATGAGTATCATGAAAGAGGAAAGCTTTGGACCAGTGATTGGTATCATGAAGGTAGCGAACGATGCAGAGGCGATACATTGGATGAACGATACAGCTTATGGCTTAACGGCAGGGGTATATTCTTCTTCAGAAAAAAGGGCGACAGAAATTTTAAAACAAATCGATTCTGGGACAGCCTACTGGAATTGCTGTGATCGAGTAAGTGCGGCACTGCCGTGGAGCGGGAGGGGGCATTCTGGTTTTGGATCTACTTTATCGCACATGGGTTTAAGGGCATTTACAAAGCCGAAGGCGTATCATTTGAGAAAGACTTAAAGAGAAGGAGTGATTGTTTAGTGGAAAAAGAGATTTTTCAAAATCTTTGTGTTCTCTGTGTTAAATTGGGTATTAACCCTTAAATATCTTTTTTAACACGAAGGACACGGATTTTTGGAATGAAAAGTTTATCAAATTGAAGAGATTCGGCAAAGCTAAAATTTTCTTAATTCCACATTCTCAATACACCACCACCACCGCGCCGCGCTCAGCGAGGGTGCCTAACTCCGGGAAATCGATCGACTCGTATTCAATCATCCAAGCGTAGGTGTCTTGTGGGACTTTTTGCCCATTGTAGGTGCCATCCCAACCATATTTGTCTTGTTTGATGTCGCCCGTTTTTAAATCATTAGGATCGATATCTTTTTGGAAAATCAATTCTCCCCAGCGATTAAAAATTTTGACTGATTTTACAATGGTACGGTTTTTGTCATATTTACGAGGAATTGTTTCGCCAGGGTTTAAAGTGGCTCCTGGAATTGTAGTATTTAATAGATTTCTGGCTGGTTCGGTTGATCCTCCTACCCAATTCCAGGTAGGCAAAAAGAGATCATTGTTGTTGTCATTGTTGGGCGTAAAGACACTAGGAGCAATTATTTTAGGTTTACATTTGTCATCGATCGAATAGGTTTGATTCAATTCACAAGCATAGGCATCTTTTACTTTTAGGTCGTATTTACCTATTCTATTGACCCAAATGTAATTTGTATCAAGCGTTACCGGTGCTGTTATATATCCTTTGCCATTTATTTTCCATTCATAATCTAGTGCGTTGGCAACAGGTAAAATGGCGATTTTTAATTTTGGATCAGGTTCATCCATGCATAAACGCCAGTCTGATTTAGGTAATAAATCATCTTTTGTTATAAAAGTAATTTTGGTTTGACTAGAATCTGTACAACCCGATTCTGTGTCTAAAATATCTAACTGAAAAGTTTTACCTTCTCCTTTGAAAAATGGAATGTATATTCTTCCAAATTTGGATAAAATTGTTCCATTTTGGGTCCATTTAAATTGTAATATACTGGTGTCTTTGGGAACAATTAAATCTTCGTTAGGTAATGGTGCAGGACTTAAGGGCAAATCTCTTGGAATAGGAGATATTAGGTAGTTAGGGAAGTTACAATTACTTCCTGTAGGGCCAAAAGCAATGTTGTCATTAAAGATTTTATCAATTTGTTTCTTTAAAACAAAAGGTTTCAATAAACTGATATAAAAAACTTGGGCATCCAATAAATACTCTGTCACGCAATCATTTGTTATTTTGGCAACAAGAACGTAATATCCGCTTTTCAGTGGATTGGGGAAATCGTACTCAAATGAATTTGATGCACCACTTTTGGTATAAACAGGGCTAGTTAATCTAGGGTCTACGATTTTTACTCCATCGTTATTCAAAAATGGGCCGATGTTTACCGTTTTACTTGCTTGATAAATTTCCCACTTCACATTCGTGTTTTTATTCTTTTCACACAAATCCTTGTCCAATTTAAATGTGAATTTCAAGCCTTTACATTCTACCGAAATGGAAGGTGGACCACTATTATCACTTTCATTGATAGAAGTTGGTATTCCTAATCCAATGTTACCTGTCGTAGAAACAAAACCATTGGCTTCAAATTTGGCATCAATCAAAGATTGAGTTCCAGTAATTCGCTGATTAGGTTTACTGATGGTGGCATACGAATTACTTTCCTTCGCGATATATAATTTTGCTTTATTGACAGGGTCTAATTCGATGGCTCCCAGTTTTTCTGTGAAGGTACCGACTACTCGCATGGAAGCATTGATATCAGTGGTATCTAGTTTGTATTGAAGTAATTGATTACTACTACCATTTACAGTTACATAAAGTAAATTACTATTGGGAGCAAATCCAACACCATAGACATCTGCAGGAGTAGTGATAGTTGCTGATTTTCTAGCAGGATTTTGTGTGTAATCGTATATCTCTACTTTGTTGGGCGGCAAGGCTAACACAAGTTTCGAATTGTCACTTGAAAACTTAACAGTTCCTCTATTGCTTGATATTGCATTGGCTGGATTAATAGGAATTAATGTCGGTGCTGATATCCCTTTAGCAGAGATTGTGAAAGTCCGAATATTTTTACCATCTCTATCGTAAGAAATTAACAAATAACCATCCGAAGTCTTGGTAGCAATGAGTTTGTCAGAGCTCGGAATAGGACTTAATAAAGAATCTTTTTTTGTTAAATCACCTAATCCTCCATTGGCAGAAACATCTACAAGGCTATAAAATAGTTGATGGGCACTGTTAGTAGTAATGACATAATATTCTGAATTACAAGCCTTACAAGATTTTTTTGGGATAATGGCTACTCCTTGGTCAATGGTTTTATCTCCGTTTAAATTAGTACCAATTTGTTTATTTTGATTATCGAAAATTTGTTCGCCATTGGAAGATATTCCACCAAATTGATAATCTGCACCTTTGTTTTGAATGGGATAGTAAGCTACACCGGCTGGTGCCACATAAGGGCCAGGTTCACTTGAAGACGTATAAGGTAGTCGTCCATCGTTTGGGAAAATGACTCTTACATTATTTCCAACAGTCCACTGTGGACAATTGACACAGCTGGGTGGTGTAGATGCGCCTGATCCTGTTCCAGTTCCTGTTACATCGGGTTTGTTGGGGTAAGATCCACAAATTTTTACAATCATTTTTGCTTCATAATAACAGCCAGAACCATCATTACTATACGATTTTACGGAGTAGCAGCCTTCTTTACTGACCGTAATTTTGTCAGTAGTTTCTCCGTTTGGAAACCATAATAAACTTCCGCCTGGGACCTTTGCTGTTGATGGAATTTGTAAATCTTTGGTATTAGGAGATTTATTGGAACACAATTCTGTTAAAGTATCACTAGCACTGGTTCCTAGAAAAAAGGGATTTACTTTCCCAATGATTACCTTGGGGTGAGTGATAATAATTTGACTAGAGCTCCCTGGTTGAATTATTTTTACTTGAACCCTATAATTACCAGGAGACGTGTATGCAAATTGACCAGTTGGATTAGTTTGAGCACTTGAGAAAGTACCTGTACCTATCCCATAGTTCCAAGCAAAGGTTGTCCCAGCTGGATAAGTATGAGCATTGTCTAATTCAAAAATGGTATTTGTCTGAAGTGAACAAGAATCTATGCAATTGTTCCTATAATGAATGCTTTGTCCATTCAATCGAATTGCAAAAAAAATGCATAAAATACATGTTACAACAATCCGTTTCAAAGGCAGAAATTTAGAGTAATGAACACAAAATAACACAAAATATTGGTTTTTGTAAACTTAGAGCGTAAATTGCTAGGCTTTGCCTTCAATTATGAAACGAGTAATCACTTTTTGGTTGGTTTTACTTATTTCTCAAATTCAATTTTCTGTATTTGGGCAAGATCCTCAATTATCGCAATTTTATGCAGCTCCATTATTGATTTCACCGGCATTTGCAGGAATCAATGGAACTTCTAAAGTTAATTTTAATCATAGAAATCAATGGCCGAATTTAAGCGCCAATTATCAATTTTCAGCTATTTCTGCAGATATAAGTTTGAATAAATACAATACAGGCATAGGATTGGTGATCAGCAATGATGTGCAGTTTTCGAATTTGCGAACAACAAATGTGGCTTTACAATATGCTTATCATTTGAATTTGGCAGAAGATCAGTCCTTGTCTTTTGGGCTACAGGGGGCCTACGTAAACAGAGGTTTAAGTAATTCTAGTCTAGTTTTTGGAGATCAATTGAATACTTATTTAAGCAGTGGTTCGATTGGTAGCACTTTAGATCCAGTGAATACAACTCTGTTGCCTAATAAATCTTATTTGGATTTAACGGCAGGATTGTTGTTTAATAGAGGAAATACTTGGGTTGGATTGTCCGTAGCTCATCTAAATACACCCAATAAATCATTGGTGCACGGAACGGAAGATTTATTGCCAATGAATTTTAGTTTACAGGTAGGTACCAAAATTATGTTAGAGGATTCTTATTATGAAATGAATTCTAATGCCAGTAGAAATAATGAAAAAAGTTTTAGCCCTGTTTTACATTTTAAAAAGCAAGGAGTTTTTGATCAATTAGATTTGGGGGCCTATTTAACGCTTTCTCCGATGGTGTTAGGAGCGTGGTACCGTGGAGTACCCATTCAGAAATCAGTCGATGGGACATCAGGAACAAGGGAATCTGTTGTAGCATTGCTTGGTTATCGAAAAGATAATTTCTCTGTGGGCTATTCTTATGACATTACAATTTCAAAATTAGGCATGCCCTCTGGTGGCTCTCATGAATTATCGCTCGCGTATTTGTTTGATTTAAATAATGCCTCCCTTCGGAATACTTATCAAAAGTTCAAAAGAAATCTTTCTTGTCCGAAGTTTTAATGAAAGAAGTAAGAAGAGAGAAAATAGAAAAGAGAAAAGGTGCTGGTCTTTGACGCAATCGAATTAATTATGAGTTATGAATTGAGTTTGTGGCAAATTTACACACCTATTACCATGGTTTTTTCTTAGTTCCGCTGTGTTTTTAACACAAAGTCACGGTTTTTTCTTTGTGCCTTCGTGTTTTAAAGAATGTAGGATTATAGTTTCCTCTTTTAACTTTTATTCCTCCTGACTTAATTGAAAAATAATTCCCACAGTGATAAAAGTGATGTGTAAAAATCCCAAGAAGAAATAAAAGCTGTTGGCGTTTTCAATTCCGATTAATTTATAAGGTGTTAGAAGTATGAATAAACTGATTAAAAATAAGAGGTGAATGAAGAAAAATTTCCATGCTGAAGTTTCTTCGTAATTATTACCCATTTGAAATAGCTTGCTGATTCCTTCAGCAGCATATAAATAAAGGGCTACTAATAAATTTGAATTCATCCACGATTTTAAATTTTTCTGTGTCATAGTCGTATTTTTTTAAGTATTAATTCCTTTTTGAATACCCAAATCTATCTTTATTGTTCGCCAAATTGTGGCGATTAATAATATTTCTTAACTTGTACAAAAAAAATCATGAACGCATTCGAACGGATAAGAGAATTGAATGATTTGTTCCTTAGATCTACCTATAGGGTTAATTATGAATCTTTCAGCCAGTTTTTAGCAGATCAATTCGACTTCTATGATTACAGTGAACGAAGTTTTAGTCGCGATTTAAAAGAGTTGAAAACTCGATTGAAAGAGCGTTATCCTACCCTAGAAGAAAGTTTTGGGGAACTATTGCGCTACCGAAGAGCGGGGAATTATTACGAATATGTCCGTCGAGACATTAGTGCTTTTCCAACTTTTTCAGAAAAAGAATTAAATCAAATTGCTTCTGTGATTGATTTGAATAAACATTTGTTCACGGGTGGGCAAGGAGCAGGGATAGTCAATAAATTACGCGCCATTAGTTTGGAAAATAATTTATCTAAGTTTCATCAAGTGCTTCCCTGGCCTGCGATTCAATTAATTAAAGATGGTGACCGGCAAGGTTCAGATCAATTGAATCAACTCATTGAATATATTTATTCTTCACAAATCATCGAAATGACTCATCGAGGGTTATCTGTTGGGTCCAAACTTAAAAAGAAATTAGGACTTCCATTGATGATTAAAGAGTACAACAACGGTTGGTATACAGGTTGGTATTTACTTTTTTATCCGATAGAATCGATCGATACCGCGGTTAAAGTGGAACTGAATCGTTGTTTATTGTATGCCTTAGATCGGATTGAGCAATTGATTCCTGTGGCAAATTCTACCAAAATTCGAATTCCAGAAAACTTTAATCCAGCGGATTATTTCAAAAATATCATAGGTATTTATCGAAATTCCTCACATGTAGAACTTAATCCTGTAGAACGTATAGTTATTAGAGTCAGAAAAGAAAGTTGGATTGTTTCCTATATTCAAAAATATCCTTTACACGACTCACAGCGTTTAGTGGAAAGTGGCAAGGAGCATTTATTATTTGAATTATTTTTAGAAATAAACCAAGAATTAATTACCTATTTATTTCGTTATTCCAAGGAAATGAAAGTAGAAGAACCTTCCCATTTAGTGCTTTCCATTCAAGAAATGTTGAATTGATGGTCATTGAGATCTTTCTTAGCTTTTTTCTATTTTTAGAATATTCTTAATGATTTTTGTTGGGTACCTAATTAGACCACCGGAAAGACTCCCGGAATTACACGAAACGACATTTGTTTCAGTGATATTAAAGGAGTTATTATGGTTATTGCATTTGAAACGATTATTTTCAAATGTCCACGAACCTTTTGCTCCTTGGTGTGGACAACAGTTGTCGTAAGCTTTGATGGTACTGGAATCAATTCGTATCAACAATATTCCCAAATCGAGTAAATTGGAAAAATCTAATAACTTATTTAAATTAGTATAATTTTTGTGAGAAAGATCAATATAAATGAGCTTGTTTTCTGAAAAATAGCCATCTGTATTCATTAATCCTGCAACTCTCGTGAACTCTTTCTCTTCTTCAGTGAGGATAGGGCTTGGATTCGCTGGAGTGTTTTCATCCTTGGCACAACTCGAATTTAACAATGCAAGTTCAGTTGCAACCAAAAAAGGACAAGCTGTTTGAATAAAATTTCTACGATCCATCATTAATAGGTTAGTACACGAATAAACACTAAATATAAAGATTATAAATTGAATGTTGCATAAAAAAGAATTACCTAAGACGCCCCAAAGTCCTAATTTAGTTGAATTATTTGCAAAAGAAAATGTCGATTTTCAGCAAATAGGAATGAATTCCGGAAGTGTTTTGAGTTCAAATAAAGGTTTGGAAAAATATTCAGGCGTTTTTGGGAAGGCGCAAAAATTTCATTTACTCAATAGAGCATTGATTGGTTTTAGTTATAAGTCTTACAAAGAAATTGAGAATTTAACCTTTGATCAAACCATTGATTTAATTCTAAAACCCCAGGGGGAGTATGATTTACCTGTCAATGATTATTACGATGATTTTTCAGATAACACAGATTTGACATCAAGGGATGTGCCCAAAGGAAAACCTTGGGTGACTGCCAAGGAATGGGCTCCAGATGGTAATCAATTGTCGCAATACAGGATTAATTCTTTGAAAGCCTGGATGATGAAACAATTTGTCAACCAAAAAACGTCTATTCATTGGAAATTGGTTGTGATGTTTCACAACTTATTGGTTACATCTATACAAAATGGTGGAGTCGCTAAGGCTGCCTATCAATACATTGCCACTTTATACAATGGAGCTTTTGGTGATTATAAGGATTTGATTTTAAAAATTACTTTGGATCCAGAGATGTTGATGTACTTGAACGGCAATCAAAACAATAAATTCAATCCTGATGAAAATTATGCGCGTGAATTACAAGAATTATTTACCGTAGGAAAAGGGCCAAATTCTAAATTCACTGAGAGTGATGTGTCTGAAATGGCAAAATTATTGACTGGCTGGTATTTTAATTATGATTATGGAGTGAAAAATGATGGTGAAATTGTCTCTGAGATGGCAATGTGGAATCATGATACAACAGATAAGCAATTCTCTGAATTTTATGGAAATAAAAAAATAAAAGGAGGTCAAACACCTGAAGAAGCTTTACGGGAATTGAATGAAGCTTTGACAATGATTTTTGCTACGGATGAATGTGCCAAGTACATTTGTCGACGAATCTATGGTTTCTTTGTTAACCCCGCGATTGATGACCAAGTGGAAACTAACATCATTTTACCTTTAGCTAAAATTTTCAAGGAAAATAATTTCCAAATCTCTTCTGTATTAAAAGTACTTTTGAGTAGTGAGCATTTTTTTGATTCAATCTATTACAATGCATTGATTAAATCGCCATTGGATTTTATTGTTGGTATTGCAAAGGAATTTGATTTGCCTTTGTTGGATAATAACCGGGTCAAACTTCCTAATACAGAAAATGATTTATACATGCAGTACAGGAAATTTAGTCATTTTCATGGGGTAGCGAATAATTTAGGGATGAATATTGGGGATCCTCCCAATGTATCAGGATGGCCAGCTTATTACCAAACTCCAGCATTTGATTTATTTTGGATTAATTCAGAAACGATAATCAAGCGAGATAATTACACGGATGCTTTATTCAATTGGGGTAATTGGGTCTATTACAACAACAGTACAAAAACAGGTCTACAAATTAGAGTAGATAGCGCAGATTATATTTCCCGTTTTTCTAAACCCAGAGACGTTGATGCCTTGATCAACGAATTAGTGGATCGGTTGGTGGGAGTACCCATCAGTACAGCTGATAAATCACAAATTAGAGAGAAGATCATGCAAGGGAATGCCAATATTAATTATTGGTCAAGTGCTTGGGATAATTTCAACAACAATGCAAGTAATGAAAATCGGCAAGTCATACAAAATAGACTTTCCAATGCTTTTGGTTATATTTTTCAACTAGGTGAAACGCAAATGTACTAAGCATGGGAGAGATGAATAGAAGAGATTTTTTGCACAATATGGCCCATTTGGCAGCCTTGCCTAGCATTTTGCCAAATTGGGGATTGCAACAGGTATTTGAACAAAGTTCAGTTTTATCCAATACCATTGAAAGAGATAAAATATTAATCATTATTCGATTAGATGGAGGGAATGATGGATTAAATACTGTAATTCCTTTGGATCAATATGCCAACTTAAATAAAGTTCGCTCGAAAATTTTGATGGATGAAAACAAAATCATCCCTATAAAATTTGGAAAAACTGGATTGCATCCTGCATTGGATGGATTTAATTCATTAATCAATGAAGATCGATTGGCCGTGATTCAATCGGTAGGATACCAAAAGCCCAATTATTCCCATTTTAGGTCCTCTGATATTTGGATGACCGGTTCTGATTCAGATCAGAATTTATCAAGCGGCTGGATGGCACGATACATTGAGTCGCAGCATCCAACTTATCCTCAGGCTTATCCAAATGATCAATTTCCTCATCCTTTATCCATTGAGATTGGATGGCAATCTACTTTGTTATTTCAAGGACTTAATTCATTCACTAGTTTAATTTATAATAACCCTGAACAGTTTTATAAATTAATGAATCCGTTCAAAAATACCTATCCTGCCACTTTACAAGGTTCTAAATTGGCCTATTTACAACTAATCGGAAAACAATCACAGTTGTATGGACAAGTGGTAAAAGATGTTTTTTCCAAAGGAAAAACCGCATTTGAATTTCAAAATAATGAATTGGGCAATCAAATGAAAATTGTTCAAAAATTGATTTCGGGTGGATTGAATACCCGGGTTTATATGGTGCGTATAGGTGGATTTGATACACACAATCAACAAATTGATACAGCTGACAAAACCAAAGGACAACATGCCTCTTTATTAAAACAAATCAATGATGCGGTGATTACCTTGATGAAAAATTTAGATGCGGAGAATTTGGGTGATAGAGTAGTGGGAATAACCATGTCTGAATTCGGAAGAACTGTTCATGCTAATGGTAGTTATGGAACAGATCATGGCACCGTAGCACCGATGTTTGTGTTTGGAAATGCCGTTAAATCTGGGGTAATAGGCACGAATCCTGTTATTCCAGAAAAATATCAGTATAATTTCGATTTGCCTTTACAGTTCGATTATAGACAAGCTTATTCCTCTATTTTGAATCAATGGTTAGGTTCTAGCAAAGAAAATAACAAACAAATTCTTTATCAAGAATTTAATCCAATAGCATTAATAAAACCAGCATTCATTGATTCGGATAATGATGGAGTAGCTGATATGTATGATAAATGTCCTGATACTCCATCAGGAACCATTGTGGATGTATCTGGTTGTGCCATTTTTACCTTGCCAAGTAATAATTATGCGGTAGAACTTACTTCATCCAGTTGCATTGGTTCTAATAATGGTTCTATCAAATTAAGTGTATTAGATACTTCTTTGAAATACCTCATTCAAGTTCAAGGACCCGATAAATATGTGAAGGATTTGGTTTTGCCAAAAGGTTCAAAAGAGATTAGTTTAACTGCTTTGAACGCAGGTACATATACCATTCAATTTAAGGTAGAAAATGTAGCTACTTATCTTCAAACCTTTGAGGTAAAAGTAGTGGAGCCAGAAGCACTAAAAGTCCAATCTGTGGTAGATGCACAACAAAAATCCTTGTCATTGAACTTGTCTGGTTCTGAACAATATTTGGTAGAATTGAACGGCCAAAAAGTAGAAGTGTTGGGTACAGAATGGAAAACATCCTTAAGTAGTGGTGTCAATGTTTTACAAGTAAGTACGAAGCAAACTTGTCAAGGCGTTTACAAAAAAGAAATATTTGTTTCTGAAAATGTGTCTCTCTACCCGAATCCAACCTCGGGCCCAACTAGGGTAATGGTAGAAGGAAAGGATATCAATGTGGAGGTTCAATTATTCAATGCATCGGGTCAACGTATCATGTCAGAATGGAAAGAATTGAATAATGAAAGGTATTTTGATTTTGATATTAGTAATCAGCCTTCTGGACTGTATTTGATTCAAGTTAAATCAAACACAGTGAACCAAATTAGTAAAGTGATCAAGTTATGAGAAAATTAATTGGTAGTATATATTTAGTTTCGCTCTTGTTCTCCTGCAGCAAGTCAAGTGATCAACCAGCACCCGCTCCTGTCGATTTAAAGGCGCCAACAGCGGTAAGTTTATTGAAGCCTGAAAATAGTAGTATTTGTTTAACTGGCGATGTTCAAAGTTCTTTTAGTAGTGATGTCATATTTTCTTGGCAACCTTCTGCGGATGCTGAAACGTATGATGTAGAAGTGAAAAATTTGATCAACAATACGACAACTATTCAAAATAATATAAAAGGGGATAAGGCTACCATCAATTTATTTAGAGGTGTTCCATATTCTTGGCAAGTGGTATCTAAATCTTCTAGAACGAAATTAACTTCTACCAGTCCGTCATGGAATTTTTATTTATCAGGTAATGGAATCACGCAATATGCCCCATTTCCTGCTAAGATTGTTTATCCAGCCTCAGGGGCTACTGTATCCGCTAATTTGGGTAAGGTGAATCTTCAATGGTCTGGCTCTGATCCAGATAGTCAGAACCTAACTTATGAAGTTTATCTTGACACGCTTCAAAGTAAAGTAGATAAGAGGGAAATTACAGCCATAAAAACGGCGAATAGCACTATATCGGCCTCAGTTTTATCAGGTAAAATCTATTATTGGTCTATTAAAACCAGCGATGGGCAGTCGACTACTCCTACTATATCCTATAGTTTCAGGGTAAATTAATTAAAATTTTATTTACCCAATTTCAGGTCGAACATTTTAATTAAAAATACTATTCCACTGATTAAATCTAAGATAATCCAGCTTTCTTTGTTATTGAGGTAGACTGGGAAAATTGGGTTGAATAATAACGTTAATGCGACGGCAATGATAGTCCAAAAATTCAGCCCTTCTTTGAATTCGGTAATAAGTATTGATATTCCACCCATGCAAACTATAATTCTTAGAATCGTATAATATTCGATGGGCAAATTAAAAATTCCAATGAATAGCAGGAGTGCACAAAAAAACAAAAGGACTTTCATAAGTTTAAATCAAGTACAATTGCAATACTAGGTAAAATTATTTACAATTGGGGGCCTATCGCTAGGAGTTAAAAACGTTTTGGCAATAAAAGTGTGACAAAACGTTTATGTTTAATTTTCGAAAGCAAAAATGAGATTTTTTTGTCAATAAGGGTGTCACTATTGGAACTATTAATGTACTATAAGTGGCATAAATACAAAAAAAATCTGCGTATTTGTGTTTAAACTTTTTTAAAAACACAAACACACAGAATTTCAATACAAAGG
>JACCDS010586797.1_pt1 | contig 63404 bp, 54 predicted proteins | sample 7446441 | NCBI WGS metagenome assembly JACCDS01 (sample SAMN15323445, study PRJNA562643) | freshwater metagenome | isolation source: river surface water | place: USA:Blue River Watershed | collected 2017-08-17
AAAGGGTAGTTCCGCTCGCTGAGACAATATCATTTCCAATTTGTTCCAATAAATCAGGATGATCATTGGCTTTAATTATTTGGTTAGGGTCGTCAGGAAGGACTAGATCTTGACCTTGATAATTGGTGTGAACAATGGGTTTCACATGCGCACCAGAGCAGTCGGGAGAGGTGTCTATATGTGCCAAAAAACATAAGGTAGGTTTTGGAATAGTAGTATTAGAATCAAGAAATGCATAAACGTAACCGTATTCATCTGAATGTGCATTTTCTACACCCATTTTTTTTAATTCGTCAACCAAAACAATTGATAGATTTTTTTGTTTTTCTGTTGACGGGAAGAGGTTAGAATAGGGATCAGATTGAGTATCGATTTGCACATATCTAAGAAAGCGTTCTAAAGATGTGAAAGAGTAATTTTTAATTATTTGAGATAAATCGCTCATGAAGCCTTATTTTTTTGAAATATATTAAGAAAAAATTGTGATAAATAAATTTATTTTTTTTGTATTTGTAAAGGTAATCAACCTTTCAAAATTCCGTGTTATATTTATGGTTTCAATTTCTAAAATGTGCTATACTGTTTTTGATTTTGAATAGTTAGATCAAGTTTAAAGCTTAATTAAATATGTCTCAAACTGCTGTTATCAACCTTGAAGGAAAATCCTTTGAATTACCTACCTTGGTAGGAACTGAAAATGAAAAGGCTATTGATATTGCCAAATTACGTGATTTGTCGGGTTTTGTAACCTTCGATCCGGGATTTAAAAATACAGGAGCTACAAAAAGTGCCATAACCTATTTGGATGGTGAAGAAGGGATTCTTCGTTACAGGGGTTACAGTATAGAAGAATTAGCGGATAAAGCTACTTTTGTTGAAGTTGCTTATTTGTTGATTTATGGTGAATTACCTACACAGGCGGAGTTAGATGTATTTGCTGCTAATATTGCTGCGGAGGCGAATGTAAATTCTGGAATTCATGCTATATCGAATGGTTTTCCTGTAGATGCGCATCCAATGTGTGTTATTTCAGCTGCAGTAGGTGCTATGTCGGCATTTAATTCAACAGATGCTCCAGGAGATGACGAAAAGAGTATTTTTAAATTATTAGCACAGTTGCCAATTATGTCAACTTGGTCTTATAAAAAATCCATTGGCGAAGATATCATTCAACCAGACGCCGGTTTAGATTATGTTTCAGGATTTTTAAAATTGATGTTTGCGAAAGCCGGAGCTGCTTATGAAGTGGATTCTGTTGTTTCCAAAGCATTGAATAAGTTATTGATTTTGCATGCAGATCATGAGCAAAACTGTTCTACATCTACCGTTCGTTTGGTAGGTTCTTCTCATGCTAATTTATATGCTTCTATTTCAGCAGGAATCAATGCTTTGTGGGGTCCATTACATGGTGGTGCTAACCAAGAAGTTATTGAGATGTTGGAAGCAATCAAAGCAGATGGTGGAGATACAGATAAATACATTGCAATGGCGAAGGATAAAAATTCGGGTTTCCGTTTAATGGGATTTGGACACCGTGTGTACAAAAACTTTGATCCTCGTGCTAAAATCATTAAAAAAGCCGCTGACGATGTTTTGAAAGCTTTAGGGGTAAACGATCCTGTTTTATCTATTGCTCAAAAATTAGAGGAAGCTGCTCTGAATGATGAGTATTTTGTTGCTCGTAAATTATATCCAAACGTTGATTTTTATTCAGGTATTATATATCGTGCCTTAGGTATTCCTACTAATATGTTTACAGTGATGTTTGCTATTGGTCGTCTACCAGGTTGGATTGCACAATGGAAGGAAATGAGAGCCAATAAAGAGCCAATTGGTCGTCCGAGACAAATTTACACTGGTGCTACATCTAGAGATTTTGTAGAAATTTCGAATAGATAATAGTTGCCTATTAACATATTTTAAGCTTAAAAGGCTTCTCCTTGGAGAAGCCTTTTTTGGTTTCTAGCAGATATAAGTCTAATTTTGTAGCACTTATGTTGCAAAATAAACCTCATTATTCAGTTAAGTTTATCCTATTTTCGATTTTATCGCTCTACGGATTAAGCTTATTCGCTCAAGAAGATTCTACGGGTTTGGCTTCCTTTTACAGTAAACGATTAAATGGAAGACGTACTACATCTGGAGAAAGATTTAACTCCAAAAAGTACACTTGTGCACATCGTACTTATCCATTTAATTCTTGGTTGGAAGTGACCTCCCTTAGAACCCAAAAGAAGACATTCGTTCGTGTGAATGATCGTGGGCCTCATAAAAAAACTCGTTTGATTGATGTTTCCTACGTTGCTGCCAAAGAATTAGGCATCATTGGAGTTGGTATTGCAGCTGTTAAAGTACGACTTTTAAATGAAAATGAATTGACAGATTCTTTGTTGGCCGTTTTAAAAAAGAAAGAGAAAAAAGGAAAGAAGTAATTGGGTTTTGTAGAATTAAGAATGTAGAATTAAAAATTTCACCTATTACCTCTTACCTATTACCTACTCTATTACCTCAAAATCTCAATTTCTATTCTTCTGTTTTTTGCTTGGTCCTTTGATTTTGACTGAGTATTTCCAAAACCTTGAAACTGAATGCGATCGCCAGAAATACCTTCTTGAATCAAGTAAAGTTTAACAGAAAGTGCACGTTTTTCGGATAGAATTTGATTTAATTCCAAAGAACCATTTTCATCGGTATGCCCAGTGATTTTAACTTTTTTATTCGGATTTTCCTTCAAATATTGTTGTAATTCAATGAGACTTTTAGGTCTTGGAATCGGTAGGACCCATTCGTTACTTGCAAATCGGATGTCATCAAAAGATAAGTTTTCAAATCTGATCTTTGGACTTTCGGTTATGTTGGTAAGAGGTTTTTTAAACCAAATGTCCTCTGGGATGCGGATAGCATAGATGAAATCTTTGTCCTGCATTGAACTACTAATGTAAAATTCATTCTGTTCGATTCCTTTTGAAAATCCCGCATCATCTTTAGGCGTATTGATCGCCTGAATATTTACTCCTTTTTGAAAAATATGATCTAACAAAATACTTTGGTAAAAATCCAATCCTCCTTTGCCACCTTTTTGGTCACTTGAATAAATCAATAGATTCTTTTCTTCCCAAAAATAGGGTCCTTGTTCGTCAAATTTCGTATTAATTAATTCGCCCAAATTGATGGGAGATTGCCATAATCCTTCTTTATTTTTATTGGATACCCAAATATCTCGTTTTCCTTTCCCTCCCGGTCGATCGGATGAAAAATACAATTGTTGTCCATTTTTAGATAAATAGGGTTGTCCTTCCCAATCATGTGAGTTTACTAGAAATCCTAAATTTTTGGGTTTAGACCAAATACCTTCTATCCACTTGGTCTCAAATAAGTCGCAACTACCATAAGAATTTAAATAATTGCAACCGGAAAAAATCAAGGTTTTACCATCCTCTGATAGGCAAGCAGTACCCTCGTTGTGTTCTTGGTTAAGTATGCTTAACGGTTTCGCTTTGCTAAAAATACCATTTTCGATTTTTGAAAAATATAGATTTTCATCTTGATTTTTTTCTGTTCTGCTTGTAAAATACAAGACTTTATTTTGAGCAGAATAGTGTGGGAAATATTGTGAATGAAATATATTGACAGAATCGATGGCTTGACGTCTAACCAAATCAGTACTGTCTATTGTTGGAAACAAAGAGAGAAAAGAAACGAAACAAAGACCTAACATAGCTAAGGTATTTGGAGGAATTTATGCGTTTGAACGGATATATTCCATTGTGGGTTTGATTTGACAAATTCGACAATCAAAGGATTGTTTTCCATTTGCCTAGACCATTCTGGTTGTAACAACAAGAGAGCATCCGTAGGGAGTTTATTGACAAAAGTTGTAGCCCATTCAATGTCTGAAGTATGATAAATGACTACTTTCAATTCATTTACATTCGAAAAAATGGCAGGATTCGCTTCTTTGAATTTTTTGGGTGAGAAACATATCCAATCCCAATTACCAGTTACTTCTTGGCATACTCCAGAGGTTTCAATATGCGTCCTGAATCCAGCTTCTTTGAATGCCTCTGTCAAAGGATTTAAATCGTGCATGAGCGGTTCTCCTCCAGTAATTACCACAATTCTTCCTGGATATACTAAGGCCTCATTTAGTAATTCTTGAACAGTTTTTCTCGGATGAGCATTAATTGGCCATGATTCTTTGACATCGCACCAATGACAACCCACTTCGCAACCACCTAAGCGGATAAAATAGGCAGCATGTCCTTGATATTTACCTTCCCCTTGAATGGTATAAAAAGATTCCATCACTGGGTAGTCAAAATCATTTCTTTTTAAATCGCTTTTTATATCTTTGAAGTCGGATTGCATATTTATGCTTATTTAGGAAACAAAATTAAGCTTTGAATTGTAATTATACTAATAGGTTTTCGTTCTAATGCTTTGGAATAGACCTATCTTTGAAAATCATGACAAAAAAAATCAATTTACGATTTCTTGTTTTGAGTATCTGGGGATTATTATCCCTATTGATGTTAGATTCTTGTTGGTCGGCTCGTTGTCCCCGTGTAACCTGCAGGGTGCAAGTTGAACATAGACATGGTGATCGGTATTATCGCCCAAGACAGGCTTTTTCATGGATGTACACTCCCCGTTATAAGCATGTTAGAACTTCTAATTATGCGGGCGCAGGGCCCAACCAAGTGGAAGCTAAAAAAGCTTGGTATAAAAAAATTCTACCTAATAGAAATTCGAATAAACCCCGAAAATAATGAAGTCAACTAATTTTTTAGCTGCAGGGGTTTTGAATCAAACACCTTTGGATTGGATTGGGAATCGGAATCGGATAATCCAATTAATTCAAAAAGCGGAGAATAAACAAATAGATGTATTGTGTTTACCTGAATTATGTATTTCAGGTTATGGATGTGAAGATCAGTTTTTAGCTCCTTATACGATCGATCACTCTTGGGAAAGTTTACTGTTGATTTCGGAACATGTTCATGATACTTTAGTCATTTTGGGTTTGCCTATTACTTTCGAAGGTAAATTATACAATGTGGCAGCTTGTTTGTATCAACAAAAAATACATGCTTTAATTCCTAAACAGTTTTTGGCCAATGACGGCGTTCATTACGAAGCCAGATGGTTTGATCCTTGGCCAAGTCAAAAATTAGCCTACTTTCAAAAAGAGGGCAGGCGTATTCCTTTGGGTGACTATCGTCTACAATTTAATCAAATTGTTATTGGAATAGAAATATGCCAGGATGCTTGGGAAGGGGATAAAAGGCCTGCACATGTACTTGCTAAACGTGGGGTGTCGTTGATTTGTAATCCTACGGCTTCTCATTTTTCCTTTGGAAAATCTGAAATTCGAAAGAAATTGGTCTTAGAAGGATCTTCAATTATTCAAGGAGCCTATCTCTTCGCTAATTTATTAGGCAATGAATCAGGTAGAATAATTTTTGATGGAGATGCATATATTGCCCATGAAAATTCCATTTTAGCGGCTACCAAAAGGTTTTCTTACCAAGATTCGGAACTTATTTTTGCGGAATTAGAAATGGAAAATTTCCTTTCAGAAGGTTTGGATTTGATCTCAATAAATTCTTCTGCGAAAGAGGGATTAAAAGAAAAACGCTCAACCGTTTTTACGCAAGAAAATTGGGAATCATCTTTTTATAAAAAAGAAGAAGAATTTGCTAGGGCTGTTGCTTTGGGACTTTGGGATTATATGCGAAAATCTTATTCCAATGGATGGGTTATTTCATTGTCAGGAGGTGCAGACTCCTCTGCAATTGCCTGTTTGTGTTATTTAAGTATTCATTTAGCGAATCAAGATTTGACTTGGGAACAAATAAAAGATCGTCTATCTTTCATTCCCTGGATTCACCAAGTTTCGACAATGGAAGATTTGACTCAACGATTAATTACCACCATGTATCAAGGAACGAAGAATTCTTCTGAGGATACACGAGAATCGGCATTGAATTTGGCTAATTTTATTCATTCAGATCATTTTGAGGTAGAAATTGATCGATTGGTAGAAGGATATCAAAATTTGATTGAAGGTGTTCTACAAAGGGATTTAACTTGGGAAAAGGACGATATTGCTTTACAAAATGTGCAGGCGAGAGTAAGAAGTCCAAGTATTTGGATGTTAGCCAATATTAAAAATGCCTTGTTATTAGCCACTTCGAATCGCTCTGAAGCAAGTGTTGGATACGCCACAATGGATGGTGATACTTCAGGTTCTATTTCACCGATTGCTGGAATTGATAAAAGTTTTATTCGGACTTGGTTAAAATGGTTGGAGGAAAAAGGAGTAGATGGTCAACTAAAAGTAAAAGGTTTGTCAAATGTGAATCAATTAGAACCTAGTGCAGAATTGAGACCATTAGAGAGCAAGCAGGTAGATGAAGAAGATTTGATGCCTTATCCAATATTGAATTCCATTGAACGTTGGGCATTTTATGATAAAATTTCACCGAAAGAATGTTTACAAAAGTTGAAATTAGAGTACGGTCATCAGTTTTCAGATGAAAAGTTGCTGGCGTTTTGTCAGAGATATTTCCGTCTTTGGGCTCGAAATCAATGGAAGAGGGAAAGGTATGCGCCTGGTTTTCATGTGGATGATTATAGTTTAGATCCAAAATCATGGTTAAGATTCCCCATTTTATCGGGTGGATTAGAAAAAGATTTATTTTAATAAAGAACGATGTTGTTAGTTGTAGATATTGGAAATACAGATATTGTTTTTGGCTTCTTTGAAAATGGGAACTGGAATAATATATTAAGAACGCCTACCCACCAGCCTTGGACGGCCTTAAGGTTGGAAAATTGGATTCGTCAAGAATGGATGGAAAAACAAATTGGAAGTATTAAGCCAGATAAACTAACTATTTCATGCGTTGTTCCTAGTATTTTGCCACAAATTCAAAGAGGCTTGGAATCTTGGTTAGGGATTTCGGCTCTCGTTTTAGGAAGTTCCTTGTACACTTCTGGCGATTTTCCAATTAAAGTCATTAGTCCTGATGAAATTGGATCTGATTTGGTAGCTAATTCGGTTTATGCTTATGATTTTTACAAAACAGAAGTTTTGGTAGTCGATTTTGGTACAGCTCTAACTTTCACTTTTGTTAATTCGGAAGGCCAAATAGAAGGTGTTTCCATAGCTCCTGGACTTAAAACAGCTGTAAAATCCTTGTTCTCCCAAACTGCCCAATTGCCAGAGGTTCCTTTGGAGGTGCCAGAATCTGCACTTGGATTTGATACCGTGTCCGCTATTCAAGCGGGGATTTTATGGGGTTATGTGGGAATGGTCAAGGAAATGATTCATCGAGTAAAGGATGAGAAAGGGCAACATATCAAAGTATTGGCCACAGGTGGTTTGTCTTCTATTTTAACACCTCTGCAAACTTATTTTGATGAAGTAAATAAATTAATCACACTTGAGGGTTTGCGTATTATTTCGCAAAAGAATTTATAATGAACTTGAATACTCCTAAGTCTAAAAACTTTTTTTTCCCTGCTGAATGGCACCCACATGTAGCAACATGGTTGACCTTTCCACACAATGATCACTCGTGGCAAGCGGATAAATTATCCAAGATGTATCCTGAATATTTTGCTTTCATTAAAGCCATTTCAGAAGGTGAAATTGTTCGATTAAATGTGCATAATGAGGCATTGAAGTCTTTCGTTGAAAGTCAGTTGGGCATTTATGGAATTGACCCTTTGAAAATCCAATACCATATTCATCCCACAAATGATGCTTGGTGTAGGGACCATGGGCCTTCTTTTTTAATTCAAAAAGATAGTCCAGAAAGATTGATGTTAGATTGGGGATATAACGCATGGGGTGGAAAATATCCGCCATATAATGACGATAATGACTTACCGCAGGCTATTTCAAAGCAATTAAACTTACCGATAGTTAGTCCAGGAATCATCATGGAGGGAGGTTCTGTGGAATTCAATGGCGCTGGTACTGTTTTAACAAGCAGGTCTTGTTTATTGAATAAAAATCGAAATCCTCATTTGAGTCAACAAGAGATAGAAGGTTATTTGTGTGATTTTTATGGTGTGGAACAGGTTTTGTGGGTATCTGATGGGATTGTAGGGGATGATACAGACGGTCACATTGATGATACAGTTCGTTTTGTCAATGAAGATACGGTTATTACGATGATTGAGCCGAAAGAAGATGATGAAAATCATGCTGTTTTGGCGCAAAATTTAAAGGAATTGAAAAAAATGAAACTGCCCAATGGTCAAGCATTAAATATCATTGAAATTCCAATGCCTGATCCTGTTGTAATCGATGAATTCAGGGCCCCTGGTTCTTATGCCAATTTTTACATATGTAATGCAGCGGTGATTGTGCCCATTTTTAATTGTCCACAAGATGAATTTGCTTTAAAAACCTTATCGAGTTTATTCAAAGATCGTCCAGTGATTGGTTTGTCCGCAAGAGAAATTATTTGGGGACAAGGCAGTTTTCATTGTTTGACTCAACAAGAACCCCAAGCATTTATATGAAGATTGCTTGTTTATTTTCGCTGTTTTTGTTGGGTTTGATTTGTTCTTGCCAAAAAAAGTCTATCCCTTTGGTTCAAAAAAAAGTAATAGACAGCATTCCTCAAAAACGACTTTATAAACCTGAAAAAAAGTTGATTAGCTTGAAATTGGAAAGTATTAAGGCAAACGATATTCAAGAGGATTTAACTTTTTCTGATGAACTTTTGTTGAATTATTCCATTTCTTTGATTGAAAACGACAAAGTGATACAAAGTTATATTGGAGTGAAAAATTTAGGGAACGTCAAAAAGGGGCAAAAAATTCAGTTAGATTCATTGGTTTTACATTCGATCATTTTGAAGAAAAATCAAAAATTGGGTATTCAAATTTCTTTGTGGGAAATAGACAATTATGATCAAATGGCAAAGGCATTGAACCAAGTAAATACCTTTGGTGGGATTCTGCAAGTACCAATCGCATTGGCCGAATGGAGTTCTATTAGTAATCCATTAGGCTGGTTTTTGTGGGGAACACGCGCAGGAAGTTTTGGTATGGTATTTTTGTCGAAATTTGATCAGAATGACCTTTTAGGGGTATCAGAAATCGTTTGGCCCTATGAAGAAATTCCGAAAGGGAAAGTCGAACGATTTAAGAAAGGAAATTGGAAAGGTGGAAAGAATGGAATTAATAGTTACGATTATCAGTTTACTTATCAAATAAAAGCTTTGGATTTGATGAATTAATCCAAATAATCAAGGATAATTTGTAATTTTGTTGGCTTAAAAACGTTTCAATGTTTTTAGCTGCCCTAAATCAAACAGTATGTTAATAATGCGTCTTTTTAGTAAAGGTTGTCTATTCGTCTTCTTAATGTCGTTTGGAACAATATTTGCTCAAAATATATCACCTATTCAAATTGGCCCCAAAAAAATAAGTTCAGAACGTTTTTTATCGGATTACCGTCGTTTAATTGAAAGTGATAGTGTTCGAGCGGAAAATAAAGATAAATTTTTGAAGGATTATATTGATTACCATTATAAAATCTTAGCGGCAGAATTGGCCAAGATCCCTGAATCTGCAGGATTTCAAGAAGAGTATCAAAGTTTTCGAAAAGAATTGGCGAGTCCCTATTTAATAGAAAATGAAAAGGTGGACGAATTAGTGAAAGAGGCATATTCTCGCTTGAAAGATGAGAAGCAGGTCGCACATATTTTGGTTAAATTACCAGCTAACCCGAGTCCTGGTGACACCCTTATTGCCTATCAGAAAATAGAAAATATTTACAAAAAGTTGAAATTGGGAGAAGATTTTTCTACAATGGCTGTCAAATATTCAGAAGATGATTTGACTGCGCCCAAAGGGGGTAATTTAGGGTATTTGACTTCTTTGCAAACTCAGTATGCTTTTGAAAATAGTTTTTATTCATTAGGATTAGGCGAGTATTCAAAGCCCATCCGAACGAAAACGGGGTATCACATTATCAAATTATTGAAACAGAGGCCGAATCAGGGAAAAATTCGTTTGGCACATATTTTGGTTTCCGTTGGCGTAAATGCCAATACAAATTTGCAAGTGGAAGCCAAGAAGAAAATAGAACAAGTTGAAGCTTACCTAGGAGCAGGTGAATCATTTGAAGTGGTTTGCAAGAATTATTCTGAAGATCCATATTCAATAGGTCGTGGTGGGGAATTAAGAAGGTGGTATTATTCTTCTGATTTGAGTGAGGAATTACAAGATAAATTATTTGGATTACAGCGATTGGGAGATATTTCAAAGCCAATAAGAACGAATTTAGGCTGGCAAATATTTAAATTATTAGACAAAAAGCCATTGTTAACTTTTGATGAAATGAGTGAATACCTTCGTCAAAAAATTATGACAGATCCTGATCGGTCTCAATTAATTCATACAGCTTTTATGAAGCGTGTGAGAAAAGAAAATAATTTAGTGATTGATGAAGCCAATAAAAAAATAGCTATTGATCGTTTTAACAGAGATCGAGTAGGGGATGAGCCTTTTTTAAAAGCTAATTTATTTAGTATTTCAGATAAAGCTTTTTCGATTCAGGATTTTTATACGTTTATCGTTTCTCAACAAAAGAGAAAGTTGAAGGAATTAGGATTTTTACCAAGTATATCTGAATCAGAATGGTTAGATGAATTCATTGATCAGAATACCTTAAAGTTGGAAGAACAACAATTGGAGAAGAAATATCCAGCATTTAAGGAGCAAATGCAAGAGTTTTTGGAAGGTAGTTTGTACAGTAAAATTACCGAGCGAATGATTTTTGAGCCTTCATTAGACTCCTTGAATCAAGCTGCTTATTACAAACAAAATGCCCCTCTTTTCTTATTACCCAATAGAGTATATGCAAAATACATCAATGCTGATAGCCCTAAAACCTTAACGGATGCCTTGGAATTGTTAAAAGTAGCTCCATATCCAATGAATAAGCGTTATCCTGACGTTAATTTCAAACTAGGTTCAAGTATCATGTCAGATAATGCGCCTAAATTAATTTCAGAACTTCAATTATTAATGTTGAAAAACAAAGATTATGTCTTAGAAGTAAGTGGACATATTGATGCATCTGAACCAGATTCATTAATTACTTCTCGGATTGAGAAGGTGGTAAAAGAAATTGCTAAAAAGGGAATTTTATCTCCAAGATTCATTGAAAAAGAAGAAGGTAAATTAAGTCCAATTTCCAAAACAGATAAATCTAAAAACGCACGTGCAAGCTTTAAATTTTACTCAGAGTCTATGGATGATGTGGTGAAACGATTTAATTCGATTAAGCCGAATAGTTTGGAAGCTCAAGAAAAATATTTTTTAAAGGGTGAAAACGGTTATGTGGATGCCTTGGGCTCACAAATTGGACATAAAAGCTTTGATGAAAATGGAAGAAGCATTTATGTAGAAATAATTAAATCAGAACCTGAACGAATTAAGAGTTTTGATGAGTCAAGAAGCACAATAATTCGTAACTTGCAAGTTAAGTTGGAAAAAGAGTGGTTGGAGAATTTAAAAACTACAAATCCTGTCGTGATTCAACAGGAAGAATTACAAAAATTAATGCAATAGAAATTAATATGATGAAATTGACTAAGTGGGTGTATGTGATAGGAATGCTATGTTTAAGTACATTGGTATATTCACAAGAAGAAAATAAAGGAACGGTATTAGACAAGATTGTAGCAAAAGTAGATAATCATTTTGTTTTAAAATCAGAGGTTGAACAACAATACCAACAATACCAAGCAAGCGGTCAGCCGAACACGCCAGGTAAATGTCAAATTCTAGAAAGTCTAGTTATCAATAAATTGATGTTAGCCAAAGCTGAAATCGATTCAGTAATTGTCGAAGACAAACGTGTTGAAGCTGAATTGAATTCTAGAATGGAGCAAATGGAGCAACAATATGGATCCTCTAAAAATATTGTGGAAGCTTTTGGTAAATCCATTCTCAACTTAAAGGAAGATTTAAGGACATCTTTGAAGGAGCAATTGACAGGTAGAAAAATGCAAGAAAAAATTTCGGAGGATGTGAAAATTACTCCCAAAGAAGTAGCGGCATTTTTTAATACCATTCCTAGCGATTCATTGCCTTATTTACCCTCAGAAGTAGAGGTAGGTCACATTGTGCGTTTAGCCAAACCCAATGCCAATGAGAAGCAAGATTTGATTAATAAATTATTGGATTACAAAAGAAGAATTGAGAAAGGAGAGTCGTTTGAAGATTTAGCCAAATTATATTCAGAGGATTTAGGTAGTGGTAAAAGAGGAGGGGATCTTGGATTTTCTAAACGTGGACAAATGGTCGCACCTTTTGAGGCTGCAGCCTTGAAGTTAAAGCCTAATATGATGTCAGATGTGGTTGAATCTGAATTTGGATTTCACCTGATTCAGTTGTTAGATACTCGTGGACAAGAATACAGAGCCCGTCATATTTTATTACGACCTGATTATCAAAAATTAGATTTAACTGAGCCTACTAAATTTTTGGATAGTATCCGTATATTAATTCAAAGAGATTCATTGAAATTTGACAGAGCAGCTTCTATTCATTCAGAGGATAAAGCTACACAAGATGCTGGTGGGATGATTTTAGACCCTAGTACTCGTTCTGTACGTATTCCTTTCGATAGTAGTATGGAACCAGGTTTGTATTTTTCATTGGATTCTATGACTGTTGGCACCATATCTAAGCCTATACCTTATCGTACGGAAGATGGAAGAAGCGCGGTAAGAATTTTGTATTATAAAATCAAGCATCCTCCTCATTTTGCTAATTTGAAAGATGATTATCAAAAATTGGCTGCCATAGCTTTGAGTCGAAAAAGAAATGAAGTCATTGATAATTGGTTTTTGACCGCTAAAAAAGACGTATTTATCTTTATAGATGAAGAGTACCTAGATTGTAAAATTTTAAGTGGAGAGCCTAGAACTGAATAAATATGCTTGGAGATGTTCAATTAGCAGAGAATTTATTTAAGGATTATGAATTGCTTAAAAATGAAATTTCTAAGCGAATTGTAGGACAACATTCTGTCGTTGAACTTCTTATCAATGCCTTGTTTTCAAAGGGACATTGTTTGTTGGTAGGTGTTCCAGGTCTTGCTAAGACTAGATTGGTTCAAACTTTAGCTTCACTAATTGATCTTGATTACCGTAGAATTCAATTCACACCAGACTTAATGCCCTCTGACATTATTGGCTCGGAATTATTAGACGAACAACGTAATTTTATTTTTAATAAAGGACCCATTTTTGCCAATATCATTTTGGCAGATGAAATCAACCGGACACCGCCAAAAACACAATCAGCATTATTGGAAGCCATGCAAGAGCAAACGGTTTCTGTGGCAGGAATTAGTCATGATTTACCCAATCCTTTCTTCGTATTAGCTACTCAAAATCCCATTGAGCAAGAAGGAACTTATCCTTTGCCTGAGGCACAACTGGATCGTTTTTTGTTTATGCTTCGATTAGATTACCCATCTTATGAAGAGGAACTTGCTGTGGTAAGAATGTCAAACAGGGAAGAAGAACCTTTGGCCCATTCGGTTTTATCTATTCAACAATTATTGGCTTATCAAGCATTAGTTCAACGTGTACCTGTAACTGATCAGCTCATTGAGAAAGCGGTGGAATGGGTGCAGGCAACTAGGCCAATTTCAAAATTGGCATCCAATACTGCTAAACAATACATTTCTTGGGGAGCTGGTCCTAGGGCTTCGCAAAATTTAATCTTAGCTGCTAAATGCAGATCAATCCTTCATGGTCGTTTTTCACCTAATTTGGAAGATTTACGTTCTGTCGCTGTTCCAGTTTTGCAACATAGAATTATTCCAAATTACAAAGCTGAAGCGAATGGTTTAAGTGCTGAGGATTTGATTGAGGAAATCATTAATTAATTATGAGTTATGAATTATGAGTTATAAATTTTTGTAATCCGTAAAAACTTACTCGACGATACCTCTTTTCATTTTCCTCTATTCTCTTTCTTCGCATCCATCAATTTTATCAAACAACTTATATTATAATCCATTAAATTGCAGGGGGTAAGGGGACCCATTCCCCAAAAATCTTTTTTTTTGATATTTACTAATAGTACCTTGATAATTCCTATCAGTTTCTTGATAATTTGAAATATGCAATTTTAACGTCTGTAGTCTGATTTTATGATACTTTGATAAGAACTAAAAGTTCTTCCAACATTCCACACTCGGCAAAGCCGAGCGTGAGATAGTGCTTGCTTCGCAAGCCTCAGAAACTGATTTTTTTGCAGATCCCTCTTTTCTTTTTTCCAGTTTTCTCTTTTTCTTACCGCAAAATTAACTCACGTTATACCGCCACAGGCGCTTTAATACCAGGATAGGGATCATATCCTTCCAAAGTGAAATCCTCAAATGTAAAGTCAAAAATATCTTTTACAGCAGGATTGATTTTCATTGTAGGCAATGCTCTTGGTTCTCTGCTCAATTGTAAGTCAACCTGCTCCATGTGGTTCGAGTATAAATGGGTATCACCACCTGTCCAAACAAAATCACCTAATCCTAAATCACAAACTTGTGCAACCATCATGGTCAATAAAGCATAACTCGCAATGTTGAACGGAACGCCTAAAAATACGTCAGCAGACCGTTGATAAAGTTGGCAAGATAATTTACCATTCGCCACATAGAACTGAAAAAAGGCATGACAAGGCATTAATGCCATTTTTGGCAAATCGGCTACGTTCCATGCACTTACGATGATTCTTCTGGAATCTGGATTCGTTTTTAAGGTGTGAATCACATCTTTGATTTGGTCAATTACTTGACCATTGGGTGCTTCCCATGATCTCCATTGTTTGCCATAAACAGGCCCTAGGTCCCCATTTTCATTTGCCCATTCATCCCAAATGCTCACGTTGTTTTCTTTGAGGTAGGCAATATTGGTTTCGCCTTTTAAAAACCAGAGTAATTCGTAAATAATCGATTTTAAATGTGTTTTTTTGGTGGTAACTAAAGGAAAACCTTCTGCTAGATTGAAACGCATTTGATACCCAAAAACAGATGTGGTCCCTGTACCCGTACGATCTGATTTAAATGTTCCCTGCGATTTGATATGTTGTAAAAGATCTAAATATGCTTTCATGTTTATGCTACAATTTTTTCGCCGTTGATTAAGAGGCTGTGTGTAATGGCTGAACTAGGTTCTAATTGGGCGGTTGCTGAACAATATTTTTCCATAGATAATTCTATTGCTTTTAAAGCTTTTGCCCCACTAATTTCTCCTTTTAGTTCAAATTGAATATTAATTGTACGAAAGGGAGTTTTTTCTGTCCCCTCTATTTTTTCTCTTGTACCACTAATTCTAACTTGAAAATCTTCAACTATTTGGCGTTGTTTCTTTAGAATCAGAATGACATCTATGGCTGTACAGCCTCCTAGACCCATCAAGATCAACTCCATCGGTCTTGCACCCGCATTATGTCCACCAATTCCCTCTGCAGCATCTATATGAACGGGTACGGGAGAATTTCCCATTGCTTGAAAATGAAAATCATCATCTAATCTACTTAATACTACTTCCATATTATTTCAAATCTTTAGCTTTTATTTCTTTTTTCCAATATTCTTTTCCTTCTGGAGAATATAGAGATATGGTCAAAATACGATCTTTTAATGGTCCATTGACAGATAATACTGAAAATGCCCTATCCTCGATACTTGTACCTTCTACCAAGGTAGCATTTTTGTCCAAGGCATGTAATTTTGCTCCGCCAGCTGTAAATGGACTCACAGTTAAATCATAAAGGGGATAGGTTCCTTCTCTTTTCAATTGCCACAAATTAGAAACATGTCTGTCGCCTGAAAGAAAGAGCACGCCCGGTATTTTTCTTTTTTGTATCCCTAGTAATAATTGATTTCTTTCTTGTTCATAATTCGCCATATTTTCAAAAATCTTGGCTGGATTGACTATTTGTCCCCCATTGACAACAATTTTAAATGTTGCCTTACTTGTTGTAAGCGCATCTAATAACCAGTTTAATTGCTTTTGTCCGAAATAATCTTTGCTAGGATCATCCAAATCATTTGGGGCTTTATTCCAGCGATCATCCATTAAGAAAAATTCTACATCTGACCATTGGAATTGCCCTGTTATACCTTCGTTAGGAAAAATATAATTAGGATTCGCCCAATACATTTTAAATAATTCCAAAGAAGTATATTTATTGGCAAAGGATCTATCCGCATCATTGGGACCATAATCGTGATCATCCCAAATCGCATAATGATGGGTATTGGCTAAAAGAGCTTGAATCGATTTTTGACCTCTTGTATGATCATTTCGGTGTATCATTCCTGCTCGACTATTCCAATCTGGCTCACGATAATAAAAATTATCTCCACCCCAAATCATAAAATCAGGTTTTTTATCATAAATCGCTTGATAAATTTCATTGGCACCACCATAAGGTCTACCAGGCCTATCCGTTTCAGGTTCATTGATGTAATTACAAGAGCCAAACACAAATGAAAAATTAGGCGGATCTTTTCTGTATTGCCATAAATCTTGCGTTTGAAATTCCAAAGGGTAATCAAAATGGACTTTTTTATGATCGATCCAAATTTCATAGTCGTATTTTTTACCATAATTCACTTCATCTGCAATTAATTTTGCGGTAAAAGCACTACTTTTTTGTGTGCTTATGACATCGGAATGATGAATTTGGTTGGATCCTTTCTCTTTATATCTTAACTCTACTTTTGCTGCTTGAATGGTTTGGATCCAAATGGCTACTTCTTTCATTTCTGAATAACCCACCATTGGTCCACTTTTTACTTGTGCGTAAAAAGGTAGGGGATAAAGGAAAATGAAAAAGCAAATTGATTTAAATATGGTTTTAAATATTGAATTTGAATCCATTGATCAAAAGTTTAGATTATCTTTGTGCCTTAATTCAAAGCAAATGGCATATTATTCAATTCAAGGAATCCCTTTAGTAAATCTCGCACAAGAATTTGGAACACCTCTATATGTATATGACGCTGACAAAATTAGAGAAAAAATCTCAGTTTTAAGAGCCAGTTTCGATCTTATTCCATTGCATATAAAATATGCTTGCAAAGCCAATACAAACTTGGCAATTTTGAGATTAATGAGGGAAGAAGGAGTTGAATTAGATGTCGTTTCTCCCCAAGAATTAGAATTGGGTTTAATGGCTGGTTATGATGGTTCTTCCATTACTTTTACTCCAAGTGGGGTCGATTTTTCTGAGATTGTTTATGCTGTAGAAAAGGGAGCCATCGTTAATTTGGATAATTTATCCGTATTGGAAAAATTCGGACAAAAATATGGAGGGTCGAAACCTTGTTTAATTCGAATTAAACCACACGTTTTTGGTGGTGGTAATGAGAAAATCATGACGGCTCATCCCGAGTCAAAGTTTGGAATTTCTATTCATCAAAAAGCAGAAATCTTAGCTTTGGTGAAACAATATGGCATTAAAGTCATTGGCTTACACCAACATACAGGTTCAGATATTAAGGATAGTTATACTTTCCAAGAGGCTGCCAAGGCTATTTTTGAGTTTGCTAGCGATTTTAAAGACCTTGAATTAATTGATTTAGGGGGAGGTTTCAAAGTCCCTTATTCACCTCAAGATCCAGGAGTAGACATGATGGCGGTTGGTCAAGGAATGGGAGGGGCGTTTTTGAATTTTTGTGAAAAATATGGCAAAAAATTAAAATTGTGGGTGGAACCAGGTAAGTTTTTAGTCAGTGAAGCAGGGACTTTCTTGGCCTCAGCTACGGTTATTAAAAAAGATCCAATCAAGACTTTTTTAGGATTGAATACCGGCTTAAACCATTTAATTCGTCCGATGATGTATGGATCATTTCACTATATTTTTAATGCCTCTAATGTGGATGAAACTCAAAAGGAGGAATATCGAATTGTAGGAAATATTTGTGAAACGGATACTTTCTCTTTTGATTTTGATGGAAAACAAAATGAAAGAGCATTGAATATGGCCAAGGAAGGGGATATTATAGCATTTGCGAATGCAGGTGCTTATGGTTTTACGATGGCTTCTCATTACAATTCACGCTTTTTGCCTGCCGAAGTTTTAATTGACGGTGGCCAAGCAAAATTGATTCGTAAAAGAGAAACCATCGAAGATATTGTTAGAAATCAGCTTCAATAAAGTACCCAAGTATCTTTGGATCCACCTCCTTGTGAAGAGTTAACTACTAATGAACCTTTTCTCAAGGCTACCCTGGTTAATCCTCCTGGAATTACTTGAACTTCATCGCCATATAAAATATAGGGTCTTAAATCTACATGCCTTCCCTCCGTATGATCATCGATCAAACAGGGAACTCTAGATAAAGAGATCGTTGGCTGTGCGATGTAGTTTCTGGGATTATCTAAAATATATCGTTTGAATTTTTCTTGTTCTTCTTTGCTTGACTTGGGACCTATCAACATTCCATAACCACCTGCCTCATTGGCTTCTTTGACAACCAATTGATCAATGTTTTCTAGTACATAATTTCGGTCTTTTTCCTCGCCGCAGATGTAAGTTTCTACATTTGGAATGATGGGTTCTTCTCCCAAATAATATTTGATGATTCGAGGGGCATAGGCATAAATAACTTTATCGTCTGCCACACCTGTTCCAGGGGCATTTGCTAGAGCTACTTTCCCATTTTTATACACATCAAAAATGCCTGGAATACCAATTAAGGAATCTGGATTAAAAGTAGTTGCATCCAAATAGGTATCATCAATTCTTCTATAAATCACATCCACTATTTCAAATCCTTTAGTCGTACGCATTTTTACATATCCGTCATGTACCACTAAATCTCTTGCATCGACCAATTCAACACCCATTTGTTGTGCTAAATAGGAATGTTCAAAATAGGCTGAATTATAAATTCCTGGAGTTAAAACAACTATCGTTGGATTAGGCCTATCGCTAATGTATTGCAACATTTGCAATAATTTATGTGGATAATCTGATATGGGTCTAATTTGAGTTTTGGCGACCACTTCAGGAAAGGTTTGCTTTAATAATTCCCTGTTTTCCAGCATATAGGAAACTCCAGAGGGACATCGTAAGTTATCTTCCAATACCATGTATTCGCCATCTTTCCCTCTGATTAAATCTGTGCCCGTGATATGAATCCAAATATTTTTGGGTGGTTTGATGCCCATGCAAGGTGCCAAAAAATTCTTGGATGAGTAAATGACTTCCTTCGGAATAATTCCATCTTTAATTATTTTTTGATCCGAATAAATATCAGCCAAAAATAAATTTAATGCTGTAATCCTTTGTTTTAAACCCCTTTCTAATTTTTGCCATTCTCCAGCATTTAAAATGCGTGGGATGATGTCCACCGGCATAATTCTCTCTGTCCCTTCATTTTCTGCATAGACATTAAACGTAATCCCCATGGCCATTAATGCTCTTTCTGCCGACTGCTGTCTTCTCGTAAATTCCTCTACACTTAATTGCTCTACTCTGTCCTTGAAATGTGCATAGCCTTCTCTTACTTGACCCTCTGGAGTAAACATTTCATCGAAAAATCCCTCCGTTTCGTAATTGTTAAAACTGAAATTTGCCATGGATATAAATTTTAAATTGCTTGATTATCAATTAATTTAGAATTTTATTTTTATTAAAATCAAAAACTTATTCATTAATTTTCAAATAGAAAGGAATTAGCCTTTTTTATATAAGAAATTTACAATTTAGGAAAAGCTTTGTGCCCTCCGTGATCTTTGTATTAAAAACGATTATTTAACACAAAGACACAAAGAATTCTCTCTTATCTAAGTCGACCGCAAGGGGCGACTCTACTATTACTATTACCTTTTACCTATTACCTATTACCTCTATTTTAGTATCTTTGAGTATGGAAAATGATGATCTAGTAGATACCCTTGAACTTTTGGTGAAACTTTGGGATGTACACGCCATTAACGAGTTTAAAAGTAAAAATTTGTCTTTTGCTATACGTGGAATCGATAAATATCCGAATTCAATTGCAAAAGCAAGTGAAGAGGAATTGCTTCAAATTCCTGGCGTTGGTAAATCTGTTGTTAAAATTATACAAGATTTTGCTCAAAATGGTAGTTCTATAGAATTGGAACAAATGATTGAACAAACCCCTCCGGGTTTATTTCAATTGTTGAAAATCAAAGGATTAGGTCCCAAAAAGGTTCGGGCTATTTGGCAAGAATTGGGAATTACAGAGTTGGACGATTTACTCTTAGCTTGCCAAGAAAATCGTTTAGAAACATTAAAAGGATTCGGAAAAGCGGTTCAAGAAAATGTGTTGACCTATATCTTGTTTTTAAAACAGAATAATAAAAAACTGCGTATCGATAAAGCCACTTATTTAGCGGAAATTTTGATGTTAGAATTGGTTCAACACTTTGAAAAAGTAGAAATCTCAGGTGATTTAAGAAGGAATTCAGAAGTGATTGACGAGTTGGTTTTTGTCGTTCAAGCAGACGATCTTTTTGGTGCTCAAATCGTGATCAATTCAATGAGTCATTGGAATGAAAATGTACAAGAATCTTCGCCTTTTACATGGAGAGGATTTATTGAAGGGCACATTATACCCATTTCGGTTCACATTGCAGATAAAAATCAATTTGTCAATCTGTGCTTTCAATTGTCTGCCCACCCAGATCATTTGGCCAAAGTGAATTACTATTCCTTGTTTCAAAATAAATCTATTTCATCTGAAGAGGAAATTTACACTAGTCAATCTTTGCCTTATATTATTCCTTCCATGCGTGAAGGGCGTTTCGAGTTTGAATGGTCTGAAAAATACACTAATCAAGATTTGATTCAATGGTCTGATTTGAAAGGCTGTGTACATAATCATTCTACCTATTCAGATGGTAAAAATACCTTGTTGGAAATGGCTGAGGCTTGTAGAAATCTAGGCTTATCTTATTTTGGTATAGCGGATCACTCGCAATATGCGGCTTATGCCGGAGGTTTAAAGCCAGATAGAATCGTTTTACAGCAGGAGGAAATCGATCAATTGAATCAAAAATGGTCAGATTTTCGGATTTTGAAAGGGATTGAAGCCGATATTTTACCCGATGGCTCTTTGGATTATGATTCGGATATTTTGGCTTCATTTGATTATGTTGTCGCTTCCGTTCATGCAGGTTTAAACATGGATCTAGAAAAGGCTATGTCGCGATTGATAAAAGCAATTGAAAATCCATATACCACTATTTTGGGTCATCCTACAGGTCGCTTATTACTAACTAGACCAGGTTATCCTTTGAATACTTCAAAAATTTTAGATGCTTGTGCGGCCAATAAAGTTGCCATTGAGTTAAATGCGAGTCCATACCGTTTAGATATAGATTGGAGATATATTTATGAAGCAATGGAAAAAGGTGTATATGTCTCCATTAATCCAGATGCCCATCAAATAGAAGGTCTAAAAGACATGGAATGGGGAATTAAATTAGCACAAAAAGGAGGATTAGTTAAGCAATTTACTTTCAATGCTTTGACTGCAGATGAACTATTGCATTATAAAAGATAAAGGTTTCATCTGTCTAGTGGAGTGTTACGACTAAACAGATGAAAACCATTTAAAAGTTAGGTTTTAATAGATATTTGGCATAAAATTCATCAATGACACGTACTGCTTCAGTAGGAGTATCTACCAAGGCGAATAATTCTAAATCTTCTTCATTGATATTACCATGGCTTACCATGGTATTTTTCATCCAATCAATCAAACCTTGCCAATATTCTCTACCAACAAGAACAACAGGGAATTTGCCAATTTTATGCGTTTGAATCAATGTTAATGACTCAAACATTTCGTCTAGTGTGCCAAATCCGCCTGGCATAATCACAAATCCTTGCGAATATTTTACAAACATCACTTTTCGAACAAAGAAAAAGTCGAAATTGATGTTTTTATCGTGATCAATGTATGGATTTGCGAATTGTTCAAAAGGTAGTTCTATATTTAATCCCACTGATCTACCTTTCTCACTTTTGGCTCCTTTATTTCCAGCTTCCATGATGCCAGGGCCTCCTCCGGTAATTACTCCATACCCATGCCTGACAAGCTTGGCAGCAATTTCTTCGGCTATTTGATAATATTTATTGTCCGCCTGTGTACGGGCAGATCCAAAAATGGATACGCATGGACCAATTTTAGATAATTTGTCGATTCCCTCTACAAACTCGCTCATGATCTTAAATATACGCCATGATTCTTCCGATTTTATTTGTGCCCAGGTACGATCCCCAAAGGCTTTTTTGATTTTCTCTTCTTCGTTTTCCCAACTATTATCTGTCATATTTTTATTCTTATGTTACTCGCAAATGTAAGATTTATCCTTGTACCTTTGTGAAAATTTGAAAGCTTTTTATGAATAACACAATAACTTTTGCAGTCGGCGGTGATCATGCTGGATTTACCTACAAAAATGATTTAATTCAATATTTAAAGGATCAAGGAATTGAAGTAAAAGATTTTGGTGCCTATTCTTTAGACTCAGTTGATTATCCTGATTTTGCCCATCCCGTTGCAAATGCTGTTGAATCCGGCGAAACTACGTTTGGTTTATTGTTGTGTGGAAGTGCCAATGGTGTAGCTATTACCGCCAATAAACATCAAGGTATTCGTGCAGGTTTAGCATGGAACATGGAAGTGGCTTCTTTGATTCGTCAGCACAATGATGCAAATATTATTTGTTTACCTGTTCGATTTATTTCTTTGGAAGAGGCCAAAGCTTGTCTACAAGTATTCATTGATACACCATTTGAAGGTGGTAGACACCAAGGTCGTGTAGATAAAATCAGCTGTTGTTAATTTATTTTTTGGTATAAATGTTGATTAACTTTCTGATATTGACTTTTTAGTTTCGGCAAAAATGTTGTCAAGATTTGAAACTTACCCTCTGGATCATAAATGTAATTCGGAGGGTCTTTTTTTAATATATCAGAAAGAATAATGACATTTTTGTATTCATTGATTCCTTCGAATAAGTATTTTGAAAGTTCCCAATTTAGAAAGGGACCAACCATTTTATTGTTTTGGTACTCTTCTATTTGTGGTCCCAAAACCATCAATCGTTCATTTCTTAAATCAAGTCGATCAGCAATTAAACGATCCATTTGATTGGATTTAGTTTGAATACTCAAACTGGTGAAAGTACCGAGTAATAAAACCCAAAAAATCAGTTCTTTTTGCCAAAAAGCTTTAAAAAGCAAAAATGAATTAAGACCAAACAGGACCAATGCTGGTAAGAAAAAAATCAAATTCACCCGAGATAATCCTGGTAAAGTAAACAAAGCTAAAAAAGAAGTAATCAAGAAAATTAGATTACTTTGAAATACTTTTTGAGCATGAGCTCTCATTTTATTACTTCTGCTAACACTCCAAAGCCCAATAATCCCAAACATGATGGCAGGAGCAAAGACTATAAAAATTTGTTGCCAATCTCTAATAAGTGGTGTTTGGAATTCAAAGGCAGATTTTTTTAATATTTGAAACATCAAGTTCAATGTTCCATTATATAAAAAAATGGCAGCGCTTATCAAAAAAGCAAATAGGTATCCAACAAGGGTAAGTACTAATTGTCGAATAGTGATACCCGTGTAAAAGGCCAAACTTAATAAGGCCCAAATGATAAAAATAGTGTAACTCCAAAAAAACAAACTCGCTATGCCCACGTAAATCCCAATGATAAAAACTCTGTCATTGGTTTGTAATCTAGTTTGTTGCGCAGTGATTTCTCTCCAAGCTAACAATAAAAAAGTTAATCCCAAGAGGGCAGGAGCAGGGACGAAGAACTCATAAGACAAATGAAAACTTATTATATACGCTATAAAGGGAATAATGCCAATTTTGGGTAGTATTTGATACTTTTGAATGGTTTGTTGAAATAGGTAGGCTTGTAATAAGATAATCCCCGCAGAAAGAAAAATATTCCAGTCGGTTGGAATGTTTAAATAAGAAATAAAACGATAGAATAATGCCGCAATAGGACTTGTATTATCTTTTATGTCACCATATAATTGAAATCCCTCATTCAATTTAATTCCCAAGAGGTGATATCTGTACTCCCAAGTAAACGGGGTGAGTTGAGTTAAAAACAGGAAATATAAGCCGATAGCCCACATTATGAGGGTGAATCCAAGTGCTAAACGATAATTTGATCTTAAAATTTCAAACATATTTTTGTTTTCAACTTGCTAAATTACGGTGAATCCAATTATTATTGTGAAATTTGTAAAATTTTTGAGAAGAATAGAATAGGAGAATTTATGGAAAGTAAGCGTCAACAAAAATTTGGAAGACAAATTCAAAAGGATTTAAGTGACATATTTCAAAAGGATTTTAAGGAAATACTAGGCAAAGGTATGGTTACCATTACAGATGTAAAGGTGAGTCCAGATCTTTCTTCTGCCCGTGTTTACTTAAGCTTTTTATTGGTGGACAATCCCAAACAAGTTGTTCAGTCTTTGGAAGATAATAACAAAGCTATCCGAAATGTATTAGCGAATAAAATTCGTCACCAAGTAAGAATTATTCCCCATTTATCGTTTTTCTTAGACGATACCGCTGAATATGCAGCTAAAATAGATGCTTTATTTGAAGGATTGGTCATTCCTCCTGCAACAGATGATGAATAATTAAATTGTACTGAAAGTGAATTTACCTTTATTTATTGCGAAAAGATATTTTTTTACAAGAAGTAAGGCGAGTTTCATCACCTTTATTTCCCGCATTTCTATGATCGGGGTTGGGGTAGAGGTGATGGCATTGATTTTGATTTTATCCGTTTTTAATGGACTTGAAGATTTTCAAAAAGGTTTATTTCGGACCTATGATCCAGATTTAAAAATTGTTGCCAAAGAGGGTGTACGTTTTCAATTACCCATACAACAAATCAGTCAACTTCGAAAAGTAGCTGGAGTTAAATTTGTTAATCCTGTATTAGAAGACCAAGCATTAATTCGCTATGGAGGAAAACAATTGGTTGTTCGCTTGAAAGGAGTTGATGATGAATTTTTACAAGCGAAACGATTAAAGGCTCAAGTGACAGAAGGAGATTATTTGCTAAAGGATTATGATCGATCGTTTGGATTAGTTGGTTTAGGAGTATTTTTAAGTATGGGTATGAGTTTTGAAGACGTTTTTACTCCCATTGAAGCTTGGTACCCCAATCATGGATCATTGAAGAATTTTTCCATTAATTCTGAGGCAGCAAGAAGTAATTTGTTTTTCCCTGGAGGAGTCTTGGAAGTAGAGCAAAATTTTGACAATCAAATGGTGATTGTGCCTTTGGATTGGATGAAACAGTTAGTAGGGACAGAAGATGAATTAAGTGCTGTTGAATTAATGTTACAGGATGAGAACCAGGCAGAAAGTGTAAAAAAGACTCTTCAAAATCTTTTAGGAAATCAATACGAAGTACAAACGAGAGACGAACAACATGCCATTTTATTAAAGGCCATTAAGATTGAGAAACTATTTGTCTTCTTAATCATGGCATTTGTTATGGGTATAGCTTCTTTTACTTTGTTTTATGCTTTATCCTTGTTGGTTATCGAAAAGAAAAAAGATCTGGCTACCATGCTGGCAATAGGAATTAGCCAAAAGCAATTGTTTTATGCTTTCTTGTGGGTAGGAATTTTAATTAGCTTTTCAGGGGCTTTTGTAGGGATGTTTTTGGGTTTTGGTTTTGCCTGGGCACAAGAAACCTTTGGTATCATTTCTTTGGGAATACCCAATGCTTTAATTGATGCTTATCCGATTAAAATGGAACTATTTGATTTTATTTGGACCACTTTAGTTGTGGTAATTATTACCTTTTTAGCATCTATTTTTCCAGCATATAAAGCAGTCCAAATTACCTTTAATTCAAGTTTTAAGAAGTAACTGGAGGATTAAATTCTCCTTCCCATTTAGATACAACACAGGTAGCTACTCCATTTCCGGCTACAGATGTAACTGTTCTTCCCATGTCTAAGAAGGGGTCAACACCTAATAATAAAGCAATTCCTTCTGCGGGTAAATTAAACATGGTAAGAGTGCCTGCAATAATCACCAAAGATGCTCTTGGTACCCCTGCAATTCCTTTGGAAGTGATCATCAATGTCAAAAGCATGGTAATTTGTTGTTCTAAACTTAATTGTACTCCATAGGCCTGAGCAATAAATCCTGTTGCAAAAGTCATGTACAACATTGATCCATCTAGATTAAAACTATATCCCAGGGGTAAAACAAATCCTACAATTCTTCTACTGCATCCAAATCTTTCCAATGCGGCAATGGTTTGAGGGAATGAGGCTTCCGAACTCGCTGTAGAAAAAGATATTAGTAAAGCTTCTTTCAGTTCTTTTAATAATTTCCAATAAGGAATTTTATTCGCAATACAGATTAACCATAATACCACAGTCGTGAAAAAGATTAAACCACCTAAAAAGCAGATCATTAAATATCCGTAACTAATAAGAATACTTAAACCTTTATTGGCTACAACGGTTGTCATTGCTGCAAATACGGCATAAGGGGCTAATTCCATGACATAATTAACCATTTTAAAAACGACTTCTGCTAAATTTTCGAATACGTGAATCAACTTTTTACCAGTTTCTCCAATTGACCCTAATGCAACACCAAAAAACAAAGAAAAAATAACAATTTGAAGTATTTCATTTTCTGCCAATGCTCTAAAAAAACTATCTGGAAAAATGTGTAAAATGAAATCTTCCAAGGTTTTTACCTTGGATGTGTCGATGCCAGTATTTGTCCCTGCTGCAGGTTTTGGCCAGCTTTGAAGGCTACCTGGTTTCGTTACATTGACAACCACCAAACCTGTAATTAATGACAAAATTGTTGCGAAATAAAAATAACCAATCGTTTTTAATCCAATTCTACCAACAGCTTTAAAATCACCTAATTTGGCTATTCCAACCACCAATGTGCAAAAAACCAAAGGACCCACAATCATTTTGATGAGTCGAAGGAATATTTTTGAAATAATCTGAATTTTATTGGCCCATTCATGACTAATATCAGGACTGAAATTCAAAAAGAAGAATTCACCTAAAATTAGACCTAAAACGAAGCCAATAATGATTTTGTTGGTTAATGTTAGTTTCATTGTTTTGTTGATAAAAGTTTTTTATAAAGAGGTTTTCTGTACAATATCATCCCATAAAACAAGGGAAATAAAATATAATCTAAAATAATTGAAGGAGTTTCGAATTCAATAGCATCCAAGATAATGGTAGTAGTGGAATTCTTTTTAATCAATCCGTGTTTGTGTTTCCAATATGTTAGGCCAAAGGGCATTTTAATGCCTTGGTCTACAAAGAATTTTTCATTCTCTGAGTTTTGGTTTTCGATGATTAGTGAGCTCCAGGAAGTTTTCGTGATGAGAAAATTCATATCGATCACTACTTTATCATTGATTTCGCAACCATCAAAGGTACTGATAGAAATAATAGGAAAGGGTGGAGATAATTTTTCTAGTAAGTCTTTGTCAAATTGCTTCCAAACTTCGTCGATCGTAGCATTGATGGTAGTTTGCAAGCTGAATTTGAGCATAGTTTATAATGAAAGTACAATTTTTAAAAGGGTAGTAAAAACAGTTTTAATACCAATAATTAAATATTTAGTAAGGCTCTCTACCATGAAATTAGTATCCTCTTTTTCTTTCTGTGTTTTTTCTTGTTCTGGTAAGTTCGTTGGATAATTCGATTTCAATACTTGAACCGAGTGAACCTTTTGGGTTGAATCTAATTGAACGGTTTTAGCTTTGGATTTTAATGAATTGTATTCAATTAACCCGAAACTACTACTAAATAAGAAAATACATAAAAAGATAAAATGGATAGAAAGGCGTTTCATGGTATTATTTTTTTAATTTTTGTTTAGCGGTTTCTAATTTTTGACCTTGAATCACTACTGAATCTTCGCTTGATTTTAGATCAATGGTATTTTGAACTTGATTAGCAAGGATTTTTTCTTTGGCTAATTTAGCTTCTTCTAATCTTTGTAATAATAAGTCTGTTTGTCGTTTATTGGCATCTAATTCTCTTACTAAACGCTCAGAATACCTTTGGTGTTTAGTTTTTGTTTTGATTAATTCATTTAATTTCTTTTCCTCAGACCGTGCAGCTTCTTCTAAATTGACAATTTGAACAAATTGATCCAACCAAACACTTGCTTCTCGGTAACTTGGATGCCCAGATTTGATATAATTATCTGGTCCTAATGGGATTGCTACAAAAAGTTTCACGCGGTTTTTATCTTCAGTAATTTTCGATAATACAGTGAATTCTGCGTCATTGATCGATTTAACTTTCGTTTGATTGGCTATAATGGCTCCATTTCTCCCTTTCTCTACAATTCCAAAATCAGCTAAATATCTTTTCCAACTTTCAGTAACGTCCTCTTCTGATGCATTGATGTAGGTGTAAAATCCCTCTTTTTTCGCACTTTCAATCTCTGAAATTCCAGAAAAGGTTTGTCCAAAGGAAATGAAAGATGCAAATGTTAGAAATAATAGAACGAATATATTTTTCATAAATGTTTTTTTTATCCTAAACGGAATTTAATGAGCAAAGGTATAGTATTTGTTGAATTTTAGAAATTTTTATGCTCGACTTTTGAACAAATAGCTACTTCATTTTTTCCAAGGCTATTTTGGAAAGCATAAATGGTGCTCTTTCCACCGTCTTTAACTTTCCATTTTTTTCGTAGTTCCTCGCTTGTTTGAGGAAAATTTTTACAAACTATATTGGCTTTTTGATGAACCAAATTTTGTGAAATCCATTTGCTTTCCGCAGTTCCTACATGATCAACCTTGAAACATTTTCCAGGGAAATTTTCGATCATTTCATTTGAAGTGTATAAATGCGTATGTTGAGCAATTTTTAAAGCACCAGTGCGTGCTAGACTTTTAAAAAATCCTGCCTTCATGATGCCAGCATGCGCTTCGTATAGGTAATTCAAGCAAGGAGAATATTCAATGAAACTTTCTTTTTCTTCTTCTTTGCTCGAAGTAAATAAATAGGGGTCTGTATTTTTAAGTTCTATGATATGAATTTTTGGGGAGACGCTTGCAGCTTGCGTTTTCAAAAACAATAATTCTTTTACTTCATTTTTGATGGAAACAACGTAAATGCAATCAACTCCATTGAGTTCTTTCACTGCTCTGTCAATATCCAGAACCGGACTGGTTTTGATTAGAAATGTTAATCCTTGTTCTATCAATGGTAAAATTTCGAGCACATTGGGTTGACAATCTTTAAATAAAATAACCTTGTCGCCTTTTTCATTTCTTCTTGCAGGGTCAATATACACACCATCAAAACGTTGAAAATGTTCTTTCAGGAATTGGATTCCATCGGTATGATGATGTTTTATGGCATCTTTTGAAAGTACATTGTGATTGTATTGGGTTATTTCAAAAAGCTCTCTTTGTATTTCAACGTATTCCACTTGATTTCCTGCATGGGCAAAAGCCCATGCATCTATTCCCATGCCACCAGTTATGTCTAAGATATTCCCTTCAATCAATTTTGCTTTGAATCGACTTGTTAATTCAGATGAAGATTGTTCCAATGAAATACTAGCAGGGAAAAAGATTGTTGGGTTCTCAACCCAACTTGGTAGTTTGTCCGATAATTTTTGGCGTGCTTGAATTTGATAAGCTAATTTAGATATATCTAGTTCAGTGTTTTTTTTTGCAGCTAATGATAGTTGGAAAGGATCTTTGGTAAGATTTTCTTTGATAAATAAAATTTCCGATTCTGTTAGCATTTGGCAAAAATAATTCAATTCAAACAAATTTGACAAATTATTTGAAATTCGAACATTGGAATAGATTTTATTGTAAATTTAAAGCTTAATAAAATTGATATGGCAATATATTCTTTGACAATTAATTCCAAAAAGCATCGAATAGATGTAGATCCTGAAACGCCTTTGCTTTGGGTGGTTCGAGACAATATAGGATTAAGTGGTACGAAATTTGGTTGTGGAATGGGATTATGTGGTGCATGTACCGTTTTATTGAATGGGGAACCCATTCGCTCTTGTTCTACACCTATATCTACATTAAAGGTAACAGATAAGATTACCACCATCGAAGGTTTATCTAACAATAGTCAACATGCTGTACAATTGGCCTGGATTAAAGAGCAAGTTCCTCAGTGTGGGTATTGTCAAAGTGGGCAAATTTTAGCAGCTGCAGCGCTTTTAGCTAAAAATACTCAACCAAGCGATGAGGACATAGACCAAGCAATGGCTGGTAATATATGTCGTTGTGGAACTTATGATGATATGCGTAAAGCCATTCATTCTGCAGCCAAAGTGTTAAGTCAAAATCAGAAAAACCATAAATAGGAATCATGATGAAAAAAGAATTGACTAATTCAAGAAGGGATTTTATCAAAAAAAGTGCCACATCCATTGCATTTTTGGCCCTAGGTTTTTCTAATAAAAATAGCGCAAAGTCTCTTGGAACATTGACCAAGGTAGCCAATATGGCTATAGAGATGAATCCTTATATTTTAATTGATGAGTTAGGCCTTGTAACTTTATTCAATGCTCGTCCGGATATGGGACAAGGTACTTTCCAGTCGATGCCCTTATTGATTGCTGAAGAGTTGGAGGTGCCTGTATCATCTGTCAATATTGTTATGACAGACGGCTCCACTAAATTTGGTTCTCAATTATCGGGTGGGTCATCTTCGGTAAGAACTCGTTACATTCCGATGCGAACTGCTGGTGCCGCTGCTAAGGAAATGCTGATTCAAACGGCGGCCAAAAAGTGGAATTTAGCTGTTTCAGATTGCTTTGCGAGAGAGGGTAAGGTATATTCCAAAAAGAATAATCTAAGTTTTTCTTATGGTGAATTGGTGGAAGAAGCCTCACATTTACCTGTTCCAGCGAATCCAAAATTGAAATCTGTTAAAGAGTTTACTCAAATAGGTAAGTCCTTACCCAGAACAGATATTCCTTCTAAAGTAAATGGAACTGCTATTTTTGGGATGGATGTCAAATTGCCAGGTATGTTATATGCAGCGATTGCCCATGCTCCGATGATTCATGCAAAAGTTAAATCCTATAATGGTGAAAAAGCTATTGCACAAAAAGGAGTCAAGTTTGTTGTAAAAACAGAGCGAAAGATGCCTCATACAAAAACAGAGGCTATTGCCGTTTTGGCGGATAATTATTTTACAGCTTTAAAGGCGAAAAAGTTATTGAATATTGAATGGACTTCTGAAGAAGCACCAACAATGAATACGTCTGACTATTTCAAAAAATTAGAACAGGCGGCTAAAGAAAAGGGAAGTACTTATAAAGATGCGAATGTAGGTGATTTTGAGAAAGCCTTATTGATTTCTGATAAAACACTTGAAGCAAACTATCAGACACCCTTTTTGGCGCATGCACCCATGGAGCCAGAAAATGCTACTGTATTTGTGCAAGGAGATCGAGTGGAGGTTTGGGCACCTATTCAAGGGCCAGATTCGTTATTGACAGAGTTGGCTCAATATTTACAGATCAAACCTGAAAATGTAAAAATTAATGTGACATTTTTGGGAGGTGCCTTCGGAAGGAAGGCATATTATGATTATGTTTTGGAGGCCGCTCATTTATCAAAACAGGTAAATGCGCCTGTAAAAGTGATTTGGACCAGAGAGGATGACATGCAACAAGGTCCTTTTAGACCAGGGATGCTTTCAGCCATGAAAGCAGGTTTGGATGAACAAGGTAATATTTTAGCTTTTGAGCATAAATTAAATGGTGCATCGATATTAAATCAAGTATTTAGAGCTCCTTTGGGGGATGGGCCAGATCCTTGGGCAGGTGAAGGGATAAATTTGGAAGATAGTCCTTATCAATTTCCTAATCGTCGAAATTCATTTAATTTGGTTACTACTCAAATACCTATTTTATGGTGGAGGTCTGTTTATGCGTCTACTAATTTATTTGGACAAGAAAGTTTTATTGATGAAATCGCACATTTTTCAAAAAAAGACCCTTTAGATATACGTTTAAGTCTATTGAAAGATCATCCAAAGTTTACATCTATATTAAATAAATTGGCTGAAATTTCAGATTATCGTAATCGAAGAAAAAAAGGTGAGTCGATTGGAATTGCTATATCAAGATCTTTTGCAAGCACTGTAGCACATGCTATTTTGGTAGAGAAATTAGGTACTGGAGTGAAAATTAAAAAAGTGTTTTCGGTGATTGATTGTGGAATAGCTTTGAATGAAAAAAATATCATTGCCCAAACTCAAAGTAATATCGTGATGGGTTTAACAGCGGCTATTAAAAATGAAATTACAGTATCGAAAGGAGAAACACAGCAAAGTAATTTTCATGATTATGCCGTTTTAAGACAAGGGGAAATCCCTGCTATGGAAGTTTTTGTGATGAAAAATGAAGATTTACCAGGCGGAGTAGGGGAACCAGGTTTGCCACCAGTGGCACCTGCTTTGTGTAATGCGATTTATTTGGCAACTGGTAAGCGAATTAGAAAATTGCCATTTGATATTAATCAAATTTAACAATGATTCAAGGGGTAATTTTAGCAGCTGGCACGTCTTCTAGACTAGGGCAGCCCAAGCAATTATTAGAATTAAAAGGCTCTAGCTTGCTCGAATTATCCCTTTTGAATGTATTGAAAGTAATCCCTAATGTGACTGTTTTATTGGGTGCAGAAATCGTTCAATCGGTGGCGATTGTTGAAAAAATAAAACAGAGGTATCCACTAGTTGAATATGTTATTTGTGAAACCTATCAGGTAGGAATGGGTAGCACTTTATCTGAAGGTCTTCGATCTCTGAAAAATGACTGTGCTGTTTTGATTCAATTAGTCGACTTACCTTTTGTGAATGAAACTCATCTAGAAGCATTGATAGAGAAAAATAAGTTGTTTCCTGAAAAGGCCATTATTAGTTCCTTTCGTGGTCAAAATGCACCTCCCATTTTAATCCCCAAAGATTTAATAGCTTTTTTTAAAGATTGGAAGGGCGAAAAAGGTTTAGGGCAATTTTGGAAATCCAATCCCTCTCTTTGTAAATACGTGGAATTTGATGAAGATTACAGAGATATTGATACGATGGAGGACTATTATCAAGTAATAGGTAATAGGTAAAAGGTAAGAGGTAATAGGTAATAGGTAGTAGGTAAAAGGTCAGAGGTTTTTTTCTCTTTTCTCTCTTCTCTCTTCTCTCTTCTCTCTGTAATAACTTATAACGAATAACTATTAACTTTTCTCTCTTCTTTTATTACCTTTGTGTTTTATTGCATTAATGCAGAATATTTATTTCAATTAAACATTTTTTTGTGGAATCAATCGAAAGTTTACCCACCCTTGACACAGCCAAAAAGTTAGGATTATTACCCGAGGAATATGATAAAATACAGGAAATATTAGGTCGCAAGCCGAACTTTACTGAGTTATCTATTTTTTCAGTTATGTGGTCTGAGCATTGCAGTTATAAAAATTCAATTGTTTGGTTAAAGACTTTACCTAAAGACTCTCCACGAATGTTGGCTAAAGCTGGCGAAGAAAATGCAGGTTTAGTTGATTTAGGTGATGGTTTAGGATGTGCTTTTAAAATTGAATCACACAATCACCCATCGGCTTTGGAGCCTTATCAAGGAGCCGCTACAGGTGTTGGTGGTATCAATCGTGATATTTTTACCATGGGCGCTAGACCCATTGCGCAATTAAATTCTTTGCGTTTTGGTAACATTGAACTAGCGAAAACCAAATGGTTGGTGAAGGGAGTGGTGAAAGGAATTGGGGATTATGGGAATGCCTTTGGTATCCCTACCGTGGGAGGTGAAGTTTTCTTCGATGATTGTTATTCTACTAATCCCTTAGTTAATGCTTTTTCAGCGGGTATTTTAAAAGTAGGAACCCAAGCTTCTGCCATTTCTTATGGAGTTGGTAATCCAGTGTTTATTGTGGGTTCGGCTACTGGTAAAGATGGTATTGGGGGTGCAAGTTTTGCTTCCGAAGATATCACTGAAAAGTCTTCTGAAAAATTACCTGCTGTACAAGTGGGTGACCCTTTTCAAGAAAAATTATTGTTAGAAGCTACTTTAGAAATTATAGAGACTGGCTGTGTAATTGGTATCCAAGACATGGGTGCTGCTGGAATCATTTGTTCCACATCAGAAATGTCGGCTAAAGGTGAACATGGAATGATCATCGATCTATCTAAAGTGCCAACCCGTCAATCTAACATGAAGCCTTTTGAAATTTTATTATCGGAATCTCAAGAGCGTATGTTAATAGTTGTTGAAAAAGGTAAAGAATCTATTGCAAAAGCTATTTTTGATAAATGGGATTTAAATTGTGAGCAAATTGGTGTTGTTACAGATACTAAGCGCCTCGAGTTTTTCCAAGATGGTCAATTAGTTGCAGATGTTCCTGCAGATGATTTAGTGTTGGGTGGTGGAGCACCAGTTTACCATCGAGAATACAAAGAGCCTGCCTATTTTCAGGAATTTAAGAAATTTGATATCAATTCTGTGCCTGATTTAACAGACGCCGAATTGCCTAAAGTGGTTGATTTTTTAATGAATCACCCCAATATTGCATCTAAAAAATGGGTAGCAGAACAATATGATTCATCCATTGGACGTGCTAACAGAAATACCAATGCCCCCTCTGATGCGGCTGTGGTAAAAGTACATGGTTCTAATAAATCAATTGTTATTACCGTAGATTGTAATTCTAGATATGTAAATGCTGACCCAGAAGAGGGTTGTGCGATGGCAGTGGCTGAAGCAGCTAGAAATATCGTTTGTTCTGGTGGTGTACCTGTAGCGATTACCAACTGTTTGAACTTTGGAAATCCTTACGTGCCAGAAGTTTATTGGCAATTTGTAGGTGCCATCAAAGGTATGAAAAAGGCATGTGAGGCGTTTGAAACTCCTGTTACAGGTGGTAATGTTAGTTTTTACAATCAATCTTCAGACGAAGGTCCTGTTTTTCCTACTCCAACCATCGGTATGCTAGGGATTCTTGAAAAGCCAGAAAATAAAATGACGCTTGATTTCAAAAATGAAGGAGATTTAATTTATTTGGTTGGAGAAAGTGTTCAAGATATTGCATCTTCAGAGTTTTTATATTCTTATAGAAAGGTGAAAGCTTCACCAGCGCCTCATTTCGATTTAGCTACAGAACAAACTATTCAAAAGGGTATTGCAGGCTTAATTGAGAATCATTTAATTCAATCTGCTCATGATTTGTCAGATGGAGGATTAATGGTTGCCCTGATTGAATCAGCGTTTCCAAAGAAATTAGGATTTGATGTTAATTCGGATTCGAATTTCCGTAAAGATGCCTTTTGGTTTGGTGAGGCGCAAAGCAGGGTGTTAGTTTCTGTTCATCCAGAGAAAAAAGCTGCATTTGAAGCTTTATTGAAAAATCAAAAAGTTGCTTTTTCAAGTTTAGGTGTAGTGAAAGGAACAGATTTTATAGCTGACGGTCAAGTATTATCTAGTCTATCAGATGCTTCTAATTCCTATTATACTGCCTTAGAAAAAGCCTTATTATAATATTTTATGAGCCGTTATCTATTACAATTTTCCTACGATGGCGGCTCATATCATGGATTTCAGATCCAACCCAATGCAAAAACAGTTCAATCTGAATTGGAATTCTATTTGTCTCAATTATTAAGACAAACCATCGAAATGGTTGGAAGTTCGAGGACAGATGCCGGCGTTCACGCACATGAGCAATTTGCGCATTTCGATTTTGATGGGGAGATAAAATCAGATTTAGTGTATCGTTTAAATCGGATGCTGCCGGCCACACTCGCAGTGCAATCGGTTCATTTAGTTCCTAATGATTTTTATGCCCGTTTTGCTGCGCTTTCTCGTACCTATGAATACCGAATTTATCAGAAAAAAAATCCGTTTTTATTTCAAACGGCCTATTGGTTTGAAGTTGATTTAAACATAGACGCCATGAACGAGGCGGCAGAATTATTATTGCATCATACTGATTTCCAATGTTTTTCCAAAGTTAAAACAGAAGTTTATACATTTGACTGTACTATATTCCATGCCAAATGGGAAAAAAGAGGGGAAGAATTAATCTTTACAATTAGAGGAAATCGATTTTTAAGAGGAATGGTACGGGCCATTGTGGGGACTTTGTTGGAAATAGGTTTGGGTAAATGGAAAAAAGCTGATTTACAAGAAATACTACATTCCAAAGATCGCCAAATGGCAGGAAGGGCAGTACCAGCACATGGGCTGCACCTAATGAAAGTGGAATTTCCACCTTCTACTTTTTCCTCCAAATGCTCATAATCACATCCAATAAAGTGGCTGCTGATTGAACTTTAATCGCCTTAGGCTTATAATTTACCCCTTTTAGGTTGTATTTACTGATCCAAATTTCTTTGAAACCCAGTTTTTCTGCTTCAGCAATTCTTTGATCAATTCTAGTAACGGATCTTAATTCCCCTCCTAAGCCCACCTCTGCAGCAAAACAAATCGAACTATCGATTATTTTATCCTCATAAGAAGACACAATAGATAGGCACGTGGCTAAATCTAAGGCAGGATCATCTACGCGGATACCACCTGTGATATTGACAAATACATCTTGTGAGCCTAATTTGTATCCACCTCGTTTTTCAATTACTGCCAGTAACATATTGAGTCGTTTGGCATCATATCCCGTTGCAGTTCTTTGGGCAGTTCCATAGGTTGAATTGGTTACTAATGACTGTATTTCAACCAATAAGGGTCTGTTACCTTCTAACAAAGTTCCAATCGCAATGCCAGATGAAGCTTCATCTCTTTGGGAAAGTAATATTTCGGAGGGATTGGTAACGGGTCTTAAACCTGATCCTAACATTTCATAAATACCTAATTCAGAAGTGCTACCAAAACGATTTTTGGTCGTTCGTAAAATACGGTAAATTAAATGACGATCCCCTTCGAATTGAAGAACGGTATCCACTAAATGTTCCAAAACCTTAGGGCCAGCAATGGATCCTTCTTTGGTAATATGACCAACTAAAAAGATGGGCGTACCACTTTCTTTGGCAAAACGCATTAATTCTACTGCACATTCCCTTACTTGGGATACACTACCCGGCCCCGATTCTATTTTATCTGAAAAAAGCGTTTGGATAGAATCTATAATGACCAAATCTGGCTCAAGATCAACTAAGTGTTTGAAAATTTGTTGCGTATTTGTTTCAGTTAGTAAATATAAAGTATCTGATTTTGTTCCCAATCGATCAGCTCGTAGTTTGATTTGTTGATCAGATTCTTCACCAGTTACATAAAGTGTTTTAGGCCCTTTTAAAGCTAAAGCCACTTGCAATAAAAGAGTAGATTTACCAATTCCTGGTTCACCACCAATTAATACTAAACTTCCCGGTACAATTCCTCCACCTAAAACCCGATTAAATTCCGAATCATTGCAAATCAACTTGGGATGATTCTCAAAATTGATTTCGTCCAAAAGTTTAGGTTTAGAACTTGGTTTAATTCCTGTTTTGGTTTTCCAAATTTCGGCTGGATGAGTGCTAACTTCCACTAATTCTTCCACAAAAGTATTCCATTCACCACATGAGGGGCATTTTCCTAACCATTTGGGTGCAGAGTGTCCACAAGATTGACAAAAAAAAGAGGTTTTAGCTTTGGCCATTTTAAAAATTTAGACTTCAAAATTACGCTTTGATTTGGTTTTTTCTTTTTTTTCGCTCGAAAAAGGATAATTTTACAAGCTAATTGATTTTTGATCGTTATAGGCGTATGAAAAATAAACTAAATCTACTCATTTTGCTTTTATTTTGTCTCGGGATGGGGCAAATAGCAAAGGCACAATTCAAAGGTGCAAAAGCTGTTACGGACAACTTTTTTAGGTTGGGAATTAAAGGTGGGGTTAATTTATCTACGTTAAATACTTCTTTGTTGACTAGTGGAATTAATCAATTTTATGTAGAAAATGCTAAAAATCAAACAGGATATGTCGCAGGTATTTATGCACGTGTAGGGCGGAAGGTATTTTTAGAACCTGAATTGTTGTTTTCTGCCAAAGGAGGAACCTTGAATACAACAAATGTGGTATCTGGTGATAAAAAAATAATAGATATTAATTATACTAACATTGATGTTCCCTTATTATTGGGGATTAAATTGGGCCATTTACATTTCTTAGGTGGACCGATTGCATCATATCAATTATCTTCCAATGAAACGGTAGATGCAGCATTTAATAACTATTTAGGTGGTTCAATTGCTAATGGTTTGTCTAAATCTCAAGTTGGATATCAAGTGGGAGGAGGTATTGATTTATTGGGAATTACATTGGATGTGAAGTATGAAGGCAGTTTAACAGACATTGCCAAAGACATTAAAGTACCAGCTGGAGTGACCTTGTCGCAAAAGCCTAGTTTGGTACAAGTTACATTAGGAATTAAAATTTTATAAAAGAGGGGGTGCCCTAAATAAGAATGAAGGAACAAATAGCATCGATTCAATCAGAAGTGGAATTGTTTTCTATTAGCAATGAGTCAGAATTAGAGTCGTTTAGAATTCAATTTGTTGGAAGAAAAGGTCGTTTAGCCAGTTTATTTGACGAATTAAAAAATGTAGCAGCGGAAGATCGCAGAGAAGTAGGTCAAGCTTTGAACCAATTGAAAAATGCTGCTGAGGCTAAATTTACAGCTTTCCAAGAGCAATTTGCTGCCAACCAGGTTAATTATCAAATTCCATCTGATTTGACAATATCAGGTCCAATTTCCCAAGGCTCATTGCACCCATTAACAATTGTTCGGGCACGAATTTTAGAAATTTTTAATCGGATGGGTTTCTCTGTGTCAGATGGGCCAGAGATTGAAACAGATTTTTACAATTTTACAGCTTTGAACTTTCCCCCCAATCATCCAGCTCGAGAAATGCAGGATACTTTTTTTATTGAAAAAGGACAAGGTGAAATTCAGGACGATGTATTACTTAGAACGCATACATCCAACGTACAAATTCGATTAATGCAGCATTCTAAGCCGCCTATTCGATCTATTATGCCAGGACGTGTTTACCGAAATGAAGCCATTTCAGCACGAGCGCACTGCCTATTTCATCAAGTGGAGGGTTTGTATGTAGATAAAAATGTTAGTTTCAAAGATCTAAAAGATTCCTTGTATCATTTCTCAAAAGAAATGTTTGGGAAAGACACCAAAGTTCGTTTTAGACCTTCTTATTTTCCATTTACAGAACCAAGTGCCGAAATGGATATCACTTGCTTAATTTGTAAAGGGGATGGTTGCAATGTATGTAAACATACTGGCTGGGTTGAAATTGCGGGTTCAGGTATGGTTGATCCCAATGTCCTTGAAAATGTCGGTATTGATTCAAAGGAATACAATGGATTTGCCTTTGGAATGGGAATTGAACGTATAACCATGTTGAAATACCAAATCAAAGATCTTCGATTGTTTACAGAAAATGATGTTCGATTTTTAAGACAATTTAATTAACGATTATTAACAAGATTGGGAATGAATTATTTCATTTCTTCAGCTAATTTAGATTTTTCAAAATTCAACAATATGCAGAATTTCAAACAAATGAACAACCTAGTGGGTTGGATTGTTTTTTTAGTATCCTTAATCACTTATACATTAACAGTTGAACCAACGGCTTCTTTTTGGGACTGCTCTGAGTTTATTGCTTGTTCCTACAAACTACAAGTTCCACACCCTCCAGGGGCACCTTTATTTTTATTGTTAGGCCGTGTTTTTTCGCTTTTCGCTTTGGGTGATGTTACTCAAGTGGCTTATTGGGTAAATATGCTTTCTGTCGTGACAAGCGCATTTACTATTTTGTTTTTGCATTGGACTATTGTGATGATTGGTAGAAAGGTTATCAATAAACCATTTAATGAATTATCGAAAGAGCAAAGCATTATTTTATTGCTTTCAGGTGCTGTTGGGGCCTTAGTTTATGCTTTTTCAGATACTTTTTGGTTCTCAGCTGTTGAGGCAGAGGTGTACGCCATGTCATCTTTTTTTACAGCCATTGTTGTTTGGGCTGCATTTCGCTGGGAATTAGTTGAAAATAGAGCTGAGGCCAATCGTTGGATATTATTTATTGCTTATTTGATTGGATTATCTATCGGTGTACACTTATTAAACTTAGTTACCCTTCCAGCTTTAGCGTTGTTGTATTATTTCAAAAGAGAAAGCAAACCAACGTACAAAGGTGGATTTTTTGCGATGTTTATCGGATTGGTTATTTTAGGTATAGTTAATTCTGGAATTATCCCTGGTTTTCCTTCTCTAGCCTTTAAGTTGGAATTGTTTTTCGTTAATTCCTTAGGATTTAGTTACGGTAGTGGTGCTATATTTTTCTTGTTATTATTAGTTGGAGGTATCATTTTTGGTATTCGTTATTCTGTTAAAAAGGAGAATGAACTATTGAATGTGGCCATGTATTCCTTGGTGTTTTTATTAATAGGCTATTCAACTTACACAGTAGCATTGGTTCGTTCAGGATACAATCCTCCTATTAATGAAAATGATCCAAGCAATATTTTGAACTTTTTAAAGTATTTGAAAAGAGAGCAATATGGTGAGCGTTCTTTGGTATATGGTCCTGTTTATACCGCGCAAATTGAGGAATTTAAACAAGGTGAACCCGTTTATAAAATGAAAGATGGTAAATACGAGGTTTATACCTATAAGCCCGAGTATGTTTACCAGAAAGATCAACAAATGTTATTTCCGCGTGTATACAGTAATTCTCCTCAACATGTGGCATTGTATCAAGAAATGTTGGGAATTCCTCCTGGACAGAAACCTAGTTTTAGTGATAATTTACGTTTTATGTTTACGCATCAAATGGGGCATATGTACATGCGATATTTGCTTTGGAATTTCATAGGTCGTGAAAGCGATTTTCAAGATGCTTGGGCAATTAATAGCTTTGAGGATAAATCTTCTTTGCCAGATGCAATTGCAAATAATAAGGCAAGAAATAATTATTATTTCCTTCCAATTCTATTAGTCCTTTTGGGTTTCTATTTATTGTATTCCAAAAATGAAAAGGATTTTTTGGTGACTATTTTGATGTTTTTATTGACAGGCTTAGCATTAGTGGTGTATTTGAATTCGCCACCTGTTGAACCTAGAGAAAGAGATTATATTTATGTGGGTTCCTTCTATTTTATGGCTATTTGGGCTGGTTTGGGAGTGTTTCAGTTGGCAGAATGGATTAAAAAATTCATCAAGAATGGTTCTTTAAGATGGGCATTGTTATTGGTTTTAGGTTTCTCAGCACCTGCTATTTTAGCTCAACAAAACTGGGATGACCATGATAGAAGTGGTCGTTATCACCAAATAGATTTTGCCAAAAATTTATTAAATAGTTGCGCCCCTAATGCCATTTTATTTACGGGGGGTGATAATGATACTTTCCCTTTATGGTACTTGCAAGAGGTAGAAGGTTTCAGAACGGATGTTCGTGTTTGTAATTTATCGCTTTTGGGAACGGATTGGTACATTGATCAGATGAAGCGCAAAACGTATTTATCTGAGCCCTTACCAATTAAATTAAATAAGGATTTGTTCTTAGAGGGAATCAATGATCAAATCATGTTTAATGGAAATGAAGCGATCAAAGCCATGTCATTACCAGATTATTTAGAATTGGTTCGTAATAATGACAGTCGCATTCAGGCTCAAACACAGTCAGGCGAGAGTATCAATACTTTCCCTTCTGATTCATTAGTCTTGCCAATCAATGCAGCTGAAATAGCTAATAGCAAATGGTTTCCAAAAGAATTTGTTCCATTTTTGTCAGATCGATTGGGTTGGAAATTACCTGCCAAAAATATTTTCAAAGGGGAGTTGATTCAATTAGAAATTATCTCTAACAATGCATTAGAAGGTTGGAAGCGTCCTATTTATTTTGCATCAACCTTACCGAATGATCAGTATTTAGGATTGAAGGAAAGTATGCAATTAGAGGGATACGCCTATAGATTGATGCCATTTAAGATCAATGGAGCCAAGGATGGATTTGTGAATTCTAAAATAATGGCCGACAATATCTTGAATAAAATGTATTGGAGAGGTTTGAACGATGAAAAGATCTATTACCATGGCGATTTCTATTTGGGTATTCCTAGCGTAACCGCTCGATTAAATACGTATCGATTGGCAGATCAATTAATTCGTGAAGGTAATAAACCATTGGCTCAGAAAGTGTTGAATCATTTGGATAAAGTAATGCCTGATAAGGTAATTCCTTATGATCAATTCTCAGCTAGCATGGTAGGTCTTTACTTAGATTTAAATGATGAGAAAAAAGCGCTAGATATTGCGAATATTATGGTAAAACGTGATTCAAAAGCTTGTGATTATTATTTTTCATCAGGTATCCGTAGCCATGAAAGGGATATTCAAATTGCTTTATACGAGATGAATGTGATTGTTTCAACTTTGAAAGAATCGAAAGTGAATCCAGCTAAGTACCAAGAATTGGAGGCTTTATTTAATAAACAGATTAGTAAAACAAATTAATTGTTTAGCTAAACCTACTATAAGGGATGTTCTCATTAGACTACCAATTATTGAAAGACAATCCTAGTACGATCTTATTAAAAGATGGTGCTAGGATTGTTCTCGTTTGTGGTGATTACCAAGGTAGGGTCATGACTAGTAGCTCCCAAGGAATGGATGGTTATAGTTACGGGTGGGTGAATCGCGAGTTTATTCAATCTGGGGAAACGACGCCACACATGAACGCTTATGGAGGAGAGGAACGATTTTGGTTAGGTCCAGAAGGGGGGCAATTTAGTATTTATTTTCAACCTGGTGATGCATTCGAATTTGCGTTTTGGCAAACACCTTCTATTATTGATGCTGAAAATTACCCAGTAATTCATCAAGATAAATCGAGCGTTACCTTTGCCAAAGATTTTTCGATTATCAATTATTCAAAAACTCAATTTGATGCTAGAATAGTCAGAAAGATTTCATTGCTGAACGAATTGAAAGTGAATGAATGTTTAGGTCTTTCATTAATTGATATAAACTGGGTAGCTTATCAAAGTGAAAATACTTTGACCAACATTGGAAAAGAGCATTGGAAAAAAGAAAATGGATTGTTGTCTATTTGGTTGTTGGGAATGCTGAATGCTTCTGATCAAAATACCATCATCATTCCATACAAAAAAGGTCAAGAGGCTTATATCAATGATGCCTATTTTGGTAAAATAGATGCTAGTCGTTTAAAGAAGAAAGACGGAATTTTGTATTTTAAAGGGGATGCTAATTCTCGTAGTAAATTGGGTATTGCGCCAGAAGCTCTGATTCCGTTGGCTGCATCCTACGATGCGCTAAATGAAATTTTAACAATTGTTCAATTTGATTATCAAGAAGGTCACGAATATGTAAATTCGATGTGGGAAATTCAAAATGAGCCATACAAAGGTGATGTTTTGAACGCGTATAATGATGGTAAAAATGATTTAGGGACTCAGATGGGAAGATTTTATGAATTGGAAAGTTCTTCGCCTGCCAAAGAATTAAAAATAGGAGAGAGCGTTTTTCATTCACAAAGGACTTATCATTTTCAGGGTGATATTTTGGCCTTGAATCAAATTGCTATGCAGGTTTTAGGAGTTAGTTTGATTCATGTGAAAACGATTTTTGATTAGTATTATACAACCTATTTAATAAAATGATGCTTATTCTAGTCACATTGATTGCAATTGTTGGCTTGGTATTTTCTTTGACCTATTTTAAAATTCCACCTTTTGCTGCCTTTCTTTTAATTAGCATATTGGCTGGACTGGCTTTTGGATTATCTTCTTCGGAATTATTTAAAGCTGTTCAAGACGGAATTTCAAGTACAATGGGTAGCATTGCTGCGATTCTTGCTTTTGGATCTATCTTAGGAAAATGGATTGGGCTTAGCGGTGCTGCGCAAAATGTCACTTCCTCACTGTTGAAATTTTCTGGTCCCAATTATGCACGAGTAGCATTTATGATAGCTGGTTTTTTAGTGGGTTTGCCTTTGTTTTACTCTGTGGCGTTTATGTTATTAGCTCCATTGGTTATTACGGCATCTGCGAAACTTAAGCAACCTGCTACGTATTTAGCATTACCCATGTTAGCGTCTTTAACCGTTACGCAAGGTTATTTACCTCCTCATCCAGCACCTTTGGCTATTATGCAAGAATTTGGAGCTGATTTTGGTAAGACACTTTTTTATGGAATTATAATCGCTATTCCAGCTATTCTAGTTTCAGGATTGTTGTTTGGACTCACTACTAAAAATATTTTAACAGCACCTAATGCCTCTTTTATTTTTGAAAAAGAAACAAATCAAGATGGATTATCTGTAGGGATCAGTTATTTTTTAATTCTTTTGCCCATTTTATTATTAAGTTTTGGTACTTTTTTTCAGAAGCCGTTTCCCCTTGTTTCTGCTTATTTAGCTAATCCTGTATTTTCATTATTGCTTGCATTAATGATCACATGGCTCATTTTATTGTCCAAAGGTTTTGATAAACCTGCATTGACCATTTCTGCCACAGAGGCCATTAAGGATGTAGCTGGAATTATGTTGATTTTTGCTGGTGCGGGAGCCTTGAAGCAAATATTGGTAGTAGGTGGGGTTTCTCAATACATTGCAAATGTCCTAGGTCAATCATCGTTTAATATTTATGTATTGGGTTGGAGTATGGCGGCAATAATTCGAGTATGCGTGGGGTCTTCCACCGTAGCTGGAATAACGGCAGCTGGATTTATGAAGGTATTATTGGTTCAATCTAATGCAGATCCCAATTTATTGGTTTTGGCCTTAGGTGCGGGAAGTATGATGTTTTCGCATGTCAATGATACCGGTTTTTGGCTATTTAGAGAGTATTTTCAATTGAACTTGAAAGATACACTTCGATCATGGACATCTATGGATACCTTGGTTTCAATAACGGGCTTATTGGGAGTATTGGTATTGGAATGGATATTGTTTTAAAAAAAACAGCGTTTAACAAAAGATGAAAAACGCTGTTTGACTGGTTTTAGCTAAACATATCTCTTACTTTATGGAAAAATCCTTTTTCAGATTTGCCAGGTTGTGGAGCGAAATTAGGAGAGTCTCTTAATTTTTCAAGGATCTCAGTTTCCTCTTTTGTTACCGATTTTGGCGTCCAAATATTTACGTGTACCAACTGATCCCCCGTATGGTAACCATTTAATTCTTTTATTCCTTTACCTTTTAGCCTTAAAATTTTACCACTTTGGGTTCCAGGCTCTATACTAATTTTTGCTTTCCCCCCGATAGTCGGTACTTCAACAGAAGTTCCAAGGGCAGCATCTACAAAACTAATGTATAAATCAAAAATAACATTGTTTCCGTCTCTGTGTAAAACCTCATGATCTTCTTCTTCAATAACGATTAAAAGGTCTCCGGCAATTCCACCTCTTGGAGGGACGTTTCCTTTACCAGACATGGATAATTGCATGTCATTGGATACTCCAGCAGGGATTTTTATTGGAATGATTTCTTCTTCCAACATTCTGCCTTCCCCAAAACACACATCACATTTGGCGCCTACGCTTTTTCCTTCGCCACTACAAGTTGGACAAGTGGAAGAGGTAACCATTTGGCCCAACATGGTTTGTTGAACTCTTCTAACTTGACCTGAACCTTGACAAGTAGCACAAGTTTTTAGGTCTGTCCCATTTTTAGAACCATTTCCTGAGCAAGTTTTACAAGCTACATGGCGTTTTACTTTGATTTTCTTTTCTACACCATTGGCAATTTCTTCAAGGTTCAATTTAAGTTTAATTCTTAAATCAGTTCCTTTTCTTTGTCTTCTTCCTCCACCAGATCTACCACCTCCTCCAAACATATTTCCAAATGGGCTATCATCACCAAAAATATCTCCAAAATTAGAGAAGATATCTTCCATATTCATCCCTTGTCCACCAAATCCACCTCCAGCAGCTCCACCCATTCCAGCATGTCCAAAACGGTCATATTGAGCTTTCTTTTGAGTATTGCTTAAAACCTCATAGGCTTCAGCAGCTTCTTTGAATTTTTCTTCGGCTTCTTTGTTATCTGGATTTTTATCCGGATGGTATTTAATCGCAAGTTTACGATAAGCCTTTTTGATTTCTTCTTCTGAAGCTGATTTAGATACTCCTAGTACTTCGTAATAATCCCTTTTTTGAGCCATTTTAATATTAATTTCCTACCACCACTTTTGCATAGCGGATTACTTTATCATTTAGTTTATAACCTTTTTCAACTACATCAATCACTTTTCCTTTGTCAGCCTCTGTTGGTGCTTGAAATTGCGTAATGCAATCATGTAAATCAGCATCGAAAGTTTCTCCTTTTGCTACTAATTCTGTTAAACCCTTGGCTTGCAAAACAGAGGTGATTTGTGAAAAAATCAATTGTATGCCTTCCGATATTTCGCCCTCTGGAGCATTTGCTAAAGCTCTTTCGTAATTATCCAACGCTGGCAAAAGATCTTTGATAACCCCTTCTGAAGCGGTTTGAATCAATTCGATTCTTTCTTTGGCTGTTCTTTTTCTGAAATTTTCAAAGTCTGAATACAATCGTAGATACTTTTCTTTCATATCTGCTAACTCATCTATTGGAGTTTCATTTTGATTGTTTTCTGATGAAGTTTCTGTTGTAGATTCTTCTTGGTTTTGAGAATCATTTTTAATTTCTTCGTCCTTTACGCTCGTATTTTCTTTCTTTTTCATAAGGCAAAATTAATAAGGCTTTATCGTAACACAAATTAAGCACCAAAAACTATTTTCTGACAGTTTGACATAATATGCTATTTTTACGTTTTACATTTTTGTCAGAATTACATTTTCAATGACTTCAAAGCAAATTTCACAGATCATCAAATTCAGGGCTCAAGAATTGGGCTTTGCATTTTGTGGTATCTCAAAGGCTGGGTTTTTGGAAAAAGAAGCACCCCGTTTAGAGGCTTGGTTGAATACTCACCAACATGGCGAAATGGCTTACATGGCTAATCATTTTGATAAGCGTTTAGATCCGCGATTATTAGTAGAAGGATGTAAGTCTGTTGTCTCCTTGGTGTACAATTATTACCCTGATACCTCTTTTTTGCCATTGAAAGATAGTTTTAAGGTGTCTAAGTATGCATTAGGGGAGGATTATCATTTGGTCATCAAAGATAAAATGCGGGAATTATGGGATGTTTTATTAAATGATTTAGGTGATTTTTCTGGAAGAATGTTTGTTGATTCAGCGCCAATTTTAGAAAAAGCCTGGGCAGAAAAATCTGGTTTAGGTTGGATTGGTAAGAATGCCAATTTGATTATACCCAAAAATGGTAGCTTTTATTTTATTTCTGAATTATTGATTGATCTAGAAGCTGAAGAAGATGGGCCTATTAAAGATTTTTGTGGAACCTGTACTCGATGCATTGAGGCTTGTCCTACGGATGCAATTACTCCTTATCAAGTAGATGGTTCAAAGTGTATTAGTTATTTTACGATTGAATTGAAAGAAAATATGCCCATAGAGATTCAATCTAATTTTCAAGATTGGATTTTTGGTTGTGATATTTGTCAAGATGTCTGTCCATGGAATCGATTTTCTAAATCGCACAATGAAGTTCGTTTTTTCCCCAATCAAAAATTATTGGGTTTAAGTTACAATGATTGGCAAAATCTTTCAGAAGAGTTATTTAAAGAGTTATTTCATTATTCCGCTATTAAAAGAACAAAATTAAATGGAATCAGAAGGAATATTAAAAAAGTAATTACTGATAGAAAATCTGAATTCTGATTTTTGTAAAAAAAACAAGCCATGAAAATTCACGGCTTGTTTAAGCAAATTAAACCCTAAAGTGATTTTCTTACTATCAATTCTAGCTCAATTTCTTGAGTAGATTTTGAATTATCTTTTATTATTTGAGCAGCATATACACCAATTTGTGAAGAATTGTCTGAAATGACACTGATACCTCCGCTTAATATTTCTTTCAGAGGAGAATCATTGAATGATAACAATCCTACATTTTCACCAAGTATTAGTTGTTTTTTGTCCGCATATTTGATGGCTTGAACGAGATCTTGATCATTTAGGGTGAAGTATATTTCACCAGCTTTCATGTCATCTTCATCCAAACCATCTAATACTTGGAATTCCATAGCTATGGACTCGCAGAAATCTCTGCAACCAGTGATTAAATTAGCATCGAAGTAATCTTCTTCCGTTAATACTAAATTAAAACCACTGTACTTATTAAACAGGTTTAGGTGGGGTAATAAAATCTTTTGTATGTGTGACTTATCTTTATAAACAATACTGGAATGATTGTTTTGTAAGCATTCAAAATTGGAATCTAATAAGATTAATCGATCTCCTGCAATCTTTTTTAGTGTTTTAATGGTCTCTTCATCTTCTTCAATTAAATGTGGCATTATCACGTAATAGTGATAATTACCTAATTGTTGATTGATGATTTCTTGGAATTTTTTTGATTTGTATTGATAGCAAAAAATATCTACTACCGAATTTTTACCAATAGAGTCAATCAAAGAATTGAAAATTTGAGCATTGGAGTCTGTGAATTTCCCAACTAAAAATAAAACTTTCGATTTGATATTGCTTTTAGTATCTGAGATAAAATAACCTTTTCTGAATATAGATGTTATTACTCCCATTCGGTGTAATTCAGTATAGGCCCTTTCAACGGTATCTCTTGACAAATAACATTCTTCCGAAGCCTCATTAATGGAAGGTAATCTTTCACCAGGTTTTAATTCACCCATTTCAATATCCTGCAACAATGATTTAATTAATTGCTGGTATTTGGGTAACTTATTGTCTGTGACTTTTACTGAAATGGAATTGAAAGATTTTATCATTTTGATAATACTTTTTTTGATTTTCAGAATTTTAATTTACCTGCTCATTAATAGAACATTACAAAATTACTATGCTACACTTTGCTACTCTTGGATAAATCTTTCATTTGTTAGGATAATTATTGCAAAATCTTCAATTGAAAGATTTGTACAATGATTTTAGATTTGCTCTTTTCTTATTCACTATTTCTTTTTTCTATCAACATAAAAAAACTAACAACTAATACTTAAATTTACCTTCTCAAATTTTAGCCTATTTGTAATTTGAAATATATCAGAGGAAAGCTTCTTGTTTATTTAATTATTTTGTTTTCAAATGTTGTGTACGCGCAAAATGCCGGCATGCGTTTTGAACGATTAACAACAGCTTCTGGACTTTCGCAAAATACAATTCATAAGATTATTCAAGATAAAAATGGATTTTTATGGTTTGCTACTGCAGACGGTTTGAATCGATACGATGGTTATACCTTTGAAGTTTTCCGAAATAATCCAAGTGATAGTACTTCTCTGAGTGATAGTGGCGTTTTTAGTGTAACAGAGGATGAAGTGGGAGATTTATGGGTGGGTACTAGGTCGTCGGGTTTGAATAAAATTGAAATTAAAACAGGAAAGGTAATTCGTATTACCAAAGGTCCTAACAACGAAGATTTATCCAATATTTCGATTCCTTCTATTTTAAATTTGGGTAACCATCGTATTTGTGTGGCTGCTCAAGGCTATGGGGTTTTGGTTTTTGATATTCGAACCAATACAATGATCAAAGCGGAGTCTGATACAAAGACACCTGCAATGAAGGAAGTGGTACGTCTTTTTAAACATTCCAAAGGTTCTATTTGGATGGGGACATTGGATGGAAAGTTAATTTTAAAAACGGGTAATCGGTCCTATATCCCTTTCCATTTTGGTCAAAATAATTCAGCATTGAATTTTAGAGTAAGAGTGATTCATGAAACTTCCAATGGAGATATTTTAGTTGGGACTGAGGGTAGGGGATTGTTTCGTTTCAATGTACAGAATCAAAGCTTTACCAGTGTGTTTTATAATGCTCAAAAAGCAAGTTCTAGAGAAAATAATGTCACCAGTATAATTAAAGATGCTTCAAAAAATTTATGGATTGGTACGGATAATGGTCTTTATATACTAGAAGGTGAGAATTTCAGCAAATACAAATATATACCCTCTAATCCAGATCCAGATTTGGGTATTAGCGCATACGCTGTTACGAGTTTGTTTTTAGATTCCAATTCCAACGTCTGGATTGGTACTTGGGAGGCGGGATTAAATATACAGTACAGTCAAAAACCCCGTTTTTCGTTGTTAAGGTATAAACCAAACACGGTACAAGGATTATTAGCCAATAAGGTTACAACTTTGAATACAGCTGACAATGATGGAATTTGGGTGGGTAGTAATGTTGGATTATCTTATTTTAAATTTAAAACGGGGCACATTGAGCATGTAATTAATAATGCAAGTGTCAATAAACTTAATTCAATTAGTGATTTTGATGTAAAACTTATTTACCCAAATAAAGATGGGAGTTTGTGGGCAGCTATTTGGCAAAAAGGATTGATTGAATTAACGCCAAATCATCAATTGAAAACGTATCCATATCGATTAGATTCCTATGCGGCAAATATTACTGCATTGGTGAGACAAGAAAATCGGTTTATTTTGGGAACATCAGGATTAGGTGTAATTGGATTTGATATTCCTAGAAAAAAATATATTGTTCCATACCCAGCTTTAGGGCCTCAATTATTTCGTAACATAGGAATAGACAACATTACCATTACTAAAGAACAACAGATTTGGGTTGGGACGCAAGTAGCAGGAATTTATGTATATGATATCCCCACTGGAGCAATTCAGCATCTGGTTAAGAACAATTCTAGCAATAGTCTGAGGTATAGTCACGTAACGTCCATCTACCAAGATAAAAAGAGACGTATTTGGGTATTGACCAATGGAGGAGGACTTCATTTGTATTTGGGAGAAGGCAAAGGATTTCGTGTTTTTACCGTTGCTGATGGATTACCAAGTAATACTTTGAGGGCCATTAAAGAGGATAGTCGAGGATTTTTATGGATAACCACTAATGGTGGAATTTCCAAAATGGATCCTAAAACTTTTAAATTTATCAATTTTGATGAATCAGATGGTTTGCAAGGAAAAGAATTTCTATCCACTGCAATTTGTGCGAACAATCAAGATTGGTTATTTTTTGGTGGTGTTAATGGTCTGAATTATATCAAAGCAGATAGTCTTAGAATGAAATTGGAGGTTCCTCCTGTTATTTTAACCTCTTTGAAAATATTCAATAAACCAGTAAAGGCAGGTGAAAATGATTCTCCATTAATTGACGATATCGTATATACGAAACACCTTTATTTGCAACCTGAACATTCTGTATTCTCCATAGATTTCGTTGCTTTAGAATACCAAAGACCGAAGAATAATCGATACGCATACTATTTAGATGGTTTAGAAAAAGATTGGAATTACGTGGGTACACAAAGAACTGCTTCATATACGAATTTGAGTCCAGGAGATTACGTTTTCAAAGTAAAAGCAACCAACTCTGATGGCGTATGGTCTGAAAAACCTTTTGAATTATTGATTACTGTTTTGCCTCCTTGGTATAAAACTTGGTGGGCTTATGGCTTATACTTTATTACAGGGCTATTATTGGTCATTGCATTTATTCGTGAAATTCAAATTCGAGAGAAGTTTAAAACTGATTTACGTTTAAAAGAAATAGAAAAGGAAAGAATTCGGGAATTAGAACAAGTGAAAACCCATTTTTTTACCAATATTTCACACGAATTAAGAACTCCTTTGACTTTAATCATAAGTCCGATAGAGAAGTATTTTTTATCAAATTCAAGTATCAATAAGGAGCAAAAATCCCGCTTGCAATCGGTTTATCAAAATGCTCAAAAATTATTGCATCTGATTAATCAATTATTGGATTTGTCAAAAATTGAGTCTGGAAAGCAAAATCCTTCCATTGCAAAACATGATATTATTTTGCAATTGAATTCCATCATATCGAGTTTTGAAAATTATGCCGTTCAAAAACAAATTAAAATAAAATGGGTTCCACCAGTGAGTTCTTTGTTGGTGCATTATGATTCCGACATAGTGGAAAAATGTGTGAATAATCTTTTATCTAATGCCTTTAAACATACGCCTGAAGATGGTAAAATAGGAATTAGTATGACTTTAGATAAAGAATATAGCCATGGAAAAGAAGTTGTAAGAAAAGTACATCTTGCAATTTTAGACACAGGCAAAGGAATAGCTGAAACTCATTTGCCTCATATTTTTGATCGTTTTTATCAAATTCCAGATTCCGCGCGTGTGGTAGGCACTGGGGTTGGACTAGCTTTATGTAAAGAGTTGATTGAATTGCATAAAGGGAAAATCCAGGTGCAAAGTAAATTGGGCGAGGGTAGTAGTTTTACGATTTCATTTCCGGTTCAATTGGCTGACTTCTCTCCAGATTGGATTCAAGATGCTTCTACTTTGGAAGTTACAACCAGTACCAATCCAATTATTAAAACTTCCTCTAAAACTGGGGAATTAAATATCGAAAAACAGATTGTACTGATAGTGGATGATCATGAAGAAATGAGGCAATTTATTGCTGGGATTTTTTCAGATAAATTTCAAATTCTGCAAGCAGAGCGAGGAGAGGATGCTTTGGAAATGGCTATGACTTATTTACCCGATGTGGTCATTACCGACTGGATGATGCCAGGAATGAGCGGAGTAAATTTATGTAGAGCACTTAGGCAGAATTCCAAAACCAATCATATTCCTATTTTGATTTTGACTTCAAAAAGTACCCAAGAGAGTCAAATAGAAGGTATGCAAGCGGGTGCTGATGATTTTGTAAGTAAGCCATTCAATGCCGATATCCTCGAAATACGAGTGAGAAAATTGTTAGAAACCAAAGAGAGATTAAGGAAAAACCTGCAAAAGCAATTGGTTCAAAAGGAATTATCTTCTAGTTCTGCCTTGGTTTTTGAAGATTCTTTGTTGCAAAAAGCGACACAAATTGTAATTGAAAATATGGCTAATCCCGAATTTGATGTAGAGGATTTAGAGAAAAGTTTAGATATGAGTAAAATGCAATTGTATAGAAAATTGAAAAATTTAACCTCTTTTGCTGGCAATGAATTTATTCGATCCATTCGTTTGCGTGAAGCGAAATCATTGTTGGAGAATTCAGATTTTAATATTTCTGAAATAGCTTATCAAGTGGGTTTCAATGACCCAGCTTATTTTACTCGAACTTTTAAAAAACAATACGGGAAATCTCCCAAAGAATTTCAATCAAATACCAGTAATCAATGAAAAATCAAAGAATCATAGGAATTTTATGTATATCAATCGCTTTATTCTGTTCCTCTTGGGGATTTTTGGCACATAAAACATTGCAACAAATTGCAATCTATCAACTTCCAGATGATTTGGCCCTATTCTTTTTTGCCAATCAAGATTACATTGTTCAACAATCGATACGTCCTGACGTTAGAAGAAAAGATGATAAAACAGAGGAATGTAAGCATTATTTAGATATGGATGCGGCACTGTTTGGACCCAATTATCGCACGGATATACCGCATGATTTTCAAACTGCTATCAAAAAATACTCTTTAGATAGTCTAAAAAAGCAAGGTCTTGTTCCTTGGGAGGTAAATCGAGTGTATGGCCGTTTGGTACATGCATTTAAAAATCAAATGAAAGATTCAGTCCTTTTCTATGCGGCGGATTTGGGTCATTACATTGCGGATGCGCATGTACCTCTTCACACTACAGAAAATCACGATGGTCAATTAACAGGTCAAAAAGGTCTTCATGTGCTTTGGGAAAGTTTAGTGCCTGAGGAGGAATTGAAATCTTATCAATTATTTGTCCCAAGCAAAATAGATTACATTAAAAATCCTCAGGATTTTATTTTTCAAATATTAATGGAATCTCATTCCATGTTGCCTGAACTTTTTCAAACTGAAAAAGATGTTACGCAGGAAATTGGGGTCGAGAATAAACATGAAACAGTTGAAAAATACGGTAAAAAGTTGAAGTATTTTACCAAAGGTTTTATTCAGGCCTATGGGAGAAAACTGGGTCCTTCCATTCAAAAGCGGATGGTATTATCGAGCAACCGAGTCGCTTCATTTTGGTATTCTGCTTGGAAAGATGCTGGTTCCCCGAATTGGGTAACGAAAGAGGCCTCTGTTTCGAGTTTGTTAGAACCTTATCGCATTGAAAAGGATTGGTGGAAAAACAATCAATTGATGACGAACTATAAATTGATCTCTTTGAAAACTAAAGCTAGCGAATAACTTTATGCAGAAGATCTTGTTACTTTCTGATACGCACAGTTTTTTGGATGAGCGTTTAATTGAGCCCATCCAGAATTGTGATCAGATTTGGCACGCAGGAGATTGGGGCTCGCTACAACTAGTAGATCGATTAATTGCATTCAATAAGCCCATACGTGGGGTATATGGAAATATTGATGATGGTATTATTCGCCGAATGTATCCAAAAATTTTACGATTTAGATGTGAGCAGGTCACAGTTGCTATGACCCACATCGGAGGGGCACCCTCTTCATATAAACCTGATGGGTTAGAAGCGATGTCTCTAGGGATTCCTAAAATTTTTATTTGTGGCCATTCTCATATTTTGCAGGTAAAAAGAGACGCTAAACGTCAAAATATGCTTTTCTTGAATCCAGGCGCCGCTGGCCAACACGGTTTTCATCCAACTCAAACAGCCTTACAATTTAAAATTGATGGCGAACGAGTATTTGATATGGAGGTGATTAATATGGAAAGAATAAAGAAAGTAGTTTGAGGTAAAATAGGTAATAGGTAATAGGTAATAGGTAAAAGGTAATAGGTAATAGGTAAAAATGCGAATTAAGGGTTAAAATCTTTTTTGAACAAATATTATATCAGTCGGAGACGGTTTTAATAAACTTTGTGTCCCTTGTGTTAAACCATTCATTTTAACACGGAGGGCACAAAGTTTTTTCATATTTTATCTTTTTATTTACTTCCAATCATTGATCAAAAAAACTTCCTTTTTGAAACGACTTTAATATCCAACCACCACCAATTACATCGTCTCCTTCATAAAATACTGCTGCTTGTCCGGGTGCGATTCCTGAAACCTTGGCATTAAACTCCACTCGGATTTTTTGATCCAATTGTTCAATATGAGCCATAGTACCTGCGTCTTTGTAACGTACTTTAGTCAAAGCTTCAAGCCCAGTTTCTGGAAGGCTTGCATATTTTTGAAGATTCAATTGTCCAACCCACATTCCTGTTCTGTCTAAATCTTCCATTACTCCAATCACCACCTCATTGCTTTCCTTGCGAATTTCTGTTACATAAGCCGGGAAACCAAATGCTTTTCCTAATCCCTTTCTTTGTCCGACTGTATAAAAAGGATAACCTTCATGTTTTCCTATCACTTTTCCTTCCTGATCCACAAAATTTCCACCTTTCACTTCCTCTTCTAAATCAGGTAATCGACGTTTCAAAAAACCTCGATAATCGTTGTCAGGTACAAAACAAATTTCATAGCTTTCCGCTTTGTTGACCAACTCTACAAAACCTCTTTCTGTGGCCATTTCACGAATACGTTGTTTAGTCAGATGTCCCAAAGGTAGAATAGTTCTTGCTAAACTTTCCTGTGAAACTCCCCAAAGAACATAACTCTGATCTTTTAAGGTATCTATTCCTTTTGAAATGATATAACGCCCATTTTCTTCTCTGATTTGAGCATAATGTCCAGTAGCAATGAATTCGCAACCTAATTGATCCGCTCTTCTCAATAAAGCATCCCATTTAATGTGCGTATTGCACATGACACATGGGTTGGGGGTCCTACCTTCTACATATTCATTGGTAAAATAATCAATAACAGAATCGCCAAATTCTTCTCGAATATCCAAAATATAGTGTGGGAATCCGAGGGTAACCGCTATGTTACGGGCATCATTGATCGAGTCCAATGAACAACATCCTGTTTCCTTTTTGGTACCACCTGAACTAGCATAATCCCATGTTTTCATGGTCATGCCAATTACTTCATATCCTTGTTCGTGTAATAAAACAGCTGCGACCGAGCTGTCGATTCCGCCGCTCATAGCGACCAATACTCTTCCTTTTTTTTCCATGTTTTGGTTCAGGTTCAAGGCCTGACTAAAAATTTTGTGCAAGTTAGGATTTATTTCTCTAATTGTTTGCTCATCTTGGTAATTCGGGCGTTAAATGGTATTTTTACCTTTTCTATTTAGAATATAAGATATGCTTAAAACGTTGGTAAAAGTTTCGGGGATTGAAAATCTTTCTGATGCAAGATATTGTGCTGGAATGGGTGTTGAGTTTTTAGGATTTCCTCTGTCGCAAATACCTTTTGAAAAATTCCAAGAAATTCGAAATTGGATCACTGGGGTGGAGATTGTTGGAGAATTAACGGGTCCTACTACACAAGAAAAAATTGATTTAATTCAACAATTTAAACCGGATCGAATTGAAGTGGATTCAAAGGCAAATTTGTTAGAATTGAAAAAATTGGAACTGCCTATTATTTTAAGAGTTAACCTTGATTCAGATAATTTGCCTTCTTTATTTGCTACTGCTGCGCCATTTGTTAGTCATTTTTTATTGGTTGGTGATGACAAAGATTCTTTGTTAGGTGCGGAATCACAAGTAGAAATTTGGGCTGCACAATATTCCATGATTTTAGGATTAGATTTTCCAGAAGAGGATTTAGAAGAATGGGTTTCTCAAACATCTATCAAAGGAATAGGTTTAATTGCAGGAAAGGAAGATAGACCAGGATTTAGAGATTTTACAGATTTAATGACTATCTTAGAAAAATTAGAAATTGATTAATTCTAACAACCCAAAAGTATGATATGCTTGCTTTGATAAAAAGAACTTATTCCAATGCTAAAATCCTTGTTTCTAAGGTTTTTATAATCCTCGGAAATTTCCTCCTAAAGCTTTTACTAAAAATAATTGGTGAAAGAAATTACACGCGATTATTGGGTTATTTAGCAATTGGTGATTTTTACATCAAAACTCAAATTCGAAAAATTGAGCTTTTTTATGATGCGCATGTCGATAAAGATTCTGCCTATTATAAGCCTATTCTTCGCGTTTGGAAGTTTACTGGAAAAACAGTTCTGTTTATTTTAGTTTATCTTTTTGTCATTGAAACCAATTTTCTTTGGTTAACTGGTGAAATGCCTGGCGTAGATGATTTGCAAAATCCAAAATTATCCCAAGCTTCCGAAATATACTCTGCAGACGGTGTTTTGTTGGGTAAATTTTTTGCTGAAAATAGAACGCCCATTCGCGATTTTAATAAGCTTTCTCCCTATTTGGTTAAGGCTTTGGTTGCCACGGAAGATGCTCGTTTTTATGAACATACAGGCATTGATTTTCAGGCTTGGTTGGGAGTAGCAGCAGGTATCATCAAAGGGGGTGATCGTGGGGGAGGAAGTACTATTTCACAACAATTGGCCAAGAATTTATTCAAAACCAGAACGAAAAAAAGTTTTGGAAAAACAGGTTTTCTCGGATATTTGCCTTTTGTCAACAAGTTGATTTATAAATCCAAAGAATGGGTGACTGCCATTAAATTAGAACGCTTTTATACCAAAGATGAAATCATTTTGTGGTATTTAAACACAGTAGATTATGGGAACAATGCCTATGGTATCAAAGTGGCAGCAAAAACCTATTTTAATACTTCACCAGATAGTTTAAATATTCAAGAAGCCGCTATTTTGGTCGGATTGCAAAAAGCCACAACTACTTATAATCCAAAGCGTTATGATGGGAAACCTTTAGAACAAAACAAAGCATGGAAAAGAAGAAATGTTGTTCTCAATCAAATGGTTAAGGCGGGTTATTTGAAAAAATCGGAATATGATTCTTTGGCGCCTTTACCAATCGTTTTACACTCTAACGAGGAATCACCATACGACGGAACTGGAAACTATTTTAAGGTGGCAGTTGCCAAGTATATTAACGAATGGGCAAAAGCCAACGATTTAGAAATAGATTTATATCGTGATGGATTGAAAATCCATACGACCATCGATTCACGGATGCAGATTCATGCAGAAGAGTCAGTAGAAGCTGGCATGCGTTCCATTCAAAAATCATTTGATAATCATTGGGCAAATCAAAATCCTTGGGTAGATGAACATGGTGTAGAAATTCCTGGTTTCATTGATACAGTGGCTAAAAGAACGGAATATTATAAATCCTTGACCAAAAGATTCCCCAATAATGCTGATTCCGTAAATCATTACATGAAAAATGTGAAACGAAAAATGTGGGTTTATTCTAGAAACGCATTGGGAGAAGAAGAACAAACTATGAGTGCCTATGATTCGATTCAATATTACAAAAAGTTTTTACAATCGGGTATGATGACCTTAGATCCTTACACGGGTCACATTAAAGCGTGGGTTGGTGGATTAGATTTTAAATATTTCAAATATGATCACGTAAAACAAGGTAAACGTCAACCAGGGTCAACATTTAAACCTTTTGTGTATACCGCAGCCATAGATGGCCCCAAAGATTTGTCGCCTTGCTATATGATGAAGGATGAGCCTTTTGAGTTAGAAATTGAAGAAAATGGTGAAAAGAAAATGTGGCGGCCTGGTAATGCAGATGGTACTTTTTCCTATAATATGATGCCCATTCGTAGAGCTTTGGCCAAAAGTATTAATTCCATTACAGCGAAATTAACCAATGAGGTTGGACCAGATACGGTTATGTATTATGCTCAAAAAATGGGTATTAAAAGTCCATTAAAACCGGTGGCATCTATTGGCCTAGGTTCTTTTGATGTTTCTCTATATGAAATGATTGGCGCCTATTCTGCTTTTGTCAACGAAGGAATTCATGTAGAACCGATGTTGGTGACAGAAATTGAAGATCAAAATGGTAAAACCTTGCAAACCTTCGAACCCGTTTCTTATCGAGTAATCAGAAAAGAGTCTGCTCAATTGGTCCGTTCTATGTTGGAGGGCGTTGTCTATGAAGGAGGAACAGGGAGTTCATTGCTGTGGAATGAGGGGGAAGTATTATTGCCTGCTAACAATCGATATGCACCCGCATTTGCTGCCAAAACAGGTACAACCTCCAATCATTCAGATGGTTGGTTCATAGGAATGTCACATAATTTAATTTCTGGAGTCTGGGTCGGTGGAGATGATCGTTCGATTCACTTTAGGACTGGTGCTTTGGGTGAGGGGTCAAAGACTGCTTTGCCAATTTATAAGCGATTTATGATTAAGGTGGTGAATGATCCCGCCTTGGCGATGTATAAACCTGTTCCCTTTGACAAATTAGATAGACGAGTAGTGAAAAAAGATTTTAATTGTCAAAGTGCATACAGTACGCTTCCCGATTCCTTACAAGTATCTGATGCTGAATTGGATTCGATGAATGCTTTGTTAGGAAACCCAACTGAAGGGGGGATAGATTCTACTCAAAATCCATAATTAAAAGATGAGAAAAGAATTTATAGCAGATTATTTCAAGGATTTACAAGAACGTATTTGTAAGGGTATTGAAGAGGTAGATGGTGGTGCATTTTTCAAAGAAGACAATTGGAAAAGAGCAGAAGGAGGTGGTGGGCGTTCTCGACTGATTGCGAATGGAAATATTTTAGAAAAAGCCGGTGTGAATTTCTCTGCGGTGTATGGACCTTTACACCCTAAAATGGTAACCAGTTTAAATATTCAAGAAGAAGTTGAATTTTTTGCAACAGGTGTTTCCATCGTTATGCATCCCATGAATCCTTGGGTGCCTATCATTCACATGAATGTTCGGTATTTTGAACTTAGCAATGGAGAACATTGGTTTGGAGGTGGCATTGACTTAACACCTCATATCATCATTCCAGAGCAAGCAAAATGGTTTCATCAACAATTGAAAAATGTTTGTGACCGAACCAACAAAAACTATTATCCTAAATTTAAAAATTGGGCGGATGATTATTTCTTTAGCCCTCATCGGGATGAAACAAGAGGAGTGGGGGGGATTTTCTTTGATTATCTCAAAAGTCAATCGGTCGATGAAAAGATTCAAAATTTTGATTTTGTTAAATCTGTAGGAGAGTCTTTTGTACCTATTTACAGCCATTTGATGAAAGAAAATGCTATCAAGTCTTTTGGAAAGGCTGAAAAAGATTTTCAATTACTTCGGAGAGGTAGGTATGTCGAATTTAATTTAGTACATGATCGGGGAACTAAATTTGGCTTAGAAACCAATGGCCGTACAGAATCGATTTTAATGAGTCTTCCTCCTTTAGCTTCTTGGGAATATATGTACGACGAAAACACTTACCCAGAAGGTAAAAGGACCATGGATTTATTGAAAAAGGGGATTGATTGGGAAAATTATTAGTTAATAACTCATAACTCATAAATCATAACTCATAATTGTTAAACCCCTTCTTCCCAAACTACCTTAACTCCTTTAGGGGTCATTAATAATATTCTAGTTGGAGAAGGTAGTAATACTAACCGTGCGCCAGCAGCAGGATTTTCAATCCATTCAACCTCCACACCTTCTTTTTTACCTATTTCAATTTCACCATCTTCTGTCTCAACAAACTTCTTTGCTAAATAAGCAGTCGGTAATAGTACATCAGATTCTGGGCAATGTTTTAAATGAACTTTTTCTAAAATATCCTCTAATTTATCGCCATATTTTTCATTGAAATCATCTTCTAAATCGTGTAAAAGTTCTTCTACATCATCATAAGAATCATCTGAATAACTTAGTTTGCTCAATTCTAATCTTTTTTCTAAAATGGCAATCATTGCCGAATCAATCGTGTTCATTTCTTTTTTCTTTGTCCCTAATTGTGATGCAAATATAATGTAAAAGCTGAATTTATTCAGCAAATGGATGTTTTCTCTTAAAATTTGGATCAAAATAAATTTGACCTTTCGATAAGCTTAAACCACTCTCGAAATTATTGGTATATAATTGCCCAGTACCAAGTCCTTGCGGCATTTTTATGTCATATTCTGCGGTGAATTGGGTAATGGCTTGTAGCCCAATATTTGATTCCAAAGCAGAAGTAATCCACCAATCAATGTGGTGTTTTTCAGCTAATTGAATCCATTGATTACTTGCAGTAAACCCACCTAACAAACTGGGTTTTAAAATGATGTATTCAGGTTGTATGCTTTGTAATAATTCTTCTTGAATGTCTGCATTGCGAATCCCAATTAATTCTTCATCTAATGCAATGGGAATAATTTTGTGCTCAATTAGTTTAGCCATTTCTTTCCATTGTCCTGCACGGATGGGTTGTTCAATGGAATGTAAATCAAATGCTTGTAACTTTTCCAATTTCATGGCTGCATCTTTGGTGGAGAATGCACCGTTGGCATCTACTCGGATTGTAAGTTCATTTTTTGAAAATCTTGTCCTTAATTTTTTCAAAATAGCTAATTCCTTTTCGAAGTCAATGGCTCCTATTTTTAGTTTTAAACAGGTATAACCTTGTTTTAATTTTTCTTCGATTTGATTTTCCATGAAGGAGGGGTCGCCCATCCAAATCAAACCATTGATGGGCAGTGATGAACTACCGTCGCTGAATGAATTTTCAAAATATATACCATTTTTTTGGATGATAAAATCTCGAATGGCCATTTCAATTGCCATTTGAAAAGAGGCTTCTTGAATCGGATTTTCTGCAAGCCATAGGGGTATTTCTTCAAGATTGTTAGGCAGTTCAATAGTTGAAATGTTTTTTACTACCCTTTGAAATGACGACAAACAATCTTCTTCAAATTCTGGACTCAGACCTTTTAAAGGACCTGCTTCGCCTAATCCCACTATATTGGGATTTTTCGGATCGCTTATTTGTAAGAAATATGATTTTTTTTGTGTTAAAATTCCTCTTGAAGTTCCCGCTTCAAAATGAAAATCCAAACAGTGTTTTTTTACCCCGAAACTTAATTGAGTCATTTTTAAATATTTCAACCCAAAGTTAAAGCAAAACAAAGATGAAAATCAATGCTTCGTTGATTTATCCATTTTGAATTCGTAATTTGGTAGTAATGTCTTATATAAGAAGCCTTTTTTTGTTTTTCCCTGCCGTAATTTATTTTTTGATTACGAATGTAAGGAATTACCTATATGATAGGGCATGGATTAAATCCCAATCTTTTCATCATCCCAAAACGATTGTCATTGGAAATTTAGCCGTTGGCGGTACAGGGAAAAGTCCTATGGTTTCTTTTTTGTTGAAAAATTGGTTTTGGAAAGATGATATTGCTGTGTTGAGTAGAGGTTATGGCCGAAAAACCAAGGGCTTTCGGTGGGCTGATGAGAATGCTACGGCAGAACAAATTGGTGATGAGCCTTTGGCATATCATTTACAATTCCCTTCTATTCCAGTGGCCGTTGGTGAAGACCGTGTTTCGGCTATTTTAAAAATGAAAAAAGAAAATTCCGACTTAGCTTATGTTATTTTGGATGATGCTTTTCAACACCGTCGTTTAAGATCTACCTTGCCCATTGTTTGTACAACATTTCAACAACCTTTTTTTGTGGATCATATTTTGCCTTTAGGAAGATTAAGAGAAGCAAGAAGTAGTATAAAAAGAGCAAAAGCATTGATTGTGACTCGTTGCCCTGCTGATTTATCGATTCAACAGAGAAAGAAATTTATTCAATCCGTTCGAGAGTACTCGAAAAAGGATTTACCCGTTTTTTTTGCTGGTATTCATTATGGGAAAGCGGTTGGTGAAAATTTGGATAAAATTACACAATGGCACCTTTTGGCTGGTATTGCTGACCCTACTTTGTTTTTTGAATATGCGCAAAATTTAGGGACTATTTTATCTTACAAAACTTATAGAGATCACCATGAATTTACTTTGGAAGAATTAAAAGAATGGGATATTAAAGCAAAAGGTTTGACAGAAAAGGAAGGAATATTAACAACACACAAAGATTTTGTTCGATTAAAATCTCATTTGACACATTATCCTTATTTAAAAGCTAAACTTTATTACCTGCCAATGGAAATGTATTTCTTAGATGGAGATCAAGGATTTTGGGCATGGATGGGTACAAAATTAGGCAGATAATCCACTTAAATAATTACCTTTGTAGGGTGAAAAATATATTAGTTTTTATTTTCTTTTTGGTTTCTTCTTACTCGGTAATGGCTCAGTTTCCAACTGATCCAAGTTCTTCTACTAATAATACAGGATTTCCAGACCCAACAACAGCAAAAAAGCCTGTTAGTGGTAAAGGAGCTAAAACAGGTAGAGCGGCTATTGATGATTCTACTCGCCAAAAATATGGTCCCAATACCATGTATTACTTTTTTGAATCAGATATGCTCAATGC
>JACCDS011914892.1_pt1 | contig 63035 bp, 57 predicted proteins | sample 7446441 | NCBI WGS metagenome assembly JACCDS01 (sample SAMN15323445, study PRJNA562643) | freshwater metagenome | isolation source: river surface water | place: USA:Blue River Watershed | collected 2017-08-17
AAACCAATGGACCGCTTGGTTTGCGGTGACGTTGGTTTTGGTAAAACAGAGGTTGCTCTACGCGCCAGCTTTTTAGCAGTGATGGGTGGCAAACAAGTGGCCATCATGGCGCCAACCACCCTACTTGCCGAACAACACGCTGAAACCTGGAAAGATCGTTTTGCAGATTGGCCTGTGAAAATTGTTGAGCTATCTCGTTTTAAAACCACCAAAGAAATCAATGCCGCCTTGGACGCCATGGCCAAGGGTGAAGCAGACATAGTCATTGGCACGCACAAGCTATTTTCTGCAGACGTAAAGTTCCCACGCCTAGGATTGGTAATTATTGACGAAGAACATCGCTTTGGCGTTCGTCAAAAGGAAGCTCTTAAATCGCTCAGAGCCGAAGTGGATGTGCTAACCCTCACTGCCACACCCATCCCTAGAACATTGGGCATGGCATTGGAGGGATTACGAGACTTCTCAGTCATAGCCACTGCGCCACAAAAACGACTCGCGATTAAAACGTTTGTTCGTCGTGAAAGCGATGGGATTATTCGTGAAGCAGTTTTACGCGAAATCAAACGTGGTGGCCAAGTGTATTTCTTACACAATGAAGTTGATACGATTGAGAATCGCAAGCAATCTTTAGAAAAGCTACTACCTGAAGCTCGCATCGTGGTCGCTCACGGCCAGATGCATGAGCGCGATCTGGAAAGAGTGATGCGCGACTTTGTCACACAGCGCGCCAATATATTGTTATGTACGACGATTATTGAAACAGGTATCGACGTACCAACCGCCAACACCATCATCATGCACCGAGCTGATAAATTTGGCTTGGCTCAATTGCATCAATTACGCGGACGTGTGGGACGCTCACATCATCAAGCCTATGCCTATTTGACAGTACCCGATCCTGAAGCCCTCACCAAACAAGCCAAACTACGCTTGGATGCTATTCAGGCAATGGAAGAGCTGGGCTCAGGGTTCTATTTAGCGATGCACGATTTAGAGATACGTGGCGCTGGTGAAGTGCTAGGCGATAAGCAATCTGGTGACATTTCTGAAATTGGCTTCCAGCTCTACACAGAAATGCTCAATAAGGCGGTTAAATCCTTAAAGAGTGGCAAAGAGCCTGATTTGATGGCCCCGATGGAAATCATCACAGATATCACCTTAGGTGTCCCTGCTCTATTAACCAATGATTATTGCCCGGACGTTCATGAACGCCTATCGCTATACAAGCGACTATCTAGTGTTGAAACCCATGAAAAATTGATAGAAATTCGGGAAGAATTAGTCGATCGATTTGGAGAGCTTCCAGAGCAAGCTCAATCCCTGTTTGAAACACACCGATTGCGCTTGAATATGTCTCGCTTGGGCATTAAGAAAATTGACGCTAATCCAGTACAAATTACTATTCAATTTATCCCCAATCCACCGATTGATCCAATCAAGATTATTCAGTTAGTTCAAACCAATAAACGGATTCAACTAAATGGGCAAGATAAATTAAAAATATTGCCGTCTGACAAAGAGGCATTCATCACCCTCGCCCAACGCCTAGAAGCAATTAGACAGCTGATGAAGCATTTAGGCGATACTGTCGTTAAAGAAGAAACTTCGAGAACTTGATCATGCAAATTGCTCTATTTCACACAACGTCCACACAAGAACAACTCATCAAAGAGATTGAACAATCTCATGCCATTTCATCCCGTTCAGTCAAAACCAATAAAACGATTGTTTTAGAATTGAATGAAATCCTCAATCTTGAGCAAAGAAATCATTTGAGAAATCTTGGCGTCTTACATCAAACAGATATCGGTTTCTTGCCCAAGCATTTTGCATCTGGCAACATCAAAGTACTAGCCATGGATATGGACTCAACACTCATCAATATTGAATGTATCGATGAAATTGCAGATGCTGTTGGCAAAAAGAAAGAGGTGTCAGAAATCACAGAAGCGGCGATGCGTGGAGAAATCAAAGACTTCAGCGAAAGCCTACGTCGACGCGTAGCTTTACTAGAAGGTGTTCCTTCCGAAGCTCTAGAAGGTGTATTCAAAGAGCGTTTGCGCTTGAACTTAGGTGCCAGAGAATTAATTGCTGGCGCTCATGCCAAAGGGATTCATACCCTATTGGTTTCTGGTGGTTTCACATTCTTTACCCAAAAACTTCAGGCTGAACTTAGTTTGTCTGAAACACATGCCAATCAGCTGGAAATCATCAATGGCCATCTAACTGGCAAAGTTCTTGGCAATATCGTTGATGGCGCTGCCAAAGCAGCCTATGTTGAGGCTCGCTGCTTAGCTCTTAATACCAATAAGCACGCTGCAGTAACCATGGGAGACGGCTCAAACGATTTACCGATGATGCATGGTGCAGGATTATCAATTGGATATAGAGCCAAACCGATTGTTAAGGAAAAGGCTGACATGGCTTTTGACCATGTGGGCTTAGATGCCTGGTTAGATCTTTTATAAAAACATTGAGGAACAAGATGCAATTACTTCACACGATGCTAAGAGTTGGTAATTTAGATCGCTCTATTGAGTTTTACACCAAGGTGATGGGGATGAATCTGATTAGACGGACTGAGCGCCCTGAGCAAAAATATTCTTTGGCATTTGTTGGCTACGAACAGGGCAATATCTCCAACCAGGCCGAAATCGAATTGACATACAACCATGGTGTTGATAGCTATGAATTAGGCACAGCCTATGGTCATATTGCTTTAGGCGTTAAAGATCTCTACAAGACTTGTGAAGACATCAGAGTTGCTGGTGGCAAGATTACTCGTGAACCAGGCCCTGTCCAGGGAGGCAATACTCTGATTGCCTTTGTACAAGATCCCGATGGTTACAAAATTGAATTGATTCAGAAATAAACTAACCAATTCTGAATTAACACTGAGGGCTGTTTTATGAAACGGCCCTTTTTATTTCTTTTTCCTTGTCTTTTCTGGCTTTCTCTTCCTCGGCAGTCTCTTGCAGAAGGTCTGTTACCACCTCTTCCATACGGATATTGTCCTTAGGACAAATAGGAGCACCCATGGTGGCCCATTTCTTTAAGAGGCTGACTTCGTAGCCACATTGAGAACATTTGGCTTTTGCACGTTGGGTGTTATTGGCGCGAGGCGGCGGAAATACGATTGCCTTATGTGGGTACTGACCTAAGCGCTCCGCCACCATCATCAAGCGAACTTTTAACTCTTCACTAGCATGAGCACTTCTGGCAGGGCCTTCCAAACCAACACACTGTGCAATCTCTTTAAAGTCCTGACCATGACCACTGTGGCAATCATCAATGGCATGACATAACTCATGAACCAACGTATCTAAAACATCGACAGGGTCCTCGATCTTGGGAGAGACAAAAATCTCATTCACCATATCTCCAGAACGTTCTTTAGGCCAACATTGACCCAAAGTTGTTCTAGGGCTGCTAGATGCTGGCCAACCGCAAGATACTTTGACAGGAGGTATCGCGAAACCCGCTTTGGAGAAAGTCGGTTCAAGAGCATGAACGGCTGCTTGAAGCCAAGATTCACGGGTTGTGTGTGATTGCGCTATATTCGTGGTCATGTTGTTAAAAAAATTACCTCTTTATTTACTTTTATCGCTAGCTCTAACAGCTTGCGATCGAAATGACTATGTTACTTGGCATTGCAAAGTAGATGCTTCCAATCCTGATGAAAAACCTCTCACCATGATCCTAGAAGGCTCCACCATGAAGGTTTCTCAACAAACCTACAACTACTGTGGCAGTCTCGGTCCTACTAGCTATTTTGATCTAAACTGCTCTGGCTATGCTGATCAATCAGCTATTAGCTTCATCTCAAAAACAGGCACCTGGAAAAAAGGTACCGAAACACTTAGTTGCGTATCCCTATGACAAACTCTAACAATCCAGACGCAACCTCCAACTCATCGCTATCAGTCAATGATGAGAACTCTGACTCACCATGCATTGGCATTTGCTCTACGTTATTTGATGATGTTTGCCAAGGTTGCGGTAGAACAGCAATAGAAGTTTGTAACTGGGTATTTATGACTCCTGAGGAAAAGCAAGCCATTTGGACTCGCATTACATCAGAAGGCACTGCTATGCGCTTTACTAGAAAAGATTAACCTTCGATTGATTGACTAGCCAAGTACTCTTCATAAGTGCCCTCAAAGTCAGTCACGCTACCATCGTGGCGAATTTCTAGAATGCGAGTTGCTAAACCTGTGATGAATTCGCGGTCATGCGAAACAAAGATCACAGTGCCATCATATTTTTCCAATGATGTTTGCAAACTCTCAATTGATTCCATGTCCATGTGGTTAGTTGGCTCGTCCATGGCCAAGATGTTATGTCTTTGCAACATCAACTTACCCCAAATCATGCGACCTTTTTCGCCGCCAGATATCACTCTGACTGATTTGCCAATTTCATTACCAGAGAACAATAAACGACCCAAAGTGCCACGAATGATTTGATCATCATCACCTGGCTTGGCCCACTGACCCATCCAGTCCAATAGAGTCATGTCGTTAGGGAAACACTCGCTAGTATCCTGTGGCATGCAACCAACGTCCGCATTCTCTGACCATTTAACAGTGCCATTATCAGCCGCTATTCCGCCAAAGCGCTCGCTCAAAATGGACTTTAAAAGGGTTGTTTTACCAGCACCGTTCTCACCAATAATGGCTACTTTCTCGCCAGGTCGAATGATGATCTTGAAGTTCTTAAAAATATCTCTTTCATACGTTTTTGCCAAAGACTCGCACTCAACAACAATGTTGTGTAACTTCTTGTCATATTCAAAACGAATGAATGGGTTTTGGCGTGATGAAGGCTTAATTTCAGCAACTTCAATTTTTTCCAATTGACGCTGTCTTGAAGTAGCCTGACGAGCTTTAGAAGCATTTGCAGAGAAACGACGCACGAATGCCTGCAACTCTTCAATTTTTTCTTTAGCTTTCGCATTGTTAGCCAATTGTTGGCTACGTGCCTGCATTGAAGCCAACATGTATGAATCGTAGTTGCCTGGGTAGACAGTCAAAGTGCCGTAGTCCATGTCAGCCATGTGCGTACAAACAGCATTTAAAAAGTGGCGATCATGCGAAATGATAATCATGGTGCTATTTCTAGCATTGAGAATATCTTCTAACCAGTGAATAGAGTGAATATCCAAGTTGTTGGTTGGCTCGTCCAACAACAATACGTCTGGATCTGAGAAAAGTGCCTGAGCTAACAAAACACGTAATTTCCAACCAGGAGCCACTTCACTCATTGGGCCATTGTGCTGCTCAATAGGAATACCAATACCCAAAAGCAATTCGCCAGCCCTAGCTTCCGCTGTGTAACCACCATACTCTGCGAACTTAGTTTCCAACTCAGCAGCACGCATGTAGTCTTCATCGGTTGCTTCTGGGTTAGCATAAAGAGCATCTCGCTCTGCGGCAGCGTTCCACATATCTTCGTGGCCCATCATGACCACATCAAGTACTCGCTTATCTTCATAAGCAAATTGATCTTGGCGCAACTTACCCAAACGAATGTTTGGCTCAAGTGATACGTTACCTGCTGATGGTTCTAAATCTGAACCCAAGATTTTCATGAATGTGGATTTGCCACAACCATTGGCACCAATCAAACCATAACGGTTGCCACCGCCAAATTTGACAGAAATGTTTTCGAATAGAGGCTTCGCCCCGAATTGCATGGTGATATTTGCTGCTGAAAGCACGTTATTTGCCCGTAAAAGTGTGAGACAACCAAAGCCGTCTATTTTAACCAATCCACCGCGTTAGTAGAGAGAATCCGTATTAGGCGCAGTTAGCCCTGAGAATGTAGCCCGATGAACTAGCGGATAGACTTGCTGTACGACCCACTGGCAAGGTCAATTTGTCAGGACAGTGCCCAAATGGCAAACCAGTTAGGACCGGTACAGAATCACCTAAACGCTGACGAATTGCATCAACTGCAGCATTTAAATCATAGCCACGATCAACGTCACTTAAGCGATAAGATGAAATATCGCCCAAAATCACCGCTTTTTGTTGGCTCAAATAACCCGCATCCATTAATTGCTGGAGCATGCGCTCAATGCGATAAGGATGCTCATTGACATCCTCAACAAACAAGATGCCGCCCATCACTTGCGCTTTAGAAGGTAAATACTCCGTCCCTAATAGAGATGTGAGCATGGTCAAGTTACCACCCCACAAAACAGCATCACTCACCCCAACTGGTTTTGCCATGACTTGCGGCGCAATAACTTCCACCTCAATAGTTTTTTCTGTCATGGCTAGATGAAAATGTTTCCAAGTAAATTCAGAAACATCACCACAAAAATCATAACTAAACATCGGACCTGCAAAACTAGGGGCACCTGTTTTGGCGAAAAGCCCTAAACAAAATGCTGTGAAATCGCTGTGACCAACAATCTTGAGACCTTGGTTAACTTGCTGAGCAATCCCCACCCAATTAATTTGATCCAACAAGCGGCTTAAGCCATAGCCACCACGCAAAGCCATCACTACCTGATTGGGTGAAATATGAGCTAAATCATTGATCTCTTTGAGGCGCTCATGATCAGAGCCAGCAAACCGCTGAAACTGCCTATGGCCACACTCAAGATTGGTGATATTGATATTCTTTTGTTTCAGCCAAGCCTCACCGTTTACCAAGACACTGGTGTCAGGCAATGATCCTGAAGGAGCAATGAGGTGCAAATTCATCAAGCTTGAGCTCTACGTTCTTTAAAAAAGTCTTTTAATACTTGAGCGCACTCTTCTGCCAATACGCCCCCTTCGACCATTGTATGGTGATTTAACTGCGGATTGTCAAACAGATTTAGCACGCTATGCACACAACCAGTCTTAGCATCTGCAGCACCATAAACAACTCGGGCAATCCTAGCATGCATGATGGCTCCACAACACATCATACAAGGCTCTAAGGTCACGTATAAGGTGGTGTTAGGCAAACGGTAGTTAGATAGGTTTTGACCTGCTGCTCTTAAGGCCGCAACTTCAGCATGGGCGCTGGGGTCATTATTGCTAATAGGCTGATTGTGCCCTGTGGCGATGACCTGGTTATCAGATACCAACACAGCACCAACAGGTACTTCACCTAAAGCACGAGCTTTTTGAGCCTCAACTAGAGCCAATTGCATGAACTCTAGATCTTGCTCATTAGGCATGAACATCTGCCCAACAGTTAGGAGTTTCGTATAAACGCAAACGACTTAAATTTAAACGCCCACCAAAGCGCTCTTTAAAAATTGGCTCTAAAGTTGAAAACGCTAATTGAGCAAGATTTTCAACCGTAGGTATGGAATCCATCACAACAGTTTTGTGATTCGGAATGCTTACCAAAAAGTTCACCAAAGCCTCATCTTCTTTAGCGACTAAAAAAGCGTGATCCCACTTTTGAACAATTTCTTCATTAGTGATTTTTTTGATATCGCCAAAATCTAATACCATGCCATCATCACCATGACCCTGATGACTCAACACGTTACCCATCAAAGTAACCTCAATTACATAACGATGACCATGCACATGCTTGCAATGGCCATCGTGATGCGGAATTCGATGACCGGCATCAAACTCTAGGCGACGGGTGATTTCGATTTTTTTATTCATATTCTTCTGCTTAACGAATACCCAAAATTTTATGAGTTTGAGTACTTAAACGCCATAGAGGCCGTGATTGACAGATTTTAATGGCTAATTCTGTATTGGCAGACTTATTAGGTCCATCTAACGGCTGAAGAAAATGATGTTTAAAAGACATTTTTTCAAAGCGCGCTAGCAATTGTGGCAATTTACCTTCATGCCCCACCTGAGGAATCACCAGCTTTAGCTCATCACCTTGGACTTGCAATAAATCAGAACCGAACTTAGGACTAACGCAAATCCAATCAATTCCTGCAGGTGCGCGCACCGTGCCATTAGTCTCAATCGCAATCTTAAAACCTAAGTTATGTAGCTCATCAATTAAGGCTTGATCAAGCTGCAATAGTGGCTCACCACCTGTGAATACCACGTATTTGTGATGAGGATCACCGTCTGCCCAAGATTGATTAATGGCTGACGCTAATAGCGCAGCAGACTCAAATTTACCGCCCCCATCACCATCTGTACCAACAAAATCTGTATCGCAAAATTGACAGATAGCCGTAGAGCGATCTTCTTCTCGACCGGACCACAGATTACAGCCGCTAAAGCGGCAAAAAACTGCAGCACGACCAGTTTGAGCACCCTCGCCCTGAATAGTTAGAAAAAGTTCTTTGACGCTGTAAGTCATCAGACTTATTTATTCCCACTCGATCGTGGCTGGTGGCTTACCGCTAATATCGTAGACAACTCGATTAATACCACGAACTTCGTTAATGATTCGGTTCGATACTCGACCTAATAACTCGTGCGGCAAATGTGCCCAATGAGCAGTCATGAAATCTTGAGTCTGAACAGCACGCAAAGCGACAACATATTCATATGTTCTGCCATCACCCATCACGCCCACTGATTTAACCGGCAAAAATACAGCAAAGGCTTGACTTGTTAAGTCATACCAAGATTTGCCACTGTTTTCATCAATAGTTGAGCGAAGTTCTTCAATAAAGATAGCATCAGCACGACGCAATAAATCAGCAAAGTCTTTTTTCACTTCACCCAAAATGCGCACACCCAAGCCTGGACCTGGGAATGGATGGCGGTAAACCATCTCATGTGGCAAACCTAATGCAACACCTAATTCGCGCACTTCATCTTTAAACAACTCACGTAATGGCTCTAACAACTGAAGCTTCATATCTTCAGGTAAACCACCTACATTGTGATGACTCTTGATTGTGTGAGCGCCTTTCTTACCCTTACCAGCCGACTCAATCACGTCAGGGTAAATGGTGCCTTGTGCGAGCCACTTAGCATTCTTAATCTTCCCAGACTCAACCTGGAAAACTTCCACGAATTCTTTACCAATGATTTTGCGCTTAGCTTCAGGATCAGAGACGCCTGCTAATTCGCCCATGAACTGCTCAGTAGCATCAACATGAATAACTTTTACGCCCAAGTTCTTGGCAAACATGTCCATCACCATCTTGCCTTCGTTCAAGCGAAGCAAGCCATGGTCAACGAATACGCAAGTTAATTGTGCGCCTATCGCACGATGAATCAAAGCAGCAGCAACACTTGAATCAACACCACCAGATAAACCTAAAATAACCTCATCAGTCCCAACTTGTTTTCTGATTGATGCAACAGCCTCAGCAATGTAATCGCCCATCACCCAATCTGTGCCACAGGCGCAAATCTGATGAACAAAGCGCTCAAGAATAGCTGTACCCAAAACAGTGTGCGTTACTTCAGGATGGAATTGAACAGCGTAAAAGCGGCGATCTTCATCTGCCATGCCAGCAATTGGGCATGAATCTGTTGACGCCATTAACTTAAAGCCAGTTGGTAGTTCAGTCACTGAATCACCATGACTCATCCACACCTTCAAAATGCCATGACCTTCAGGTGTAGTGAAATCCTGAATGTTTTCTAGTAACTTGGTGTGACCTCTTGCACGAACTTCAGCGTAACCAAACTCTCGTGACTTACCTAAAGACTCAGCAGTTGCAACCTTACCACCCAATTGCGCAGCCATAGTTTGCATGCCATAACAAATACCTAAAACAGGCACACCCAAATTAAACACAATTTCAGGTGCACGAGGAGTGTCACCCTCTGTGACCGAACTAGGACCACCTGACAAGATAATGCCTTTGCAACCCTGCTCTTTCACAAACTTCTCTATGAAGCTTGGATCGACATCGTAGGGATGAATTTCTGAATAAACGCGAGCTTCACGTACGCGCCTAGCAATCAATTGGGTCACTTGTGACCCAAAGTCCAAAATTAAAATCTTGTCGTGCACAGTAATCCTAAGTATGTGACAAATTAATCGAATTAATCGATGTGATAGTTTGGAGCTTCTTTAGTAATTTGCACATCATGAACATGTGACTCGCGCATACCTGCAGAAGTGATCTCAACAAAACCTGCTTTTTCATGCAACTCAGAAATTGTTTTGCATCCGCAGTAACCCATAGAAGAACGAATACCACCAGTCAACTGATGAACAATCGCCAACACGCTTCCTTTGTAAGGAACACGACCTTCAATACCCTCTGGTACTAATTTGTCAACGTTAGCACTATTGTCTTCTTGGAAGTAACGGTCAGCTGCGCCATCTTTCATGGCACCCACTGAACCCATGCCGCGATAGCTCTTGTATGAACGACCTTGGTACAAGAACACTTCACCAGGAGCCTCTTCAGTACCAGCAAACATGCCACCCATCATCACGCAATGTGCGCCAGCTGCTAAGGCCTTAGAAATATCGCCCGAGTAACGAATACCGCCGTCTGCAATCAATGGCACGCCTGTACCTTTAAGAGCTTCAGAAACATTCACAACTGCTGTGATTTGTGGAACACCCACACCAGCAACGATACGAGTTGTACAAATAGAACCTGGGCCAATACCAACTTTCACACCATCAGCACCGTGAGCAACCAAAGCTTTAGCCGCTTCACCAGTTGCGATATTGCCGCCAATCACCTGAATCTGAGGATAGTTCTTTTTCACCCACTTCACACGATCCAATACGCCTTGACTATGACCATGAGCTGTATCGACCACGATTACATCAACACCAGCTTTGGCAAGCAACTCAATACGTTCATCATTGTCTGGGCCAACACCAACAGCTGCACCAGCAATTAATTGACCACGACCATCTTTACTCGCCAAAGGATGTTCTTTGGCTTTTAAGATATCTTTAACGGTGATCAAGCCACGCAACTCAAAATTGTCATTGACTACCAATACGCGCTCAAGACGATGCTTGTTCATTAAGCGCTTAGCTTCTTCAGGAGATGAGCCTTCTTTGATAGTTACAAGACGATCTTTAGGCGTCATCTTGTCACGAACTTTGGCATCCAAGTCTTCTTCAAAGCGTAAATCGCGATTAGTGATAATGCCCACCACCGTTTTACCCTGAAGCACTGGGAAACCTGAGAAACCATGCTCTCTTGATAGATTAATAACATCGCGAACTGTCATGTCTGGTGAAATCGTGATTGGATCACGCAACACACCAGATTCATAACGCTTCACCTTAGCAACTTCGCGAGCTTGCTCAGCGGGCGTTAAGTTCTTATGAATAATGCCAACGCCACCCTCTTGAGCCATCACAATCGCCAAGCGACCTTCTGTGACCGTGTCCATCGCAGCAGACACTAGTGGAATATTGATCGAAATATCACGAGTCAGTTGAGTACCCAACTGAGTATCACGTGGTAGAACCGCTGAATAAGCGGGAACGAGAAGCACATCGTCAAATGTGAGTGCTTTTTGTATGAGTCTCATGCAAAACCCCTATGCGCAAAAGCGAATTATAGAGGTTTTATGACTGTTTGCTCAAAAAACGCCCTTTTCTGCCCGCTGCCTTAGCCTGTAAGCGGTTATCTAGGTTCTTATTGGCCTTTTTACGACGGGCTTCCATTGGGTCAATCAGCAGCTCACTATAGAGCTCTAGCCTATCCCCATCATAAATTGGACTATCCCAGTCCTTGCGCTTGCCAAAGACGCCAAAACAGCCTTTTCTGGCAATATTTGGATCTTTTGGAGAGCTAGCAATATTCAGTTGAATCAATGCCTGCCCTACTGTCATAGGATCATTTTCCGAAAAATTCAGAACTACAGGCGTCATCACAGGGTCACCCTGGCGGCAATCACAGAGCAAGATGTTCAATTTATGCTCCATAAACTTGGTCAGCTCTCTTCACAAAACCATCCACAAATGTACCGGCAATCATGCCAAATACCGGGCCAATGATTTTTTCCAATAAAACACTCTCAAATTCGTAATGCAACTGAAACTCTATTTTGCAAGCATCGTCTCGCAAAGGCATGAAGCGCCAGTTGCCATGAAACTTCTTAAATGGTCCATCCACAAAGCTCATATCAATGGATGTTGGGCGGGTGTTGATATTGCGAGTATGAAAGAACTGTTCCAATCCCTTAAATTTGATATGGATTTTGGCATCTAGAATCTCTTCAGTTTGCTCATAGATCTCCACACCACCGCACCAAGGTAGGAAATCTTGATACTTAGCCACATCAATGACTAAGTTATACATTCTCTCTGCAGAATGCCCAATGAGTACTGTCTTAAATACGTCTGCCATAATCTCGTATTCTAACGATATAAATATATGAGCATCATTGATAACAAAAAAGCCTTTTTCGACTACTTTATAGAAGAGCGATTTGAGGCGGGAATGGTCCTACAGGGATGGGAAGTTAAAGCCATCAGGGAAGGTCGCGTTCAAATCAAGGAAGCTTATGTGGTTATTCGAGACGCTGAGATTTATCTGATTGGCTGCCATATCAGCCCTCTCATCTCAGCATCCACCCATGTTCTGGCTGATCCAGGACGTACTAGAAAGCTATTACTCAATGCCATTGAAATCAAAAAATTGATTGGCAAAGTCGAGCAACGTGGTTACACCTTGGTGCCATTGAACCTTCACTTCAGCAAAGGTCGCGTGAAATGTGAGATTGGTTTAGGTCGCGGTAAAAAACAACACGATAAACGCGAAGCCTCAAAAGATAGAGATTGGCAAATAGAAAAAGCCCGAATTATGCGTTCGGGCTCCAAGATAGCGGACTAATTTAGTCCGCTTTTTTATTACTATTGCTTTATTACTTAGCCAACAAAGTCCATGTATCCACAACGCTATCTGGATTTAATGAAATCGAAGTAATACCCCTATCCATTAACCATTTAGCGAAATCAGGATGATCTGAAGGACCTTGACCGCAAATACCAATGTATTTACCTTTGGCGCGACATGTCTCAATCGCTCTGGCCACCAAGAACTCAACTGCTGGATCACGCTCATCAAAGTCAATGGCAAGTAATTCCATACCTGAGTCTCGATCTAAACCAAGTGTTAACTGAGTTAAGTCATTTGAGCCAATAGAGAAGCCATCAAAGTGTTCTAAGAACTGCTCAGCCAAGATAGCATTCGATGGGATTTCGCACATCATGATGACACGCAAACCATTCTCTCCGCGCTTCAAACCATGCTTCCCTAACAAACCAATAACTTTCTCAGCTTGCTTCACAGTTCTCACAAACGGAATCATGATTTCAACGTTGGTCAAACCCATGTCATTACGCACACGCTTCATTGCTTCACATTCCATAGCAAAGGCTTCAGCAAAATCCTCAGAAATGTAGCGAGATGCGCCACGGAAACCTAACATTGGGTTTTCTTCGTCAGGTTCATAACGTGAACCACCGATTAGCTTCTTGTATTCGTTAGACTTGAAGTCTGACAAACGAACAATCACTGGCTTTGGATAGAACGCTGCTGCAATCGTAGCAATACCTTCAGCCAATTTGTCTACATAGAAAGCTCTTGGGCTAGCATGACCACGCGCCACACTCTCGACTGCCTTCTTTAAGTCCAAATCAATATTCGGATACTCCAAAATTGCTTTTGGATGAACACCAATATTGTTGTTAATGATGAACTCCAAACGAGCAAGACCAACACCACCATTCGGAATTTGGCAAAAATCAAAAGCTAACTGTGGATTACCCACGTTCATCATGATTTTTACTGGAATCTCTGGCAACACACCACGACTTACTTCAGTCACCTCGGTTTCAATAGGACCGTCATAAATACGACCCTCATCACCCTCAGCACATGAGACTGTGACCACCGCACCATCTTTTAATACATGCGTCGCATCGCCACAACCGACCACAGCTGGCACACCTAGTTCGCGCGCAATAATCGCAGCGTGACAAGTGCGACCACCACGATTTGTCACAATCGCGGCTGCACGCTTCATAACTGGCTCCCAATTAGGATCAGTCATATCTGCCACCAACACATCACCTGGCTGAACACGATCCATTTCACTCGCGTCTTTAACAACACGAACAGTTCCTGTACCAATCTTTTGACCAATCGCGCGACCAGTTGCTAATACTGTTGAATTGCCTTTGAGCTTGTAACGCATTTCAACTTTACCGTGTGCTTGACTCTTAACCGTCTCAGGACGCGCCTGAAGAATATAGATCTTGCCATCAATACCATCTTTACCCCACTCAATATCCATTGGACGTTGGTAGTGCTTTTCGATGATCATGGCGTATTTAGCTAATTCAGAAACATCTTCATCAGAAATGGAATAACGATTACGTTGTTCTAAAGGAACATCAACCGTCTTAACACGACCAGTCTCACCAGGCGCAGTAAATTGCATCTGAATTAACTTAGAACCCAAACTTCTGCGAATGATTGAATATTTACCGGCAGCCAAGATTGGTTTGAAGACATAAAACTCATCAGGGTTCACGGCACCCTGCACCACGGTTTCACCCAAACCGTAGCTAGATGTAATAAATACAGCATCCTGAAAGCCAGATTCAGTATCTAGAGTGAACATCACACCTGAAGCAGCTTTATCAGAACGTACCATGCGTTGAATACCAGCAGACAAAGCTACCTCTGCATGCGCAAAACCTTTGTGTACACGATATGAAATTGCACGATCGTTATACAAAGAAGCAAATACCTCACGAATACGGTGCAAGATGTCATCTATACCAACAACGTTCAAAAATGATTCTTGTTGTCCAGCAAATGAAGCATCGGGCAAATCCTCTGCTGTAGCTGATGAACGAACCGCAAATGAACCCTTACCATCCGCATCTAAAACTTTGAACGCCTCACGGATTTCTTTTTCTAAACGCTCTTGAAATGGCGCTTCTTCTACCCAACGACGAATCTCAGCGCCAGCCTCTGCCAAAGCCTTCACGTCATCAACATTGAGCTTGTCTAAACGATCATTAATGCGCTCAGTTAATTTGTTGTGCACCAAAAAATCGCGGAACGCTAATGCGGTTGTCGCAAAACCAGTTGGAACTCGCACACCCGAAGCATTTAACTGTGAAATCATCTCGCCTAATGAGGCATTTTTACCGCCGACTGACTCAACGTCAGACATGCGTAACTCCTCAAAGGGTAAAACGTATGCATTTGCATGGTTTGGATTGGACATAACAACTCTCTAAGTAATGGGAAACTGGTTGCAAAGCTAGACAATGCACTAGCTTTTATTGAATGTTTCTATTGTATCCTCTAGGAATCATCTATCAATAAATAACAATATGAGCGCAAAACCACGCACAGTATTCATCGTTTCAGACGGCACAGGCATCACAGCTGAGACATTCTCTCAGTCCATTTTGGCACAATTTGAGCTGCCTTTCAGACAGGTCAGAATGCCCTTTATTGATACGGTAGATAAAGCCCATCAGGTGGTTCGAGAAATCAATGATTACGCTAAAACCTCCGGCTTACAACCAATTGTTTTTACAACTTTGGTTGATTCTGAAGTAAATGCCGTGGTTTCAGCATCCAATGGGGTGATGATGGACATGTTCCAGACCTTCATAGTGCCTCTTGAACAAGCTCTTGGCATGAAATCCACCCACGCAATTGGGCGTTTCCACAATAATGCGGATACTGATTCTTATAAAAATCGTATCGAAGCCATTAATTTTTCGCTAGCTCATGATGATGGTCAGTCGAACCAAAACTTAGCAGATGCCGATGTTATTTTGGTAGGCGTTTCAAGAAGCGGTAAAACTCCAACCAGCTTGTATTTGGCTATGCAATACGGCTTAAAGTCAGCTAACTACCCTTTGATTCCGGATGACTTTGAGAGAAATCAGATGCCGGTCGATATCCAACCCTATCGCAAGAAGCTATTCGGACTGACCATCGACCCCATGCGCCTCTCAGAAATTAGAAATGAACGACGACCTGGTAGCAACTATGCCAAACCAGAAAACTGTCGTTATGAGGTAAGTGAAGCAGAAGCGATGATGAGAAAACATGGCATTCCATGGCTGTCTACAACAAATAAATCGATTGAGGAAATCGCTACCACCATCTTGCAAGAAATCAAACCTGATAGGCCAAACTACTAAAAGTTCTTAGTCTTGAGATTCGCGGCGCACTCTGCGCATCTCAAATAAACAGATAGCAGCTGCCGCACCAACGTTCAGCGATTCAACACAAGGGTCTTGGGGCACGATAACCCCTTTGGCTATAGCCAACAGTTCAGCATCAACCCCAGCACCCTCATTACCAAAGACCCAAGCGTGAGGGTCGAGCAACTCATCACCTAAATCGTATAAATCCTGATCGGCGACTAAACTAGTTGCAAGCAAAGGAATTGTTATTTTTTCGCGTATTTGATTGAGGGTCCAAGCCTCAAATATTTTTAAGTGTCGATGTGCACCCATGGCGGCGCGCAAAACTTTAGGCGACCATACTTGCGCCGTTCCCTTCATGCAAACCACATAAGTTAAACCTGCTGCTGCCGCAGTTCTCATCATGGATCCGACATTGCCTGCATCTTGAATGCAATCCAATATCAATACATCTTTTTTTAAAACGGGCGGAAATTCATGTTTGGGCATACGCACACAAGCCATGATAGGAGGAGCACTCTCTAATTCCGTTAACTTTTTCCAGAGTGACTCATCCAGTACATAAAGATCAGTACTAGGTACAGCTGCTAACTGCATATCAATCACAGCCGCGATTTCAGGCTGTTCCATCCCCGCCTCAGTGGTAAATATCTCTACCATATCCTCACTAGCGAGCCATGCTTGAGCTAAATGAATACCCTCAATCACTGCAAGACCAAGTTCTTGACGTGTCTTGCTCGCTTTAGCTCCGCCTTCCAATAAAACTTTGAGGCGTTTAACTAATGCATTTTCGTTTGAGCTGATGTATTTGGCATCCTTCATAGCAACTTAGTTTCCATCACTTCTCTAACAGGTGCAAATGTTTTTCGATGCGCAGGACACGGTCCAAATTCTTTTAAGGCTGCAAAATGAACTGGTGTTGGATATCCCATATGTTGATTAAAGCCATACATTGGGTATGCCTCATGCAATACCTGCATATCTCGATCTCGTGTGACCTTTGCTAATATCGATGCAGCAGAAATCGCCTGGACCTTGCTATCGCCCTTCACAATTGCCTCCATATCAATATTGACCTTAGGGCAACGATTACCATCAATTAAAGCTTTATCTGGCAGTCGGCCTAAAGTTTTTTCTAATCCTTCAATGGCACGCTTCATCGCCAACATAGTTGCTTGCAAGATATTGATAGAGTCGATTTCAGCGGCAGAAGCTTCTGCAATACACCATGCTTTTGAGTCACGAATGATGATGTCAAATAATTCATCACGTACTTTTGCTGATAATTTTTTTGAGTCCCTCAAACCATCAATTGGTTTATTTGGATCCAATATCACCGCTGCCGCAACTACTGATCCAGCCAAAGGTCCCCTACCAGCCTCATCAACACCACAGACCCACTCGTCATCATTTGGCATGAATAACATCCGCAATAACATTTGCTACTAATTTACCTGTTGGCAAACTCAAGGTCTCATGCATTTTGGTGAAACGCTCTTTCAAATTTGCCACTTTTACAGGCTGATCTAACCAAGCCAATGTTGATTGAGCTAGAGCATCAGGCGTAGCGGCATCTTGAAGCAACTCTGGCACAACAAACTCACCCGCCAAAATATTTGGTAAACCCACATAAGGCAAATAAGCTTGGCGCTTCATGATCCATGCAGTCAAAGCCGGCACCTTATATGAAATCACCATCGGTTTTTTCCATAAGGCAGCTTCCAAAGTTGCCGTGCCACTGGCAATCAAAACCACATCAGCAGCCTCCAATGCCAAACTGGCTTGACCATCTAAAAGATGAATCACAATATTTGGATAACGTTGCCTAATTTGCTCAGTCAATTCATTGATAGCTGGTCTCAAACCATCTGTAGCGATTGGCACAACAAATTCAATACCTTGTTGGTATTGCTCAAACATCTTACCGATTGCCTCAAAAAATCCAGGGGCAATCATTGCGATTTCTGACTTTCTACTACCAGGCAAAACAGCAACCACGGCCGAACCCGCCTTGGCATTTAACTTTCTCTTAGCTCCATCCGTATCAGGCACCATAGGAATAGTTGATGCCAATGGGTGTCCAACATAAGTTGATTGAATACCAGCACGATCGTAAATCTGTGATTCGAACGGGAAGATACAAAGCATGTGATCAACAGACTCTTTGATGCCTTTGATACGACCACCACGCCAAGCCCAAATTGAAGGACTAATAAAATGAATCGTTGGGATGCCTGCAGCCTTCAGCTTTTTTTCAACACCCAAGTTAAAGTCTGGGGCATCAATACCTAAATATGCTTTAGGTGGATGCATCATCAATTCTTTAATGAGGGACTGCCTCACAGATAAGATGGCAGGCAGTTGCTTGATGGCCTCAACGTAACCACGCACCGCTAGTGTTTCCATCGGCCAAAGAGCCTCAAAGCCCTGAGACATCATCTTAGGTCCACCAATACCCTTGGTTTTTAGATGCTCTAGTTGTGGCTCCGCCTTGATAGCTGCCAATACACTGGCAGCCAACATATCTCCAGATGGCTCACCGGCAACACAGGCAAGATAAGAATTATCTGCCAACTGATTAGCGGGCAATGCCGCGCTGTGAAGCGGCGATAAAGTCATGAAATATTCTTAGTTTTTCAGCAGTTTGTGCTTCTGTGGATTCTTTTTGCTGTGCCAAGCTAGCAATCGCTTTTTTAGCATCTTCAAAGCTTAAACCTTCTTTGTATAAAAGTTTATATGCTTGCTTAAGAGCAGTGATTGTCTCAGGGTTAAATCCGCGACGTTTCAAACCCTCAGCATTTAAACCATGTGGCTCAGCAATAGGACCAGAAGCAATCACATAAGGAGGTAAATCTTGCACCAACTTAGATGCGCCACCAATCATAGAGTGCTCACCAATACGCACGAATTGATGAACGCCAGACATGCCGCCTAAAATAGCGTGATCATCTACATGCACATGGCCAGCAATTTGGGCATTATTTGAAAAGATTGTGTTGTTACCAACCACACAATCATGAGCAATGTGCACATAAGCCATGATCCAATTGTCATTACCAATTTTTGTAATGCCCTGATCTTGAATCGTGCCTGTGTGCAACGTAGTGAACTCACGAATCATATTGCGATCACCAATGATCAACTGAGTTGGCTCACCGCGATACTTCATATCTTGAGGGGCACCACCTACCGAAGCAAAGTGACCAATCTTGTTTTCTTGACCAATGGTCGTGCAACCTTCAACAACAGTGTGTGCGCCAATTTGAGTCTTAGCACCAATTTTGACATTCGGACCAATAACTGCATAAGGCCCGATTTCAACGCCCTCTGCAATCTCCGCTTTGGGGTCAACAATGGCGGTTGGATGTATCAATGCCATCTTATGCTTCCTTTTTACGGATTGTGCACATCAAATCTGCTTCAGTCACCACCACATCATTGACTGTAGCGAAAGTTTTGAATTTCCAAATGCCGCCTTTAAAACGTTCTACTGAGGCATTAAGAATCAATTGATCGCCTGGTGTCACTGGTTTCTTAAAGCGCGCATTATCAATGCCCACAAAGAAATACACAGAGTCATCTACTTTGTCTTGACCAAACGTGAGTAGCGCTGCTGTTTGTGCCAATGCCTCCAAAATTAGAACGCCTGGCATCACAGGAAACTCAGGAAAGTGCCCCGTAAACTGTGGCTCATTCATGGAGATATTTTTAAGAGCTTTTACGCGTTTACCAGCTTCTAACTCCAGAACACGATCCACCAATAAAAAAGGATAGCGATGCGGAAGCATCTTCAGAATCTGATTGATATCAAAATTAACAAGTTCAGTCATGACAATCCCTTTATTTCTTATCTTGAGTAATAGTTTTAATTTGCTGCTCTAAATCTTTAATCTTTTGTCGCATTTTATCTAGCCCGCGAACCAATACAGCAGTCTTTTCCCAATCTCTGTGTGGCAACATTGGGAATACACTGGTGTACTGCTGACCAGGTTCAACAATTGACTTCATGATAGATGTACCACCTGAAATAGTGGTTCGGTCGGCAACCTGAATATGCCCTGCAAAACTTGTAGAACCACCGATCATGCACATTTTTCCAATGGTTGTACTGCCAGCAACCGCTGTATTACCAGCAATCACCGTCAAAGCACCAATGTGAGCATTGTGGGCAATTTGTACCAAATTATCAATTTTGCAACCATCGTCAATGCGCGTATCTGCCATGGCGCCACGGTCTACAGATGTGTTTGAACCAATTTCCACATCATTACCAATCACTACTCGACCAGTTTGAGGGACCTTCACCCATTCACCAGCAGCTAGATCTGGGGCAAAACCAAAACCATCAGAACCAATCACTGTGCCGCTATGAATAATGTTTCTAACTCCCACTTGGCAGTTGTAATAAATAGTCACATTGGGATACAACAAGGTGTCATCGCCAATCGTGGCATTTTCACCAACATGAACTTGCGAAACCAATACTGCACGAGCACCTATCTTTGCGCCCTTACCCACAACACATAATGGGCCAATATGAGCAGAATCAGAAATATCAGCACCAGACTCAATCACTGCAGTTGGATGAACACCCGGTTGATACTGAGGAGTCGCATGCTGGGCGAACTCCTGCGCAATTCTGGCAAATAATGCATAGGGATTTTTATGAATCAAGAAGCTTCTTTTGTTGCCAACATCACCAGCAACCAAAAACTCGTAGTCAGCCTCGGAAACAATTAACCCTGCCGCCTGACTGGCTGCTGCTTCATTGCGGTAAAGGGGATTTGCTAAAAAGGCAAGCTGGCCTACACCAGCTTGATTGAGAGGCGCAAAGCTAGAGACCTGCGCCTTGCCATCGCCCGCTAAGCGAGCCGAATAGCGTTCGGCTAACTCAGCAATGGTTGGCATTTGTAACCTATTTGAAATAATTAACGAAGGTTGTTAAGTGCCTTGATCACGTCATCAGTCACTTCAATCTTTGGACTAACGTAGGCAGCTTCTTGAACGATTAAATCAAGTTTTCTTTGCTCAGCAACAACTTTTAAAGCCTGATTGGCTTTTTGAGCTATCTTTGAGCGCTCTTCAAAACTGCGCTGATTCACGTCCTCGGTAAATTCACGTTGTTTGCGTTGCAATTCACGATCAGCATCAGCTAGCTCACGTTGCTTACGCACACGCTCAGCATCTGGCATGACAGCAGCATCTTTATCTAATTTTTCTGCAGCAGTTTTAATTTTTTGAGCATCATCACGCAACTCTTTTTCACGCTTGGCAAACTCAGCCTGAAGCTTTGCTTGACTGGCTTTAGCCATATTAGATTCTTTAAAAATACGCTCAGAATTAACAACACCAATACGGCTACTAAAGTCTTTAGCCTCATCTGCAGCAAAAACTGCTGAAGACGCAACAAGAAGTGCCGCTAATGTTGATTGAATTAATTTTGAGTTAATGCGATTCATATATAAACCTTAAAAAAATTAAAACGCTGTACCAATCTGGAACTGGAATCTCTGTAGGCGATCACCAGGCTTAGTATTTAATGGGAAACCATAACTAAACTTGAGTGGGCCCAATGGAGAAATCCATGAAAGACCAAAACCAGTAGAAGTTCTTAAACCTGCAAAGGTTGGCACTCCGTCATAAATATTACCAGCATCTAGGAAGCCAAAAATACGCAATGTTTTATCAACCCCAGAACCAGGCACAGGGAAAGTATATTCCACGTTACCCACTAACTTAGATGATCCGCCAACTGGAGTAATCGCACCATTCAGCGTATTTGTGTATGAGGGTCCTAAAGAACCAGGCATATAACCCCTTACAGAGCCAATACCACCCACAAAGTAGTTTTTAGTCACAGGGAATGGTTTGTTGTTGTATGTATCACCATAACCAATCTCACCATTGAAAGACAAAATATTGCCCTTTGAGAATGGGTAGAAATATTGGTGCTGGTAATAAATACGGTAGTACTGCAAATCAGCTAATGGCGTACCAGACTCAAAGTTGACTTGTTGATACGTGCCACGAGATGGAATCAATGCACTGTCACGCGCATCACGTGACCAACCGATGGTAAATGGCACGTTCAAATTACTTTTGCCATATGCAGTTACATAATCGGTATAACGTTGTGGCGTATTGGTTGATGTCTCCATCGATAACTGCTCAATACCTAAACCAAAGAACACACGATCTACTTCAGAATATGGGACGCCTAATTTAAAGCTACCGCCGGTTGAAACAATTCTGTACTCTGAGTCACCCAAGTAGTACAACGGTCTTGATGTTCTTGTGTATACCTCTGTAAAACGGCTGATACCATCTTCTGTGAAATATGGATCATAGTTAGACAAAGCCAAAGTTCTATTAGTTTTACCAGTATTAACGTTCAAGCCAATGCTAGTACCAGTACCAAAAGCATTCTCTTGAGAAATACCTGCAGTCAAGATCAATTTATCTGTGGATGAGAAACCTGCACCCAAGCTTAAAGAACCAGTTGGTTTTTCTGCGACCTTGATACCTACATCGACTTGATCAGACACACCAGGAATATCTTCAGTATTCACCTCTACATCTGTGAAGTAACCAAGTCTATTAATTCTGTCTTTTGATAGCTTAAGCTTCTCACTGTCAAACCAAGAACTCTCTAGTTGACGCATCTCGCGACGAATCACTTCGTCACGTGTTTTTGCGTTACCTGACACATTGATCTTGCGAACATAAGTACGCTTACCTGGGTCAACAATCAAATTAAGATCTACTAACTGCTTATCTTTTTGCAAATTGGGTTGCGGGTTAATTGCCGCGAAAGCATAACCATAAGCACCCAACTTGTCGGCAATAGCTTTGGTGCTCTCAGTTAATTTGGCTGATGAGAAAACATCACCCACTTTTAAATTAACTAATTTAGCTAACTCTTCTTCTTTGTTTAATAATTCACCCGCCAACTTAACTGAGGCAACCTTGTATTGTTGGCCTTCACGAAGGTTGATGTTGAGGTAAATACCTTTTTTATCAGGAGTGATTGAAACTTGCGTTGACTCAATCACAAACTCTAGATAACCACGATTTAAGTAGTAAGAACGAATGGCTTCCAAGTCAGCCGTTAACTTTTGCTTAGAGTAAAGATCGTTCTTGGTATACCAAGACAACCAGTTTGGCGTTGAGAGTTGCATCTCTTCACGCAAATCTTTCTCTTTGAATGCCTGATTACCAACAATGTTAATTTGAACAATCTTAGAAACCTGACCCTCATCAACGTTAAACACAATCGCTACACGATTGCGCTCAACTGGAGTCACTGTTGTAACTACTTCTGCCGCGTAATAGCCACGGGACACATACTGACGCTTCAACTCTTGCTCTGCTTTATCAATTAGAGCTTTATCGTAATAACGAGCTTCAGCAACACCCACTGCTTTGAGAGACTTCTTCAAAGCATCTTTATCAAATTCTTTAATGCCGGTGAACTCGAGCTGTGAAACCGCCGGTCTTTCTTCAACTGTTACAACCAATACCTGGCCATCTGATTCAACCTTGACGTCTTTAAAGAAACCCGTGTTGTACAAGGCACGAATAGCATCAGCACCCTTGTCATCTGTGAATGTCTCGCCTACCTTTACAGGTAGATAGCTAAATACTGTGCCAGGTTCTACCCTTTGCAAGCCTTCGACTCGGATATCTTTCACCACGAATGGATCAGCCGCCCACACGGAGCTACATAGAAGACCTGCTGCAATTGCAGCTAGAGGTGTACGAATAAATTTTTTACTTGGTTTCAACGTAAAAACAATCTAGAAATATCGTTAAACAAAGCCAATATAGTTAATAACATTAGGCTACCAACACCAACTCTTTGAAGCACATTTTGCCATGCTTCAGGAACCTTACTTCCTGTGAGCAATTCCCATGCATCATACAGTAGCTGACCACCATCTAACATAGGTAAAGGCATCAAGTTAAGAATCCCCAAACTGATACTAATCAAAGCCAAAAAACCTAAATAAGACTGCCACCCTACCTGGACTGATTTACCCGCCATATCAGCAATACTTAAGGGGCCACCAATTTGCTTAATCGAGGATTCACCCGTGAAAATGCCACCCAACATCCTCAGTGAAACCATGCTGACATCCCAGACGCGCTCTACAGCCACCCCAAAGGAATCCCATAAGCCTAATTTCAGCTCAAATATAGCCACAGGTTCTGTTAAATCAGGTTTAACACCCAATGCAGCCAATGGATCGACATCTGGAGCCAACTTAGGCATTTTTTCTTCTTTAAAAACAATGGCTTGCTCATCACCCTTCGCTGTTTTAACCTGTAAAACAAAGCCCTCTTTAGCTGTTACCGCATCTAAAAGACGCCATCTCAACTGATTCCAGCTAAGAATTGAACGAAAAGTCTGGTCATCCCCCTGCTTCCATCCAATAACCGTATCACCACCAAAAACTCCTGCTTCATAAGCCAAACTGGCTTGAGTAGGCTCAGCTAACTTTGAGGGGATTTGAGGAACACCTGAGATAAATAAGGTTGCTAAGAAAATAATCGCTAAAACAAAGTTGGCTAATGGACCTGCGGCAACTATGAAGGATCTTTTCCACAATGGCTTGCTCTTGAATGACTCCTCATCCATCTTGACGTAACCACCTAATGGCAAACTACTTAATGCCCATTCAGTTGCGTCTGGGTTTTTTTGATAAGTCCAAATAGTTTTGCCAAAACCAACAGAAAATCTTAAAACTCTGACACCGCAGAGTCGAGCAGCACTGTAATGACCAAACTCATGAAAACTGACCAATAAACCAATCGCAACTAAAAAAGCAATCAGTGACCAAAGGGCTGCCATGACTAGTAACCTTTCATGACGTTATGAGCAATGGTTCTTGACTCTTGATCAATGGCCAAGATCGCATCCAACTGATCAGCGGCTGAAACACTGAATTGCTCGAGGGTTTCTTCCACTACATCTGCAATTTGAGTGAATTTAATTTTTTGCATCAGGAATGCCTCAACTGCCACTTCATTAGCAGCATTTAAAACAGTTGGCATCAAACCACCTAAGCTTAAAGCTTGATACGCCAACTTCAAAGAAGGAAATTTTTGGCTATCAACCTCTTCAAAATGAAGCTGACCTAACTTCATAAAATCTAATTCTTCTACTCCACCATCGATTCGGTTAGGCCAACCTAAACCATAGGCAATTGGAGTCTTCATATCAGGCTGCCCCAGTTGAGCAATAACGGAACCATCTACATAGCGAACCATCGAATGAATCACGCTTTGTGGGTGTATCAAGACTTTAATTTGTTCTGCAGGCAAACCGAATAAATAGTGAGCCTCTATTACTTCTAAGCCCTTATTCATCATCGTTGCTGAATCAACGGAAATTTTGCGCCCCATCACCCAATTAGGATGCGCACAAGCCTGATCTGGTGTAACACTGGCTAACTGGTCTAAGGAATGATTTCTAAATGGGCCACCAGATGCAGTTAGAAGAATTTCTTTAACGCCCAAAGTGCTGTATTGACCTCTTGCCCCACCATTAGATGTATTTGCATCTGGTAGGCATTGATAAATGGCATTGTGCTCACTATCAATCGGCAAAAGTTCAGCGCCGCTTTGTGCAACCGCAGCCATGAATATATCGCCAGCCATAACCAAGGATTCTTTATTGGCGAGCAATATTCGTTTACCTAACTTCGCTGCCTCAATGGTTGGCACCAAACCTGCCGCACCAACAATTGCTGCCATGACTGTATCTACAGATGACAATGTGGATGCAGTTGCAAGTGCCTCTGGCCCATATTGAACATCCGTCTTAATGTTGGCGGCTTGCAGTAAATCTTGTAAATGTTGCGCAGCACTAGCGCTACCAACAACAGCTAACTCTGGCTTGAACTCAATACATTGCTGAGCCAGCACTTCAACGTTTCTGTGAGCCGTTAATGCCTTAATGGCAAATAAATCTGGGTGCGCACGCACCACCTGTAACGTATTAACGCCAATTGAACCGGTCGACCCCAATACACAAATATGTCTCATGCTGTTTAGGCAACCAAAATCATTAAGAGTGCTGCCAATGGCAAAACTGGCAACAAGGCGTCAATTCTGTCTAGGAACCCACCATGTCCAGGCAATAAAGCACTACTGTCTTTAACGCCAGCAATTCGCTTCATTTGAGATTCAAACAAGTCACCTTGAATACTCATGACTACGCTAAGACTTGTTAGAGCCAATAAACCTAACCAACCTAATTTTTCTTGGAGGATGTAAAAGTAGTTGCTACGCGTTAAGTCATACTCAGATAAAACTACAACAGATAAACATGCAATACACAAAACTAATAACCAACCACCAACAGCACCTTCAATTGATTTACCAGGGCTTAGACGAATCGCCAACTTATGTTTACCAAATGCTTTACCTGCAAAATAAGCGCCAATATCTGCTGCCCAGACCAAAACCAAAACAGACAAAAATAGTGACATGCTAATGGCGCGCAAATGCATGAGAGCAAACCAACATGCTGGCAATATAAATAACCCTATCACCGCGAGTGGCCAACGCCAAAAATTCATATTGAGATCCAACGCCTTGCTCATGAAAAAAGGCACTAACAACAACCAAAAAGCCAATGTTGCCCAAAGCAAGTATTCAACCGCATGTATATCGGCATACATGAACCATGTGGCTAAATTAAGTAAGCAAAGCCCTGCATACGAGTAGGCTCTTTTCATGTTTTGTGGAAACAATAAACGCCACCACTCCCAAGCAGCCAATGTAATCACCAAGGCAATCAAAACACCTAACCAAATTAATGGTGCAAACCACAGCACAGGTAAGAAAACTGCCAATAATGCTAAGGCTGTGATTACTCGCGTTTTTAACATCTACTCAACCTTACCTTTATTTGCACTAACTACTTGAGCACTTGTTCTACCAAATCTGCGCTCTCTATCTTGATACCAAGCAAAAGACTCTCTTAGCGCAGCAGGATCAAAATCTGGCCAAAGCACGTCTGTGAAATAAAGCTCTGTATAGGCCAACTGCCAGAGCAAGAAGTTACTGATTCGCTGCTCGCCACCAGTTCTAATAAATAAATCTGGCTCTGGAGCAAATGACATCGACAAGTGAGGTGTTAGCAAGGCTTCAGTGACTTCGTCGGCGGCAATACTAGGATTAGCTTTTAAACAAGCTGAGACTGCTTGCAACATATCCCAACGACCGCCATAGTTGGCTGCAATCGTTAAATTAAGCCCCGTATTTTCTGCTGTACGAGCCTCAGCTTGCGCCACACGTTCCTGAATCAATGGGTCAAAACGACTTAAATCACCAATCAGTCTCAAACGAACATTATTGCGGTGTAAACGGGTAATTTCTTTTTCTAATGCAGTTAAAAATAACTTCATTAGAAAACCAACTTCTTCTGCGGGTCTGCGCCAATTTTCAGAGCTAAAGGCAAATAACGTTAAATATTGAACGCCTGCATCACCACAATCTTTAACAATTTTACGAACTGTCTCTAAGCCTTGCTTATGTCCTGCGACTCTGGGCAAAAAACGTTTAGTAGCCCAACGACCATTGCCATCCATGATGATGGCTACGTGCTTAGGCACACCAGTTACCTCAGGGACATCCTGAGTCGAACTGGTGTGTACTTGAGTTGATTGAGTGGTCATAACTGAACTGTTAAAGCCTTGGCTTAAACAGTCATGATTTCTTTTTCTTTTTCAGAAATAATTTTGTCAATTTCAGCAACAAAACGATCAGTCATCTTTTGAACTTCATCCTGAGAGCGACGCTCGTCATCCTCAGAAATTTCTTTATCTTTGGCTAATTTCTTCAAAGACTCATTCGCATCACGTCTTAAATTACGCACAGCAATCTTTGAATCTTCACCCTCGCCTTTAACAACTTTTGTCAATTCTTTACGACGCTCTTCAGTCAACGCAGGCATTGGCACACGAATGATGTTGCCTTGTGTCGCAGGATTCAAACCTAAATCAGATTCACGAATGGCCTTTTCAACAGCACCCATCATGTTCTTTTCCCATGGCTGAACTGTCAAAGTTCTAGCATCAGCCAAACCTAAGTTAGCCACTTGTGCCAAAGGAGTTGGGTTGCCGTAATAGTCAACGTTGATTTGCTCCAAAATACCAGGGTGAGCACGACCCGTTCTAATTTTTTGCAAATTAGACTTCAATGACTCAATCGACTTAGTCATTTTTTGTTCTGTGGTTTTTTTAATATCTGCAGCAGACATAATGCTTCCTTTTATACGTGTACCAATGTGCCTTCGTTTTCACCCATCACCACACGCTTTAGCGCACCTGGTTTTAGGATTGAAAATACTTTAATAGGTAGTTTTCTGTCGCGACATAACGCAAATGCAGTCGCATCCATCACTTGTAAGTTTTTAATAATTGCTTCATCAAAGCTAATAGTGTCATATCTAGTAGCTGTTGGGTCTTTCTTTGGATCGCTGGTATAGATACCATCTACTTTAGTAGCTTTTAATACCACTTCTACGCCCATCTCTGCACCACGAAGTGCTGCAGCTGTATCTGTCGTAAAGAACGGGTTGCCCGTACCAGCAGCAAACACCACCACCTTACCTTCTTCCATATGACGAATCGCTCTAGGGCGGATATACGGCTCAACCACTTGATCCATCCTCAATGCAGATTGAACGCGTGCCTCCACGCCTTTTTGGCGCAGTGCATCTTGCAAGGCTAAAGAATTCATCATTGTTGCCAACATACCCATGTAGTCAGCTGTCGCACGGTCCATACCTGCCGCACCGCCAGCTACCCCTCTAAATATGTTGCCGCCACCGATCACGATGGCTAACTGCACGCCACTTTGAACCACTTCAGCAATATCCGTCACCATGGCATCAATGGTGGATGGGTTGATTCCGTAAGAATCGTCGCCCATTAAGGCTTCACCTGATAGTTTTAACAACACTCTTTTGTACGCTGGCATGGTTAGTCTCTCTATAGTGGGCAATTATCAAGTTCCGAAAGTATAAAGGGCACGAAGGTATTAACCCCGTGCCCTTTCGAACTACTAGTACTACTTAGGCCGTGGCTTTTGCAGCCGCTACTTGAGCAGCTACTTCAGCAGCGAAGTCATCTTGACGCTTCTCAATACCTTCACCAACAACATACATCGTAAAGCTCTTAATTGTTGTGTTTGCAGCTTTCAACATTTGCTCTACTGTTTGCTTGTCGTTTTTAACGAAAGTTTGATTCAACAAAGAAACTTCTTTCAAGTACTTCTGAACAGAACCTTCAACCATCTTAGCAACGATGTCAGCAGGTTTACCTGATTCAGCAGCCTTCAATTCAGCAACACTTTTCTCTGTAGCAATTTTGTCAGCAGGAACGTCTGCAGCTGACAAAGCGATTGGCTTCATCGCAGCGATGTGCATAGCCACGTCTTTAGCAGCTGTGTCATCACCAGTGTATTCAACCATCACGCCAATACGTGTACCGTGTAGATATGAAACCAATTTGCTGTCGCCAGAAAAACGTGTGAAACGACGCAAAGACATATTTTCACCGATACGGCCGATCAACTCAGCACGAACTTCTTCAACTGTCTTACCAGCATATGGCAATGCAGACAAAGCAGCTACATCAGCTGGGTTTTTCTCAGCCACTAATTGAGCACATGCATTGCTTAAAGCTAGGAAATCATCGTTCTTAGAAACGAAGTCTGTCTCACAGTTAACTTCAACCAAGGCGCCTGTTGTGCCATTGATGAAAGCAGTGATAACGCCTTCTGCAGTAACACGTGAAGCAGCTTTACCAGCTTTGCTACCAAGTTTTACACGCAGAATCTCTTCCGCTTTAGCCATATCGCCATCAGCTTCAGTTAGAGCTTTTTTGCACTCCATCATTGGAGCATCGGTTTTGGCGCGTAGTTCGCCAACCATTGCAGCAGTAATTGCAGCCATTACTCACCCTTTCCTTCTTCAACGAACTCATCAGCATCGCCCTTAACAGCTTCTAGAACTTGCTGAACAGCATTAGCTTTACCTTCCAAGATAGCATCAGCCATCGCACGAACGTATAGAGCAACTGCTTTGCTTGAGTCATCGTTACCTGGGATGATGTAATCAACACCTTCAGGTGAGTGGTTCGTATCAACCACAGCAATCACTGGAATACCTAATTTCTTAGCTTCTGTAATAGCAATCTTATGGTAGCCAACGTCAACCACGAAAATCGCATCAGGAGTACCAGTCATATCTTGAATACCGCCCAATGACTTCTCTAGTTTTTCGATGTCACGGCTAGTAGTCAAAGCTTCTTTCTTAGACAAACGCTCCCAGTCGCCGTTTTCGCGAGCAGCAGTCATGTCTTTTAGACGCTTGATAGAACCTTTAACAGTTTTAAAGTTAGTCAATGTACCGCCCAACCAACGTGCATCCACGTATGGCATACCAGCACGAGTTGCTTCTTCAGCAATGATCTCTTTTGATTGACGCTTTGTACCTACGAACAAAATTGTGCCGCGGTTAGACGCTACTTGACGCACAAACTTTTGCGCTTCCAAGAACATTGGAAGAGTTTTCTCGAGGTTGATAATATGAATTTTGTTGCGATGACCGAAAATATAAGGGGCCATCTTTGGTGACCAGAAGCGAGTTTGGTGACCAAAATGGCAACCGGCTTCTAGCATTTGACGCATAGTCACAGACATGTAAATCTCCTAAGGGTTAAGTCTAGAACCAAGTCCTGACTGCACTAAAAAGTGCCACCCTGGACGGCTTGGTTCGTGATTCTGCTCCAGACCATCTGAAACAGTGGGCGTATTCTACCCTAAAAATAGTATTAAAGCCATGAAAACAATGAATTTATGCTGGATAATCGAGGTATGTTGACTGAAACTAAAAAACCCTCTTCCCTCGAATTTATAGCTGGCATGCGTGAAGCTGGGCGCTTGGCTAGTGAAGTATTGGACCATGTGACCCCCTTTGTTAAAGCTGGGGTGACAACGGGCGAATTAGACCGTATTTGCCATGAATACATGGTTAATGTTCAAAAAACGGTACCTGCCCCGCTCAATTACCAGCCACCTGGTTATCCACCGTTCCCTAAGTCTATCTGTACCTCAGTCAACGACGTGATCTGCCACGGTATACCTGGCGACAGAATCCTTAAAGATGGCGATGTCGTGAATCTTGATATCACTGTGATTACGCCCACTGGCTATTATGGAGATACCAGCCGAATGTTTGCCATTGGTGAGCCCTCTATTTTGGCCAAACGCCTCTCCCAAGTGACATATGAATGTATGTGGCTAGGCATTGCTCAAGTTAAACCTGGCTGCACACTCGGTGATATTGGTCATGCGATTCAAAGCCACGCAGAAGGTGCTGGCTATTCAGTGGTGCGCGAATACTGCGGCCATGGCATTGGCCAAGTTTTCCATGATGAACCTCAGATTGTTCACTATGGCAAACCCGGTCTTGGAGAAAAGCTATACGAGGGCATGACCTTCACGATTGAACCAATGATCAATGCAGGTAAACGAGACATCCGCACGATGCCCGACCAATGGACAGTTAAAACTAAAGATAGAAGCCTATCAGCCCAATGGGAGCACACTTGCTTAGTAACTGCTACTGGCGTTGAAGTTCTAACTTACTCAGCAGGCAGCCCACCTCCGCCAGAATGCGTTGGTAATCTTAAATTTAGACCCTGAGTCATGGATACCCTCGCCACTCTTAAAACTCGTCGACAAGCTCGTTTTGAGGAATTTAAGAAGGATCTGAACGTTAGCAGACTCACCAAGGATGTCTGTCAATTAACTGATCAACAGTTATTGCTCGCTTGGCAAGAAAGTGGTCTAGAAAAATACGCTGCCTTGGTTGCGGTTGGTGGCTTTGGTCGCGGCGAACTATTTCCATACTCAGATGTTGATATTCTGGTTCTTCTATCTGAAAAGTTAAGCGCTGAGGATTTATCAATTGTTAACCCAAAGGTAGAGGCTTTTATTACTCGCTGCTGGGACTTAGGAATTGAAATCGGCTCATCAGTTAGAAACATCGATGAGTGCCTGCAAGAAGCGGCAGCAGACATCACCGTTAGAACATCCCTATTAGAGTCGCGCTGGATTGGTGGGGATAAGAAGTTATACCGCCGCTTCTTGGTGCAATTCGACGCTGCCATGGATGCTAAAGCTTTCTATCAAGCCAAGTTGCTAGAGCTGCGCCAAAGACATCACAAACATAATGACACACCCTACTCTTTAGAACCAAACTGCAAAGAGAGTCCTGGCGGCTTAAGAGATTTGCAGGTGATTTTGTGGATGACTAAAGCAGCAAAGTTAGGCAATAGCTTCTCTGACTTACATAAAAAGGGCTTACTCACCAAGAGAGAATCCCTGGAAATTAATCGCAATCTAAAGTTTTTACAAACACTGAGAACCCAATTACATTTGGTGGCCAAACGTCGTCAAGATGTGTTGGTGTTTGATTTACAAACACAACTTGCAGAAGCCTTTGGCTTAGATTCAGAAAATGGCACACGTGCCAGCGAAAAAATCATGAAGAGGTATTACTGGGCAGCCAAGGCAGTGACCCAGCTAAATGAGATTCTTCTGCAAAATATTGAAGCTATTCTTTTCCCCAAAGAATCAAGAATCACTAGACCAGTTTCAGAACATTTTGTTGAAAAACAAGGTTTGCTCGATATTGTTGATCCACTACTTTTTGAAAAGCACCCAGAACAGATTTTGAGAGCCTTTTTGCTCTATACAAAAACACCTGGGGTCAAAGGGTTCTCAGCTCAAATATTAAGAGGCCTCTATAACGCCAGAGGTCTGATGAATGCTCAGTGGCGCAACAACCCTGAGAACCGTGCATGCTTTATGGATATCGTGAAACAACATGATGGCATCACTCATGCGTTCAGATTAATGAATCAAACCAGCGTGCTAGGCAGATACCTGCCTGCGTTTAGACGTATTGTTGGTCAAATGCAGCATGATTTATTCCACGTCTATACAGTGGATCAACACATTCTCATGGTGCTGCGCAATGTCAGAAGATTTTGGGTAGTTGAGCACACGCATGAGTTTCCATTCTGTAGCCAACTAGCAGCTAACTATGACAAACCATGGCTATTGATTTTGGCCGCTCTATTCCATGATATTGCCAAAGGTCGCGGTGGTGATCACTCAGAGTTAGGTAAAAAAGATGCTCGTCAATTTGGCAAGCAGCATGGATTATCAAAAGAAGACACTGATATCTTAGTTTGGTTGGTAGCAGAACACCTCACCATGAGTCAGGTGGCACAAAAACAAGACATTGGCGACCCAGATGTTGTCAAAGCATTTGCCAAGCGCGTTAAAACAGAGCGACGTCTCACAGCTTTGTACTTATTAACCGTGGCCGATGTCCGAGGCACTAGCCCCAAGGTCTGGAACGCATGGAAAGGCAAACTACTTGAGGATCTCTACAAACTGACTCTACGAGTTATTGGTGGCGGTCAGCATGATGTGAGCTCAGAGCTTGAACAAAACCAATCTGAAGCCAAAAAGATGTTGCGTCTATTTGGTCTTCAAGCAGATGCTCATGAAGAGCTTTGGAAGCAATTAGACATCCCATTCTTTTTGCGTCACGAACCCAGCGACATTGCATGGCTAACTAAACATTTGTATGGACGAGTCAATCATCAAGAACCGATTGTGCGAGCCAGACTATCTCCCGTTGGAGAAGGTCTACAGGTTGCGGTTTACATCAAAGACCAACCCGATTTGTTTGCCAGAATTTGCTCATACTTTGACCAACAGGGCTTCTCAATTTTGGATGCTCGCATTCATACAACCCAGCATGGCTATGCGCTAGACACATTCCAGATTTCAGGTACCAACCTATTGCGTGAAGGTGGCCACTATCGTGACATCATCCAATTGGTTGAACATGACCTAGCTGCGGTTTTAAAGAAAGTGGCACCATTACCAACTGCCAATCAAGGTCGCTTATCTCGACAATCAAGAAGCTTCCCTATACAACCACGCGTTAGTTTGCGCGCTGATGATCGAGGTCAGTACTTTGTGCTATCCGTATCTGCTAATGACAGAAGCGGCATTCTCTATGCCATTGCAAAAATATTGGCTGAACACGGAATCTCCTTGCACACCGCCAGAATTAATACCCTAGGCGAGCGTATTGAGGACGTGTTTTTGCTTGCAGGAGAAAATTTATCTAAAGATTCAAAAATACAAATTCAATTAGAAACTGAAATATTAGAAGCTTTGGCTGTTTAAACCTTAATTAGCTTTGCAACATGGCAATTAGCTGGGCTTCATCTATCACGGTCACACCGAGTTCTTGGGCTTTTTCAAGCTTACTGCCAGCATCTGCACCTGCAACAACATAGCTGGTCTTGGCAGAAACAGATCCAGCCACCTTAGCACCAGCTTTTTCTAACAAAGCTTTTGCTTGATCTCTAGACATGGTTGGCAAAGTTCCAGTCAAAACAAACGTCTTACCAACCAACTCTGGATGTAAGGTAGATTGCTCGACTTCTAGCTCAATATCAGCAGCTAATAATTGCTCTATCACCTCACGATTGTGAGCTTCGCTAAAAAAGCTGACCAATGACTGAGCAACAACTGGACCAACATCATTCACCTGCAATAACTCTTCTTCTGTAGCATCCATCACTTGATGAATACCACCAAAGTGCTTCGCCAAATCTTTGGCTGTACTCTCGCCCACATGGCGAATACCTAGAGCAAAAATAAATCTGGCTAAAGAGTTTTTTCTGGATTGATTAATAGCAGCCAAAAGATTTTCGGCTGATTTCTCACCCATGCGTTCCAAATTAGCAAGAGCCATCAAACCCAATTTATATAAATCAGCAGGAGTTCTAACTATTTGAAGATCTACTAGCTGATCAACAATCTTTTCACCCAAACCCTCGATATCCATTGCACGACGTTGTGCAAAGTGCAGTAAAGCTTGCTTGCGCTGAGCTGGGCAAAATAGTCCACCACTGCACCGAGCTACCGCCTCATCTTCCGGTTTCTCAATATGTGAACCACATATAGGGCATGCTGTAGGCATCACAAATGATGTTGCATCTGCCGGCCTTTTTTCTTTGATAGCCGAGACCACCTCAGGAATCACATCACCGGCTCGCCGCACCACCACAGTATCACCAATGTGAATATCTTTACGACGAACCTCATCTTCATTATGCAAAGTGGCATTAGTGACAGTAACACCACCTACCACCACAGGGGACAACCTAGCAACAGGAGTAATAGCTCCTGTTCTACCCACTTGCACATCAATCCCCAAAACGGTTGTTAGTGCTTCTTGAGCTGGAAATTTATGTGCCACAGCAAAGCGTGGTGCTCTGGATACAAACCCCAGGTCTTCTTGTAATTCTCTGGAATTAACCTTGTAAACCACACCATCTATGTCATATGGCAATTGATCTCTTAGCTGCCCAATTTGTCGATAGAAACCCATCAAGCCATCAATTGACTTAAGAACTGCACGATGTTCACAAACTGGCAGACCCCAGCTAGCGTATAAATTTAATAAATCTGAGTGTGTATTGGGTAAGTAGCTAGATGGCTCACATTGCCCTATTCCATATGAGAAAAATGACAAAGTTCTTTGTGCAGTAATTCTGGGATCCAATTGGCGCAAACTGCCTGCAGCAGCATTTCTAGGATTGGCGAAAGTTTTTTCTGACCTCTCTATTGCTGCACGATTTAATGCATCGAAATCTTTATGGCTCATAAAAACCTCACCCCGGACATCCAACACATCGGGATGATCATGGCCTTTTAATTTAAGAGGAATCGCTTTAATCGTTCTAATGTTCGCTGTTACATCTTCTCCGCTATAGCCATCGCCACGAGTAGCCGCTTGAACTAAAACACCCTTTTCATATCTGAGAGTAATAGCCAAACCATCAAATTTAAGTTCTGCAGCATATTCCACTTCAGACAAATCAAGTCCTTCGCGACAACGCTTATCAAACGCTTCCGCCTCTTTATCCTCTAGAGCGTTATTAAGGGACAGCATCGGAACCACATGCTTTACCTCAGAAAACAAACTACTCGCCTGTCCACTCACTCGCTGCGATGGCGAATCTGGCGTCACCCAGTCAGGATGATCCTTTTCAATAGCTAATAGCTCACGATATAACTTATCGTATTCAGCATCTGGAAGAATGGGGTCATCAAGAACGTAGTAGGCATGATCCAAACTTGCCAACTCTTCTTTCAGCCAAGCATAACGGGCCGAATCAGACATTCATGACCCCTAAGAAAAGAGCCTGCTTGCTGTGGTTGATCCGGCAGGAATACCCTGTTGATCCATCGCTTGATAGATCTCACCTAACTGCGCCGTGATTGCAGAAACTGCTTCATCGACCAATGGTCTACCGGCATCATCAACCAAGTTACCATTCAAAGATTCTGCCAACAACTTAGCGTCATCTAACATGATTTTGAATGGTGTCATGGCATAAGGTACACGTGGCAAATCTAACAATAAAGTGACATATTGAATATTTGCCTTACTCAAATCATCACGCAAAAAATTAGCTTGGTCAGCAACTAACTTGTACACCACCACATTGGAAATGATGCGGTGATAATCACGACCATCTCTAGATAACAAGAAACCAGCCTTAGTAGCAACTGATTGAATGGTCGACAGGTTCCACATGCCCTCTTTCGGAATAACCGTGATGCCCAGTTGAATATCACTTTGAGCAGCAAATTGGTCTAAATTCTTAGCCTCTTCAATCACTTCATTCACTGGCGGTAAATCAATTTCCGCATCTAAAGCATTAGCCAATGCCTGCGCTTTAGAAACAAAATCAGATAAATCAACAATCCCAATAGGGCCAGTACGGTTTGCTAATTGAATGGCTACTTGCAACTCCGTGTAAGCACCAGTCATGACCACTGATTCCCAATCAGACGTAGCATTAAGACCTTCGCACATCCATGTAAAGAGACTATTTTTTGGCCAATCAGTCAAATAACCCAAAATTTCTTCGCCACTAATTGACTCTGGCAAACGTAAAGCCACCACGCAATCTATCAATGGGTCAATTTTTGCTACAGATACAACTGGAGCTGGAATGACTGCGTCAGATGCTCCAAGTGTCGGCTCAGATCTACCAACAACCCCATCTATTGATGAGAAACCAGGTTGAGTTGTCGCCGCCTCATCCACATGATTGGATGCATCCTCTACCTCCACCTTGCGAATACGCATGGCGTTGTAAATCATCACCAATACCAATAAGCTGAAGCCGATTAAACCAAGGGATAACTGAAGTTCCGTTAACCCTAAGGACGCGGCAAATTCAGCAAATCCGATCATTAAGCAGCCTCCACCATGGTTGCGGCAGCCTCTAAGTCAACGGCAACAATTCTAGAAACACCCTGTTCTTGCATCGTGACACCAATTAATTGGTTAGCAATTTCCATGGTGATCTTGTTGTGTGAAATAAAGACGAATTGTGTATTAGCTGACATACGAGCAACCATATCTGCATAGCGACCAGTATTAGCATCATCTAACGGCGCGTCCACCTCGTCAAGTAAGCAGAACGGTGCTGGATTTAATTGGAATAACGAGAATACCAATGCAATCGCAGTCAATGCCTTTTCACCACCAGATAAAAGATGAATAGTTGAGTTCTTTTTGCCTGGAGGTTGCGCCATCACTTGAACACCAGAATCAAGAATCTCTTCGCCAGTCATTACCAATTTAGCATTACCACCACCAAATAAGTCCGGGAATAGTTTCGCAAAATGTTCATTCACTTGATCGAATGTGCCTTGCAATAACTCACGAGTTTCCGAGTCAATCTTCGCAATCGCATCAGTCAATGTGTTAATTGCCTCATTCAAGTCAGCAGATTGAGCATCCAAGAACGTCTTACGCTCTTGAGCACTTGCTAATTCTTCTAAGGCTGCCATATTAACTGGGCCCAAACCTTGAATTTCTTGATTGAGCTTATTCACCTCAGACTGCAAAGTACTTACCTTCATGTCTGGAGTTAAGCGAGCTTTAAGTTCATCAACATTCGCTTCTGCATCCATCAACATGGTTGCAAATTGCTCAACGTTCAATCTAGCTGCCTGCTCTTTTAATTGCAATTCCATTGCTTTATCGCGCAATGGTTGCAAACTACGCTCAATAGTTAAGCGCGCTTCATCACCTTCACGCAAGCGATGTGAGATAGCATCCATTTCAGTTCTGGCATTTGCCAAAGCAGCTTCACGTGCACTTCTCTGAATCAATAGATTTTGCAAAGATTCTTGAGCAGCCTCATCTGATAATGTATGCAACTCTTCTTGAGAATTACCCAAACTAACTTGAATATCACCAACCTGCTGTTGAGCAGACTGTTGATCACGAGTTAGATCGCTAATACGTTGCACCAAGGTTCTAGTATTAAATGATGCTTCACTAGCCTCACGTTCAGCCAATCGTAGCGCCTCACGAGCTTGCTCTAGAGCATGCTGAGCAGCCTGATAGGTGTCTTGAGCATTCGCTAAGCTGTCACCATGAACACCTTTTTCTTCTTGCGCTTTATCAAGCTCAGCTTGTCCTTCATCTCTCACACCTTGCAGCTCAGCTGCTTGATGAGAAAGTTCTTCTAATTCGTGATTAATTTGCTCAGCTCTAGTGCGATATTTCTCATCAGCTTGCGCTAACTGCAAACGCTCCACTTCCAAGTTATGAGCTTCACGAACTGCTTGCTCAGCAGTTTGACGAGCCTGTTGGGCTAATTGTTGCGCTTGTTGATAAGCTGCTTGAGTTCTACTTGCCTCACTCTGCGCCTCATCAAGAATCAATTGCTGCGCTTTTAATTGAAGGTCTAAGTTTTCGATTTCTTGACCACGAGCCAGTAAACCAGCCTGCTCAGAATCTTCCGCATACAACTGCAAGCTAACGCGACTAACGATATGGCCTTCTTTAACTAATAGAACACCGCCTTGTGGCAATTGTTCTCTGCGGCGCATAGCATCATCCAAGCTATCTGCAATGTAAACATTTCCCAACCATTCTTGAACCACTGCCTTAATAGCAGAGTCTTTGACTTGCACACGACTCATCAAGCTAGTTAAACCAGCCGCATTCGCTTCTGCAGTTGTGACACCTTGACCAGAATAGAAAGCCAAACGGGATGGTGGCGCATCTTGAGCCAAACGCACAGCTTCATTTAAATCACTGGCTTGTAAAGCTGTTACACGCTCACGCAAGACAGCTTCTAGAGCAGTTTCCCAGCCCTTCTCAACTTGCAAGTCTTGCCATAAACGCTGCTTCTTATTTAAGCCCTTTTGTTCTAACCAAGGACCCACTTTTGCCTGTGCTTGAACTTTTTCTTGAAGCGCTTGTAAAGCACTTAAGCGAGCCTGGGTTTGACTCAATGCAGCAGATGACTCTTGTAGAGTTTGCTGTGCTTGATGTCTAGCCGCATCAGTCTCAGGAACACTAGCTTGCGCTGACTCTGAAATCTCTTGCGCTTCATCAGCTTTACGTTGTGCCATTGTTTGACGATCAGTTGCCAAACTAAGCGCTTCAGCATCTGGCTTTACCAATGTTCCAAAATCAGCTTTAAGACGCTCTTGTCTTTGATGTAATTGATCTAACTGACGCCCTGCTGCTAAAACACGCTCAGCCAAACTAGCTAAACGCTGATCAGTAGATGATACCGCTTGCCTTGCTTCATCTAGTGCTTTTTGAGCTTCTAGATAAGCTACTTCATGAGCTGGCAACTTTTCTTGAACAGCATGTAATGCTTCTAAATAAGCCTCTTCATTTTCGCGAGCAGTTTCTAAATCAATATTAGTTTGGCGCAAAGCATCAGCTGCCGCGACTTCTTGAGATGACCAACGCGACAACTGCGCCTGCAGATCTGAAATCTGCTGCTGTAAACGGGCACGAGATTCCTGCACATAACGAATCTCATTCTCTAACTTACCCACCTCTGCATTCACTTCATACAACTCGCCCTGAGCGGTTGAGACGGTGTCTTGAGAGGCGTAATGAGCCGTGCGCAATTCTTCTAGCTCAGCTTCAGCATGTCTTAACTTCGCTGTTTGCTCTTCTAGTTGTACTTGTGCATCACGGATAGCATTGGCATGACGCTCTTGCTCTTTACCAGCTTCTGTTTGGCGTACTAACCATAGCAACTGCTGCTGTTGAGTCATTTGAGCATTGAGCTCTTTATATTTCTCAGCAACCTGAGCTTGCCCCTCTAACTTAGTGAGGTTTTGCGTCAACTCACGCAAGATATCTTCAACACGCGTTAAATTCTCACGCGTATCTTCTAAACGAGATTCAGTTTCTTTGCGACGCTCTTTGTACTTTGATACGCCAGCCGCTTCTTCCAAGAAAATACGTAATTCTTCAGGTTTCGCTTCAATGATTCTAGAAATCATACCCTGACCAATAATCGCGTACGCACGTGGTCCTAAACCAGTACCCATGAACATGTCATGAATATCTTTACGTCTGACTGATTGATTGTTGATGTAATAGCTTGAAGCGCCATCTCTGGTTAACACGCGCTTAACTGATAACTCAGCAAAAGTACTCCACTGACCAGCTGCACGACCATCTGTATTGTCAAAAATCAGTTCAACACTGGATCTACCAGCAGGTTTTCGTTGACCAGAACCATTAAAAATCACGTCCTGCATCGATTCGCCACGTAACTCACTGGCCCTAGATTCACCTAAAACCCAGCGAACAGCGTCAATAATGTTAGATTTACCGCAGCCATTAGGGCCCACAACGCCAATTAACTGGCCAGGAAGCTCGAAATGAGTGGGGTCTACGAAGGATTTGAACCCTGAAAGTTTGATAGATTTGAGTCGCACGGCTAACTTCTTTTAATGGAATCTAGTGATGATACCAAGGGCAGAGCTAATAGGAGCACTTCCTTGACCTCACCGATATAATCTAAGCTTAATAGTTGTTATTTTTAAAGGAAAAATGATTTATGGCAACACTACAGAACATTATTGACCAAGCTTGGGAAGATCGCGCCAATTTATCCCCATCATCAGCACCAGCCGAGGTTCGCGAGGCCGTTGCGAGTGTTTTAGCTGGTCTAAACGATGGCTCTATTCGAGTTGCCGAACGCCAATCTGTTGGCAAATGGAATGTGAATCAATGGGTTAAAAAGGCTGTTTTAATCTCTTTCCGTCTAGAAGATAACCAAGTAATGTCTGCTAATGGCACTGGTGGCTTTCCACAGTTCTATGACAAAGTTCCTACAAAGTTCGCTAATTACACGGCTGAAGACTTTGCTAAAGGCGGTTTCCGTGTAGTTCCACCCGCTACAGCTCGCCGTGGTTCATTTATCGGCAAAAATGTGGTTTTAATGCCTTCTTACGTCAATATTGGCGCTTATGTGGATGAAGGCTCTATGGTTGATACATGGGCAACAGTCGGTTCTTGCGCTCAAATTGGTAAAAATGTTCACTTATCTGGTGGCGTTGGTATTGGCGGCGTCCTAGAACCAGTTCAAGCAGGTCCTGTGATCATTGAAGACAACTGCTTCATTGGCGCTCGCTCTGAGGTGGTTGAAGGTGTTGTGATCGAAGAAAACGCTGTTCTGTCCATGGGTGTATATATTGGCCAAAGCACAAAGATTTATGACCGCGAAACAGGTGAAGTGCACTATGGCCGTGTACCAGCAGGTTCAGTAGTGGTGCCAGGCTCACTACCATCAGCTTGTGGCAAATACAGCTTGTACGCTGCCATCATCGTTAAGAAAGTAGACGCTCAAACTAGAGCAAAAACTGCCATTAATGACTTGTTGCGCGACTAATTACGACCTCAATTTAAAGACCTATTTGTGACTACCCACCCAACCCTAGCTTTAACAGAATCGTTAATTGCTCAAAACTCTGTGACACCTGCTGATGGCGGCTGTCAGGATTTAATTGCTTCACGTTTAAAACCACTTGGTTTTGAATGCGAAACAATCATCAGCGGTCCAGACCATTTCAGAGTAACGAATCTTTGGGCCGTTAAACGAGGTAGCTTAGGTAAGGAAGGTCCTCTACTCAGCTTTGCTGGTCATACTGATGTGGTGCCAACAGGTCCACTTGATCAATGGACGTCTAATCCATTTGTCCCGACACATCAAGATGGATATCTGTATGGTCGAGGTGCTGCCGACATGAAAACTTCACTAGCTGCTTTTGTAGTAGCTAGCGAAGAGTTCATTGCGCAAAATCCTAATCATCAAGGCTCAATCGCTTTTTTATTAACAAGCGATGAAGAAGGTCCCGCGCACGATGGCACAGTCATTGTTTGTAACGAATTAAAAAAACGTGGTGAGCGTCTTGATTATTGTGTGGTTGGTGAACCGACCTCAGTTGATAAGTTAGGTGACACGATTAAAAATGGTCGTCGTGGTTCTCTATCTGGCAAGTTGAAAGTATTGGGTGTCCAAGGTCACATTGCCTACCCTCACCTAGCAAAGAATCCTATTCACCTGATGGCTCCCGCCTTAGCTGAAATTTCCAATGTGGTTTGGGATCAAGGCAATGCTCACTTCCCACCAACAACCTGGCAAGTCTCTAATATCCACTCAGGCACTGGCGCGACCAATGTAATCCCTGGCGAGGTAGTGATTGATTTTAATTTCAGATTCTCAACCGCTAGCACTGCAGAAGGTCTCAAATCGACATTAGAAGCAATTCTTAAAAAACATCAACTGCAATATTCAATTGATTGGACTTTAGGTGGCGAGCCTTTCTTAACTGAACCAGGTAATCTGTCTATCGCTGTTCAGTCTGCCATCAAAGAAGCTACTGGTGTTGATGCAGAACTTTCAACAACAGGCGGCACCAGTGATGGTCGATTTATCGCCAAGATTTGTCCGCAAGTTGTTGAATTCGGTCCACGCAATGCAACGATTCATAAAATCAATGAGCGTGTCGAACTGGCAGATATCGAACCACTTAAAAATGTTTATAAAGGTATTTTGCAAAAGTTAATCGCTTAAAACTTTTGCAATACATCTCATGTCATCACAACCCACTTTAGAAATTGTCTGGCAACAACTAACTAACCAGTTAGATTCTGCAGATCTAAGCTATGGTCATGGTGCCATAGACGCACAAAGTGAGGCCCTATGGATGCTAGCAACTGCTTTGGGCTTTCCACCAGAAGATGCACTTGAAGCTTTAGATACTCCTATCACGCCTGATGTATCGGAGAAAGTGAATGCATGGGTTCAGGAACGCATCGCTTCTAGAAAACCACTGGCCTACATATTGGGTGAAGCATGGCTCATGGATATTCCGTTTTACTGTGATGAGCGCAGTATTGTCCCTAGATCTTTTATTGCTGAATTAATTGTGGATGGTCATTTAGAAGAATGGTTACCACCTAATGCCAAAGTGCTAGATTTATGTACTGGTAATGGCTCGCTAGCGATTTTGATGGCGCTATCTTGCCCAGATGTTGAAGTCAGCGGTTGCGATATCAGCATGCAAGCCTTGTCATTGGCAGCCAAGAATCTAGATAGACATAACCTAAACGAGCAAATTGAAATCTATCAAGGTGATTTACTAGAGGCTATCCCACTACCCAGCGAAGAGAATAAGTTTGACCTAATTATTTGCAATCCACCCTATGTGAATTCAGAGTCTATGGCTAACTTACCTCCTGAGTACCATGCAGAACCCGAGATTTCTCTAGCAGGCGGTAATGATGGCATGGATCTAATCAGAAGAATCATCAACAATGCCAAAGATTATTTAAAACCTGAAGGCGCACTCGTCCTTGAAATCGGCAATGAAGCAAAGAATTTCACGGCAGCGTTTCCAGAAATACCAGTGACTTGGCTTGAAGTATCAGCAGGTGATGACCAAGTTTTATTGATTCAGGCTGAAGATTTAGTCTAAATTTCTAGCCGCTTGTATTGCCTGATCAATACGATCAACAGTAATAATTTCTAAACCCGGAATCTTGGTTTTAGGTGCATTAGCCTTAGGCACAATCGCTTGAGTAAATCCTAATTTAGCAGCCTCTTTAAGACGCTCTTGCCCTCTTGGGCAGGGTCTAATCTCACCAGCTAAACCCACCTCTCCAAAGACAATCAGAGTCTTTGGCAAGGCTTTATTTTTCAGTGAAGATTGAATAGCCAATAAAACTGCTAAGTCTGCTGCAGGTTCGGTGATCTTCACACCACCTACTGCGTTCAAAAATACATCTTGATCAAAACATGCAATACCTGCATGACGATGTAATACAGCCAATAGCATTGCTAAACGATGCTGCTCCAAACCTAACGCTAGTCGGCGTGGATTAGGCACGTGAGCAGCATCAACAAGCGCCTGTATTTCAACCAACAATGGTCTACTGCCTTCTTGCGTGACAAGCACACATGAGCCAGGGACAATTTGATCATGCTGGGATAAAAAGAGCGCGGATGGATTTGCCACACCTTTGAGACCTTTATCGGTCATGGCAAATACGCCTAATTCATTCACAGCACCAAAACGATTTTTGAAAGCTCTCACCAATCTGAATGATGAATGCGTATCACCCTCGAAATAAAGCACTGTATCTACAATATGCTCAAGCACGCGAGGACCGGCCAAATTACCCTCTTTAGTCACATGACCCACCATGATCATGCAAACGCCGGTTGTCTTTGCTAGGCGCGTTAATTGCGCAGCACATTCTTTTACTTGAGCCACTGATCCCGGTGCTGAAGTTAATGCTTCTGAATAAATAGTTTGAATAGAATCAACTACCACCACCGTTGGTCTGGCAGCTTCAATAGTAGCCAAGAGTTTTTCTAGCTGAATCTCAGCTAAAACCTCTAGATCAGGTGCTTGTATTCCTAAACGCTTTGCCCTTAAAGCAATTTGAGCGCCAGATTCTTCACCGCTGATATACAACACAGCATCACCACGCGCACTCATCGACGCCAAAGCCTGCAAAAGTAATGTTGACTTACCAATTCCAGGATCACCACCAATTAAGGCAACACCTCCAGTGACAAGACCACCACCGAGCACTCGATCAAACTCATCAACACCAGTACTAATTCTAGGTAAGTCTTCAGCCTCAATAACAGCTAATCGTTGCTTTGGTGCCGCTTTGGCTAAACTCTGAAAACGATTGGTAGATGGCTTATCTTCCATGGTTTCTTCCATGGAGTTCCAAGCTTCGCAATTAGGGCACTGGCCTTGCCATTTTGCAGACATGCCACCACACGCCTGACAGACATAAACAGACTTGATCTTTGCCATCAGAAAGGTGTGGCCTTCTTATTCTCATTAGCGCGCTTTTCTGAATCAGCACGCTTCTTAGCTAAATCTGCCTCACGCTTGTCACGATCAATCTGTTTTTGCTCAAAAGCTTTGACGTTCTCTGATCTCTTTTCTTCTTTCAAAGGATCATTTCTTTGCTTTAGACGCTCAGCATCTTTTTCATCTTTAAGAATGGCTTTTAGTACACGTTGTCTTTCGTGCATGGGAATTTCTTGCGCACGAATTTCTTTGATTTCTTGGCGATGTTCTAAGCGAGCCTGGTCTAAGCAACGTGTTGTAAAGAATTTGTCGTAACACTCGTGCTGCTTCTTCTCTAGGCGGTATTTAGCCCAATCTTTTTTGAGATTGAGGTTGGCTTGGCGCTGGTCGATATCAGCTAGTTCTGCTTCTTCAGCAGGACCAGCCAAAGCCAACGTTGGTAGGACTATCAATAAGGCAAAGATTGATTTGAAATAGTGCATAGACTCAAGCATAAGCCATTGGCTCATGACTGGTCAAAACTGATCAGATTTCAATCTTTGCGCCTAGCTCAACCACCCGATTGGTGGGGATTTGGAAGAAGTCTGATGGTTTTGCTGAATTTTGTAACATCCAAGCAAATAGACGCTCTCTCCATAAAGCCATACCCGGCAACTTCGATGGCACCACAGTGTCTCTTGCCAAGAAGAATGAGGTTTCCATCAAATCAAACTTAATGTCGTATTGGGCTTCAATTAAAGCCAATACTTTGTTGATGTCCGGAGTTTCTTTAAACCCATGCACTGAGCGAACCAAATAAATTTCACCCCCCATGTCCTTCATGGTAAGACGCTCAGAATCATTCACGTAAGGTACATCCCAAATACTTAACTTTAAGAAAAATACTCGCTGATGAAGAACGCGGTTGTGTTTTAAATTGTGCAACATGGCTACAGGCACATAGTCAATGTGGGCAGTCAAGAAAATGCCTGTTCCTTCAACACGATGTGGCGGATGAGCTAATAACCCTTGCACAAATGGTTCAAGCGGAATGGACTCATTAACAATCCGCTCCCTCAGCAACTTTCTACCTTTGAACCAAGTAATTAGGCAAGTAAAACAGATTAAGCCAATGATCAATGGATACCAACCACCATCTTTTACCTTGATTAAGTTCGCCGTCCAGAATGAAAGGTCTAGTACTAAAAACGACAAAATCAAACCAAAAATCATGATTGGATTTAAGTGCCATTCACGACGCATGACAATAGCCAACAAAATGGTTGTAATAAGCATGGTTGTTGTTACAGAAATACCATACGCAGCAGCCAAGTTACCTGACTCTCTAAATTCAATCACAGTAAAAATCACCATGATGAGTAAAGACCAGTTCACAACTGGAATATAAATTTGGCCACGCTCATCATCAGACGTATGCTGAATTCCCATGCGTGGCAAGAAACCCAAAAGAATCGCCTGATTAGCCAAGGAATATGCGCCTGATATAACAGCTTGCGATGCAATCACGGTGGCTGCAGTTGCTAAGCCAACCATTGGCCATAACGCCCACTCAGGAACCATCAAATAAAAAGGATTTTTAATTGCTTCAACATCAGACAAGAGCAAAGCTCCTTGGCCAAAATAGTTAAGCAACAAACTAGGCAAAACTAAAAACAACCACGCATAACGAACTGGTTTCTTACCAAAATGGCCCATATCCAAATAGAGGGCCTCAACACCAGTTACGACTAATACCACTGAACCCATCACAATGTATGCCATCAGAGTATGTTCAGAGATGAAATCAATGGCATGTATTGGGTTAATGGCGCCGAATATTTGTGGCGCCTTCACCACGTTATATAAACCAAGCGCTGCTAGAGATAAGAACCACACCAAAGTGATTGGTCCAAAAAATTTTCCCACGGCTGCAGTACCGTATTTTTGAATCACAAATAAAGCAATCAAAATGGTCAGCGTAATAGGAATCACAAATCGTTTAAGTTCAGGCGTCGCAATTTCCAAACCCTCTACTGCCGATAAGACTGAAATAGCTGGAGTAATTACAGACTCGCCATACAACATGCAGGCGCCAAACATGCCTAACATCATCACAGTCAAATAAGAAGCGCTACCTGTAGTTAACGATCTCAATGCCAAAGCCATGAGAGATAAAACACCGCCCTCACCTTTGTTATCTGCACGCATCACAAAAAGTACATACTTAAATGTCACAACCAACAAAATGGCCCAGAACATCATAGAAATGATGCCAAATACTGCCGCTTGACTAAAGGGAATGCCGTGCTCAGGACTAAAACACTCTTTGAGCGCATAAAGAGGACTGGTACCAATATCACCAAAAACAACACCAATTGCAGCCATAACTAAAGCAGCAACACTGCCTTTTTTATGAGCATGCTCATTGATATTTAATTCAACGGGCTTTAACAGCGATGTTTGTGAATATTCCGGATTACTAATAGCCACCGGCTACTCCCTCAATAATGATGTTTTTAATTATATGCCTTGCTTATTGCGTTGCAACATTTAACTAGGCTTTATCCAACCAAACTTCAATTCCTTGGGTATTTAGATCCAAATCAATGGCTAAAAATACCTCAAGTTCCTGCCTAGATATATTGCAACCATTTGTTTTTAAATGGTTTTCATAAATATCAGCCAAACCAGATTTAATTTGTTCATACCGTTTATTACTGTGTCTAAATGAGACAGACATCTCCACCATTTCGTCCAATTGCTTCAAAAACATCGTTTTTAACCTAAGGACGTTATTCACGCGACTAAAGTGCGTTGGGTAAATGCATTCAGGATTCAGTGCGCAGATTCTTTCAACAGACTCTTTGAGTGCCACTGGATCAAACTGTATTGGTGTAGTGGTGGGCATGATGTATGCCCCCTGCTCTGTATCAAATTCTCGATATGAAAGACCAAAGGTGTCCCCAGTAAAAACACCCTGACTATGAGGATCCCAAATAGCAATGTGATGCTTTGCATGACCAGGCGTATCCATACATATCAGCTGACGTTGTCCGAGGGTAATTTGAAATCCTTCCCCAGCTTCAGTTACTCTATTAGCATCGATGGGTAGCAGCTGACCGTAATCTTTTTGTACAGCCTCTTCACCATAAACACCCACTGCACCCGCTCTTAAGGCAGATGGGTCAATCATGTGTCTTGCACCTCGCGGATGAACAATCAACTGAGCATTTGGGCATAAGCGCATTACTTCTCCCGCACCACCAGCATGATCCAAATGAACGTGCGTCAAAATGACATAACGTACTTCATTGGGCGTCAGAGAGAGATCATCTAATGTTTTTAGTAGTCTTGGTGCCGAGTAATTAGTTCCCACATCTACAAATGCTGCCTGCAAGTCACTAACAATTAAATAGCTGGCATCAAAGTTATCGCGACCAAATCCAGTATCAATGCAATAAATACCGTCAGCCACTTCATGTGCAAAAGTTAATTGCTTATTCATGAGAGGATTTTTACATAAGAAAGGCATAACTCGTACAAAATTAGTCGCTTTTCAATCTCGATGATTGCCTGTAGAGGCATTACTGGCAAGGCTCAAAGGAAATAAGCCACCAATTACCTTGCTATTTAGGGTTTTACCTGATATAGTGATGGACTCAGACGCGGGGTGGAGCAGTCTGGCAGCTCGTCGGGCTCATAACCCGAAGGTCATAGGTTCAAATCCTATCCCCGCAACCAAATACATTATTAAAAGCCCTTCCTTGAAGGGCTTTTTTGTTGGGTAAATATATTTGGCATACTTGAGCTTTCGCACAAGGATTGCATTGCCATGAATAAATTATTAGCCACCCTTCTTTTGACAATATCAACTCTTTCTTTTGCAGGACCCAAGGTTGAATTCAAAACAAGCGCGGGTGACTTCACGGTAGAACTCAATCCAGAAAAAACGCCTAAAACTGTTGAGAACTTCTTGTCATATGTGAATAGCGGTTTTTATAACGGCACCATCTTTCATCGCGTGATTAACAACTTCATGGTTCAAGGTGGTGGCTTTACACAAGAGATGCAACAAAAACCAACCAAATCTCCTATTCCATTGGAGTCCAACAATGGACTGAGTAATGTGACCTACTCTATCGCGATGGCACGCACCAATATTCCAGACTCTGCCACTGCTCAATTTTTTGTGAATGTTGTGAACAATAAGAATCTAGACTACCCTCGCCCAGACGGACATGGCTATGCTGTATTTGGCATGGTAATCAAAGGAACTGAAACCATCGATAAGATCAAAGTGGTCGATACCACACGCAAAGGACCTTTTGCTGATGTGCCTGCAACACCAATCATCATTCATAGCGCTACAGTGGTAGGTAAATAAAGCACATGTCTGGCGCTGAGCATTCATCCTGCACCATCTTGCTAGATGATGCTCACAGTCAAGCATCAAACCCTACCAGTAGAGTCTATCAAAAACCACTAGAAACTATTACTGCCCATGATGCGCTTGGGCTTGAGGCTGCATTCACTCAGATTGAATCAGCGTTGCATCAGAAAAAATATGTTGTCACTTGCTTTAGCTATGAATTAGGCGAACATCTGATGGGCCTTAAGCCCAAGACATCAGCCACACCATGGGTGCAGGCATGGGCATTTGACTCGGTACAAAAGCTAAGTAGCGCAGAAGTACAAACATGGTTAAGCGAACAAACCTTATCTGCAACTAAAAGCCCAAAAGTACAAAACTGCCAATCAAGTACAAACAGTCAAGACTTTGAGAAATCAATACAACAAATTAAGAGTTTGATTGAAAGTGGTGACACTTATCAGGTCAATCACACCTACCGCATCCATGGCGAATTAGAGGGCTCTCCTCTCTCAGCTTATGAAGCCCTACGTAAAAAGCAACCTGGTCCTTATGGTGCATACATAGAGAGTGCTCATGGATGGATCCTGTCATGCTCACCAGAATGGTTCTTACAGAAACAAGGGCCAGTGCTAACCACTAAACCAATGAAAGGCACCGCCAAGGTTGGTGAAGTTAGCTCTGATGAATTAAAAAATGATTCTAAGAATCGTGCTGAAAATTTAATGATTGTTGATTTACTCAGAAATGACTTAGGGAAAATATCCATCCCAGGCTCTGTCAAAGTACCGCAACTATTTGAAGTGAATCAACACGGTGATGTATTACAAATGACATCCACCATCAGTTCTATTTGTAAAAGTAATTTAAGTATCAAAGAATTGCTCACTGCCATTTTTCCATGCGGCTCCGTAACGGGCGCACCCAAAAAGAGAACCATGGAGATTATTCAAGCCCTGGAAAATGAACCGAGGGGATTGTATTGTGGCGCCATTGCGTGGTTCGATCCTAGTGAATCAGAACAAGCATTAGGTGATTTGGGCATGAGCGTGGTGATCAGAACACTCGAAGTGAATCAAGATCAATCCTTCACTATGGGAGTTGGTGGTGGCATCACAATTGATTCTGATCCTGCAGATGAGTGGCATGAGTGTCAAACAAAGGCAGCTTTTTTATACTCTTTATCTAAATCTGATGAGCCAATAGGTTTGTTTGAAACAGTACGCATTGAAAATGCTAAAGCAACTCATCTCGACTTGCACATGGCACGATTAGAAAAGTCAGCTCGGCACTTAAATATTTCATTCAATAAAAAGTTGTTTTCTAGGGGTGTTGATGATTTGTGTTTAACGCTCGACGCATCTCTGATTTATCGTTTGCGTATCGACCTATCCAACAATGGTCAAATCAGCCTGAAAGCGACTCCGATCACCCCACTGAAATCTAAGTTGCGCCTATTATGGGCAAAAGACATTTTGTCTGAAAATACCGTGATGCAATCTTCAGATCAACTGCTGCAGCACAAAGTGACGCGTCGCAAACTCTACGATCAAGCTTGGATGAAGGCAGAAGAATTGGGTTCCTTTGATGCTTTATTTACCAATGAACTGGGATATGTCACTGAAGGTGGTAGATCTAATATTTTTATTAAGAAAAATGGTCAGTGGCTGACCCCACCATGCTCTTCAGGATGTCTTCCAGGTGTCATGCGCGATCTTTTATTAAAAGATTTTTCTTGGGGTGCCATTGAAAAAAATATCACTCCTAGCGATGTTGTGACCGCTGATGAAATTATTTTTACCAATGCACTGCGCGGCATTATTAAAATTGAACAATAAGGATTAGTTATGAAATTTTGTTCAAAATGCGCTGGTAAATTAACGGTCAAAATACCCTCGGATGACACGCGTGAACGTCACGTATGCGACAACTGCGAGACGATCCATTATGAGAATCCACGTAATGTGGTGGGGACTATTCCGATTTGGGAAGACAAGGTGCTTCTTTGTAAACGAGCCATCCACCCACGCCTTGGATTTTGGACTCTACCTGCAGGCTTTTTAGAGGTTGGCGAACCAACACAGGCTGGTGCCATTCGTGAAACTCTTGAAGAAGCTGGTGCAGAAGTCACCACAGGCGCACTCTTCTCTTTACTCAATGTCACGCATGTTCAACAAGTACACATGTTTTACATCGCCACTCTCAATGAGCCAGTTTTTAGTGCTGGCGTTGAAAGTCTAGAAGTAGCATTATTTACAGAATCAGAAATACCTTGGGAAGAGATTGCCTTCCCTACCGTTAAACGAACTTTAGAGTGGTTTTTCAAGGACCGAGCTGATGGCAAACTGGGTGATGACGTTGTCACGCACCTAGCAGATATTCCCTACGATGAACGAATTGACAGAAAGTATCGTCACTCATGAGTCTTCCTTGGTTAACGTCCGAAGATGACTTTCCATCACCAAGAACTAACGCCGACCCAGACCCTGAAGTTCCTGGCTTATTAGCCATTAGCGAACAAATTACATCTGCACAATTACAAAAAGCATATCAACATGGAATCTTTCCATGGTACTCAGACGGTCAGCCAATTTTATGGTGGTCCCCCAACCCTAGAATGGTTCTAAAACCCAAAGAATTCAAAATAAGTAAAAATTTCAAAAAAGATATTAAAAATATTTTGATGGACCAATCATGGGAAATCAGAGTTGATCACAATTTTCACGAAACCATCCTGTCTTGTGCAACACAACCCAGAATGGGTCAAGATGGCACTTGGATCACTCATGCCATCATGCATGCTTATGGCGAATTACATGCCCAAGGCCTTGCTCATAGCGTAGAAACTTTCTATCAAGGTCAACGAGTTGGAGGTCTTTACTGTGTCAACCTAGGTCAAATGGTGTTCGGTGAATCTATGTTTTCAAAGAAGACCAATTCATCTAAATATGCACTAGCCAGTCTTTGTGCATGGGCTATTGCCCAAGACATAGAAATGATTGACTGCCAACAAGAAACAGAACACCTCACCTCACTTGGCGGAAAACCTATACCCCGTGAGGATTTTTTGAACCATTTAGAGAAAAAATGTTCTGCAAAGAATCCCATTTGGAGTTTTAATAAGAGTGTTTTAAGCCACTGGCTAACCAACAACTCATGAGCAAGCTAAAAGAACTTCCCTTTACCACCCTGCAGTTCTACGCAACGGCACCCTACGCTTGTAGCTATTTAAGTGACAAGCTTGCCAGATCTCAAGTAGCAACACCTGCTCACCTGATTAATGCTGATTTATATGGTGAATTGGTATCCAATGGTTTTCGTCGCAGCGGCATGTTTACCTATCGCCCCTATTGCGATGGTTGCAAAGCCTGTACTGCCTGCAGAGTAGATATCGAGAAGTTTGCTGCAAAACGTTATCAAAAAAGAGCTCTTAAAAAGCATCAAGGACTTCAAGCAAAAGTAGGTCATCTAGCGTACTTTCAGGAGCACTACGATTTATACATGTCCTATCAAAAAGATCGTCACGCAGGCGGCGGCATGGATAGTGACGACAAGGATCAGTACCAACAGTTTCTCCTACAAAGCAAGGTGAACACCCGCCTGGTTGAATTTAGAGATGGTCCTGATGATGCCGAGCCAGGAAAATTAAGAATGGTCAGCATCATTGACATCATTCAAGATGGGCTCTCTTCGGTTTATACATTTTTTGACACCAGTGTAGAAAACGCTAGCTATGGCACGTATTGCATTATGTGGCAGTTAGAACAAGCTAAAAAATTAAATCTACCTTACCTATATTTAGGTTACTTGATTAAAGAAAGCCCTAAAATGGCATACAAGGCTCAATTTGAGCCCTTAGAAATATTGGTCGATGACCACTGGCAGTTAAATCATTTAGTCAACAATTAAACAATTCATGAATCTTTACCCTTTTATCAAACCATGGCTATTTGCCATGGACGCAGAGCGTGCGCATAACTTCACACTTAACTCTCTCGATAAAGTTCATGCACTTGGCTTGGGATTTTTAGCCCATGAATCAATCCCTCGTGATGAAAGAATTTTTTGCGGCTTAAAACTACCCAATCCTGTTGGCTTAGCTGCCGGTCTTGATAAAGATGGCAAACATATCGATGCTCTCGCTAATCTGGGCTTTGGCTTTATTGAAATTGGTACTGTCACACCCAAAGCACAACCAGGTAATCCTCAACCCAGGATGTTTCGCTTGCCTTCAGCCAATGCTCTGATTAATCGCATGGGCTTTAACAATGATGGTGTTGATGCATGTGTAGCTAGAGTCAAAAAATCTGCGTTCTGGCAATCGGGTGGCATCCTCGGTTTGAACATTGGTAAAAATGCTTCAACACCAATTGAATCTGCCGCCAGCGATTATTTGCACTGTATGCAAAAAGTCTACGACATCGCTTCATACATTACCGTGAACATCTCTTCGCCCAACACAAAGAACTTGCGACAACTCCAAGGTGGTGATGAATTAGATGCTCTCTTGGGCGCGATTGCTTTAGAAAAAACTAAATTGAGTAATCAACATAAAAAAGAAGTTCCACTCTTTTTAAAAATTGCCCCAGATTTAGACCATGAACAAATTGAAAAGATTGCAGAACTACTCATCAAATACCAAATTAATGCTGTGATTGCGACCAACACCACCATTGCTCGAGATACAGTCAGTCATTTAGAGCACGGTCAAGAAACCGGAGGACTTTCAGGGGCTCCCGTTAAATATGCCTCCGATCAGGTGATTCAAGCCCTGGCTAAAACTCTGGGCGGTACCGTACCAATTATTGGGGTTGGTGGCATCCTCAATGGTCAAGATGCTAAAGATAAGATCAATGCAGGTGCCAGCCTCGTTCAGCTCTATAGTGGCTTGATTTATAGGGGCCCAGCACTGATTTCTGAGTGCGCCAAGGCTCTAAAACAATAAGTTTTTGCAGCATCTTTCACAATGTGCAATTTAGCCAATTTGTGGCTAAAATGCAGATATGACTAGTAGAACTGCCATCCAAGTCTTAGACCGCATGATGAGTCTCTTGGATGCACTCGCCCAAAGCGATGAACCTGAAAGCTTAAAAAAACTTTCAGAATTAACAGAACTACACCCTTCAACAGCGCACCGCATTCTGAATGACATGGTTGCCTGTCGCTTGGTCGAAAGAGCCGATAGTGGTACGTATCGCTTAGGTCTAAAGCTATTAGAACTTGGGAATTTAGTTAAAGCACGTCTGTCAGTCAGAGATGCAGCTCAATTACCTATGCGCGCACTACATAAACTCACCGGTCAAACTGTGAACCTATCAGTTAGGCAAGGTGATGAAATCGTCTATATCGATCGCGCCTACAGCGAACGCTCTGGCATGCAAGTTGTTCGTGCGATTGGTGGACGTGCGCCACTTCACCTCACTTCAGTGGGCAAGTTGTTTTTGGCTGATGATGAAGCGTCAAAGCTAAAAGCCTACGTCTCAAAAACTGGGCTACAAGGTCACACTCAGAACAGCATCAATGATCTTGCCCAGTTAGAAAAAGAATTAGAACTAGTTAAGAGCGTGGGTCATGCCCGTGATGACGAGGAACTTGAAGTCGGCGTAAGCTGTATGGCTGCTGCCATATTGGATGACAGTGGTAAGTTAGTTGCAGGCTTATCTTTATCAGCTCCGACTGAACGCATGCAAGAAGAATGGCTCAAATCGCTCAAAGATACTGCACTGCAAATATCTAAGAGCTTGGGCTACAAACCCAATATAGCTAAGTAATTTAGAGTCGACGCAAAGGTTGTGGAGTTGGGTTAGCTTCTAACCACTGTCTCACACGCACAGCATCCGCAAAACGAGATTGCTTGCCTACTGAGTCCAAAAATACCATCACAACATCTCTACCAACCACTTTGGCTTGCATCACCAAACAACGTCCAGCCGCAGAGATATAACCAGTTTTTTGTAAGCCAATATCCATATCACTGGCTCTCACAAGACGATTAGTATTAATGAACTTTTGTTCACGTTTGCCAATCATGATGTTGTAATCAGGCTTGGTAGAAAACTCGCGCAAACTCTTATGTTGGTATGCTGCCTCTACCAACTTGGTTAAATCTTCCGGACTAGAAACGTTATCACTAGATAAACCAGTAGGATCAGCAAACTTAGATTGGGTCATGCCTAACAATCTGGCTTTGGCATTCATGGCATCGACAAAAGCAGGAATACCGCCTGGATAATTTCGACCCAAAGCATGAGCCGCTCTATTTTCTGAAGACATCAGGGCAAGTATTAAAGCTTGCTCGCGTGTCATGCGAGCCCCTTCAGTAACACGCGACCTAGTTCTTCCAGGATAAGCATTCACATCATCTTGATGAATCACAATTTGATCATCAAACGGTAATTGCGCATCCAAAACAACAAGAGACGTCATTAATTTAGTGATCGAGGCAATCGGTAATGCCGCATGAGAATTCTTTTCAAAGAGGACTTCGTGTGTTTGGCGGTCAACAATCAAAGCAACACTCGATTTAAGGTTGAGGTCATCATGATTACCTCTTAAACCCATTGCTGCAGCGAATGACGGGCGCTTCTCTTCTGCCGCTTCTGCTTTAGCGCGTGTGGTTGTGGCTCTTACCTTTTTAGACTTGGTATTTTGAGACTTTTTAGCAGATGCTGTTTTCTTGGTAGATGTAGTGTTTTGTGCCCAAAGATTAGTAGATGACACAGTCAATGTTGATGCCACAAAACCAATAAAAATAGCTTGTAATAGTTTGAATCGTAAGTTCATGCGTCTTTTCAAAAATGCCTAGTTACTAATATTTGATAAATTTTTAAGTACCGCCATGATAAGGCATGAATGGTATTTATTTTGATGTTGTTCGATTAACCAAAATGACTGCGCTCATAGTGATTGCTATGCCCAAAATAATGGTCCAAGTAATCGGCTCATTAAAGAGTATCCAAGCCATGATAGCCGTGGTTGGTGGCGTGAGATACATAAGACTCGTTACTCTTGTTGCCTCACCATTTCTGATCATCACAAACAAGAGTGAAATCGCACCAATCGACAAAGCTAAAACTGCCCAAATAAGCGATAGGATTAACTCTGGCGCCCAAATTATCTCTCTTGTTTCAAACAAGAACATGAGCGGCAAACAAATCATGGCTGAGGCAGCAAACTGAATCACTGATCCAGTACGCAAATCAAATTGAGCACAATATTTCTTCTGATACAAAGTGCCCATCGTGATGGACAGTAGTGCAACCACAATAAAGACCAAACTTAAATGACTCATGCCAGTTAAAGATAATTTGGCCCACACTACTAAACCAACTCCTAATAAACCTAAAATCAATCCCAGCCATTGCTTAGGCGTTACTTTTTCAGCAATCCAAGCTGCAAACCAAGCAGTAAGAATCGGTTGTAGACCAACAATCAGTGCCGTCAGACCAGCAGACATCCCCTCCTTCACAGCAGCCCATACACCTCCGACATATCCAGCCTGGAGCAAAGCCCCTGCGATGGCTATGTGAATGATTTGCGATCGATTAGGCCAAGGTGCCTTCCAAATTAAAACGACTGGCAACATGCATAAAACCACTGAGCCAAAACGTATAAAAATAACAGTCATCGGTTCCGCATAAGGCATGCTATAGCGGGCAATGATGAAACCTGTACTCCACAAGAAAACAAAGATTGGGGCAATCCACGGCGCGAGTCGATGTATCCATGGATGGGTTGTCATTGATGAACCTTTGGCTGAATTTGCTGGTGATATTGAAGTGCTAATTGTATGGTCTGGTGATGCACATCTACTGTGGTTTGAATAGTGCGCCCATAACCACCAGCCATAGCTATGGCAATCGGACACTGCAGCTCCCTAGCAAACCCTAAGACCAATCGATCTCTTTGCTCCATGCCCTGCATCGTTAACTTAAGCCTTCCTAAACGATCACCTTCGTGTGGGTCAGCTCCAGCCAAATAGATGATTAATTCAGGTGTAAAGCGTTGCTCTAGCTCCATCAGAGCTTGCTGGAGTATTTTTAAATACTCGCCATCTCCACAACCGTCTGGTAAGCCCACATCTAGGTGACTATCCTCTTTCCTGAATGGAAAATTTTTCTCTCCATGCAATGACAAGGTAAAACAACTTGAATCTTTACCAAGGATTGCAGCGGTTCCATTCCCCTGATGCACATCTAAATCAATCACGGCAACACGGGTTGGGCTCATGCTCTGGACATAACGGGCGGCCACCGCAGCATCATTGAACACACAAAAGCCACTTCCTTTATCGGCATAAGCGTGATGAGTACCACCAGCCAAATTGACCGCCACCCCTTCCTTAAGAGCAGATAAGCAGGCAGCAATCGTTGCCCCAGCCGACCTTCGAGACCGCTCCACCATCGCCTCACTCCATGGAAACCCGATTTCTCTGATCTGGGCATCGGTTAATCGGCCTTGAGTCACCGCCTCGATGTACTCAACATCATGAGCTCTAAATAAATCCTGGTTAGTTGCTGCTGCCGGTTCAATTAACTCAATATCAGGATGACAAGCGACCAAATCCCTCAAAAGTCGGTACTTTTCCATTGGAAACCGGTGCCCTGGGGGCAAAGGAAGGACAAAATGGTCGGTATAGTAGGCTTTCACCCCCTGATTTTGCCTTTTTTTCACAATGTGGGCTTGACTTAGCCTGTTTAACCCCTATACTTACATTTGTGCAGTGCAACATTTTTGTGTTGACCCCCTACTTAACTATTTGGAGAATCAAATGACATTAACACCAGAACAAATCGCAGCAGCTAATAAAGCTAACTTAGAAACATTGTTAAATTTAACTAATAAGGCTTTCGAAGGCGTTGAGAAACTAGTTGAATTGAACATGGCTGTTGCTAAGACAGCAATGAACGAAAACGTTCAAAACGCTAAACAAGCTCTTTCAGTACGTGATGCACAGCAATTAATGGCTATGCAAGCAGGTATGGTTCAGCCTTTGGCAGAAAAAATCATGTCTTACAGCCGTCACTTGTACAACATTGCTAACGAAACTCAATCAACATTCACAACTGTTGCTGAGTCACAATTGAAGAAAAGCAATACAAACTTGAACGGTTTGGTTGAAGAGTTGTCTAAGAATGCACCTGCTGGTTCAGATGCAGCTGTTCAAGCAATCAAACAAGCAATGGCTGCTGCTAACAATGCTTATGAAACAACTCAAAAGTCTATCAAGCAAGCTGTAGACCTAGCTCAAAACAACTTCAATGCTGCTGCTAACACAGCTGTTAAAGCTGCTCGCGGCAAGAAGTAAGGAAATAGCAAGCCACATCAATCATAGTGTGGCTTGTAAAGAATTGTTGTAGTAAAAGTTGTCTCCTCGGTACCCAGTTAGATCTAATCTACAAGTACCTTTTAACCCCCGCCTCGTGCGGGGGTTTTTTTATCTCCAAAAATCTAAAATTCCATGCAATTGATGGAGTTATTTCTTTTTCTGGGGTGGTAAGTCTGTACAACTACCATGAGCGACCTCAGCTGCCATACCAATTGATTCGCCCAACGTTGGATGTGGATGAATCGTTTTGCCAATATCTACAGCATCTGCGCCCATTTCAATAGCTAAACAAACTTCCCCAATTAAGTCACCTGCGTGAGTACCAACAATACCGCCACCGATGATGCGATGAGTTTCTTTATCAAATAACAACTTTGTAAAACCCTCATCACGACCATTCGCAATCGCTCGTCCACTAGCTGCCCATGGGAATAACCCTTTTTCGTAGGCAATATTCTTTGCCTTACATTGCTCCTCGGTTAAACCAGCCCATGCCACTTCTGGATCAGTGTAGGCCACCGACGGAATTTGCTTGGCATCAAAATATGATTTGTGACCAGCAGCGACTTCAGCAGCCACATGGGCCTCATGCACTGCTTTGTGAGCCAACATGGGTTGGCCAACAATGTCGCCTATCGCGAAGACATTAGCTACGTTGGTGCGTAACTGAGCATCAACAGGAATAAATCCACGCTCATCAACAACGATACCTGCCTTATCTGCATCTAACTTTTTGCCATTGGGAGTTCGACCCACAGCAACCAATACCAAGTCATAAATTTGAGGATTGTTTGGAGCATGATCACCTTCAAATGTGACATGAATACCATCAGGCTTTGCCTCAGATTTTGTGGCACGAGTTTTCAGCATGATTTTGTCAAAACGCGGAGCATTCACCTTTTCCCAAACTTTCTCTAAGTCTCGGTCAGCACCCGCCATTAGGCCATCCATCATTTCAGCAATATCAATCTTGCTGCCTAGCGTGCTATAGACAGTGGCCATCTCCAAACCAATGATGCCACCACCAATCACTAACATGCGCTTAGGTACTTTTTCTAATTTGAGTGCACCAGTACTATCTACAATGCGTGGGTCTTTAGGCAAGAATGGCAACATCACAGCTTGGCTACCCGCTGCAATGATTGCTTTTTGAAAACGTATCACCTCTTTTTTACCTGTGGCGTTCTTACCAGCACCTTCTGTTAAATCAACTTCCACATGGTGTGCATCTAAGAACTTACCAACACCGCGCACAGTTTTGACTTTACGTGCTTTAGCCATACCAGCTAAACCACCCGTCAATTTACCAATCACGCTTTCTTTATGAGCTCGTAACTGATCAATCTCTATCTTGGGCTCACCATAGCTAATTCCATGAGCTGCCATGGCTTTCACTTCATCCATGATGGCAGCAGTATGTAATAACGCTTTCGATGGGATACAACCCACATTCAAACAAACACCACCTAAAGTGGCATAACGTTCAACAATGATGGTATTCATTCCCAAATCAGCGCTTCTAAAGGCAGCGCTATAACCACCTGGTCCTGCACCCAAAACAAGCATCTCACACTCATGATCAACTGCTCCGCTATACGATCCAGCAATTGGAGTAGGTGCAACTGATGAAGTTGTTGAGGTAGGTGTTGCTGGAGTTGCTGGCGCTGTTGTTTTTGGTGTAGCGGCAGGAGCAGAAACCTCAATGGTGGCAATCACCATACCTTGGCTGACCTTGTCACCGACTTTAACAGTCACACTTTTGATTTCACCATTTTGATCGCTAGGCACTTCCATGGTTGCCTTATCAGACTCTAAGGTCAGCAATGGCTGTTCCTTTTCAACCTTGTCGCCCACCTTCATTAATACTTCAATGACAGGCACATCATGAAAATCACCAATATCAGGAACTTTGATTTCTATCGTAGACATATCAATTTTCCTTAGAGAACAACACGACGGAAATCAGCCAACAGTTCAGCCAAATACACATTGAACCTGGTTGCTAAGGCACCATCAATCACGCGATGATCTGCCGTCAAAGACAGTGGGCAAATGAGTTTAGGGACAAACTGCTTACCATCCCAAACAGGCTTCATGCTTGCCTTATTCACACCCAATATCGCCACCTCAGGTGCATTGATGATGGGCGCAAAGTAAGTCCCACCAATACCGCCCAAAGAAGATATCGTGAATGAAGCACCCTGCATTTGATCGGGCTTGAGCTTACCTTCACGAGCCAACTTAGCTAATTCACCTGTTTCTTTGGCAATCTCAAAGATACCTTTTTTATCAGCATTACGCACCACAGGCACCACTAAACCATTCGGGGTATCTGCTGCAAAGGCAATGTGGAAATACTTTTTCATGACCAAGTTATCGCCGTCCAAAGAACTATTGAACTCTGGATATTTCTTCAAGGCATTGACAGCAGCTTTGATCAAGAATGCCAACATGGTGACTTTGACACCCTGCTTTTCATTATCTTTATTAGTCATCACACGGAATGCTTCTAAATCAGTAATATCGGCATCCTCGTGATAAGTCACGGCTGGAATCATCACCCAGTTACGAGATAGATTCGCGGCTGATAGTTTTTGTATTCTTGATAAAGGCTTAGTCTCAGTTTCACCAAATTTGCTGAAATCAATTTTTGGCCAAGGCAATAAATTTAAACCACCACCTGCAGACACAGGAGCCCCTGCGGGTGATGCGGCTTGGCCTGTCATGATGTTTTTGACATAAGCCTGGACATCTTCTTGTGTGATGCGACCCTTAGGTCCAGAGCCATTCACCTTGGTGACATCCACGCCTAACTCTCGTGCATATTTACGCACAGATGGGCTGGCATGACTGATGCCACCTGCTGCAGGCGAAGCTTCTACACGCGGAGCAGCCACTGGCGCATTGGTTGATGATGTTGATGGTGCTGAGGTTGGTGCTGGTGCTGAACTTGGAGTTGCTACAGCTTTAGTAGCAGGTGCTGCGGTAGTTGATGCGCTTGCGCCTGACTCAGTGAGAAGGATGACAACATCCCCCTCAGAAATAGCGTCACCCACTTTGACCTTCACTTCTTTCACAACACCCGCATGAGATGAGGGTACATCCATCGTGGCCTTGTCTGATTCGAGGGTCACTAGTGATTGTTCTTTTTCAACACGATCACCCGCTTTGACGTGTAACTCAATGACTGGCACGCCTTTGTAATCACCAATATCAGGCACTTTGATTTCTAAAGTTGCACCAGATGTTTGAGTGGATGTTGATGTTGGGGCTGGGGCCGGCGTGGGTGTCGATGTTGCTGGAGCGGTGGTTGCTGCACTTTCATCCTCCAACAAAATAACAACATCTCCTTCGGAAATACTATCTCCCACCTTCACTTTGACATCTTTTACAACTCCAGCATGAGACGATGGCACGTCCATCGTTGCTTTGTCTGATTCAAGCGTCACCAGTGATTGTTCTTTTTCAACACGATCACCCACTTTGACGTGAACCTCAATGACTGGCACACCTTTGTAGTCACCAATGTCAGGCACTTTGATTTCTAATACTTTAGTCATCTTGTTGTCCTCACACTGTCATTGGATTTGGTTTCTTAGGATCAAGACCATACTTCTTGATGGCCTCAGCAACTTTTTGATGCTCAATCTGCCCTTCATCAGCCAAAGTCTTGAGAGCTGCCACAGTGATCCAACGACGATCTACTTCAAAGAAGTGACGTAATTTTTCACGGGTATCAGATCGACCATAGCCATCAGTACCCAATACTGTGTATCGCTTACCAATATTTTGAATCGCTGGTCGTATTTGCTCCGCGAACATGCGCACATAATCAGTCGCGGCAATCACAGGACCTGATTTATCTTTTAGAAGTGTCTCCACATGCGACAAAACGGGTTTGCTAGCAGGATTAAGCATGTTCTCGCGCGATACGGCATTCCAATCACGCCCCAACTCAGTAAAACTTGGGCAACCCCAAATGTCTGAAGCAACACCCCAATCATCACG
>JACCDS010186254.1_pt1 | contig 62894 bp, 53 predicted proteins | sample 7446441 | NCBI WGS metagenome assembly JACCDS01 (sample SAMN15323445, study PRJNA562643) | freshwater metagenome | isolation source: river surface water | place: USA:Blue River Watershed | collected 2017-08-17
AGGAAAATACATGGGTGTTTTAAAGCGTGTAGATGGCAAATTGGTATCCAGTAGAGACATTTGGAATTCGAATGACGCAGCCGCGCAATTAGTGAAATAATTTGAGCGGAATTGAATTTAGCGTTTACCTAGGTTTCACCAAAAAGCATTATTTCATGAATTTCAAAAGAGCTTCCGTCCTATTTTGAACGTGTAGTTTTTGATAAATATTTGAAACATGCTTTTTGGTAGTTTCCAGGCTAATATTCAATTGACTACTAATTTCTTTGTATAAAAGTCCATTAGCCAATAAAGTGAGCACCTCTTGCTCCCTTTGAGTAATTTTATTATTGGCAACCTGATGGGTATCAGGTCTAAATGATTGTATGATTTTTTTGGCAATAAACGGACTGATGGCAGCTCCTTCAGTAACAACGTCGTGTAAAGATTGATTGATTTGATCGATGGAATTATCCTTTAAAATATAACCATCAGCACCATTTTTAATGGCTGAAAAAATGGCCAAATCTTCAGAATGATAGGTACAAACTAGGCATTTGGACAATGGGTAGGCAGACTTTATATCAGCAATAATTTCATATCCATTTCCATCAGGCAAGTGTAAATCAACCCAAAAAACACTTACATTGGACCATTTTTTTGCTTTCAAATCGTGTTTGAATTTAGCTATTAGCTGATAATCCGCCATTATCTCAAAATTATTTTCTAGTAAAAGCAAATCTCGAACAATGGAACAAAACGATTGATCATCTTCTAACATGACGATGGACAATTTGTTGGATTGAATCATATCGGAATAACAAATTTAAAAGTGATACCATTGTTTTGAACAATTTCCATGCTCCCCTGAATAGCATTTATCCTTTGATCAATAATAAGTAAACCATTCCCTTTTTTCAATGGAGTAGGGAAACCCATTCCATTATCACTTATTATCAAAATTAATTCACTTTCATTCATATTAACCACAAATTCTACTTTTGAGCATTGAGCATGTTGAGCTATATTGGCGAATAGTTCTTTACAAATTAGTAAAATATGCCTTCTTTTAATTCCATCAATGGGTATTGGAGCCACTTGAGAAGGTATTTCCATTTTAAATTCAATTCCTAAAGGATTAAAATAGGAACTTCCGTAGGAATACACATAATTGATAAGGCTGTCCAGACAATCATTGGTATATTGAAGGGTCCAAATAATTTCCTTCAGTTTCAGGTTTAATTGCAAGGAATTCTGATAAATAAGGGAAATTAAGTTCGAGTCGGCATGATGATTTTTTTTCCTTAAGCCTATTTCGCTAATTAATTTAATTGTTGAAATACTAGAACCCAATTCATCATGCATGTCGATTGCAATCCGTTGCCTTTCATCAGCCTGAGCCTTAATTAAACTAATTTCAAGTTTCGCTTTCGCTTTCTTTTGATTAAAATATTCAATCATTAAGCCCAACACCAAAGAGATCACTTGAATTAATATGCCCCAATAATTTAAATAGAGAATAAAGAATTTAGGTTCTATCCATTCATATTTCATGAGTGTCAAACCGATGGTACCTAAGAAAATTAAAATAATAGATAAAAAATAAAACCATGCATTCAGGTTTTGATTTTTTATTTCAGTGAACAAATGAAATAAGACATAAAATGAGCATAATAAGAGTGAAGAATTAGAATAAACAAAATAAATACTCATCCAAGAATTATCATTTTTTAGATGAAATGGGTTTAAACTCAAAAGAATAAACACAATCAAAATAGATTTCAGTCCGATATTAAAGTAGCTATGAAAGTTATTTTTTATTTCAATTTTTAGAAATTTTTCCAAGGTAATCAGCAAGAAAAGATAAGAAATTTGATAGCAAGTAAAACGACCTGTTTCCATCAATTCAGGATGGTTTGGCCAAAGAAATTGAAATCCAATACCACTATTAAACAGCACCCAACCTATTCCTGAAAAAATAGTTATGGATACATAAATAAAAATAGAATCCCTGCTTAAAAAATACATACCAGCAGAAATAAGCAGGATGAAAACCAATATTCCATGGTAGACACCCCAAGTTAAATAACTTTGTATGACGTATCGATGAAAATTATTCTCTGTATAGATTTTTATTGGGATGACTGAATTATGGTAATAATTATGAACACTAAATAAAAATACCTGATCTTTATCGGTATTTTTTTGTAAAATAAAAGAAGGAAAATGAAAATCAACTAGTCGATTGGAATAGGGTAATAATGCACTCACAGATTGTTTTTCCCACTTCTCCTTGTTTTTTTGATATAAATTGATTCGATCAATAAAACAGTCCTCAATAACCATGTAATATTTACCTATTGGAGCATTTTTTGATAATTTGAGTGCAACATAAAGTAAGTGAGTGTTTTTTCGATCAATTATGATTGGATGATGTATCGGTTGAAAAATGTTTCTTTTAACAATTTCATTGGGTTGATAAGTCAATTCCTTTGACTTGATACTTGGCTTATATTTGTACAGCTTAAAATCAACGACCTGCGCTTGATCCAAATTTGACAAAGCGCATCCCCAAAAACTAAAAACAAACATCAAATAGCTTAAAATCGAAGGCATTGAGGCTTTTTGTAGATGGTAGTTCTCAAATTTAGCAATTCCATCCTTTAAAAATTGTTTTTAGGCATACCTATTTTTCGTTATTGATGCACAATTATTGATCCAATAACTTTGGCAAAAAAAGGTATATGAAGACTAAAACAATTTTACTTTTATCCTTATTATTCATTTCAGCCTCCCTTTTTTCTCAATCAAAAATGGGTTCTGTAGGCTTAGGTATTGATTTTGGTGGAAATGCCACCCTCGTAGGCCCAAGTTACAAACAATTATTTGCCCCTAAATTTGCTAGCCAAGCTGAAATTCTATTTGGAGGGAATTTGACTGCTTTCTCAGGTTTTTATCAGTATACCGATCATTTCCCAAATGCAAAAGGACTTCGTTGGTATGCAGGAATTGGTCCGACTATTGTATTGTTTTCAGGTGGTTCTGCATTTTTATTGCGTCCTATGATTGGATTGGACTTAAAAATCCCTGAAGTACCGCTTAATTTTTCATTTGATTGGCGTCCTTCCATTGGATTAAATAAAGATGCTGGAGGTTTTGAGCCAGGAAGATTTGGTTTAGGAATCCGATACGTTTTCAATTAATTCACATAAAAAAACAATTGCTATGAAAAAAACAATTCAATTTGGAATTAGTCTAGTGACATGTTCCTTACTTCTTAGTTCCTGTTATACATATACGTATACAGTAGGAAAAGGTCCTCAAACGAATCTAGTGGTAAAAAAGAAAAATCATTATGTCATATATGGTCTTGTGCCTTTAAGTACATCAGATCCTGTAAAAATGGCTGGAGATGCTCAAAATTATGAGGTAACAGTACAACATTCATTTTTAGATGGATTGGTAAATTCATTAACCTTCGGAGTATATAATCCAACAACTACCAAGGTGACAAAATAATCATTGCTGAATAATTGCAATAATTCTCAAACGCTATTAGTATGAAAATTTCTTTTTGTTACAAAAAAATCAGTTTATTCCTGATTGTTTTCTCTTCGATGATATTAACATCTTGTTCAGATTTAATTGAATCAATTGATGATCTTTTCAATAAAAATAAGACGTCCATTATCCCGACGAGCTATGACGGAAGGCCTGTTAACCGATTAGGTGAAATACACTCCTCCACTCGAAAAGTCACTTTTTATGTTTGGGATTCAGGTGCAATAGATGGAGACATCATTACCCTAGTATTTAATGGTAATGTAATTATACCCAAAAATACTCTAAGAGGACCAGGAGACAAGATTTCTGCTGAGGTAACTCTCACAAAAGGCTATAATTATGTACTTCTTTTTGCACATAATGTAGGAAGCATTCCTCCAAATACTGCTGCACTTTCATTTAAAGATAGCAATGGAGAAAAACAATTAGTACTTTCCGCTGATTTACAAACAAACGGTGCGTACGATGTAGTGTTAGATTGATGAAAGTCTTTTAATTAAAAAAAGACTTTGAAATCATTTCATATCAATTAATATTTAATGATTATTCCATTTGATTGCTATAAAAAATATTGACTTGCTCCCTCATTCAATAATGAAGTTTTTGTGCAAACTTATTAGTAAACTTCCCCAAAACCACCTTCAAAAGAGGTGGTTTTTTTATATATGACGAATCTTTACATGGGTAACAACCAAAATTATTGTCGTGAATGATAGACTTCACCCCCTATTTAGCTTAGACAAGTACAAATAAATATAGAATTAATCTAAAATTTTAGGTAAATTGATTGCATATTGCATCAAATTAACTCCATAGAAATAATTAGTTTGGTTTGATTAGCTAATAAATTCATTTACATGAAGAAGATCTTAACATTCATTCCCTGTATCTATATTCTCTATTTTGCCAGCTTAGATTTTTCTGCATGGGCTCAAAACAAAAGAAAACCTAATATTCTGTATGTATTAGTGGATCAATGGAGAGCACAATCCACTGGCTATGCAGGAGATAATAATGTGATAACTCCCCATTTAGACCGCTTGGCAAGTAAAAGCTTGAACCTAACGCATGCCGTTTCCGGTATGCCTGTTTGTTCCCCCCATCGGGCATCCTTTTTAACAGGTCAATATCCATTGACTCATGGAGTTTTCATGAATGATGTTTTACTTGACACCAACCGCACTACTATTGCTAAAGTATTCAAAGAAAATGGCTACCAAACAGCCTATTGGGGCAAATGGCACGTTGATGGACATGGTCGAAGTTCGTATATTCCCAAAAGTAGGCAACAAGGATTTGATGAATGGAAAGCCTTGGAATGTACCCACGACTATAATCAATCGGCTTATTATGAAGGCGATTCTAAGGAGAAAAAAAAGTGGGAAACCTATGATGCCATTGCTCAAACCCAAGATGTTTGCCAATATCTAAAAAAACAAAATCCAGGAGATGCCCCTTTTTTCTTAGTACTTTCCATTGGCTCTCCACATGACCCTTATCAAACCGCCCCAGAGAAATACAAGAAATTGTATGAACATACCATTTTCAAACTTAGAGGCAATGTTCCTGCTGATAAATTCGAAAAAGTTCAAAATGACTTGAGAGGTTATTACGCACACATGACAGCCATCGATGATTGCATGGGTCAACTTTGGCAAACTTTACAAGAAAAAGGTTTAGAGGAAAATACCCTGATCGTTTTCACATCAGACCATGGAGATTTACTAGGATCACATAATGCATGGAACAAACAACAGCCCTATGATGAAAGTATTCGAGTGCCATTTTTAATCCATTACCCCAAAGGATTAGGCACGAAAGGCAGAAAATCTGCTGCCTTGATCAATTCCCCTGACATCATGCCCACTTTATTGGGGTTTTCAGGAATCAAAATTCCGAAGACAGTTGAAGGAGTCGATTTTTCCGCCAATTTTTTGGGTAAAAAGAAAAACAAGGTGTCTTATACTTTATTGTCTTGCGTTCAACCCTTTGGCCAATGGCCTCGGAATAAGGGTGGAAAAGAATACAGAGGGATAACGACAGAAAAGTACACCTATGTTCGTGATTTAAATGGTCCTTGGTTATTTTTTGACCGAGAAAAAGATCCCTTTCAATTGGATAATTTGGTAGGTAAAAAAGACGTAAAGATTCAGCAAAATAAATTGGAAAAGATGTTAGCTAATGAGTTAAAGAAACGAAAAGATGCTTTTTTACCCGGTTTACAGTATGTCAAAAAATGGAACTATGTCATTGATTCCACGGAAACTGTTCCTTACGTGAAAATAAATTATCAAGGTTTACCGATTACAGATGTTTCCTCTGGTTATCCTAATCTGAAATAATCATGCAAAATGCTAAATTAATGCTCAAACAAAATTTCAAGAAACATAAGTCCATTTTCAAGCTATTATTAATTGGGACAATTGCGCTGTTTCATGCTACTTCATCTATTGCACAAAAAAGCGCAAAAAGACCCAATATCATTTTTATATTAACGGATGATCATCGAGCCGATGCGCTAGGTTTTGCAGGCAATAAAATTATTCAAACTCCTGAAATAGATCGATTAGCCAAAGAAGGAATTTACTTCAAAAACGCGTTTGTGACCACTCCTATTTGCGCTGCTAGTAGAGCAAGTATTTTGACAGGTTTATATGAAAGAACGCATTTATACACCTTCCAACAAGGAAATCTTAAACAAGGATATGCTGATAATTCTTATCCTGCACTCATCAGAAAATCAGGGTATTATACCGGATTTTTTGGAAAATTTGGAGTAGAATATCCGTATTTTAATACCTTATTTGACGAAGGAGAAAACTATGATCGCAATACCCAATTCAAAGATCGCCGAGGTTACTTCTACAAAACATTGGGGAAAGATACCGTTCATTTAACTCGTTATACGGCACAAAAAGCAATGGACTTTATTTCGAATGCTCCAGCGGATAAACCATTTTGTTTGTCTTTAAGTTTTAGTGCCCCACATGCGCATGACCCAGCTGTAGATCAATATTTTTGGCAAGCAGAGTTGGATACAATGTATCAAAATACCATCATTCCACCCCCACTCATGTCATCTGATGCTGATTTCATGGCTCAACCAGAGTATGTTAGAAAAGGAGAAAACAGAACTAGATGGTTATGGAGATTCGATACACCAGAAAAATACCAAAAAAGTGTCAAAGGATATTATCGAATGATTTCGGGTGTTGATTTAGAAATTGGTAAAATCAGAACATTATTAAAGGAAAAGGGTATAGATAAAAATACAATCATAATTTTTTTAGGGGACAATGGTTACTTTTTGGGTGAACGCCAATTAGCAGATAAATGGCTGATGTATGATCAATCGCTACGAGTACCAATGATCATTTATGACCCAAGAAATTCTTCTCACAAAATAGTAAAAAAGGAGGCTTTAAACATTGATATCGCTCCTACTATTTTTGGATTTGCAGGAATAAAACAACCCAAAACATGGCAAGGAATTAATTTATCTAACTATAGCAAATCATCCAGTCCGACACACAAACGAGTTGATTTTTTGTGTGAACACCTATGGAAAGTAGATATTATTCCATCAAGTGAAGGTTTTAGAACTCAAAAATGGAAATATTTAAGGTATCGAGACGATTTGACTCATGAAGAATTATATGACCTCGTGAACGATCCATTAGAAAAAATAAATCTTTCAAAGAAAAAGAAATACAAATTTGTCCTGGAACAAATGAGAGAAAAAATGATTAAAAAGATTTCTAGTTTAGAAGCGAGAAGGATATAATTAAAGATTTTCAAATAAAGAAATTATCTAATTTCATTTAACAAAGTTTGAAAATTAGTTTAAATAATACTTACTAGGGTATTTGAATGAATTACTCGTAAATTGAACTCAGAATTCAATAATCAGGATTTAAATCAGAATATTTTTAAAAGTCAAAAATGGTTAAATATTTATTAGTGCTTGTTTGTTTTACCAGTTTTTCCCAAAAAAGTAATCTACTAAAAGGCAAATTAATTGATTCTTTAACTACTGAACCTTTGTCATTTGCAACAATTCAATTGGTTTCTAAAAATGAAGTTAACTTTGTAAAAGGACAAATTGCGGACGAAAGAGGTTTTTTTGAATTTTCAACTTTGAAAGAAGATGAATTTAAATTGACGATTCAATACGTTGGCTACCAAACCAAGAATCTGAACATCACTCTGAATAAAAGTAATAGCCCATTGAATTTGGGAACTATTTCGTTAAATCCACTCAATCAAGTATTGGAGTCGATTGTTGTTTCAGGAGAAAAACCAAAGGTATTATCAACCTTAGAAAAACAAATTTTCAAAGCGGATCAATTTGAGGTAGCTAAAGGAGGAACCGCCAGCGATGTGCTCAAAAATATCCCTTCTATCATGGTCAACGCAGAAGGAGAATTATCCATGCGGGGATCAAAAGGATTTTTAATTTTAATCAATGGAAAGCCAACACTAGTAGATGCGACCACCATCCTTTCTCAAATTGCCGCCAATACCATTGAGAATATTGAAATGATCACCGCTCCTTCTGCCAAATATGATGCTGATGGAAAGGCTGGAATCATCAATATTGTTACGAAAAAAGGCACAAACGATGGGTGGTCTTTGTCTACGAATGCACAATATGGCCTTCCGAGAATCAAGCAATATGAAAATGCAAAAGAACCACTTAGGCATGGTTTTGATGTAAGTTCAACTTTTCGAAAAGGCAAATGGGATATCTCCAGTTCGTTTAACTATTTGAAAAATGATCTGGCAGGAAGAAGAGTTGGTGAGGTAAATACGACCATAAACAACATTTTTACTGTTTTCCCAAGTGAAGGCGAAAGAAGTTTTCGACGAGATAATTATGGTTTTAGAAGTGCTGTACTTTTTTCCCCAACAAAAAATGATGAATTACTTTTTGGTATTTATTTAGGAGAAAAAAATCAGTATAGAGTCGCTGACATTTTGTACAACAATGTGAAATACAATTTAATCAATAATACCATCATTGGTAGAAATACCTATTTCAATACCAATTTGGTCTTAAAATCAGGTTCTTTTAAGGTGTATAATTTAGACTATACTCATCGTTTCAAGGATAAATCAAGTCTAGCCATTTCAGGCCTATATGAATATGCCATGATCGATGGTTTTACAAAGAACAGTAATTTAAATGCAAAAAATTATTCTGATACACTTCAATACACCTTAAATACGGGTGAAAATCCTTTAGATGCCTATCGATTAAAAATCGACTACGAAAAAGCACTTGGCATCGGCAAACTTACATTCGGCTACCAATACCGAAATCAATTACAAAAAGGGAAATTCAATTATTTTGAGCAAGCAGGTAAGGGCGCGCCACTAGTTATTAACCCTAATTTTTCGGCGCTAATTCAAGTGGTCAACAGAATACATGGCCTTTATGTACAATATGGTGGCAGTTTCAAAAAATTAGAATTCTCTTCAGGATTACGCTACGAAAATGCCTTCAGAGAATTTACTGCGAACAAAGATGCACACAGCTCGATTTTGGATCTGTCTAATTTTTTTCCATCTGCTAACTTACAATATTCTGTAAAAGATGATCTCCGTTTCAAAATAGCTTATAGCAAGAGGGTACAAAGGTCTACAAATAATGAACTTAACCCCTATCCAGAAAGAGAGCACAGTGAAACTCTTGAACAAGGAGACCCGTCAATTCTACCTGAAATGATTGGTATTTTTGAAACTGGTGTGACAAAAGATTTCAAAAAGGCTTCCCTTTATTTGAATGTCTATACACAACAAATTGACAACATTGTCAACCGAGTAAATAGTGTTTATAATGATACCATTTTAAATAGAGTTTATACCAACGCGGGAAAAGCCACTTTGGCGGGATCTGAGATTGGTTTTTCTTATTCCCCTTCTAAAAAAATCAAATTATTTGTTGGAGGAAATCTTTATAGTTTGACGATAAATGGATCTCTTTTCAATAACGCTGTAGCCATTAATTCGTCAGGAATTGTTTTTTCCATTAATTCAAACATCGGTTATCAAATAAATCCATCTACTTCAGTTCAATTCAACTTATCCTATTTATCATCTAAAAATACGGCACAAGGGATCGATTCAAGGCTGTATCAACCCAATTTGGCGGTTAAAAAAAGCTTGATAACAAATAAATTGTATTTGACTTTACAATGGCAAAATCTTGCATTTGGTAACATGAAGGTAAATGAGCAAAGCATAACAACAAAAGGAACTAATTTTTACACGTCAACCAATTATATTCAAGAAAGAAACATTTTACTTTTGAATCTATCCTATAATTTCCGTTCAAGCGAGAAAAAAACAAAACTGCCCAGCAGTGAATTTGGAGAAAAAGAATTTTAGAGATAAAATTGAGCTTATCTTAAAAAATAGTACTTTAACAAGAAAATTTATCAATCAGTGATAACTGTCAATGGCATGAAAAAAATTCAACTACTTGGTTTACTTCTTAGTCTTTTTTTTCCCCTATCAGCACAGCAAAAACCCAATGTGATCATCATATATGCGGATGATTTGGGTTATGGTGATCTGGGATGCTATGGAGCAACAAAAATCAAAACACCCAATATAGATAAACTTGCGAGTCGAGGCATTCGCTTTACCAATAGCCATTCAACATCAGCGAGCTGTACCCCTTCTAGGTATGCTCTCATTACGGGACAATATCCTTGGAGAAAAGAAGGAACAGGTATTCTTCCAGGTGATGCAGCACTGATTGTTCCTACAAATAAAATTAGTTTACCCTCATTATTTCAAAATTCAGATTATCAAACTGCTTTGGTGGGCAAATGGCATTTGGGTCTTGGTAATGAAATACAAAAAAATTGGAATGGGGAAATCAAACCTGGACCGAATGAAATCGGCTTCGATTATTCCTTCATTTTCCCTGCTACAGCTGATCGCGTTCCAACCGTTTTTGTAGAAAACCACCATGTTGTTGCTTCCGATCCATCAGACCCTATTCAAGTAGATTATAAAAATAAGATTGGAAATGATCCAACAGGGTTGGAGAATCCTGAACTTTTGAAACTAAAATCATCCCCCAACCATGGACATAACAATACCATCGTGAATGGTATTGGCAGAATCGGATTTATGACAGGAGGAACAAAAGCTAGATGGACAGACGAGGAAATGCCTTTGACATTTTTAGCAAAGTCACTCGAGTTCATTGATCAAAATAAAACAAAACCTTTTTTTCTTTTTTATTCACTTACAGAACCCCATGTTCCACGCATGCCCTCAACCATGTTTAAAGGCAAAAGCGGATTAGGCTTGCGAGGAGATGCCATATTACAAATCGATTGGACAGTAGGGCAAATAATGCATCAATTAGAGCAATTAGGGATAGGCAAAAATACCCTAATAATTCTAACAAGTGACAATGGTCCCGTTTTAGATGATGGTTATGAAGATGAAGCTGTAACTGCCTTGAATGGACATACACCTTGGGGGCCCTTACGTGGAGGAAAATACAGTGCTTTTGAAGCAGGATCAAGGGTTCCAATGCTAGTAAGCTGGCCTGCGGTAATCAAACCTGGCGTTTCATCTGCTATGATTTCACAAGTTGATTTTCTAGCATCATTTTCTGCCCTCTTAAAAAGAAAAATGAATGACAGCGAGGCATTAGACAGTGAAAATATGTTAGATGCCCTGCTTGGAAAAGTAAAGATGGGAAGAAAAGTGATGGTAAAAGAAGGCATCCGAACACTTTCCATCACAAAGGACCAGTGGAAGTACATTGAACCAAGCAAAGACCGAGCAAAGAATGTATTAGCTAATATTGAGTTAGGTAATGATCCCCAACCTCAACTTTACAATCTACAAAGCGACATTGGGGAAAAGAAAAATGTCGCAAACGAACATCCTGAACTTGTAAAAGAATTGTCGGCCTTACTGCAAGCCTCTAAAAACCAAGGCAAGAGTGGAAACCCTCTATTTAAAGGCTGGTATGCAGATCCAGAAGCCACCATTTTTGATAAAAAATATTGGATTTACCCAACCTATTCTGCTCCCTATGAACAGCAAGTATTCATGGATGCATTTTCCTCTAAGGACCTGATCTCATGGCAAAAACATGAGCGAATCATTGATACCAATCAAATAAAGTGGGCAAAAAAGGCTATGTGGGCGCCATCCATTGTAAAAAAAGGGAATAGGTATTTTTTGTTTTTTGGTGCAAATGACATTCAATCTGATGCCGAAAAAGGAGGAATTGGCGTTGCTGTTTCAGACAGTCCATCTGGCCCATTTAAAGATTACCTCGGAAAACCATTGATCGACAAATTTCACAATGGAGCACAACCCATTGATCAATTCGTTTTCAATGATAATGGAAAATATTACATGTATTATGGTGGTTGGAAACATTGTAATTTGGTCCAACTAAATGATCAGTTGAACGGATTTATTCCATTTGAGAATGGCGAAACATTTAAAGAAATAACTCCAGAAGGCTATGTAGAAGGGCCATTTGTATTTAAAAGAAATAATAAATATTATTTCATGTGGTCAGAAGGAGGATGGACAGGTCCAAACTACAGCGTAGCCTATGCCATGGCGGATAGCCCAATTGGGCCTTTCAAACGCATTGGAAAAATTTTGCAACAAGACCCCAATATTGCAACTGGTGCAGGGCATCACTCGGTCATTTCAGTTCCCGGAAAAGATCAATATTACATTGTTTACCACAGAAGACCCCTCAATGAAAAAGATCGCAACTCTAGGGAAACCTGCATTGATGAAATGAAATTTGATCAAAATGGACTAATCCTACCTGTGAAGATTACCAATGAAGGTGTAAAAAAACAGTTGCTTGAATAGTTTTAAAAAGTAAACTATTCAAGCAACATCACCTTAATCCTTCTGCATATTATACATCAAGGTCTGAATTTTCCATTCATCGCCTGTTTTGATCAATAAAAACACATCCACTCCTTTATGTGTGAATTGACCGTTTAAATAAAATTCATAAGGCATGAGAATCAACCGACTTCACAGCTTCAAAGCTTTTTAAAATGACGATTTTGATCTTCTCTTGATCCTCCAACTATAAATCTCATAAGGCAAAAAACACATTAAATAGGTTATTAACCTAATTAACCTATTATTTATACATTAGGATAAAACATTACTATAATTTTAAAAAACCTAAAACTTATTTCTCTAAACCTTACAATTTTTAATAATTAAAGAAATTAAAAAAAAAGTAAAAAAGGCTAAAAAACATGAAAAATCCGTCTTTGAATAAGAATTTAAATTTTCAACTTTTAAAATTTATCAAAGAGATCATATTTATTAAAATTGACTTTAAAATTCTAAGGTTAATTTTATTATCGGCCATTTTTGAGTTATTGATTTCTTTCTCATTTCAAAATCTAAATTTTCAAACTGAATCAATAGGGATTGAAAATAATGGAGATAATACTTTACTCATTTGGAACCCACAAAGTGGATCAAAATACCAACTTGAACAAGCTGAAAAAGATGCAATTTATTCAATATTATATGCAGGTTTTACCATAAATAATGGAAACATAAATCAACCATCTCTTTTATCAAATGAAGAAGAACGTCAAAATTTTGAGGTAATTAAAAAACAATTTTTCTCAAAAAATGGCCCTTGGAAAACCTTTACTCTAAAATCAAATATTACTTCAGCAATTCCAAATAAAATTGGAGACAAGAAATGGAATGTTTTTCAAATTACGGTTTCGAAAACATCCTTGAAAAATTATTTAGAGGAGATCAAAATAATTAAAAAACTAAATTCAGGATTTTAAAAATGAAAAAACTAAACCTTATTTTATTGACCATATTAATTGCATCGCAAGTATTTGGCCAAGCAAAAAAACCTACCTTGATGATACTTCCTAGTGATAATTGGTGTGAACAACGCCTTTTTATGACAGAATTCAATAATCAAGGAACGAAGCAAAAAGTGCCAAATTTTAAACAAGCTTTTCAGGAAGACACGGAGTTGGGGCAAGTTATTAGCAAAATTGGAGCGTTAATGATTGATAGAGGATTTCCTTTAAAAGACGCTGAACAAGAATTAAAAGAAATTGAAGCTCGGAATGCGGAGGACAATATGAGCTCTAGTTCAACTTCTGGATCATCTATATCAGAAAGTCCTTTAGACAAATTAAAAAATAAAGCCAAGGCAGATATAATTATACAAATTTGGTGGAAGGTCACAAAGACTGAAAATGGTAAAGCAGTTTCATTTATATTAGAAGCTTTTGATGCATACACAAGAAAAAGAATCGCAGCTTCTTCTGGAAATGGTTCACCAAATAATACTGACATTATTCCTAATCTACTACAAAATGCAATTTTGGCTAATATTGAACCATTTACAAGTCAGTTAAAAACTCATTTTGATGATATGTTTCAGAATGGTAGAGAAATTATTTTAACAGTTAAAAAATGGAACAGTTGGGATAAAGATTTAGAAACTGAAATTGATGGAAAAGAAGTTAATGAACATATTACTGAATGGCTACAAAAAAATACAGTAAAAGGCAGATTTAATACTTCTGACGCCTCTGAAAACATATTTAGATGTGAACAAGTCAGAATTCCTTTATTCGATACAAATAATAATTCATTAGACGCAAGACAATTTTGCAGAGGTCTTCAAAAATTTTTAAAGGCAGCACCTTTTAACTTTGAAGTGAAACTAATGACCAGAGGATTGGGTGAATCGATTTTAGTATTAGGCGAAAAATAAAATTATGAAAAAACTCATTTACACACTATGTCTATATTTTTTAACTATACATCTATATGGGCAAGAAAATTCAAATGACTTCGGACGAATCATATTAAATACCTATTTGCCTGACAATTTGAATATTCCAAATGAGGCGAAAAACTTATTGATAACCAAACTTAATCAGATAACTAGTAACAATGGTATGGGTGGTAGCCAAATAAATGGTAGATTTGTTATTACTGTAAATATCAATATTGGATCAAAGGATATCATTCCTGGACCTCCACAATTAATTGCTCAAAATTTAGACATTACATTTTTTGTAGGTGACGCAGTTTCTAATATCATTTATTCGAATGTAACAATTAGTACAAAAGGTGTCGGAACGAATGAAAACAAAGCTTTTTTGGAAGCATTTAAATTGATTAATCCAAAAAATAAAGAAATTGTTTCATTTTTAGAAAATGGCAAAAACAAAATAATTGAATATTATACCACCCAATGTGACTTTATAATTAAGGATGCCAAAACGCTTGTTAGTCAAGAAAAATACAATGAAGCTATATATAAATTAGCACTAGTACCAGAAGTTTGTCAATCTTGCTATTATAAATGTTTGGATACACTTTCAAATATTTTTCAACAAAAAATAGACTCAGATTGCAAAATTAAACTGAAGGAAGCAAGAATAACTTGGACCTCAAATCAATCACCAACTGGAGCAGAAAAAGTAGGTGAAATTTTAAGCACCATTGATGCAAATGCTACATGTCAGATGGAAGTAAACTCTTTCATCAAGCAAATCGATTCTAAGCTAAAAGCAGATGAAAAAGCAAAGTGGCAATTTAAAATGAAACAATATGATGATAAAATTGCAGCTCAAAAAGAAAAAATTAGAATAGCAGAAGATAAAAGTAAGCGAGATGATATTTACCGTGAAAATCAATCACAGCGGGATGCCATTTACAAAGAAAAACAATCGAAAAGGAATTTTGAATTAGACAAAATTAATTCAAATAATGCAAGAGAAATAGCTGTTGAATATGCCAGGAATCAACCCAAAACTATCACTTACAACAGGATTTTTTGGAGATAATCATTAAAAAAACAAACTAAAATATCACAATGAAAATTATTTTCACCTTTTTATTCGTACTTCTATTTTTAGATATTCAAGCACAATCATTTGATAGTGACAAAACAAGTTTAGTTAATTATGTTAAACGTCTTTATAGCTCCTCTGCATTCGAAGGTGCAAAAACGATTGATTCTGATGATAATAAATACAATGTAGTTGCCATTACAATTTCAAATAATTCACAAAATTCAAATGATAAAAATAACGCTTTGGCATTGTCAAAAGCTCAAGAATCTGCCCAATCTGGATTTGCAGAACCTTGCATAAAATTTGAAATGGTCAGTTTGATTGAGAATACTGATAAAAACAAATTAACCTATCTTTTTTTATGTGAAACATTGAGTGACTTCGTAAAAAAATCACTTAAAAAAAAGCCATTTGATGGATCAAAAATTATATCAGCACCCAATAATAAATTTTTAATTTCTGTTATTACTTTAGAAAATTCTAAATACGCTTCTACCATTTTAAGAGATAAAGTATCTCTGATGAAATCCAAGCAACAAGTTAATGCGATGCTAAACGGTTCTACCATCAGTTCTGAATCAATTATTAGAACTGATGAAAATGACACTTCCACAGAAGTGAAAAATACAGAAATAATTACTGAACAAGCTATCGGTTTTGTGGATGGAATTGAACTACTAACAAGTTATGAATCATTAGAAAATAAATCGACCTATATCTATTATAAAACACTCTTAAAATAAGATTATGCAAAAATTATTACTTTCCTTAATATTTGCAATTGTTTGTATCTCATCTTCAGCCATCGCTCAAGAAGAAAACAAAAATGTTACTCTCACAGTTAGTGGTAGTGGCAAATCTTTAGATGAAGCAAAGCAATCTGCATTAAGAGGAGCAATCGAGCAAGCCTATGGGGCATTTATTTCCTCTAAAACTGAAGTTCTAAATGATCAGGTAGTTGCAGATCAAATGGCATCAGTATCTAGTGGTAATATTCAATCTTATCAAATATTAAATGAATCACAATTACCTGATGGAACTTGGGGCGTAACCTTAAAGGCACAAGTGTCGGTGAACAAATTAACAAACTTCGTTAAATCAAAAGGCTTCGCTGTAGAAATAAATGGAGGATTATTTTCTATTAATATCAAACAACAAATATTAAATGAAAAAGGAGAAATACAAGCTATTGTTGATTTGATTACATTGATCAATGGTCCCATGCAAACTTCTACCGACTATTCAATAAAATCAGAGGAACCTAAATCAATTGATGAAAACAATAAAAATTTTGGAATTCCAGTAACAATAACAGGCAAAGCAAATCAAAATATAGATTTTTGCGCTAATTATTTCATAAAAACACTCTCTGCTATTAGTTTAGATGAAAGTGGAATTGAAACTTATAAAAAATTGAATAAAAACGTTTTCCCAGTTAAGTTAAGTTATAAGGGTCAAATTCAAACTTTTTACTTAAGAAAAAAAGAAAGCATAGCAGCTATTAATTCCTTCCTACATTTTGAAAGTATGTATTTTGCAGCTTTTAATGTTGACCCGATTATTAAAAGTTTTGATAAAATAAATCTTTGGCAGTTAAATGATGGAGAACCTAATAGTATTATTTTCCCAACCCAAGGCGACATATTAGGTATAATTTCTGGAATAGATGTTAAGACCTTAAAAGAAATTGAAAAACTCAATGGATATTCTGTCAAACCACGAGAATTCCAAACCTGTCAAATTAGAAATGGGGGAATTGTTATTGGAAAAAATGATGAAGTAGAATTAATAATGAATTTATTTGATCTTGGAGAAAATTACGATGGTTTAATCGATGAATTTAATGAAATTAAAATTGGGGGATTTAATGATTGGATTATACCTACTCAAGAAATATTAACAATATGTGCTGATTGGGCTCAAAATATGGTTTACAATGATTTATATCAATCAATTGGTGGACTTGTAGCAACTGATGGTAGATTTTACGATAAAAATCAGAAATTTGTAACTTCTCATTCAAATTATGGAACCTGTTATTCATGTAGGAATGCAATTCCAACCTTAAGACCCGTAAGAATTCAATCAATGAAAAATTAACATTTTTAATCCTTCTGCATATTATACATCAAGGTCTGAATTTTCCATTCATCGCCTGTTTTGATCAATAAAAACACATCCACTCCTTTATGTGTGAATTGACCGTTTAAATAAAATTCATAAGGCACCCAAGCGCTTGCTATTTCATGATCTATCAAAATTTCTCCCCAAGAGAGAACCCGTTCATCCATTTCACCAGCCTTTCTACTTTTTACATTTTGAATAAATTTAGTAATCGGAACATCTCTAATGATATTCCCAACTGGTTTTACCTGACTCACCTGTAACACCGCATTGTTCGTAAAGCACGAGATTAATGCAAGTGAATCCACCGACTTCATTGCCGCAAAGGTTTTCAAAATGACGCTTTTGATCTTTTCTTGATCTTCCTTGCTTGAATGTGTTTGTCCGAAAGTAACGAATGATCCTAATAAAATACTTACTATCAAACCGAATAAATGAGTCTTTTTCATGAAAAAATGTATGGATTTTGCAAGATATGTGAAAATTATCAATATGCTGATATTATATTATTTGAGATAAACTAATTACACATTCTTTGAGACCTTTGTGTTTTAATTTTAACACAAAGAAACAAAAAAACTTTCTTTTGCTTAATCCAAGACGAATCCGTCAGCTGACGGACCGATTTTCTCTTCGCTCACGGCTATTTTCTTTGACGCTCACTATCTTTCTTCGAAGAGATTTACAATTGCTTGAATAAAGCCATATAAAATCCTTAAATTTATAAGATACATTAACAAGCATCGATTTTGACATTTAAAGATTTAGGATTAGCAGATAGTTTATTGGCAGGAATTGACTCCATGGGATTCAAAACCGCAACGCCGATTCAATCAGAAGTGATTCCACCCATTTTAGCTGGAAGAGATATCATTGCCTCCGCACAAACAGGCACAGGAAAAACTGCAGCTTTTTTACTCCCTATTGTTCATAAATTAATCACAGAACCCCATGCTGAAAGTAAAATAAATGCCTTAGTGATCGTTCCTACCCGTGAGTTGGCAATCCAAATAGCGGATAACATGGAAGGTTTGGGATATTTTACTAATATAGGTTGCATGGCCGTTTATGGTGGCGGAGATGGAAACTCATTTACAACTGAAAAAACTGCTTTAACGAGTGGTATAGATATTATTGTGTGTACTCCAGGCCGTTTAATCGCTCATTTGAACATGGGTTATGTTAATTTAAAGGAAGTAAAATACTTGGTACTAGATGAAGCCGATCGAATGCTCGACATGGGTTTTCAAGATGAATTAATGAAGATTATTTCGTTTTTGTCCCCCGAGCGACAAAACCTTTTATTTACGGCTACCATGCCTCCCAAAATGAGGGAATTAGCAAGAAAAATTGTAAAAAATCCAGTTGAAATCAATATTGCTGTTTCTAAACCACCAGAGCAAATCATTCAAAATGCTTTTGTTGTTTTTGATGCTCAAAAATCCCCTTTGGTTAAATATTTACTCAAACAAAAAAATTATACTCGTGTAATTATCTTTTGTTCCAAAAAGCAAAATGTTAAACAATTAACTGCCGATTTAAAGCGCTCGAAATTTAGCGTGGAAGAAATTCATTCGGACCTAATGCAAGACCAAAGAGAAAAAGTCATACAGGATTTTAGAAATAAAAAACTCACTATCTTGGTCGGAACGGATATAATCAGTAGAGGTATTGACATAGATGAAATTGAATTAGTCATTAATTACGACGTGCCCAATGATGGGGAAGATTATATTCACCGAATTGGACGTACCGCTAGAGCCGAAAGCGAAGGGACAGCCTACACGCTAATAAGTCCATCAGAACAAAGAAAATTTGCGAACATAGAGACTTTATTAGAGAAAACTGTTTTAAAAGCAACTGTACCTGAGGAATTAGGTGAAACACCTGAGTACAACCCAGGTGCTCATAAACCCCTTGATAAAACCAGAAAATTTTCCTCCGGAAATAAAAAGGGAGGTAAAAAATTCTGGAAGAAAAAATAACTTATCCTTTAGAAGGTCTAACTCCTGTATTGGCTCCTTGGCTCAAACTGATATCAACAGGCTGATTGGTTTTCCAAGATCCTCTTGTAAAATCAGGCACATCCATGGATCGTGATCGATTATTTACGGATATTTCGCTCAAAGGAACGATAGAGCTCCATAACGCTGCATCATATACGTCTTGATCCAAAGGAAGACCGTTTCTTAAACAATCAATCAGACGCCAATCCATCATAAAATCCATGCCACCATGACCACCAATTTGTTTGGCTAACTCTCCAATTTTAGCCACAATGGCTGGCGCATATTTTTTTTCCATTTCGGCCATTTGCTCAGGCTTAATCCAATCATGGTGATGATCCGAGATGCGTGGCTCTGGGTATTTCATTGCAACTCCATTTGTTCCACTCAATAAGTGAATACGCGAATACGGTCTTGGACTAGAAACATCATGTTGTACGATGATGGTTTTGCCATGATGTGTTTTTATGGTAGTAGTATTCATGTTTCCCCTAAATTTCTTATCGACAAATTGTTTGTAATAAGGGTCTTTTTCTGCCATCTCTTTTGCCTTATTATGCATGGAAAAATCATCCGATTGAACAGAAACCAAATAATCCATTTGATCTCCTCTATTGATGTTTAGTAATTGACAAATAGGCCCCAAACCATGCGTTGGGTATAAATTCCCATTCTTCAAATTGGCTTTCAAACGCCAATTATCATAATACTGATCTTGTTTAAAATTAGCATCCAACAAATCGTGAATATAAGCACCTTCTACATGTAACAACTCTCCAAAATAACCTTGTCGAGCCATATTTAATGTTAATAATTCAAAGAAATCATAGCAGCAGTTTTCCAGCATCATGCAATGCTTTTTCGTCTTTTCAGAGGTTTCTACCAAAGCCCAACATTCTTCTAAAGTGGTAGCGATTGGCACCTCACAAGCTACGTGTTTCCCTTGTTCCATGGCATAAACAGCCATTGGAGTATGTAAATACCAAGGAGTAGTGATGTATATCAAATCAATATCTGGCCTCTGGCACATTTCCTTCCATGCATCCTCTTTTTCAGTATAGGTGATGGGCTCAATATCCATTTTTTTCAATGCTTTTAATGCATTAGCCACTTTGGCAGGCCGGATATCACAAATAGCCACTGTTTGTACATTAGCAATTCTATTAACCCTCGTTACTGCACCTGAACCCCGATTCCCCAATCCTATGAATCCAACTCGTACGGTATCCAACTTTGGTGCCGCATAACCAGACATGTTAAATGTCTGTTTCGGCTTTTTCATTAATTGATTAATTTGTGCTTGGGCTAAATCTCCTGCTTCTGCGACAGAAAGAGATTGTGTTAATCCAATGGCAGAAAGACCTCCTAATTTTAGGAAATCGCGTCGATTATTTTTCATGTTAATAGGAACAAAATAGGTTTAAATAGGTTGTCAAATGATTTCATTCATAAGAAAACAATTTAAATCTTCTTTTTGTCCTATCCAATCTTTTCTTATTTTTATTTTTCAATTAGCTTCTTTAAAGATGATTTATTTTGAAATGGAATCACAAAAAAAAACATGTAAACATTGTCATTTGAAGCATAAATGAGTAAACCACATGAATTTCAAAAATAAATTGCTTCTTTAAAAAAATACATCTAATTTGAACTACCTTAAAAAACCTATTAATAAATATGAATAATCCTGTATCGGTAGGCTCTTTGACCAAAAGAGATACCCAAATTTCGATTCTGCTCATTGGATTAATGTTTTTTATTTTTGGGTTTGTTTCATGGGCTAATTCGATATTGATTCCCTATTTTAAAATTGCCTGCGAATTGAGCAATTTTAAGGCTTATTTAGTCACTTTCGCATTTTACATTTCCTATTTCATCATGTCTGTACCTTCATCCTATCTGTTAAAATCGATCGGATTTAAAAAAGGCATGATGTTTGGTTTTTGGATTATGTCAATAGGTGCATTTATATTTATTCCAGCGGCAATGGGCCGTACATATGCTATTTTTTTACTGGGTTTATTCACTTTAGGAACAGGTTTAGCCATTTTACAAACTGCTGCGAACCCCTACATCACTTTGCTAGGGCCCAAAGAAAAAGCCGCACAAAGAATTAGTATTATGGGGATTTGCAATAAAGGGGCAGGAATTATAGCACCCTTGGCATTTGCAGCAGTAATATTGAAGGCAACGGATAGTGAATTATTCAAAAATTTGGAATTCATGTCAGGCGAAAATCGAAATGCAGCTCTAAACGAATTAATTTCGAGGGTCATCGAGCCCTACGCTTATGTAGGTAGCTTGTTGTTTTTATTGGGCCTAGGAGTTCGGTTTTCTCCACTACCTGAGATCGACACGGACCAGGAAGATCAGGAATTATCTCATATCAATTCCTCCAAAAAAAGTATTTTACATTTTCCTCATTTAATTTTGGGAGCATTCGCCATATTTCTACATGTGGGCACACAAGTAATTGCGATAGATACAGTCATTGCTTATGCGGGATCGATGAATATCCAGCTTATGGAAGCTAAAATATTTCCCTCATTCACTCTTGCCGCTACGATTCTTGGTTACATTCTTGGAATCCTCTGTATCCCTAAATTCATTAGCCAAGTGAATGCATTACGCATTTGTACCTGTTTAGGATTCCTTTTTTCAATCGGCATTTTACTTAGTCAAGGTGGGGTCGAAATTGCGGGATTAAAAGCTGATATCAGTATTTGGTTTGTAGTAGCTTTGGGGTTTGCAAATTCCTTGATTTGGGCAGGAATATGGCCTTTAGCACTTGATGGTTTAGGTAAATTCACCAAAATAGGAGCCTCCATCCTCATCATGGGTTTGTGCGGAAATGCCATTTTACCACTTATTTATGGGTACTTTGCTGACCTTTATGACTTAAAAAGTGCTTATATCGTTTTGCTCCCCTGCTATCTTTACCTCATCTTTTATGCTATAAAGGGACATCAAATTAGAAATTGGACAAACTGAAAGAACTACGATGAAAAGGAAAATAACAAGAAGGAATTTTATGCTGCCTTTGGCTTTGGCTGGAATTAGTTTGCCCTTTACCTATTCGGCTAAGGCTTCAACTCGATTATCGGGTAAAAGAATTGGAATTATAGGACTTGATACTTCCCACAGTGTAGCATTTACCAAATCCTTAAACGCGCCTAATCCCAATCCAATTTACGATGGATTTAAAATTGTTGCGGCCTATCCGCATGGAAGTAAAGACATTCAATCTAGTACCGAAAGAATTCCAGGCTATACTGAAGAAGTGAAAAAATGGGGTGTGGAGATTGTTAATTCTATTCAGGAATTACTTAGCAAAGTAGATTTTGTGATGCTAGAAACCAATGATGGTAGATTGCATTTAGAACAAGCCATTGAAATCTTTCAAGCAGGTAAAATGACTTTCATTGATAAACCCATTGCCGCGTCACTCAAAGACGCAAAATCCATTTTCAAAGAAGCACAAAAATACAAAGTACCTCTTTTTTCCTCTTCTTCACTTCGCTACGCTCCTGGAATGCAAGAAATCAGACAGGGTAAAATTGGGGAAGTTACCGGAGCAGATACGTATAGTCCAATGAAATTTGAAAAGACACATCCTGATTTATTTTGGTATGGAATACATGGTGTTGAAATGCTTTTTACAGTGATGGGGCCTGATTGCATATCCGTTCAAAGAACCATTTCGGAAGAACAAGAGGTTTTTACAGGAATTTGGGAAAATGGCCGAATTGGGACGTTCAGAGGGATTAAATCTGGTAAACAAGATTATGGAGGAACCGCCTTTGGAAAAAATGGCATCCTACATTTAGGCCCTTACAATGGATATGACCCTCTTTTAATTCAAATCATCGAATTTTTCAAAACCGGGATTCCACCCGTGGATGAAAAAGAAACGTTAGCAATCTTAGCTTTCATGGAAGCCGCCGACGCTAGTAAAAAGGCAAATGGGAAACGAGTTAAATTAGCTCAAATTAAAGAATAAACGTATGAAAAAAATAATTATACTTCTTTGTTTTGCCTCGATATTGGGAGCCTGCCAAAGCAATAAATTAAGCCCATCAGAAGTAAAAAATGGCTATCAATTATTATTTGATGGAAAAACAAATAATGGATGGAGAGGCGCTTACCAAAATCAATTCCCAACGCATGGTTGGATGATTAAAAACCAACAGCTTTTAGGCCAATTATCTGCAGGTAAAGAAGCTGGTGATGGAGGTGATATCATTACCCTAAAAAAATACAAAAATTTTGATCTCACATTTGATTGGAAATTAGGGAAGTTAGGAAATTCTGGTGTGAAATATTTCGTAGAAGAACTTCCTGAAAAACCCAAAAATTCGGGTTCTTTGATTGGTTACGAATACCAATTGATTGATGATGAAGATTTTATTTACAATGAAAAACACTTACCGGAAGACCATAAAACAGGTGCCCTCTACAATATCATTCCACCCAACAAACCCAATGTAAAAATAGGTAGATGGCACACTTCTCGTATCGTAGTCAAAGGAGATCAAATCGAACATTGGCTAGATAAAAAACGGATTGTATCCATCAATCGAAATTCTGAAGAATTTAAAAAAGGTTATTTACAAAGTAAATTCAAATCCATTGTGGGTTATGACCAAAGAAAAGAGGGCTATATTTTACTACAAGACCATGGCCATAATGTAGCATTCAAAAACATTAAAATAAAGGAACTTGAGTAGGTCTTCTATAAACGGATTGGCCTTTTACAAAGGTTTGTTGAATTTCAATTTGTTGATTAAAAATCACGACATCTGCATCTAGGCCTTTTCTAAAGGATCCTTTTTGAGCGCTGATACCCATGATTCTAGCAGGGGTGCTTGTCATCATTTGTATAGCCTCCACCAAAGGAACCTCAGCCAAATCCAACATGGTTTTAAGTAAACGATCCGCCGTTGCAACGCTCCCTGCAAAGGAAGTCCTGTCAGGTAATTTGGCAACTCCATCTTCTACAATCACCTTTAGACCATTTTTATAAGACCCTAAAATGGATTCTCCCTCAGGCATGTCTGCGGCCCGCATGGCATCTGTAATCAGAGCAATTCTATCAGGACCCTTAATTTTATAAATCAATTTCAAAAGCGGTGCTGGCAAATGTACGCCATCGGCAATTATTTCCACGTCCATATCATCCAACAAATAGGCCGATTCAATGACTCCAGCATACCTAAATGCATTTCTACGAGTAACGCCTGACATTGCAGAGTAAAAATGGGTAGCCAAGGTATATCCCCCATTTTGAAAAGCGTCCAAGACTTCTTCATAAATGGCATCGGTATGAGCAATGGCAGCTAAGACCCCTTTTGAGCTCACATACTTCCCAAATTCTACTGCCCCTTTTAACTCGGGTGCGGCAGACCATCGCTTGATACAATCAAAGGAGGCTAAAATTTCTTGGTATTCAGCCGGATCAGGATCGCGAATAAATTTTGGATCTTGTGCACCGCGTTGAGCTAGGGCAAAATAGGGCCCCTCTAAATGCATACCTATAAAATCTGCCCCATCGGTATTACAAAGCTTAGCGCGCTGATAAGCCTCGAGTGTTTGAATCAAATCTTCTTTTTCACAGGTCAATGTGGTTGGCAAGAGAGAAGTCGTTCCACGTTGCGCATGTGTCCGTGCGATTTGTAAAAATGCCTCCACCGTTCCATCCATGAAATCAGCACCCCCGCCTCCGTGTATGTGAATATCGATAAATCCGGGAGAAACAAAATTCCCATGCGCATCCACCAGTTGTGCATCAGGAAAATCAATATCTTGTTGCGCAACCTCCAAAATCTTTCCATTTTCAATCAAGAGACATACTCCTGTTTGAATTTGCTTCTCATGAATGATTGGACCATTAAAAATTTTGATTCTACCACTCATGCTACAAAAAATTAGCAGGTAAACGAGAAGCCGAATTGATATCTAAATAAAGATCCACCTGAGCATGATTTTGTAAAATACTAGCGGGGTACCTATTCGATACTCCTTTTATCAGACAATCCAAAACAGCCTGGGATTTCCGTTCATCTGGCACGGAACAAACAATGTTGGTTGATTTCATGATTTGTTGAATAGACATGCTTATTGCCTGTTTAGGGACATCAGACATTTGATCAAACCAACCCTCGCCCATTTGTTGTTCTCGACAAGCCTCATCTAAATCGACAACGATATACGGTTTTACTGTATCAAAATCAGCAGGAGGATCATTGAAAGCTAAATGCCCATTTTCACCAATACCAACCAATGCCACATCAATGGGATTTTGAAGAATCAATGCTCCCAAACGATTGCATTCCATCACTGGATCAATTTCACCATTAATCAAATATGCCATTTTTAGATTCGGTACCAATGAAATAAACCGGTCATTCAAATAATGACGGAAACTTGCCTTATGCGACATTGGCAAGCCAATGTACTCATCTAAATGAAACATTTGAACACAATTCCAGTCAATCTCCCCATCTAGAATTAACTGTTGAATAGTTTCAAATTGGCTCGTACCTGTGGCCAAAATAATATTAGCAAAACCTTTCGAATGAATGGTTTTTTTGATTAATTCAGCGGCTTTTAGACCGGCTGAAATCCCTAACTCTTTTGCATTTTTACTGATGTGTACTTTCAAAATTCCGAATAGTTAAACGCGTAAAAAAATCTTTTTTTGATATAAAAATCGTAAGAAAAGCCATTTAAGCACTACAATGGCGATGGCAATTCCAACAATTGAACCCGACTCACCTGTCCAATGATAAAGCCAATCAAATAAATACTTGGCTGAAAATTCCCAATCAAAGAATTTCTCCGAAAGATAAATTAAAATCGAATTGACTCCTATCACTTGAAAAGGGAAAGCCCAATTTTTGTAGCCTAAGACATCGATGAAATAGTAAAATAGCGCAAAAAACAAGAGGCTTAAACCGACAGTTTGCATGACAAAAGAACTAGACCAAAGATTCTTGTTGATCGGAAAATCCAAATTCCAAATTTGAGCAATCGCCAAAGAAAGGCAAGCAAAAGCGAACAAATAAACGGTTTTTTTATTCCCGCTGATTTCCTTTTGCTTCAAAAACAATCCCACCATAATACCTGCTAATGCATTGGAAATAGCAGGAATATTGTTAAAAAAACCAACCGTATCATGGATTCCCAAGCTCAATTTACCTGGTAAAATAATTCGATCTACATAGGAGGCGAAATTTCCAGGCATTGTTAAATCACCTGCCGAAAAACCTGGCGCGGAGGCAAACTTCAAAATCAGATAATAACCTATTAAAAGTCCCCAAAACCAAATCATTAGCCAAGCTTGTTTGGCATAAAGAAAAATAACATTGGCCAGCAAATAGGCAATTCCTATTCGTCCTAATACTGAAGAAAAACGAATTTCTTCCAAAGGTCTAAAGCTTAAACCATTGTTGTAAATTATTCCTAAAATCACTAAGACGAATCCACGTATAAGGATTTTTTTTAATAACACTTTTTTTGAGACGCCAGATTCCAAAGCTTTCCCGATGGAATAAGGCGTTGAAACCCCCGCTAAAAAAATAAATAAAGGGAAAATAAGATCGTACAAGGTAAATCCATCCCAAGAAGGGTGGCGAAGCTGATTTGAAAAAGATTCAAAAAATGGGGCATGGGTGACTTTGGAAAGTCCATGAACGATATCCTCCGCTCCGATAATCCAAAACATATCGAAACCTCTAAGGGCATCCAAAGAATACAAACGATTATTCAAAAAATTTTGTTGATCGGCTAATAAATCTTTCGACTTTTCCATGACTTAAATTTTAGGTTCCCAACCCGGTTGATACTCGCGCGACCAATACTTCTGAGCTTCTTTGTCATTCAAAATATGACCATTTTGTGGATTAATATTCAATGTTCGACCCACACGCTGCGAAATATTGCCTAATTGAACTAAAAGAGTACTTTGATGTCCACTGATAATATCTGAATTCAAAGCAGTTCCTAAACGAATACCATCGAAAAAATTAAGAATGTGTAAAGCATCTAAATTTTGTGAAGGATCCGAAAGATTGCGCGCATCCACATTGAAATTATTCTTGACCTCTTTGACTAAATTATTTTTTAGGTCGTAAATTTTATAGGAATTACCGCTTTCAATAACCATACTTCCCTGCTCTGCATAAAAAATAATCCCTACGCTATTCGCTTCAACCGACTTCCCATTGCAGCTTCTACCCTCCCAAGAAATCATGGAATTATTGTCAAATTCTAAGTTAATTACTTGGGTATCGGGTGTTTCCCAATCATCTTGGTATCTAAATCGTCCACCGGATGAGCTTACTTTTGTAGGGTAAGCAACGTTCAATCCCCATCTAGCTAAATCGACCATGTGTGTACCATTGTTCAAGGCTTCTCCGGTTCCCCAATGCCAAAACCAATGCCAATTATAGTGAATCAAATTATCTTTAAAGGCTTTTCTTGGCGCTGGCCCCTGCCATAAGTCATAATTTAACCAATCTGGTACCGCTGTTTCTTTCCCTACACCAATGGACGCGCGGTTATTAGTGTACCATGTTTTGGCAAAATAGGGTCTACCAATGACTCCCGCGTGAAGTTCTGCGATGGCAGCGGCCACATTAGGCCAAGAACGCCTTTGGTTACCCATTTGTAACACACGTTTGTGTTTTTCGGCAGATTTAACTAACATTTCTCCCTCGTTGGGATTGTGGCTACAAGGTTTTTCCAAGTACACATGTTTACCCGCGGAGCATGCTAACAAAGCTGCGGGAGCATGCCAATGATCCGGAGCTGTTACGATTAGGGCATCCAAATCTTTGTCTTCCAAGGCTTTCCTGAAATCGGGCGTTGCTTTCGGTTTTACAGATTGTATTTGATGAATGGTATTTATGCAAATTTCAGCAGCACGTGAATCCACATCACAAACATGCAGGACCTCACAATTTTTCTGATGTGCGAAATTTTTACCCACGGCCAGTCCTCGACTATTAACGCCCATGCATGCCACACGAATTTTTTCGTTAGCTCCTAAAATTTGTTGATAACTTTTGGCAGAAAATGCAGGAAGTACACCACCCAAGGTTAATGCAAAGGCACCAGAAGAGGCCTTTTTAAGAAAGGTTCTACGTGTTTTTTTCATTTCAATAGGTTTAAAAAATTAGTTAAATATCATGAAATTATTTAACTATTTACAGAAAATAGATATAAAACTAGTGAGGAATATTTTTTCATCACAAATAAGATGAGTGCATTTTCATTTGATTTAACAAAACGATTTGCTTCTTTTGAATATTCATTGACTTAATACACGCATGATTAGAAAGAAATCACATCAATTACTTGTATTCATTTTTGTAATCCTATTGGCATTTGCCTGTAAAAAAGCAATGGAAGAATTAAATCTGAACGAAAGTTTAGTTCCCTCCCATCTTAGCATTTCTCAAGGTGAATACAAGATTAAAATCCAATGGGATACAATTAAAAATAACAACATCAAAGGCTATAAAATTTATCGAGATACCCTTCCTAGTCCGACAAAATTACTAATTGAAACAAATGCAAAATGCACTTTTACCGACAAATTGATTATCCCCAATAAAACGTATTATTACCGAGTTTCATCCGTTAATACATCCAACATAGAATCAGATAAATCAGCAGAAATAAGCACTGAGGCAGATGAAGCAATCAATTCCTCAACACCACTAAACGGAGAAATAGGTGGTTTAAATTATGCGTATTGGTCATTTGCTAAAAAAACATTTAGCAAAATTTCGCATGAATTCACCATTCATCGAAATCCTACTAACCTAGATGGTTCCATCTCTGAAGATGGATTGTATTATCAATTTTACCAAGGCCAAATGAACGATGATATTGGCTTTTATTATGGCATTCAAAATTATGTATTTAACCCCAATGGAGGTGCAGCGAAAAAAGGAATTATCTTTTCACGATGGGGAACGCGGGACGCACAAAATTACAAAATAGCACCAGGTGGATTTGGCCAAAGTGCAGGCTATGAAGGCGATTTCATCGGAATCCGTTTGAATTATGATTGGACCATTGGAACTTATGTCATTGAACTTAAACTAGACAATTCAGATGTTATTGGCGACTGGTATGGCTTGTATATCACCAAAAAATCGACTAAAGAAACAACATATGTTGGTTCCATACGATTTGAAAAAGGGATAAAATCGCAAGGAATTAAGACGGGTGGCATCACCTGGAACGAATTGTATTTCAAAAAAAACAAAGCCACCCCACTCCCCAATTGGCATATCTCAGTTGATCAGGTTTTAGCAGACAATGAAGCTCCCACTAGTGTTTATATCGACTATAGCTCAGAAAGATTTGTGGGTTTCACCAACATTTTTACTACCAATTACAAAGACATCCATTTTTTGATGGGGCCCAAAATTAAGAAGATCAATCCAGCAGGAAAGATGTGGTAAGAATCGTCGAAATAGGTTTATTGTGCTTAGAAATTATCAAAACAATCCAATTTTATCTCATTCTTAAAATACAACCCAATGAAAAATAAAACAAAATGGATTCTTCAAGCCAGTATTGGATTACTTCTTACGGGTTGTGGACTTTCTCTTGCCATTGATGCTGGAATAAATAAATACCAAGGAGGTGAATGGTTTTATTATGGAACATTCGCTCTAATTATTTTTCAATCGGGATTGTGTGTGCTCATCGATTCAAGCCGATTTAAATAATTTTTAAATACTTAAAACAAATTTGATCCTTACTGGTTTATAAAGTACAATTTTTTGTACTAATAATTATATTATGCCATCACTTATATTTGATATTGCGATTATAGGTGCTGGTGCATCAGGTTTGCAGCTTTTGTATGAAAGCATTCAAGCTGATTCTAATAGGGAAAAGAAAATTTTATTGATAGACTCTGGAGATCGAAGCAAAAAAAGCTGGTGTTTTTGGGAAGATCAACAAAGAAAATGTTTTCCTTTTCTGGTAGAAAAAAGCTGGAAAAGCATGACCTATCGGTCAAGCAAAGGAGCCACAATTAGTTCAGAAATAAGTCCCTTAACTTACAATTACATCTCATCAGATAGATTTTTTAGCTATTTTTTCGACGAATTTATTCCCAATGACCCGCGAATAACTTTAGTACAAAATAGAGCTATAAATTTACATGAGAGTTCTGATTTGCAATCCATTGAATGCGAGGATGGATCCATTTTTTATGCCAAACAAATTGCCGACTCTAGGCCAATAAAAATTGAAGAAAAATATCCGATTTACCAACATTTTTGCGGTAAATTCATTGAATTTGAGAATCCAATTCTTGATGAATCAGCTATGACATTGATGGACTTCAGTTTACCGATATCAAACAAGGACATGGCTGTTTTTCATTATATTTTACCTTTTAGTCAAACAACAGCCTTGATTGAAACAACTGTTTTTTCTCATTTACCATTTAATCGAGAAGCATACGAAGACATTTGGAATAAATACATGGATACCAATTACCATTCGCAAAAATTCAGAATAATTTCTGATGAATTGGGAACTATTCCGATGAGTATACCTAATAAAAGAGCAGTTGGAAAAATTTTTAAAATTGGAGCTGCTGGTGGAATGATTAAAGCATCCACAGGTTATGCATTCACAAGAATGCACAATGACGCCATCCTAAACGCAAATAATGAATCGAATCGAACTCCTAGCAGATTTCGTTTTTATGATAAAATGCTATTGAGAATTATGCAAAGGGAAATGAATAAAGTTCCAGAAGTCATGGATCGCTTATTCAGAAAAGTTCCCCAAAAAGATATTTTGTACTTTTTGGATGATAAAACATCTTTGTGGCAGGATATTCAATTATTGTCGAAATTAGATATTCCACTTTTCTTTAAACACCTCATTCGATGAAAAATTTCATTGGAGCCATTGTTACCCTTTTTTATCTAATTACCTACAAGTTTTGGGGGCCTTGGAATAGCAGCATAGACTTGCTATTTTCTGGTCTTATGCTTTTACTTATTGGAATTCCTCATGGCGCAGGAGATCATCTTGTAGCAAAAAATATTGCAGAACGTCAACATTTAACCTTTCACTTAAAACCTTTTATACTTTTTTATTTAGGTATAATGAGCTGCTATGCATTCCTATGGTACTCACTTCCAACAATTGCATTTATTATCTTCATTGGAATAAGTATTTTTCATTTTGGAGATATGGAAGATGTGCATCCAATAGATTCAAAAAATAAATACATCAACACAATTAGGTCATTTATTTTAGGTTCTGGTATTTTGACAACGATTCTTTTTAGTCACTGGGACGAAGCAAAAACAATCATCATCGAAATGAATGTTTCGGTTCCCAAAAAAATCCCTCCATCTGCGATATATTTAAGTCTAACATTGGTGTTTTTAGGATTCGAAAAGAAAAATTATGCTCAATTTTTAAATACTCTTTTAACCATCACAGCTGGATTTTTTCTACCCCTAATTCCTGCATTTATTTGTTATTTTTCAGGATGTCATGCCATCAATAGTTTTAGAGGAATGAAAAACCGTTTAAATATAAAATTCTTTGATTTGTACAAAAAACTATTTCCATTCACTTTGGGAGCCATTATATTAGGATTTATTTATATAAAATTGATTACCAAAGACTTACAATTATATCCTTTATTCATATTCCTTTCTCTACTTACTCTACCTCATTTTTTACTTATGCATAAATTAATAAAACGCCCTTAAAATGAATTTTGAACAATTTTTATTAAAATTTTAATTTTTTTTATATAAATTTAAAACAATTGCCGACAACATCAGTTTATAACTTATCATTTTAAACTTTAAATCATTAAATTTATGGAAACATTAAACATTCTATTGAACGGCACTTTAGCTGCCGGAGATTACATCGGCTTTACCTTCTTTACAGGATACATGTCGATGCTTGCCGCATCCATCTTCTTTATCGTGGAAAGAAGTACAGTAAGTGACAAATGGAAAACATCTTTATTGATTTCCGCTTTGATTACCTTTATTGCAGCAGTACATTATTTTTACATGCGTGGTGTTTGGTTAGAAACGCATGAGTCTCCAACCCAATTCCGTTACATTGACTGGACATTAACAGTTCCTTTGATGTGCATCGAGTACTTCTTAATCTTGAAACCAGCTGGCGCTAAAACAGGTATGCTTTCTCGTTTGCTATTTGGTTCAATCGTTATGTTAGTGGCTGGTTACATTGGTGAGGCAGTTGTTCCTGAGCAAAACGTACTTTGGGGAATCATTTCAACCTTAGGTTGGGCTGTTATCATCTATGAAATCTACATGGGAGAAGCTTCTAAATTGGCTGCTAGTTCAACCAATGAGCATGTAACTTCAGGATATAAAGTTATGCGTTGGTTCACATTAGTAGGTTGGGCAATCTATCCAATCGGCTACATGATGTTACCTGGTAACTTGTTATCGGGATTGTCTGGAAACATCGACTTAGCTTACAACATTGCTGATGCGGTAAACAAAATTGGTTTTGGCCTAGTAGTTTACACCATCGCAAAAGGTGCTACTGCTAGCGAAAAATAATAGAACAAATTTGTTCGTTTAAAAAAGGGATAATCAATGATTATCCCTTTTTTTATTCAAAGAAGTATATTTTTACCAATACTACTCTGCCACTAAACTTTTCATTACCCAAGTTTTAAATTCGGTTCTGATTTTTGCTGGAGAAGTTGATGGTCTTTGCAATAAAACCATTGCTACCATTTCATGCTTTAAATCAATAAAGAAAATTGGTCCAGTGGCACCACTCCAATAAATAGTTCCGGCTGGTCTTGGATCATTTCCAATATCTTTCCGCTTTATTGCATACCCAAAAGTAAAACCATTGTTTTTTAGATCATCCGTAGGAGTAATAGCTGCCTCTAAACTAGTTGGAGTTTGATCTGTTTTCATCATCGCGATGGTGGAAGGCTTAGCGATTCGTACACCATTGAATTCGCCGTCTTGAATAACCATTTGACAAAATTTGAAATAATCAATAGCGGTAGAATGCAGGCCTCCTGAGCCAGAGAAAAAAGTCTTAGAACCACTTATTCTTATGCTTTTTTCAGATCCTGGATCAATCAAAGCCAAACCACCTTTGCCATCAGGTTGGTAATAGGAAGTAAATCTTGGTGCATCTTTGGGTTCTAAATAAAAATGCGTATCCTTCATCCCCAATGGATCTAGGATTCTTTTTTGAACAAAATCTTGAAAGGGCATACCGCTAAGCACCTCAACCAATCTACCCGCTACCAATAAACCAGGACCATATATCCAGCCTTCACCAGGTTCATGAGTCAAGGGTAATTTCGCTAATTTCTTTACATATTGCTCAAGATTTCCGGAATAAGCATTTTTAGAAATAGCATTATAGGCTTCTGGCATATTACCACCATAGGCACTTGGTTGACCAGTTGTGTGCGTTAATAGATGTTGAATCAATAAAGGTTTTGTGGCTTCTTTGGTTTTATACATCCAAATCCCATCCACACTGTCTTTTGAAAGTAATACTTGCTGTGAGGCAAACTCCGGTAAATATTTGCTAACCAAATCAGTAGGCTTACATTTACCCTCTTCCATCAACAACAACAACAAAGCCAAAGTAGCAATGGGTTTTGTCATAGATGCCAATCGGAAAATAGCATCTTTGCGCATAGGAATATTGGCTTCTATTTGAGCTTTCCCTTTGGCTTCAAAATGCACAATTTTCCCCTTTCTAGCAATTAAAGTAACAGCACCTGCTATTTCTTTGTTTTCAATGGATTTATTTACCAAGGATTCATACTCTTGCAAAACACTCGGATCAAACCCCAATTGTTTCACTTCATTGGGTGACACAGGTTCAGTAGAAACAATCTTTTTAACTGTTTTTTTAACCCCTTCGTACACCCCTGTTCTAAATTCATCACCAAAATAAAATTGATAAGGATTGGGCGTAACTAAAGCACCAATTTGAGACATAAATATTCCAATCACATCATCTTTGGGATTTACAAAAAAATGGGTTGAATTGGCACCACTCCAAAAAAACTCACCTGCTGAAACATTGGTTCTATTGGCAATCATAGGATTTTTAAGTATTCCAAAACCTAAACCAAAACCATAGCCTGGTTCCAAATTTGTACTTCCGTCCTCTCCAAGACAAATACCCGTTGCTATTTTATAAATTCGTGAATGTTGATCAGGCTTTCTTTGAATAGCCTCCGTAACATCTTCTTGCATCAATTGCAAAGTTTCTTTTTTCAAAATCCGTTTACCATTCAACTCACCACCGTAATAAAGCATTTTAGCAAATTTCAAATAATCATCCATTGTACCCCACAAGGCATTAACACCTGCAAATACAGTCACACCACTACTTTGAGGTTGCATCTTTGATCGTGTCAGGTTTTTACCATCTGCAAAATCATAGACAATCATTGCCCTTTTTTGTTGTTCTGGACTTAAATTATACCCCATATCTTTTGTCCCTAAAGGTTGAAAAATGGTTTTCTTCAAATATGCATCCGTAGTTTCTCCTGACAATACCTCAATCAAACGCGAAACAACATCTGTTGAAAAGGAATAATTCCACTTAGTTCCCGGCTCATAGGAAAGAGGAATGGTAGCTAATGCTTTCACTCTCTTTTCAATTGTAGTTAAACTTGAATCATATAATAATTTATTCCAAATTTCCCGATCCATCTTCACTTGTGTAATTCCATGCGAAAGTCCACTGGTATGACTTAAAATTTGTCTAATTGTTATTTTATTTTGAGCAGGTATCGTTCCGCTACTTGTCCCAAGCTGAACATTTTTCACCACTTGCAAATTTTTAAATTCAGGCAAATACTTTTCCAAAGGATCGTCTAATGCAAATTTGCCTTTTTCAAAAAGTGTCATCAAAGCCACAGAGACAATTGGTTTAGACATCGACTGTAGATAATAAATTTCTTTGCCTGTCATAGGAATACCATTTGCAGCATCTCTTTGCCCATAAAATTGATTGTAAACAATCTTATTTTTTTGAAAAACTAATCCATGCACTCCCATCAATTTTTTGGATTGAATTTCATTTTTTAAAAATTGATCTAATTGAGTAAATGTTTGTGAAAAACCAATGTTTGCTAAAAAAAGCAGAATAATTAAGAAGTATTTATTTTTCATAGAGTTATAAGTTTTTTAATTCCGAATTTTAATAAAAGTAATTTATTTGATTCAATTTGATGAAAAGATTTATTAAAAGAGAGATTAGAGAAGATAAAATTGGACAAAAAATCATTTTTTTGGACAAGGCTTTCCTTACAATAGAAACAATAAAGGTGTGGATGAAATTCGAATAAATCAGTTAATTGATAATAATTATCAGTTTTTACTTAGGAATTCTGTTTTTCTTTTGTTTCTGGGGAAATGGGTCCCCTTACCCCCTGCAATTTAGGTGTTTTCAAGTTCAGTTAACTGATATTTTGAACTAATGCCAACAATACCACTTCATTACTTTATTCAGTGAAATCGCTTGATATTGAAAGTAAAAAAAAGAGGACCAAAATGATCCCCCTTTTAAGTCAACTATATCAATTATTTTTATTTTTTCATAGATGCAATCGCTGCACTTTCATCGAGAATAGCTTTCGTATCATCAATGTGGTATTCTTTAATAATTGTACCTCCTTAACATAAGTTAATTTGATGAAAAGTAAGGATTACTTGCTTTCCAGAGGCACTAGTTTTTCCAGTCCAAACTCCCCAAATATTTGTAAAGGTTTGTCCATTGTTTAAAGTAACTGTTAGAACACTTAGCGAGAAAATTTTAATGTCAAACTACATTTTTATTTAGTTGACAATTCAACGGTTGTCAATAAAGATTTAGAAACCACACGAACAGCCCGAAGATTTTTCACTAATTCCTCTGCAGAAATATTTAATACCTTTGGAATTGCGACTTGATAACTTTGCCATGCCTCGTCAATTTTTGAAAGTTTATCAAAACTTTGAATTGAGGTATAGTCAACATCCATATCCACAGAAGATGGATATAACGTTTCATACAAAGACCAACCTGAAATACTCCCAGTAGCTACTCTCTCCTCTTGCACATTGACAATTTTTTTAGCATGCTCTTCAAATGCCGACCCATTAGAAACTTGTAGTAAATCCAATTGAAGAAATTGAGATTTATTAGTCCCTTTGGAAGTGCCATTGATTTTTTTAGTAATCATCTGACGTATAATGCGTTGTGTTTTGGAAGTAAGAGCAGAAAGATTTTTAAATCCTGGATCCTTTTTTTGTAAATCACTAAATAATTCCATGGGATACAAACTAAGTTTATCTAAATCAGGACCTCCATTCACGGTGATGTAGTCAAAATCTACTAGGTTTGACTTAAAATTATTGTAAGGAACAAACATTAACCATTCTGAAATGATTCCAGCAGATTTGCGTGCTTGATGTATGGGCAACCACTGTTTTTCAACAGCTATCGCATCTTCAATAGTTTGCCCTGGCATCAATTTATGGAAAGCAACTATTGAATAACTATTAACTGTTTGAGCAATTGTAATGGTATTTACAGTTAAGATAAAAAGGAATGATAAAAATGTTTTTTTCATGACAATAATTTAGGTTGAGACACAAACCTATTCATATATCAATCAAAAATTGTCTAAAAGACATAATTAGGTGTTCCATTATCCGATAGTGGAACAAGATGATTGTGCATTTATATATTCTTAATAACAAAAAATCTATTTAATAATGCGAATTAAGTGTTAAAAAACATTTCATTCATATCATCCAAAGCTTCATTTATGGCCAAGGCTTAATCCCAACGAAAGATTTGAACGAAGCCTACTAAATTATGATTTATGGATTATGAGTTATGATTTTTTTTTTTTGAACTGAATAATTTCATGGTTTAAATTCATACTTCATAACTTATAATTCATAATTCAACATATCCGTCTTTAAACATAGGTTTAGAACTGAACCTGATGATAATCTCAACTCTTAATTTGAATTAATAATAAATGAGTTCTTCTTTCAAAGGACATTTTCCATTTAATCATTTTTCACTAAGTGGAGAACTTCTTTAAAATAAAATTGAGGCAATGAAAGGTGAAGAATTATTCATTATAAAATAATGATTGTTTCCTTATCAGATAGAAAAATCTCTAACTAATTTTTTTCGCTTTTTCCATTCGGAATTAGATAAATCTAGACAAGAATTCAATAAATATGGACAAAATATCTGACCATAAAGTCACAATATTCGTTCAAAATGAATCTATTTGTCCCTTTGATTTCTTTTATACATAATGATTAAAATAGCAATCACGGCAAATAGGATAGGAAAAGTCATTTGAATATTTTTTTAATAATTAAATATAGTAATGGAGGTACATCATCCGCATCACATTCCAAAAGCGTTCAAAGAATACATTACCGAGTTTCTAATGTTATTTGCAGCTGTTACTTTAGGCTTTTTTGCCGAAAATTTGCGAGAGCACTATATAGAAAAAGAGCGGGAAGAGAAATTCATCCAAATTGTACATGAAGATTTAATCAATGATATTACCTCATTGAATAAAATCATCCGTATATACCAGCAAAGACTCAAAAGAGAGGATACTTTGATACAACTCTTATCAAATCCAGACTTTCAACACACGAACGATCTATACTATTTGGCAAGATTAAATTCTATGCGCCTCTTTTTCCATCATTCAAAAAATGGATTTCAACAATTAAAAAATGCTGGAGGATTACGATTAATTGAAAATATTAACGTAATAAAGAAAATTCAATCTTATGAAAATAGCATTGAAGATTTAGAGGATATCCAACTATTGACTGAAAGTATTTTGATGAATTACAGGGAAAAAATGACAGCAATATTTGATGGAAGAATCTTTAAAGAGATGATTCTCAATCCTTCTGCGACAGAGATAACCGCAAGAATAAAAAGGCCGACCAATAATCCTCCATTTTTCAAAACCGATAAAGCAGATTTTAATGATTTATTAATCAAAAGTTTGTATGTCAACAGCAATAATTTTGGAATATTAAATCGTTCGAAAATTTTATTAAATGAAGCATTGGAACTTGATCAATTGTTAAAACAACATTACCACATTCATTAATAGTTAAGTTAAAATATCTTATGGAAGTACATCATCCGCATCATGCTCCTAAAAACTGGAAAGAATATTTGAGTGAATTTTTCATGTTATTCATGGCAGTCACACTTGGTTTTTTTGTTGAAAATTATCGAGAACATTACGTAGAAAGGGAAAGAGAAAAAGAATTTTTAGAATTAATTAGCAAGGATATAAAAATGGATATTCGGATGATTGATTCCAATTTATATTATAGAAATATTCGCGCAGAGATATGTAAGGAGTTTGCAAAATCTTATGTAAATGATGCATACAAAAAAGATTCGGGTCCATTTTATTGGAATGGAAGAAGATTACATGTTAGGTATTTGTTTGAGAGAACAGATGCTGGATTTCAATTACTAAAGAATGCAGGTGGTTTGCGATTAATTCATAATCCTGAAATCATTCAGGCGATTCAACACTATGAAAACTCCATCACGGCTATTGAAAAATTTCAAGAAGGTGAAATGAATTATTTGAGAGAATATTCTAAAGCCAACGGAGAGGTATTTGACATCAAGGTTTTAATGAAATATTCTGGTGGAAAGGTAAGTAATTATAATTCCTATTTATTACCCAAAGACAATCCACCATTACTATCTAAGGATCCAACAAAATTAAATGTCATGATGACACAATTTTTTGGAATGGATAAATCGAACTATGTAGTCATGTATTTTGAAGAAAAGCTAAAAATAGAAGGTGAAAATTTGATTCGAATCATCGAAAAACACCAAAAATAGACGAACTTTTAGCTAAAATCCACTCAGAAAACTGTATTTTAGGGAAAAGAAAAATAAAATGTCATTTGCCAAAAAAGTTTCTGAATCGGAAACCACCATCACAGAATTAATGATTCCAGCCTTTGCTAATTTTAGCGGCAAAATACATGGCGGTACTTTGTTGTCTTTAATGGATAAAGTGGCCTATGTCTGTGCTGCAAAACACAGTGGACAATACTGTGTTACAGTAGCTGTAGAAGGTGTTGAGTTTTTTAATCCCGTAGAAGTGGGAGACCTTGTTTCAATAAAAGCTTCTGTCAATTACGTTGGTAGAACAACCATGATCATCGGTATGCGAATTGAATCACTTAAACCTAAAACAGGAGTAGTAACACATACCAATTCTTGTTATTTCACCATGGCAGCTAAAAATGAGGAAGGTCAATTAACCGAAGTGCCTGGATTAATCCTAGAAAACGAAACACAAACTCGCCGATTTGTAGAAGGAAAATTATTAAGAAAATTATCTTTAGAAAAGCGGGAATTACTAAAATCTGATTTGAAAAATATTTACGCAGGAGACATTAATCAAATGTGTGCAGGGGAAAAATGTGAATTGCAATATAGGTAAGAGGTAAGAGGTAAGAGGTAAGAGGTAAGCATTTCTTCTTTTCTCTTTTCTAGTTTTCTCTCTTCTCTTTTCCAGTTTTCTCTTTTCTCTTTTCCAGTTTTCTCTCTTCTCTCTTCTTTTCTCTCTTCTCTTATCAAAAACTCAAAAAGGTAGAATATATCAATTCAGACCACTTTCGATAAGCCAAAGCAGAGGGATGTAATCCATCAAATGCGACCCATTCGCTGTTATTTTTAGCATTTCTACCTATCTCAGTTATGTTGAGATATTGGCATTTATTTTCTATGGCAATCTTTTTATTTATTCCATTAAATAAATCAATTTCTTTCTTAATTTTCAACGTATCTAATTGTCTCCCTATCGGAGTATCACTATAATCCGGTATTGAAATCACTACTACTCTCCCTTGATCTCCACCCATTAATTCAATTGCTCGATTTAAAATCACAGTGAAATTTTTTCGATAAATACTTGTGTCAATACCCTGATATTGGTCATTGACTCCAATTAACAAAGACACAAAATCATGGCCTTCTAAATTTTGTTCAGCCATTGATTTCAACAAATCATAGCTTGTCCAACCCGTTTTTGCTACGTAAGTTAATCGCCGGGTACGAATATATTTTGTTTTCAATAAAGCGAGCGTTTGTGCGGGGAATCGGTCAGCTTGATTAACCCCTTGACCAATGGTATATGAATCTCCCAGTGCCAACCATGAAATAGAGGTTGAATCCTTAGGCGTAAAAATAGTTTTAGGCGTAACAATTTCTTCATTTATCGCTTGTTGACAAGAGATAATGCCAAAAATTAAAATGAATAAATAAATTAGTCGCATAATAAGTAAACTATTCCTTAGACTAAATGTTTAAGTTTGTACCATTCCCCGATTTTGGTACAAATAAACATTCATAAAATAAATGGACTATCTGTATTACATTATTTTTACAATTCAATAATTATCAAAAATCTTCTAAACGTTAAAATTATGCTAAAACTATCTTTACTTCTTTTTAGTTTTTTGACACTGATTGCATGCTCGCCTGCATCTGAAACCGTTTCCAATTATTTCAGCTATCCAGATAGTCTAGAATCGGCTGGCGTAAAAATGATTCCTATTACAACCCCATCCGGAAATTTCAAAGTTTGGACGAAGCGTTTTGGAAACAATCCTAAAATAAAAATTTTACTCTTACATGGTGGACCAGCCATGACGCATGAATACATGGAATGTTTTGAAACGTTCTTTCAAAGAGAGGGATTTGAGTTTTACGAATACGATCAATTGGGGTCATATTATAGTGATCAACCCAAAGACTCAACTTTGTGGAAAACGGAACGCTTTGTAGAAGAGGTTGAACAAGTAAGAAAAGCCATAGGTGCAGATGCTTCCAACTTTTATATTTTAGGAAATTCATGGGGCGGTATTTTAGCAATGGAATATGCCTTAAAATACCAAAAAAACATGAAGGCTTTATTGGTATCTAACATGGTTGCAAGTGCTCCGGAATATGGAAAATATGCAGACGAAGTATTAGCGAAGCAAATGGATCCAAAAGTATTGGCAGAAATCAGAGGAATCGAAGCAAAGAAGGATTTTGCCAATCCAAGATACATGGAATTATTGGTTCCTAACTTTTACCATGAACATATTTGTCGCTTAAAAGAGTGGCCTGATGCCTTGAACAGATCTTTAAAACATGCCAATGGCGATATCTATGTACAAATGCAAGGGCCGAGTGAATTCGGAATCAGTGGTTTACTTGCTAATTGGGACATCAAAAATCGATTAAAAGAAATTACGGTACCGACTTTAATGATTGGAGCGAAATACGATACCATGGACCCAAAAGCCATGGAGGAACAAAGCAAAATGGTACAGAACGGCGAATATTTATATTGTCCAAATGGAAGTCATTTAGCCATGTGGGATGACCAAAAAACCTATATGAATGGAGTGATTGATTACATTAAAAAGATTAGTAAAGAATAGGTAAAATGTAGAGACGCATGGTCGTACGTCTTTTTGTAAGACGAAAGATGTAAGAAATAACTTTCTGTTATAAACAAAAAAGCCCATTTTCATGGGCTTTTTGCAATTTTAAAATGATAAGAAAACTATTTCAACGTTCTCTTTACTTCTTTCATTTCATAACACTCTAGCATATCACCAACTTCTAAGTCATTGAAGTTTTTAACTGAGAGTCCACACTCATAACCAAATTTCACCTCAGCTACATCATCTTTAAAACGTTTCAATGCTGAAATTTCACCGTCATGAATGACCACAAAATCACGTATCACTCGTATTTTATGTGAACGCTTCACGGTACCGTCCAAGACATAACATCCAGCAACCGTACCAATTTTAGTAATTTTAAATACATCACGGACTTCAATATTGGCCGTATTAACTTCTTCAAATGTTGGAGCTAACATACCTTCCATGGCAGCTTTGATTTCATCAATAGCCTGATAGATGATGGAATAATTACGAATTTCAATTTGCTCTGTTTCTGCCAATTTACGGGCATTTTGAGAAGGTCTTACTTGGAAAGCAATAATTACCGCATCAGAAGTACTCGCCAAAGCAACATCCGATTCAGACACTTGACCTACCCCTTTGTGAATAATACGAACTTGTACTTCTTCCGTAGACAATTTCATTAATGAATCCGATAGGGCCTCTACTGAACCATCCACGTCACCTTTTACAATCACGTTTAATTCGCGGAAAGTACCAATTGCCTTTCTTCTACCAATTTCTTCTAAAGTAATGTGCTTACGAGTACGCAAAGACTGCTCACGCAAGATTTGCTCACGTTTATTCGCAATCTCCCTAGCCTCACGCTCATTCTCTAAACAAATCAATTTATCACCCGCTTGAGGAGCACCATTTAGGCCTAATACTTGAACTGGAGTAGAAGGACCTGCTTTTTTAATTTTATTTCCGTGGTGATCAAACATCGCTTTTACACGACCGTAATTATCACCTGCTAACATCATATCACCTACGTGTAATGTACCCGCTTGAATCAACAATGTTGTTACATATCCTCTACCTTTATCTAATTCTGCTTCAATCACAGAACCTACGGCCTTCTTATTTGGATTTGCTTTCAATTCCAATAATTCTGCCTCTAACAATACCTTTTCCAATAAATCATTTACTCCAAGACCTGATTTAGAAGAAATCTCTTGTGATTGGTATTTACCACCCCAATCTTCCACTAACATATTCATTGCGGCTAACTCTTCACGAACTTTATCAGTATTGGCGCCATCTTTATCCACTTTAGAAAAAGCAAAAATGATTGGTACACCTGCCACCATCGCGTGATTGATTGCCTCTTTTGTTTGTGGCATGACAGAGTCATCCGCTGCAATTACAATAATAACAACGTCTGTTACTTTAGCACCCCTTGCACGCATAGCTGTAAATGCCTCGTGACCGGGTGTATCTAAAAACGTAACTTTTTTACCTGAATCTGTTTGTACTGAATAAGCTCCAATGTGCTGTGTAATACCACCTGCTTCTCCTGCTGCCACTTTTGCACGACGGATATAATCCAATAAGGACGTTTTACCGTGATCTACGTGACCCATGATGGTAACAATGGGTGCTCTTGGAACTAAATCTGCAGGATCATCCTCCACTTCTACCTCAACAGCGTCAATTTCTTCTTCTGCTGAAACAAAACTTACCTCGAATCCAAACTCATCAGCAATGATCGTAATAGCTTCTGCATCCAAACGTTGGTTGATCGAAACGAACATACCTAAGCTCATACAAGTTGAGATAACCTCATTGACAGAAACATCCATCAAAGAAGCTAAATCGCTCGCAGAAATAAATTCCGTTACTTTTAAAATTTTAGCACCTTCATCCTCAGCTAATTGACGCGCTTCTTCAGCTTCTGCCCTCTCTCTTCTCTTTAATTTACGCTTATCAGCGCCAAAGCTTTGCTTGTTGGTGGCACCTTGCAAACGAGCCATCGTGGCTTTAATTTGCTCTTGAATATCTTTATCAGATAGTTCTTCTTTCGGTTGAACTTTATTTCCTTGCTGGTTCCCTTGATTAGTTCCTGGTTTTTTGGTAAAATCCTTCTTTTTATTAGGATCTTGAGCACCTTGACTACCAGTATTATTCGGACGATTTGCTTGATCTGTATTCCCTACAGGTTTCTTTTCGTCTTTTATAATTCTCTTACGCTTGTGCTTTTTATCATTTGAACGGTCACTTGCTACAGGTAATTCAATTTTCCCCAATACAGTTAATCCTTTCAAGGTTTCACCTCTAGCTTCAATCAATTCAATTTCATCTGGTACAATCGGAGCTTCAACAACTGGTGATGCAACTTCCTGTGCCGGAGTATCTTGCTTGGAAACTTCTATTTTTTTATCTTCTGAAACCGGAGTTGGAGTTTCCACTTTTGATGGAGCTTCTTCCTTTACTTCTACTTTCGGTTCTTCTTTTTTTGCAACTGGTTCAGCTTTAGGTCGAACTGGATTACCTTTTTTATCCAAATCGATTTTTCCTAAAATCTTCAAACCCATTTGTTTTGGCTCTTCCTTCGCTTCCTCCTTAACATCCTCAGCAACCATATCTTCTACTGATTTCTCTTCCACCTTAGCTTCAACGATTGGAGCAGGCGCGGGAACAGGTTCAGGAATAGGTTCAGGCTCAGGGGCTTGAACAACAGCTACAGGTTCTGGAATTGACACAGGAGTAGGCACAACAACTTCTACCACCTCTTCCACTTTTTTAGGCGCCTCCCCAGCTTCAAGAATATGCTCAGCATGGTATTCTTTAGCTAACAAAGTCAACTGCTCAAAGTTTAATTTGGCGTTTGGGTTGTTGTCAATTTTGTGCCCTTTAGCAGAAAGAAATTGTAGAATCGTAGACGTTCCTACATTAATTTGTTTTGCTACAAGGCTCAATCGCATTGTCTTTTCTTCTGCCATAAATTTTACTAAATACTATATGTTTTAAACAATTACTCTTTACTCTACAACTTTACATTATTCAAACTCAGAACGTAAGATAGCCATAATTTCATCAATTGTGCCCTCTTCCAATTCTGTTCTACGCTCCAATTCTTCCTTCGATAATGCCAAAACTTGCTTTGCTGTATCCAAACCAATTTTATGCAACTCATCTAAAATCCAAGCGTCGATATCATCTGAAAATTCTGATAATTCTACATCTTCATCGTCCAACTCCTCTTTAGGAACATCTCTGAATACGTCAATTTCGTAACCTACTAATTTACCAGCTAATTTAATATTTTGTCCCCCACGGCCAATCGCCATAGAAACTTGATCAGAATTTAAATAAACGGAAATACGCTTACGCTCTTTGTCAATCTTCATTGAATTCAATTTTGCTGGACTCAAAGTTCGATTAACCAATAATTCTAAATTATCTGTATAATTGATAACGTCAATGTTTTCATTCTGTAATTCACGAACAATTCCATGAATACGAGAACCTTTCATACCCACGCAAGCTCCTACTGGATCAATGCGATCATCATAGGATTCCACCGCAATTTTAGCACGCTCACCTGGTTCACGAACAATTTTACGAATTGTAATGGTTCCATCGTAAATTTCTGGAATCTCTTGCTCAAATAAACGCTCAAGGAAAACAGGAGAAATACGTGACATAATGATACGGGGAGTACCATTGGACATTTCCACTTTATGAATAATGGATTTGATTGTATCACCTTTCTTAAAACGATCCTTCGGGATCATTTCAGACTTTGGTAAAATCAACTCATTGTCTTCGTTATCGATTAATATTAACTCACGACCCAAGATTTGATAAACCTCCGCAGACACTAATTCGCCTACTAAGTCTTTGTATTTATCATACAAACTTTCTTTCTCCAAATCCTTGATCTTTTGAATCAAAGTTTGACGAGCAGTCTGAACTACACGACGACCAAAGTCTTCTAACTTAATCAATTCCGCAACTTCCTCTCCAATTTCAAAGTCGGGCTCTATCAATTTCGCCTCAGCCAAAGGAATTTTATCAAAATCCCAAATATCTTCTGAATTGTCATCAACGATTTCACGTGTACGCCACATTTCTAAGTCGCCACTCTCTGGATTTACAATCACATTAAAGTTTTCGTCGGATCCAAATTTCTTGCGAATCATGGTACGAAAAACCTCTTCCAATACCGAAATCATCGTCGGCTTGTCGATATTTTTCTCCCGAGCAAACTCTGCAAATGACGAAATTAATTCAACACTGTTCATTGCTATTAATTATGTTTTTTTATTAAAATGACACTTGTACTTTTATTTTATCAATATCCACCAAAGGAAAAATCGAACTCTCTTTAGCAACGACCTTGCGATGCTTGACCGTTTTCTCTGTTAAAACTTCAATGGAATCTTCCGTGTGAAACAACAATGTACCTTCTACACTTTCTGATTTCTTCAACCAAATTTTAACTTTCCTTCCTGCATTTTTCTGAAACTGCCAACCCTGTGTTAATGGAAAATCCAAACCAGGTGAAGAAACCTCAAGATTAAATGCATCAGGTATTAATTCATTCTCTTCAATAAAATGAGCCAATTTCCTGCTTAACAATGCGCACTCATCTATTGAAACCCCCTCCAATGTATCCACCAAAATAGTCAATAAAGTCCTTTTTGTACCAGGAACAAATTGAAAATCAACTAAAAATATAGGCCCTTGTCCAATGTATTCTAGTACCCAATTCTTAATTTTTTCAGCTATATCACTCATGTAATTTATTTTGAAAACAAAAAGAGGGATTAAAAACCCCTCTTCTTTTCTAATTTTTCCGTTGCAAATATAAAGTAATTAATTGGAAAAAGCAAGCCTTGTGCTTTATAGAAGAGAAGCGAGGAAGGAGAAGGGATAAAAAACGAAGTATGCCTGTCAATTATCTTTCTCTTTTCCCGTCTCCTCTCTTTTCTTTTGTCTTTTCTCTTTTCCCGTCTTCTCTCTCCTCTTTTCTCTCTTCTCTCTCCTCTTTTCTCTCCTCTTTTCTCTCTCCTCTCTTCTCTTTTCTCTCTCCTCTCTTACGCTAGGGCTTAAATCGCTCATAAACATCCTTCCCAGTCAATGGATCTTTGCCAAATAGTTCAATGTAATTAACCGATGGCATAAATTTCTCTTCATTGACATTCACAAATACTTTTTTCAATATTTGAAGTCGACCGTTAATGGGAAACAAAGCGACAGGAGTTCCTTTGGAATCAATTTTAACAACAAATTTACGTTTACGGTAAGCTAAAAAATATCCCTCATAACTATCGACTTCGTTGACAATTGGATTGGTATATAGTCCGTAGGCCAAAGTTCTTTGAATAGTTGTCAACTCTTCTTTTTGACCTTTTTCAGAATATCTGATCCAATAGGTGTGAACAGGATTTTTAGGATTTAATTTTTTATCAGAGATCAAATTAGCGTCATATATCACCGCATTGGCATTTGAGCTTCTTTGTATGTAAAATAAGGAGATTTTACTTTCTGGAGGGGTAGGAAATCGGTCATTAGGTTCAATAAAACTAAAATGTATGAAACAAAATAAGATTAAAACTAATGACCGAAACATTCTATACTATTAAAGACGCAAATATGATTGATTAATTACCCATTTTGTCAACTATTTCCTCAGAAATACCTACAGACGAAAATCCACCATCATGGAAAAGATTTTGCATCGTTACTTTTCGAGTTAAATCAGAAAATAAAGTAATTACATAATCTGCGCAATCATCAGCTGTTGCATTACCTAAAGGCGCCATTTGATTCGCATATTCGTAAAATGCATTGAATCCACTAATACCTGTGCCTGCGGTGGTTTTTGTTGGAGATTGAGATACCGTATTCACACGAACACCTTTGCTCTTGCCATAATGGTATCCAAAACTTCTAGCAATAGATTCTAACATCGCTTTTGCTTGAGCCATATCCGTGTAATCAGGGAAAGATCTTTGAGCGGCTATATAAGACAATGCAACAACAGATCCTCCTTCAGCAATCGCATCTTTCTTTTGAGCAACTTGCATCATTTTGTGAAAGGAAAGTGCTGAAACATCTAATGACTTCATAAACCAATCATAGTTCAAATCATTGTAAGGCTTACCCTTACGTATATTCGTACTCATACCAATCGAATGTAATACAAAATCAACAGGACCTCCTAAAAATTCCATTGACTCATCGTATAAATTCTCTAAATCTTCAATAGATGTAGCATCTGCACCAATAATCTTGGCACCACAAGTTTCAGCTAATTTATTAATTTCACCCATACGCATAGCAATAGGTGCATTAGTCAATGTAAACGTAGCTCCTTCTTCATGAGCTCTTTGAGCAATTTTCCATGCAATTGAATTCTCATCCAATGCTCCTGAAATAATACCTCTTTTCCCTTTAAGTAATTGATATGCCATATCTAAAGATTAAAATCTGTGTTTTGTGATTTTGCCTCCAAAAGTAAGGAAATTTTCATGAAAGTGGAAATCTTCTGATTTTCTCTTTCCTCTTTTCTCTTTTCTAAAATGTATATCCAATATTAAATTGCCAATTCCGCATTTGACCGTTGTACCCATATAGTTCCTCGATCTCTTGATTGAAAACATTTTTCAATAAAAATCCCAAACGACATTTCTTGTTCAATTCATAGGAAACTTGTAAATCTGTCCATAAATAAGCGCGTAATAACTTGGGGACAACTGCAAATGTTTGATCATCATACACATAATCCGTTCGAGTATCTATCCATTGATTTAAAAGTGAAAAACGCCATTTTTCACTGAATTGATAGGATAATTTAAAAGAAACATTGTGCTTTGGCCTTCTAATCAAAGAAGAATACGTACTGTCTTTTATACCTACAAGGCTCGAAATTTGACCCTCCAAAAAGGTATAATTGAATTGGCCAGACCATTTATCTTTTCGAAAGGAATATTCGGCCTCCACTCCTCTCGTATTTTGCTGAGAAACATTATTATATTGACCGTAAGGTTCTACATCTGTCGACTGAAATACAATTCCATCCTTCACTCGATTTTCAAAAAACACTGCCCTAAATTTGGCATTCTTAAGCTGATATTCCATCCCCATTTCATAAGTCATTCCCTTTTCTGCCTTCAAATTCAAATTCCCATAAGGAGAATACAGTTGATACAAAGAAGGTACTTTAAAACCTGAACTGATATTGGTGAAAAACTTCAAATTGGACCTGAAATACCAATATGGGTTAAGATTAAAACTCATGAAATTTCCAAAGGTTGGTGAATGATTCCATCTCGAACCTATTTCTAAACCCATTTTTTCTGCCCAACTTTTCTGCAACAAACCATAGGCTGCAAAAATAGATTGATTGGCTAAAGAAGCATCTATGTGCGGTGAATCATATCGTCCATACGCACTCACAGAAAAATCGGATTGATCCGTTGTTTGATTTCTTAATTCTGCTCCAAGAATTCCAACAAACTCATTTCCCATCGGTACTTTAGCATATAATTCTAATCCTCTACTTAATCCTTGGTAATTCGACTCATAGTAACTCGAAAAAGCATTTTGTGAAATATAAGTAGAATCATTTCGAAACAAGCGATTGATTTGATCAACAAATCCTCTCAAATAAATATCCGTTGAATAAATTTTAGTTTGAAATTGCAAACGAAGAGAATTAGAATGTGCTTTTGATGTATAATCCAACTCATCGGTAAAAGGTCCTGCATCTAAATTTCCTCGATAATTTTGAAATTGATAATACACATCTAACCAAGATTTTTGTCCCAATGGCCTTGATAAAGAAAAATCGATATTTTGTTGTCGAAAGCCATCTTTTTCACCTCCACCAAGCACTTTCGCTGCAGAAAATCCAGAAGTAAAATAATCCTTTGTTGACAAATTCCAATGCCACTTTTGCCATTTCCCTCTTATTTGTACTTGTGGGGAATAAGTGGCAAAAGAACCAGTTAAAAATTCAATCGACGTTTGTACAGTTTGAACATCGGATTTTTTCGTAACCAAATTAATCACTGCTGCCATGGCATCAGAGCCATAAAGAGTCGATTGTCCGCCTTTTAGGATTTCAATTCTTTCCAAAGTAGAAAGACTAATCAAATTCCAATCCCACACTTGAGAAATATGCGAAGGATCATTGATTGGAAAACCATCCACCAATACCAACACATGTCCTGTATTTGAACCACGAACGTAGACCTCTTGATTACTTCCTTGGGCACTTCTAGCTCCAACAATGGATACACCAACTTGCTCTTGCAATAATTCACCCAAATTTTTCCCAAAAGCCATTTGAATTTGCTCCTGATTAATGACGGTTAGCACCTTTCCCGTTTGACTAATTTTTTGTGGAAATTTTGGAGCACTTACCTCCACTTCTGATAATAATTGAGATGAAATGGGGTTTTGGGTATAGGCCGCAAAACTACCCAATAGCCCAAAGGCACAAGTCATTACTCGTGCAAAACGATAATAAAACATAAAATTAGCCTTCTAAAGGCAGTAAATTGAAAAATACTCGAACGCTCAATCTCGTTTCATCCTCCGTAAATCGAAATCAAGAATAAAAATAGGCAGGTCTCCTGACTCGTTTCCGTTCCTTTTCGTCTTCCCAGCTGAAGCCAGTGACCAAAATGAAAAGTGTTGTAGAAACTTACAGTTGCGGGGACAGTTTCGGCTTTTACCAAATTCCCTATTAAGTAACGCTTTGTGAAAAACGTAAACACCTATTTCTGAAACAAAGATAAGGGAAAAAGCAAGAAATTACCGGAATTTTCGAACTAACTTGACAGCAAGCATAATAAAAACGGCAAAAAGGGCAAAACCTAATAGACCGTACATCCAATCGATGGCATTTTTATTGACTACCAAAAATACCACTGCCACTAATAAAATCGTGGCTATTTCATTGAATAGTCGAAGAGAAGGACCTGAAAAAACAAATTTTTGTTTTCTGAATTGAAGAATGATGTGTCGACAATAAAAGTGGTAAATCGTAATACACACCACAAAAGCCAGTTTCAAATGTAACCAAGAATGCTGCCCGAAAGCAGACCACCAAGTCAAGTAGATCAAGGTTAAACCCGTAATCCATGTCAAAAACATGGCAGGAATCATGATCGCATTGAAAAGCAATTTTTCCATTTTTTCAAATTGCTTGGTCAAAATCTCTTTCTCTAGCTCTGATTTATCTTGAGCCTCCACGTGATACACCAACAAACGAGGTAGGTAAAATAAGCCAGCGAACCAACTTACCACGAAAATAATGTGCAAAGATTTGATTACTTCGTAACTCATTAATTCGATTGATATCTTCTGAATAAACTACTTATTTTCAACTGAATGACACCAAAAATCGCCTCCTTGAAGATATTGGCAGACATTTTACTTTCGCCTTTGGTTCGGTCCGTAAAAATGATTGGAACTTCTTTTAAGGTAAATCCATATTTCCAGGCAGTAAATTTCATTTCAACTTGAAAAGCATAGCCAATGAATTTAATTTGCTCCAAAGGAATCGTTTCTAACACTTTTCTTTTGTAACAAACAAAACCAGCAGTGGTGTCTTGAATATTCATTCCTGTAATGAAACGCACATAATAACCCGCAAAATAGGACATCAAAACTCGACCAATGGGCCAATTAACCACATTTACACCATTGATGTATCGGGAGCCAATCGACATATCGGCACCATTTTCAGAGCAAGCGTGATATAGCTTGATTAAATCATCTGGATTATGAGAAAAATCGGCATCCATTTCAAAAATGTAATCATAGCCTTTTTCTAAGGCGAATTTGAAACCCGCAATATAGGCTGTTCCCAATCCCAACTTCCCTTTTCTTTCAATCAAATGAATGCGATTCTCAAACTGCTGTTGCCAATTTTTAACTACCTGAGCAGTTCCATCTGGTGAGCCATCATCTACAATTAAAATATCAAATACAGGATCCAAACTCATCACTTTTTCAATGATGGCTTGAATATTTTCTATTTCATTGTAAGTGGGGATGATAACTACCCTCGAATTCATTTATATAAGGTTTAATAACAAAAACAATTCTTAACATGATCATTTACCATTCCAGAGGCCTGCATAAAAGCATAAACGATGGTAGGACCTATAAATTTAAAACCTTCTTTCTTCAATGATCGACTAATTTCTATCGACAATTCGGTGGAAGCAGGTAATTCGTCATGATGATTAAAATGATTTTTTATAGGCTTAAAACCAACAAAAGACCAAATATAACGATCAAAGCTACCAAATTTTTCCTGAATTTTAATAAAGGCCTGCGCATTCGTTCTCACTGCATTGATTTTTAATCGATTTCGGATAATTTTCGGATTGGATAGACAAGCCTCCAATTGCTCCTCAGTCCATTCGGCTAAAGAGCGATAATCAAAATCAGCAAAACAGCTTCTAAAATCTGCTCGTTTTCTTAAAATAGTAATCCAACTTAGTCCAGCTTGAAATCCTTCCAAAATCAATAATTCAAACAATTTCTGTTCATCATGTTCCGGGCGACCCCATTCTTCGTCATGATATGCCTGATACAAGGCATCATTTCCTGCCCAAATACACCGAATTTTATTATCCAATTCTTTTTTATCTGACATTTATTTAAAAACCTTAGCATTGCCATCAATACTTTTAGGATCAAAGGAAAGTCCTAATATATTGGCTATCAATGGATAAATATTCACATTCTCAAAGGCGTCAATTGTTTTACCCGCTTTAAAAGCGGGTCCCCAAGCCAAGAAACTTGCCCGCATTTCAGGCAAATAATTATCAAATCCATGTTTACCTAAAGAGGTTTGATTTTTCCCTAAATTAAAAACCCGAGGTAATTTAGGAACCAATAAAATATCACCCAGACGATTGAAGGTATCATCAGAAGAATTGAAATGCCAATGTTTAGGCGTTTCATCGAATAAATAAGTATCAAAGTCGGAATTCATTTTCAAAGCCTCATAAGTACTTTTCACTTTCGTTTTATCTTTGGCATACAATTGCAACAAGGCATCTCCAAAAGGAACTTTAAATGCTTCCAAATCGACTTCTTTCGGTAAAGCGATGGTATTTTTATTATCTACTTCTTTCATTCCATGATCTGAAACAAAGATATAATTGATGGGCAAATTCAAGGGTTTCAAAGCCTCCTCCAATTTCTGTATACTCTGATCAACAAATTGAACAGATTCTTTTACTCGAGCATCATTGGGCCCAAACTGATGGGCATCGTGATCGACTTCAGGGAAATAAAAAGTAATCATATGAGGCCGCTTCTCTTCCGGTAAACTCAACCAATCTTTTACGGCTTGGATGCGATGATCAATTTGGGTCACTTCATTGTACACGTAATAATAGGTGGGTCGCACCCCTTGAATATCTGCCTCAGATGCTACCCAAAAATAACTAGCAGCCAATAAGCCCTGTTTTTCAGATAAAACCCAAAGCGGCGTACCGCCATACCACTTTCCTTCTCCAACAAGTTTTTTGTTACCCATGCTATATTCCGTGTTAGAAGTAACATCAAAATATCGATTATTTACCAAACCATGGTGCGATGGATATAAACCCGTTACTATGCTGTAATGATTGGGGAATGTCAAACTAGGATAAGAAGGTATCATGTAAGGAGCTGAAAGTCCTTGCTTTTTTTTAGTATTCAAAAAATGAGCCTGATACAAATCGAAAAAATCTGCACGAAAACCATCAGCCGAAATCAAAATTACATATGGTTTTTTGATTTGATTTTTCTGATTCTTTCTTCCATCAACTACATGCTGTGTGGTATCTTGTGCTTTTAAATAAATGCTACTAATTAACAGTAAGACTAAGAAAAATACCGATTTTTTCATAATTGAGACTAATTTCATTTCGGTAAATTTCGCAAAAATTGTTCGATTTTTATAGCTACTTCTTCCCAACCGCTTTCTAACATAAATGTATGTGATCCTTGGGGCAAAATAAATGACTCTGCTTGATAACTATTTGCCAATGATTCTGTGTGTCGAACAGAGAATAAATAATCGTGGCCTCCACCAACTACTAAAATTGGTACATGTTTCTTTGGGATCACAGGACGATTCCATAGCATTTGTAAAAACGCTAAAAACGACTCATCTTGTAATTGATGTTGAATAAAATCTAATTGATTGTCAGGAAAATCTGCCCGAAACATCAATTTTTTCAAGCGATTTTTTTGATTCAAAATGGGTAACCAAGAAGCTGATAAAGTAGATTGAATAAATTTAAACGGATATTCCAATAATAGTTTACCAATCAAAGCCCAAACACCTTGTCGAGGCACAGCGCATAACATCACCGCCGCCTTTACCTTTTTGTCCGCCCGGTTCAAATAATTTTGTATCACCATCCCTCCCATCGAATGGCCAATTAAAATAACGTCGCCAGAGATAGTGGAAAGTAATTGTTCTACATCTTCCACATAATTTTGAATGCTATTCCAACGCAAGGAACCTTTGCTTTTACTTGCACCATGATTCCTGAAATTCAAAGCATATACATTCCATTTTTTTACAGAAAAATAGGGTATGAAATTATCTTCCCATACCCAAGCACCTAAACAAGCCCCATGCAACAAAACAATATTTGCATTTGGAGTCTCTTGTATTTTCGAAATTACCTCTAATTCCAACATCAGCCTTGTAATTGTTTTAATAAACGATTTCTGAATCGATGAAAGTCAACCGTTATCGTATGTCTAGGAGTATTAATTTGCTTAAAATCTGGATTCTCCAATTCATTTTTGATGGCTGAAGTAATATCTTTGGGTCTTGCCCATTTTCCAGCTAGTTCTCTTGCCATTATTTTACTTTGCAATTCGGAACCTGGCCAAATACAACCCAGCGGTTGAAACAAACCAATAAAATACAAATTGTTAATTGTCGGATGAATCATTCTCAAATAAAGGGGCACCTCGCCTTCTGAATAGTCGATGAAATTTTTATCAAAAAATGGATGACTTATGACATAACCCGTACAAGCGACGATGACATCAAATTCTTTTTTATTTCCATTTTTAAAAACGACCGACTTACCGTCTAAATAATCGATATCATTTTGTGGAATTATTTTTCCATGACGAATCGTAAAGAATAAATCTTCATTGATGGTCACATGATGAGAGCCTAAAGGCCCTTCTGGTTCTTGAAGTCCATAGAGCGAATTTTTACCATTTCGAACATATAAACTCAAGGCAGATAACTTTGCCCAAATCCATTTAGGCAGAAAATTAATTTTGGTATTAAAAACGTCTGCGGGCTTCCCCATCAAAAATTTCGGGGCAATCCAATAACCGCGTCGCCAAGATAAATCTACACTTTGGGCTACTCTACTGGCTTCCACTGCCACATCACAGGCAGAATTACCACCACCAATAACCAAAACTTTTTTATTAGTGAAATAAGAAAACTTCTTGACATCGTGCGAGTGCATCCATTCTCCTGTAAATTCACCCTTGTATGTTGGCATTCTTGGTTGCCAATGGTGGCCATTGCAAACTGCTAATGCATCAAAAGATTCCTCCGTTTTCTTTCCATTCGAAACAACAGAGACCAACCAAGTTCCCTCTTCCTGAAGGACACAAGATTCAACCAAGGTATTGAATTGAATCCAAGGATAAAGATTAAATTTTTTGGCGTAATCTTGAAAATAGGTAGCCAATTGCCAATGAGAAGGGTAATCCGGATAATCATTGGGCATCGGGAAATCCATGTACTGACTCAATGTTTTGGATGAAATAATATGCGTCGTTTCAAAAACAGAACTATGTCCTACTTTTTCACTAAAAACCCAATTTCCTCCGACCTCTGAACCAAAATCAAAGACCTTTACTTCATGGCCTTCATCCAATAAATTTTTGGCAGCAGTGATTCCTGAAGGACCTGCACCGATGACACAAACTTTTTTTCTTTTCATGGATGTAAAAATGACGCTATTTCTTTAGAAACTTGGTGTGGAACCTCCTCCATTGGAACATGGCCCACATTTTTAAAAATTACTACCTTGGAATTAGGTATATCTTTTTGAAACAAGGTAGCATTTTCAACATCAATCAAATTATCCTTGTCTCCCCAAAGTATCAAAGTTGGGGCTTTAACCTTCCGTATGTTTTCATAATCCGCTTTCAATCCACCATTAAAAATACTTAAAACAGCTGCGCGGTTACCTTCTCTAATTGCCACATCATGAAAACGTTCAACTTGGGCATCTGTAACAATTTTTTGGTTGTAATAAATACTTTTAAGACTTTCTCTTACCAAGGCTTTGGGTGTTACATATAGCATGATTTTATTCAAAACGGGAGTAGAGGCAATTTTAAAACCTAAGGAACCTTTTTCATTTAATTTTGGATAACCTGCTGCATCAATAAGAATCAATCTATTCAGTTGGTTAGGATAATGAACTGCATAATTCCATGCAATTGCCCCACCCAAGGAATTCCCTGCTAATGACCATTTATTTATTTTCAAACGTTGACGAAATTGATCTAGGAAATTAGCATAATAGTCCAAAGAATATTTATTTTCTTGGTTAGGACCCGTTAAACCAAAAGCAGGTAAATCCAAAGAAATCACCCGATGATTTTTCTTTAAATCGATAGCTACCGAGTCGAAAGTATGCAAGGACGAAGACATTCCATGAATCAATAAAATAGGAATTGAATCGTTGCTATTGCCTTCATCTCTATAATGCACATTCATTCCCATCAAAGGCATGAATTCAGACTCTGCATTCACATATTTGGGTTTCATTTCTTCCAGAGTCAAATCGGCTTCTGCGACTACTAAAATAAAAATAAACACCAAAGAAAATAATCCAAACAATGACCAAGCTAAAACTTTTACTAATTTTTTCATAATTTAAAACTTACCTAGTTTAACAAAATCAAAGCTAAGAAATTCCTTGCAACAAATTAGAAATTCATTTTTAAAGTCTGCAATCTGATTTTTAAGTATATTTATCAAAAATTCCAATACCATGACCGCTCAACATTCATTATTTTTAATAATAACTCTTCTAATGCTATCTTGTTCTAAAAAAGAAGAAAGCATTACACCCCTAGAAAGTCCTGAATTAATAGAAATGCGGAAGCAAAAAGCCGTTTGGGAAGCCCGTAAAATCAATTCCTATACGATAGATAACATTAAACTTTGTTATTGTATGGATGCAGGTAGGTATAAACTAGTCATCAAAAACAATATCATTCAATCAGCGTACAACATAGATACCAATCAAAATGTTGAATTAAAAGATCTCAAAGGTTTGAAAACAATCGACCAATTATATACATTTATTGAGACCACATTAAAAGCTAAACCCTATTTTTCATTGATCGAATACAATAAAGAAGGTCTTCCCACTCGTGCAAGTTTTGATATAAACCAATTAATAGCAGATGAAGAAATTGAATTCTTTTATGATGGATTAATCGAAATTAAACAATAAATAATATCTACTGTTTTCGAAAAAAAAGGATATATATTTATAAAAAAAATAGTTTATTGCATGATTAAAAAAGAAACCTATTTCAATGAAAAAATCTATTTCCAACATGCTCTTTTTGAGTATGTGTTTTTTTGCCGTTTCTGTAATTGCACAAAGTCCCAAAATCACTAGAGGACCTTACATTCAAAAGATTACAACTAACTCAGGAGTTATTCGCTGGAGAACAGACATACCTACTTCTAGTAAAATCACGGTTGGTGAATCCATCAACGCGCAAAAATTAATTGCAAAAGATCCCACCTTAGTAACAGAGCATGAACTTTTGATCAACCATTTAAAACCAGATAAAAAATATTTTTACACCATTGGTTCAATGGAAAAATTAGAAAAGAAATCGGAAGAACAGTTCATCAAAACAGTTCCACCTAAAGGCTCTACCAAACCCATTCGTATATGGGCTTTAGGCGATTTTGGTGCTGGTACAGATAATCAAAAAGCCGTTAATGCCTCTTTGTTGAACTATGTTGGAAAACGTAAACCTGATGTTTGGATTTGGTTAGGCGACAATGCTTACAATAATGGTAAAGATGAAGAATACCAAAAAAATGTATTTGACTTTTATCAAAAAGACTTTTTGCAAAACACCACATGCTACCCTTCGCCAGGCAATCATGATTATGCAGGAAAGCATGACTCTTCACTTCCTCCTTATTTTAACATTTTTACCTTACCGAGTAAAGGAGAAGCTGGCGGAGTACCTTCAGGAACTGAATCTTATTATTCTGTCGATTATGGCAATGTCCATTTAATTTCCTTAAATACAGAAGAATTACATGCAGATGGCACCTCACTATTCGATGGGAAAGGAGCTCAAGCGGAATGGTTAATAAAAGATCTTCAAGCCAATAAATTGCCTTGGGTGATTGCCTATTTCCATAAACCACCGTACACAAAAGGATCACATGATTCAGATTTTGAAAAAGATCTGATTATGATGCGTCAAAATGTGACACCCATTTTTGAAAAATACAAAGTTGACATTGTGATTGCTGGACACAGTCACGTGTATGAAAGAACCTATGCCATGAGAGGTCATACTGATTTAAATAAAACTTTTGACCCAACGAAACACATTGTTGAGCATAAAACATCGAAAGATAATTATGTGATTGACAAAAATGGCCAAGGAGTTATTTATGTGGTTTGTGGATCAGGAGGGAAAGTTGGAGGACAGAAGGCAGAATATCCACTTAAGTCATCTATTTATTCAAATAACAAAGAAGGCGGTTCTATGCTATTTGATGTCAATGGAAATAATTTAGAAGCGAAATGGATAGCTTCCAACGGAGAAGTTTTGGATCAATTTTCGATCAAAAAAACTCAAAAATAACTTTCAATTCCAAATAGCTAAGCTATCATTTTATGAAAAATATCATCTGTTTCTTTTTAATTTTTACTGTTGGATTCTCATCCTATTCACAGGTCAATAAACTTCCTGCTTATCCCTTGATAACGCATGACCCTTATTTCAGTATTTGGTCTTTCAATGATCAATTGAATCAAAATTCGACTAAACATTGGACAGGAAATGAACAATCCATGGTTGGAATTTTAAAAGTAGACAACAAGGCTTATCAATTTTTAGGTAAAATCACCAAACCTGTAGAGAATATTGTGGCTTTTGGTGAGTTAAAAACTCCTGTGGATTGCCAGTTTATAGAATCAGATCCAGGGCAAAATTGGATGAGTGAGAATTACGATGATAAAAACTGGTTCAGGGGAAAAATGCCATTTGGTAAAGGTTGGGGAAATGATTTTTCTACTTCTTGGAATTCAAAATCCATTTGGGTTAGAAGAAATTTTGAGATTTCTGACTTAAATATAGACCAATTAATACTTCAACTTCGACATGATGATGACGTAGAAGTCTATTTGAATGGAACAGCCATTTATGCTTGTAAAGATTGTCATACGAGTAAAGTAAAAAATTATCCTTTGGCAGATGACATAAAAAAAGCACTAAAAAACGGTAAGAACCTGTTAGCAATCCATTGCATTAACCCGAGAGGGAATGCTTGGTTAGATGCAGGGTTTGCCAAACAAAAAAGAGAAAAAGAAGCAAATTTGGCGGTTCAGAAATCAGTGGAAGTAACAGCAACCAAAACCACTTATGTTTTCGATTGTGGACCTGTTCAATTAACTGTTCAGTTCCTTTCTCCATTAATTGCTACAGATTTAGATTTATTATCTAGACCTCTTTCCTACATCAGTTATGAAATTCAATCCAAAGATAAAAAAAGTCATGCGACCGAAGTAACTTTTGGACTTGCGGCAGATGTAGCTAGAATGGACGCAAAACAAGATTTAATCATTACAAGTGGTGAATTTAAAGATGTTTCGTATCTAAAAAGTGGTACTCATTCGCAAAAAATCCTGGGAAAACAAGGAGATGATGTCAGAATCGACTGGGGGTATGCCTACTTAGCTTCAGGCAACAAAAACCAACAATTGTCCATGAAATCAAGCACTGAACTTATTGAAATATCAAAAAATCAAAAAGTAGGCTCTTCTGGGTCTAATGCTTCAAAAGACACATTTTTATGTGCTCAATGGAAATCTGTTGCAAGTAGTAAACCTCAGAAATCAATGATTATGTTGGCTTATGACGACATAAGTTCCATCCAATATTTTAAGAAGGATTTAAAGGCATGGTGGGTAAAAAAACATGGGAAAATTGAAAATTTATTGAGTGAAGGTTTTAAAGAATATGAGCAAATTAATGCTTTAGCAACGAAATTCGACAAGCAAATTTATCAAGACGCATTAGCATCGGGAGGCAAAAAATACGCTGAAATTTGTGTAGCTGCCTACCGCCAATCCCTAGCTGCGCACAAATTGGTTAGAGGAGAAAATGATGAAGTGTTGTTCCCGCAAAAAGAAAATTTCAGTAATGGTTCTATTTGGACAGTGGATGTAACTTATCCATCTGCGCCATTGAGTTTGGTATATAATCCAGAGTTATTAAAAGGGATGGTAGCGCCATTGATTTACTACAGTGAAAGTGGACAATGGAAAAAACCTTTTCCAGCGCATGATATAGGCACTTATCCATTAGCCAATGGACAAACCTACCCAGAAGATATGCCTGTAGAAGAAGCTGGAAATATGATTATCTTAACTGCAGCGATTTGCAAAGCTGAAGGAAATGCTTCTTTTGCTAAAAAACATTGGAAAACATTGACGCAATGGGTAGCCTTTTTAATCAAAGATGGACTTGATCCTGCCAACCAATTGTGTACGGATGATTTTGCAGGACATTTAGAAAGAAACGCCAATTTATCCATAAAGGCTATCAATGGTATTGGAGCTTATGCCCAAATGGCCAAAAATTTAGGAGATATTCAAACGGCTGACTCCTTACAAAAAATCGCTCAAAATTACGTCACAAAATGGATGTTAATGGCGGATGAGGGAGATCATTATGCTTTAACCTTTAACAAAAACAATACTTGGAGTCAAAAGTATAATTTAGTTTGGGACAAATTATTGCAATTGAAATTATTTCCAAAAGAGGTCTATGAAAAGGAAATCCAATATTATTTAGGCAAGCAAAATGCATTCGGATTACCTTTAGATAGTAGAAAATCGTATACCAAAAATGATTGGATTATTTGGACAGCGACATTAGCGGACAAAGACAAGGATTTCCAATCCTTCATCAACCCGATCCATAAATTTATGTTGGAAACTCCAAGTAGGGTACCATTTAGTGATTGGTATGAAACAACTGATGGGAAACAAGTAGGATTTCAAGCAAGAAGCGTGGTGGGTGGATTTTTCATCAAGGTGTTGGAAAAAAAATGGAATAAATAAGTAAATATTTGACTTTTTCGTATTTTAAAGAAAACGTAGAAAAAAAATGAAAACATTACATCACTCGAGAAGAGATTTCCTTAAAAGTTCAGCTCTAATTTCAGCAGCATCTACTTTCCCTTCTTTTTTTATCCATAAAAATCCAGGAGAGAAAGTCAATTTAGCCTGTATAGGAATTGGAAATCAAGGTGGTTCCGACGTAATGTCACTTTATAATACGGGTTTAGCAAATATCGTTGCCTTGTGCGACGTAGATATGGGAGCTCCACAAACCTTAAAGGTTTTAGAGAAATTCCCAGATGTTCCTCGATTTCAGGATTTCAGACAAATGTTTGATAAAATGGGAAGTCAAATTGAGGCCGTAGCCATTGGTGTACCAGATCACTCCCACTTCCCTATTACAATGATGGCTTTGGGATTGGGCAAACATGTGTTCGTAGAAAAACCCATGGCACGAACTTTCAACGAAATTGAATTAATGATGAAAGCTGCGAAAAAGAATCCCAAATTAGTTACTCAAATGGGTAACCAAGGACATTCTGAAGCAAATTATTTTCAATTCAAAGCTTGGAAAGAAGCGGGTATCATCAAAGATGTAACAGCAATGACCGCCCACATGAATTCATCGAGAAGATGGCATGGTTGGGATACCAATATTAAAAGTTTTCCTCCAAAAGAATCGATCCCGAGTACTTTGGATTGGGACATTTGGCACGGAGTTGTCCAAAATCACGACTATAACAAAGATTTAGTAAATGGACAATGGCGTTGTTGGTTCGATTTTGGTTTAGGGGCTTTGGGTGACTGGGGCGCACACATTATGGATACGGCACATGAGTTTTTAGATTTGGGATTACCAACAGAAATTAACATGTTAAAAGCGGAGGGCCACAATGCTTTTTTCTATCCACAATCGTCCACCATTAATTTCAAATTCCCAGCTAGAAAAGATATGCCAGCAATGGACATCACCTGGTATGATGGAATTAACAACATCCCTCCTGTTCCTGAAAACTATGGAGTAAATGAGTTGGATCCAAATATTCCACCTGCGAGCAACGGTAAAATTCAACCTGCCAAATTAAATCCAGGCAAAATTATTTATGGAAAAGATCTAACTTTCAAAGGTGGATCTCATGGTTCGACACTAAGCATTTTAGGAGATAAAGTAAAGGATATCAAACTTCCTGAGGTTCAAAAAAGTCCTTCCAACCACTATGCCAATTTCTTATTAGGATGCATGGGTAAAGAACAAACGAGATCAAGATTTGAAATAGCGGGTCCTTTGAGTCAAATATTTTCTTTAGGCGTAATGGCCCAAAAATTAAATACCAAATTATTATTTGACAGAAATACTAAACAAATAACCAATAACAAATTAGCCAACCAATTATTGGTAGGCGCTGAACCTAGAAAAGGTTGGGAGCA
>JACCDS010609826.1_pt1 | contig 62561 bp, 60 predicted proteins | sample 7446441 | NCBI WGS metagenome assembly JACCDS01 (sample SAMN15323445, study PRJNA562643) | freshwater metagenome | isolation source: river surface water | place: USA:Blue River Watershed | collected 2017-08-17
AGAAGAGCATCCACTGGAGTTGGCCTTTGAGCAGTTTGAACTACTCGGCTTTCCGCTCTGTGACCCTTTTGAACTCTTGAAAAATCCACTCTCTGAACACTATGTTTTAGCTCAGGATTTTCAAAAACACGCGCTTTCACAAGTACTCATTCGGACCTACGGTTACCTCGTGAGTATCAAGCAAACCAAAACCAGCAAAGGAGAGCGCATGTCTTTCGGAACTTTCCTTGACCCCGCCGGTGACTTCATTGACACCGTCCATTTTCCACTCATCCATGAAAAATATCCCTTTTACGGAAAAGGCATCTATGAACTCTGTGGTAAAATCACCGAAGAACAAGGTTATTTCACACTAGAAATAAGTCAAATGCAAAAGCTTCCCTTCGTCGAAGATGTGAGAATTGCAGCAGATTAAAGAAAACTAGATCAAACAATTAGACCTCTCAAAATAACAGCACTTTGTTCTGGCGTCATGTCGCGCTGGGCTTCAGCGAGCATTTCGTAGCCTACCTGAAATTTCTTGACACTCGCAGAGCGCAAGAGTGGCGGATAGAAATGAAAATGGAGCGTCCATTCTGGGTGCGCCAGACCGTCGCAGGGTGCCTGATGAAAGCCCGCAGAGTAGGGGAAGTCGCAATTGAAAACGGCGTCGTAGGCCCTGGTGATTTTAGATAAAGCCAAAGCAAAATCAGTAGCAATATCAGTTGTAAAATCTAGCAGGTTTTTGAGATTTTGTTTGGGTAAAACCAAGGTTTCAAAAGGCCAAACCGCCCAAAACGGAACCAAAATAACAAAGTTTTCATTTTCATAAACCACGCGTTCCTGGTTGCGCAATTCATCATTCAAATAATGCTGTAAAAGGGGTGCTTGCTCGTTTTGAAAATATTTTTTGAGTTGCGCTTGGGTTCTGGCAATCAGGGTAGGTAAGCCTTGTTGGGCCCAGATCTGCCCGTGTGGATGCGGGTTGCTACAGCCCATCACCGCACCTTTGTTTTCAAAAATCTGAACGTAATCAATATAAGAAAGTGCCGATAGTTCTTCAAATTGGGCTTTCCAAGTATGTACCACTTCTTCTAATTCTTTGACAGAAAGCCCAGACATCGTGAGGTCATGGCGTGGCGAATAACAAACTACCCGATTGATTCCTTTGGCCGCTTTTACTTTGAAAAAAGAGCCTGAGTGCTCGTTGTTCAAATTTACTTGCTCATCATTCATTTTTGAGACTTCTGCGCGCATGTCGAGCGCTGGAAAATCGTTGTCGAAGACATAACACGAAGTATAGACCGGGTTGCTTTGCCCGCCCGACCTTTCATTTCCGGGACACAAATAACACGTTGGATCATGTCTCAGGCCAGCTTGGGTAGCAGGCGCTTCATTTTGACCCTGCCACGGTCTAAGGTTGCGCTGTGGAGAAACCAACACCCATTCATCGAGTAAAGGGTTATAACGACGATGTGGATTTAAATTCAGGTCAGTCATGAGTAGTGAGATGAACGCCATCGGCGAGTTGGATAGAATAACAAAGAGTATGGATATCGAATTTCTGAAAATATTGAGCAGTGAGCTCAGCTAAATCTTGGGTTGTATCAAAGTTTTCAGTTGCCAAAACCAACAAACAGCCTCCAAAACCACCACCCATCATGCGAGCGCCGAAAATTCCGGGTAGCTTAATAAGGTTCGATTGTAAAAAGTCTAATTCTGCGCAGCTGACTTCATACAGATCTTTAAGACCAGTATGTGTTTGAGAGAGTAGAGATCCAATATTTTTGAGTGCTTGTTCAATGTGATCATTATCATCATTATGAATATCTAGGTCCAAATGATGACACAGTTTTTGCACCTCATTCACGCGCTGCATTTCATCCAACACATAGCTCAAGCGCGCAGCAGTTTCAGTATCTAAAATCGGGAGTAATTGCGCACGCATTTCAGTGCTCAGGGCGCTCCAATTGCTTAAAGTTGGAAATAGTTGCTGTGCTTGTTCAAAAGCGGCTTCGAGTTGAGCGCGCCTTTTATTGTAAGCAGATTCGGCCAAATTATGTTTCACTCTAGAGTCAAGTAAAAAAAGCTTGGCGCCTTTGAGTGGGAAAGAAAAATGTTGAAGTTCCTGCGTGACACAATTAAAAGCCAACAATTGCTGTTCTTTGCCAAATAAAGAAGCCACCTGATCCATGAGACCGCATTTTACACCTGCAAACTGATGCTCGGTTTGTTGAGCAATCAGTGCGAGGTCCATCTTGGATTTTCCAAGACCAAAAAACTCATTGAGGCCAAAAGCAAGCCCGCAACAGAGCGCTGCAGATGAAGAAAGCCCAGCTCCGATTGGAATAGTACTGCTGAATTTAATATGCAGGCCAATTTTTAATGCTGGGGCAAGTTGATCTATTCCCATTAATAAGAAAACGCCTTTCACATAATTCTTCCAAGTACTTGTTTTTAAGTCTTTTAGTGTTGATAATTGAAATTCCCAACGCTCATTGACATCGAGTGCTTCTATGCAAATGGCAGGGTCCTCAGATCTCTGAAAATCAAAGGTGATATACTTGTCTATGGCTGCTGGTAATACAATGCCGTGATTGTAATCTAGGTGTTCACCGAGCAAGTTGATGCGACCCGGTGCTTTAACTTGTAAGTGTTTTTTCGTCACGGATTCCATATGAGTTCATCTTGAAGCCCGAGTAAAGGCAGTGCTACTTTGATCGTAATTGGCGTACTTGGTTTTTCAGTTCTGAGTAAAGCAGAAGCAATACCTGCTTCAAGCTGTTGAATAGCTGGGCTCATCAGCCCCGCATCTTGAGCAATTACACTAAAAGCGACTTTGTAATCATTGGTCGGAACAATGTTTAAATTGGCATCTAAGAGTTTAGCTCTTACAAAAACGAGGTCTGCTTTATTTGTATCAATTGAACGCCCCATCGTATCTAGATACAAAATGATTTGCTGTGGCTTTTCAGGAGTTCGAACAATGTGGGTAATTAGTGCTTTTTGTTTGTCATCGTAACCAATGGCTTCTAACTTACCAGGTTGATAGTTGGATAAATTAAAATGATACGGAGGATTGAGCAGTTTATCGCTAGACGCATCTGGCTTTTTAGTTTGTGTAGCAACGAGCTCACCATTCAGGTAAAGCGCCACTTTGGGGCAATTAGAAAAGACCGTAATTTGTGGTGAAGCGGTTTGTGTCCAGTTGGTGGCAATGGTGATATTTGCTGTCTTCGGACTCATTTTTTGTTGACTCTGATAAAAATTGACCGACCATTTGGGCAAGCGCGTAATGTCATAAACCCCTGAGGCCTCAAGATCTGGGCTATAGCCGCGGTTGTAATCAAAGCAAAGCCAATTGGCTTCACCAATCGTGTTGGGGCCTTTGCGATTTGAATTGCTCGCTTCTTGAAAATTAAAAGCTTGCTGTAAAAGTGCTGCCTCAGAAGCGCTGCGCAGGTGCCTGGAGTTGCGCTCTGATGTTTTTAAATCTGCAAATTGCGTCTGATTGAAACCCGCATTTTGCGCATAATATTCCCAATCGCCATATTCAGCAATAAAGATCGGGCGGCTTGTATTTTTGTACTTATTCCAGTAATCTGGTGCTTTGGCATGCTGTCTTGCCGGAATGAACAAATCATAGCTTGGGTGATCTTGCCATCCTGCTGTAAAACCTTGCCCTTTGATCAAGGGTTTAGCCAAGTCATTCATCGATTGCATGAATGCGTCAGGCATTTCTGTTTCATTGATGGAGTTTTCCCAGAAAACAACGCTCGGATGATTGCGGTCTCTGATAATGAGCGCTTGTAGGTCTTGCTGGATGCGTTGTTCAAAAGGAGCTGGACCAAAGAATTGCCAACCAGGTATGGCATCCATGACGATAATCCCGAGCTCATCACAGGCATCGTAAAAAGCTGGTGCTTGTGGATAATGAGACAAGCGCACAAAATTAAAACCTGCTGCTTTGATCAGGTAGGCATCGCGCCATTGTGCGTTATCCGGAACGGCATAGCCCACATAAGGATATTCTTGATGACGGTTGGTTCCGCTTAAAAACGTTTTTTGTCCATTCAAATAAAAGCCATCGGGCTTCAATTCCACTTTTCGAATCCCGACCCTCAGTGTTTGTTTGGCCAATGTATCGCCTTTAAGAATGGCATAAATTTCAAGTGTTTCCAAATGAGGTTTATCAATGGACCACAGAGCAGGGTACATCAATTTGTTTTCTGAAAAATAAGACAGGTTATTTGTTGAGTCCAACACCTGATTTACTGGCTTTAAACTAAAGGTATTTGCACCTAATTTAGCCTTCACCTCTATCGGGAGTTTCGAAAATTCGCTATCAAATTTCACATCGACATCAATGCGAACCGTTGCCGTTTGCCCCGTAAGTTGTACAGTCTGAAAATAGGGTGCTTTTAATTCAATGCCCCCAACTTCATAAAGCCAAACATTGCGATAGATGCCCGCGTGGTAATAAAAATCGAGGTCTTTAATCGGTTTGCCGGGCGGAATAGTTGGGTCTTCTTGGTTGTTCAAAACGACTTCTAGCAAGTTGAAAGAATCTTTTAGCGCAGTAGTTAGGTCAAGGCTAAATGGTAAATATCCACCGACATGCGAACCAATTTCTTGTCCATTTAAACGCACTTTGGCTGTGTGCATCGCGCCTTCTAACTCAATAAAGAGTTGCTTGCCAGGCTCCAACTTATAGTTGAAGTACTTTTTGTAAACGACTTCACCCAAAAACTGACCTTTCATTACCAAGGGTTCTAATCTGGGTGTGTGCGGTAAATTTACAATGGTAGCTGGGTCTTTAGGATTCAAATAAAACTCCCAATTTTCATTAAATAAGGTTCTGTTCAATTGTGCCCAAGATGAAAGGGAAAAAAGAAAGAAAATTAAAATGATCGCGTTTTTCATAGGATTATGGACTTTTCAATAAGCAAGAGAATTAACAATCAATCATTTATAAGAATCAATCATTTATTTTTGGTAAAACTCCATTTGTTTAGATTAATACAAAAATGCATCAAGAGCAGGCGAGGGGCGCCCGTTGTCTTGCCAACAATTGAGCTGATAACCACTCCAAGGTTTTGCGCCTTGTGGCTCCCAATAAAATACACCGAGACCCATTTGGCTAGGCACATCCTTTACAGCCCCGATAGTAGCAATGAGCAAGTCTTTTGAGTTGGCAACTTGCCAGTAATCGCCACCGACTTCAACCACCATGACGGGCTTGTTATAGCGCGACACCATGTCTTTGAGGTTATTACCGAGATCATCAATGGTAACCGTATAATCGGAACCCAGCCAATGCGGATAATAAGAAGCACCAATGATGTCAAACTGTGCACCATTTTGCTGCATTAAATCATAAAACCATCGAAAACGCGCGTTGTCATTGCCTTGATCAATGTGAACAATCGTTTGAATCTTGTTGTCGATGTCTTTAACCGCCTGATTTCCGCTATTGATGAGTTCAGCCAATTGCTGTGGATTATTAATATGACCACTCGGCCAAAGCATTCCGGACGGAATCTCGTTGCCAATTTGCACCCATTTTGGCGTAACACCTGCCTGCTTGAGTAAATTCAATGTGTAGTAAGTGTGTGCGTAAACAGAATCTTTGAGCGCAGCAAAAGACACAGAAGCCCAAGTGGCTGGTTTGGTTTGATGCGCAGGATCGGCCCAAGTATCAGAGTAATGAAAATCAAGCATGACCTCCAGGCCTTTTGCTTTAGCTCTGGCAGCCATCGCGGCAGTTTCTTCAGGGCTGCAGTGCCCACTGATTTTATCTGAGCTAGGGTGCACAAAAACACGCAAGCGAATGCTATTGATGCCACGAGCCATTAAAAGATCAAGGCAATCAGCTGCGTTACCGTTTTCATCATAAAAAACATAGCCCGTTGCTTCCATTTGTGCCAACCAACTGACATCTGCACCCCTGAAAAAAGAAGTAGGTGAAGGAGTTACAGGTGGCTTAGGCTTGGGTTTTTCCTTACAAGCACTTAGTGTAAATGAAAAAGACAAGAGCAATAAAATAGAAAGTAGACTTCTCATGAGTACAAGTAGCTAATGTTGTTGAAAATTGATCGAGAGCGTATTGTTGCGTATTTCCCCTTTCGACAGATAAATATCGCTAAAATTCTCGTGATGCGGCGCATCTGGCTCCGCTTGTTGCTCCAGACAAATTCCTGAGTAGCGGTGATACGTTTCATCATGTTTTCCAAGAGCAGTTGTTTGCCCGCCAACATATATTTGAAATACAGGTTGGTTTGTTGTGAATTTCAGCTGAAATCCATCTTTTGCTTGAAGGATGGCTTGTTCATCTTGGCCTTTTAGAAGAAAAGCGTGGTCCAATGTCGAATAAAATGGTTTTAAGGAGTAATATTCTTTTTTTTTACCCAAAATCCCCTTTAATTCTGCCACTTCACCCGTAGGTAATTTATCGTCGTTTAATTCGAGAAAAGCCGCAGATTGAATAAAAACATCGGTATCCAAAATACTGCCTTCATGCCCATTAGGGTTGAAATAGCCATGTTGGGTTGGGTTTGAGAGAGTAGCTTCCAATGCTGTTGTTTCGATTTCTATGCGTAGATCAAGATCGAACAAAGTGTATTTGACTTTGGTTAAGAGTGCTCCAGGTAAGTTCATCTCAGGATGACTCTCAAGTATAAAGGTGGCACTGGGCTGTGGTTCAGATTCGATTGCTGCTAAACTCCAGTTGACATTTGAATAACAAGTGTTTCCGCCGTGCAACAAATGCTGTCCTTCATTGGGCTCAAAGTTCCAAGTTGAATTTTTCCATGGAATTTGCGCATTGGCAACACGCCCCGCGATTGGCCCTACAATGGCCCCAATGTAAGCAATTGGTGGTTCGTTGAAAGACGCTACATAGCTGCGCCAATCGGCATATCCTAATACGACATCGCGTTTTACAAAGCCTGCCGTATCAATCTCAAAACGCTGTAGCGTTGCGCCATAAGTCAGCACAGTAATAGCCGCATTTTGATGCTTTAATGTAATTTCCTGAACAGGCAATCCATTGATCACTGCCCCTAAATCACGAACACTTGCCAAATTTGACATGCTGTTAGTTTTACTTCTTCAACCAATTGGCAAATAAACCATGCCATTTTGGTAAAAATGCTCCCATTAACGGGACTAAAATAATTGTAAGTGTGAGGGTTTTCAAAAGTTGATGCCATTCTTTCATCAAAGGAAAAAGCAAAAAGAATAAAACATTAATGAGTGGATAAATGAATAACCATGTTAAGAGCATGAGTTTCCACTTTGGCGGGTTCGTTTTTGTCATTTAACAAATATAAATCTTAATTTTTCATTTGGATTTTCTTTAAGGTTTATTAAACTGAAAACCTCATTTTTGTAGTATGAAAAATTTCAACATTCTATTCATCATTTCAATGCTTGCAAACCAAATGTTTGGGCAACTATTAAACGGCCCGATGTTGGGTTACAACAGCTACCGCGAACAAGCGCTATGGGTGCAAACTGAAAAGGCAGCCAAGGTTGAATTTGTATATCGCCCCTTAGGTTCTGGTTCAGTTTGGCTCAAAAGTACTGCCGTAAATACAAAAGAGAGCAAGGCTTTTGTAGCCGAATTAATACTAGATAATTTATCCCCAGGCACCACCTATGAGTATTTGGTTCATCTGAATGGAAAAGCTGTACCGGCCATTGGGAAGCAGCAATTTAAAACCCAAACAATATGGGCCTACCGAACAGACCCGCCCAATTATCAATTTTCTTTAGGCTCTTGTACTTATATCAATGAAGAGGTAACAGATCGAAACGGAAAGCCATACGGGGGTGATTACCAAATATTCAAAGCAATCGAAGCAAACGAACCTCATTTCATGCTTTGGCTAGGGGATAACACTTATTTCAGAGAGTCTGACTGGACAACAAAAAGCGGCATGCAACACCGATATACGCATAGCCGAAATCTTCCTGAACTGAAAGCACTTTTGGCAAATGCACCCCAATATGCGATTTGGGATGACCACGATTTTGGTCCTAATAATTCAGACAGAAGCTTTATCAATAAAGAGCTGAGTAAAGAGACCTTTGATTTGTTTTGGTCAAACCCAACACATGAACATTCAGATTTACAAGGCATTACCACTCAGTTTGATTGGTCTGATTGTCAGTTTTTTCTTTTAGATAATCGTTATAACCGCGCCCCAAATGAACGTCTAGATGGTGACAAAACAATGCTAGGAACCCAACAACTCGAATGGTTCAAAGAAGCGTTACTAAACAGCCCTGCGACCTTTAAATTTGTCGCACTCGGTGGGCAGTTTTTGAATACAGCACCAGTTTTTGAAAATTATAGTGCCAATGGCTATGACAAAGAACGTCAAGAAATCATTGATTTTATTTACAAGCATCAGATTAAGAATGTCATCTTCCTAACCGGAGACCGTCATCATAGCGAACTCAGTGTCTTAGAAAGTGCTGGCAAGCCAACTATATACGACCTCACGATATCACCTCTTACATCAGGCGTTCACGATGCCAGTTCCGAAGCTAATTCTTTAAGAGTTGCTGGCAGCCATATCGCCGAGCGAAATTTTGGACTCATCAAAGTTTCTGGACCTTTGAAGGCCAGAGAGCTAGAAATTCAGATACTGAGTACGGCTAACAAACCGCTTTGGGCAACTAAAATTTTAGCGCAATAGCCCTAACCTTTATAATTAACTTTGTTTATGCAAGTATGTGTTTACTGCGCCTCTAGTGGGCGAATTCATCCCGATTATTTCAATGCAACCGCAAAACTGGCTCAAGAACTTGTGGCTCATGATTTCACCGTAGTTTTTGGCGGCGGCTCATCTGGCCTGATGGGGCAATTGGCAGATAGCGTTTTGAATGCGGGCGGAAAAATCAAAGGCATCATGCCGCAATTCATGAACGAAGTAGAGTGGGGACACAAAGGTGTTTCGGATTTCACTTACACTGAAACCATGCACGAACGCAAAGCCAAATTCTTAGAAGGAACTGATGCGCTAATTGCCTTACCAGGTGGCCCAGGAACTTTCGAAGAGTTGTTTGAAGCCATTACCCTCAAAAAGTTAGCACAATTCACCAAACCAATCGTACTACTCAATACGCGTAATTATTTCAAGTCCTTCATCGACCTTATGCAACACGCAGTCAATGAGAAGTTTATGACTGATGATTTAAACGAACTTTTCACAGTTGTTAATGAACCAGAAGCTGTCATTACAGCCATTCAAAATGCGCACATTTGGAGCAAAGGCTTGCGCGATGCTGGGAACCTAAGGTAAGTTTATAAATTTCATTAAAATTTAATCTTCCAGCTTGTTTTTGGCTTCAAATTATATCGTAATATTGCGATATATAAGTTATAAAGAATTTGAATTAAAGCATAAGTACTTCAGCTTCAAGAAAATTTAAATTTAATAACCAAAGATCAATAAGCAAACGCAAGATGGGAATTACCAAAGTAGAATCGTATAACGACCAAACACTAACCCTCGCCTCCATATTTAAGGCGCTAGGGCATCCGGCACGCATTGCTATTCTTGAATTTTTAGCTAAGGAGAAAAAATGCATTTGTGGCGACATTGTGACTGAATTACCACTTTCACAAGCAAGTGTTTCTAGACATTTACAAGAATTGAAAACTGCTGGGCTCATCAAAGGAACTATTTCTGGAACTTCAGTTTGTTACTGCATCAATGAACAACATCTTCCTTTAATTGAACAATTTAATAAGCAACTTTATTCACCAAACACAAATACTTGTTGTCCATGAAACTCTCTCAATTTAAAAGCGCTTTACAACTCGCGAAACCCCAAACAAATCCTATATTCTTGCAAATTGACGGACACGCCATAGCAGCTCATTATCATATCACTGAAATTGGACTGGTCCTGAAAAATTATGTCGACTGTGGAGGCGTGGTACGGCAAGAAAGAAAAGCCAGCATGCAAATTTGGTTAGCCAATGACACTGATCATCGGCTGAGCACAGAAAAACTGCTTGGTATCATTGAAAAGTCGGAACAATTATTTGGCTTGAAAGAGGAAGAGCTAGAAGTTGAATACCAAGGCTTAACCATTGAAACCTATGGCTTAGCAGCGCAAGATTTCGGCTTTCAATTCATGGCGAAGCAAACAACTTGTTTGGCGCCAGGACATTGCGGAATTCCAGAAGCTCAATTACCCGAAAACATGAAAGCCACAACCACGTCTTGCTGCTCCCCATCAAGCGGATGTTGCTAAAGGATAGAACCTCAATAACTAACAATTGAAACATAAATTCAGATTAGTTAATCCCATGAAAAACAAAAGACTCAATTTCGTAGACCGCTACCTAACGCTTTGGATATTTTTAGCCATGGGCGTGGGCGTTGCGCTTGGCAATTTATTTCCAACCATTGATAACTGGATCAATCAGTTTTCAGTCGGGACTACCAATATTCCACTAGCCATTGGCCTGATCATCATGATGATACCGCCATTAGTAAAAGTTGATTTCAAGCAAATTCCGGTAGTTTTTCAAAACAGAAAACTCCTGACGCTTTCCTTGATCATTACTTGGATTGTAGGGCCTTTTTTAATGTTTTTACTCGCGACTACCTTCCTAATTGACAAACCCGAATACCTCACCGGGCTCATTATCATTGGTTTGGCACCTTGCATTGCGATGGTCATTGTTTGGAACGAACTAGCAGGCGGCAACCGTGAATTGGCAGCAGGTTTGGTGGGCATTAATAGTTTGTTGCAAGTTTTCTTCTTTAGTAGTTATGCCTGGTTTTATTTGGAAATCATGCTGCCACTTTTTGGCTATGCATCTTTGCAAATTGACCTCAGTTTTTGGGAAGTAGCCAAAACAGTAGGTATCTATTTAGGCTTGCCGTTCACGATTGCTGTTTTGCTAAGAACTCTGATTATTCAGACAAAAGGAAGCAGTTACCTCCATACCAAATTGATACCAAAAATATCTCCATTTACGCTATACGCGCTTTTGTTTACTATTGTAGTGATGTTTAGCTTGAAAGGACAATTGATTGCGAGTTTACCATTAGATGTTGTTCAAGTAGCCATACCGCTGGTTATTTTCTTTCTTGTGATGTTCTTTTTAATGTTTTGGGTCGCCAAAAAAAGTGGCGCCACTTATGCTGAAACTGCAACGGTGGCCTTTACGGCAGCTGGGAACAACTTTGAGTTGGCTATTGCAGTTTCTATTGGTGTATTTGGGCTCAATTCAGGACAAGCTTTTGCGGGTGTCATTGGACCATTAGTGGAGGTCCCCGCACTCATTTTATTGGTCAAAGCAAGTCTTTATCTGAAAAAGTATTTTTCTTCGAAATATTGATTCCCAAATAATGAAAATCAAGGATTTCAACTCCATATTTTTTTTCTCTAATTTATAATTCTATACTTTGAAAAAGAACATTTTAGTGCTTTGCACCGGCAATAGTTGCAGAAGCCAAATAGCAGAAGGATACCTGCGCTATTTTCATAACGACGTCGCGAATATTTACAGTGCTGGTGTGGAAACGCATGGGGTTAACCCACGTGCTATTGAAACGATGCTAGCAGATGGCATTGATATTTCAGCACACACCTCTAATCATGTCGATGAATATCTAGAAATCAACTTTGACTTGATTTTAACTGTTTGTGACCACGCCAGCGAGCGCTGCCCAATTTTCCCAAGCTCTGCTAAACGCCTGCATCATAACTTTCCAGACCCCGCAAAAGCGACCGGATCGGAGCAAGAAATCCAAGAAGCTTTTGCAGCAGTCCGCGAAGAAATCAAATCCTTTTGTCAGCAACTCGAGCTATAGTCTGTTTACCAAGATCCTCTAAAGGGATTCTATGAATGACATCCAGGTGCTTGTATTCAGTAGGGGATAAGCCCGTCATCTTTTTGAATTGATTGGATAAATGAGCAATGCTACTGTAGTGCATCTTATATGAAATTTCAGATAAGTTCATTTCTCCGTAAAGCAATAATTCTTTGATGCGTTCAATTTTATGGATGATGATGAACTGCTGAATGGTAATCCCGTTTTCAGCCCGAAATACGTTTGACAAATACGTGTAATTTAAGTTTGTTTTCTCACTGAGGTAAACGGAGAAATTGGTCTTGATGTGCTCCTCCGAATAATGGATCATTTGAATGATGACTGCTTTGATCCTTTCTGAAAGTTGAGATTTTGAATCGATGATCAAATCATAACCCTCTTGTTTGAGCTTGTATTTGAAATCGAGCTCTTGGATCATGCTTAATTTTTGCGCCAATTCTACTTCGCCTAAGCCTACTGAAATAGAAATAATCCCCATGTCAGTCAACAATGCTGACACTTGACTTATACATCGATGGCTAACCATATTTTTGATAAATATTTTCATGAGCGGTGGTTTTGTAAATCGAAGTTAAGGCCTGTACTTATTGATCTATTTGCAAAATTCTATTGAAGTTTTGCAATATTTCTTACACTTAATGCAACTTAAAAGGCGCTTCATCTAATTGGTACAATCCGTCAACAGGAAAAGTAGACCATTCATTTTTGCCGACCCGATGATAGATCTCACATTGCAAGCCAAATTCTACAAAAAGCTGCACCTTAAAATCTTTGGCTTTGATTTGTGGGTTAAAGACAAACATGCCCTCTTTTTTGTTAGTAGAACAAGCCTCAATCAGATCCCTGGTTTTATGCGCAAAGTGCTCCTTTTGCAAATGTGCATGTTTGGAATGATCTGTTTTTGGTGCTTCTTTGTAATAAAGCTCGATCAACAGAAAAGGAAAAAAAGCATTGAAATCAGCTTGTAACGCTGAAACTTTGCGGTGTTGGTAAATTTCTAAATGCATCATGAGACGAGGACGATTGGGTAGTTAGATTGAGAAAAAGAATTAGGTAATTGTTGAACACGCATTTGATTGAGGTGATGCTCAATGCGGTTGCGCGCCATTAAATAAGTGGTTGTCGCTTCCGCTCCTTGATTGATATTCACTTCATTGGCTTCAATGCCATCCAAGCAGCCACCAGAAATTGGGTTATAAACAATTTGCCGCAATTGATTCTTACCTAAATACCAATCAAAAGCTTGTTTCATTTGTAGAAGATAGCGTTTATTTCCGGTTAATTCATAAAAAGTTGATAGCGCTAAAATGGTATAGGCTACATCGATTGGTTGTTCTCCGGAGCTAGCTGTCTGAATGCCAGGCTCATACCATGTTTGATTGGAAATTACAGTAAAATGTTCATTTTGAAACTGCAACTCACATAGGTAATGAAAGCTCTTCAGGGCGATTTGCTGAAAATTGCGATTGCCATCAATTTGAGACACAAGCAGCAAAGCTTCCGGTAGTACTGCGTTGCCGTACGTGATTTTCGATTCAAACCAAGGATGCGACGGCGTATGGTGTAAGCGGTAATTTGCGGCTAAACGGCTCGCTAACTTTTGTAAGAGCTCATTGATTTGTGGATCTTTAAATACCTCGTTGTATTTGATCAGTCCTTTGATACTAAAAGCAATAGCACGAGGCGAATACATGTGTTCAAGTGCGTCAATGGCCTTACGCAACATGCGTTGAGTAAGTCTGAAATAATTTGGGTTAAATAAATGATGTAAGGCCATCATGGTACCTAAGGCCCAAATAGCTCTCCCGTTGGCATCGTCCAAATTTTCGACGTGGTTCTGGGCACTGATTTTTTTGTCTGCATCTAAATAGTTGTAAAAGCGGCCATTGGGCTGTTGCATGCGCTGGATGAATTCAAAATGCACTTTGATATTGGACAGCACACTGTTGTCAGATTTCAATTCGTAATAATCTAGCAAGGCAATTAAGGCCCGAGCATTGTCATCAAGTGTATAACCAGAACTCAATTGCGGCTCTTCTGCCTTGCAAAATTGTAACATCCCTACCTGGGTAGTGCAGCCATGAAAATGACTCAGGTTATAGACAGGTAAACTAAAATGAATTGGTTTGACCTTTTTAGAATGACAGCGCTCGATGAGATTCATGTGCTGTATGGCCACATTTTGCCAGGCAGAAGGCCTGATTTGCTGCAAGGCCGCTTGTTTCATAGAAGACAATCGTTCAGGGGCATTTAAAATCGTTTGAATGGCAGCAACCATTTGCGCTGCATCATTGAAGTCTATGACAATACCTGCAGGGCCGAGACTATCATTTGCTTGTGGAATTGCAGTAGAGACAATAGGGCAACCACAAGCCATGGCATAGGCAAAAGTGCCACTTACGGCCTGATTCGGATCGATGGAGGTGAATAAGTAGATGTCGGTTGCTTGCAAGTAATCTTCGAGCGTTTTTTTGTCTACAAAGGAATTTACAAAGCGAACATTTGTAGTCAAATCTAGAAAGCTGATCAACTCCTCTAAATACATCCGGTAACTTTCACCCTCGGTTTTGAAAACTTCAGGATGCGTTTTTCCGATGATCAAATAGAGCACATCGGGATTTTCTTTGACGACTTTAGCTAAGGCATAAAGTGCAGTTTCAATGCTTTTTCCTCGACTTAATAAACCAAAAGTGGAGAGCACAGGGCGCGTGCCCAAGTTCAGCTTCGCTTTTAATTCATTGGGTTCTTTATAAGCGATAAGCGGAATTCCATGCTGAATAACACGGCACTTTGTGCTCGGGCATACGTAATGCTCACCGAGCAAACGAGCACTTGCATTGGTCAGGCAAATGACAAATTTTGAACGCCTAATTATTTCATTGACGACTTTAAAGCGCAACTCATCTGGTGTTGGTAAAATGGTATGAAAAGTAGTAATGACAGGTATCTTGATTTTTTTCAAAAACTCCAGTAAAAAAGCACCATAAGCACCACCGAAAAGTCCAAATTCATGTTCAATGAGAATGACATCGTATCTTATTTCCGAATTGAGTTGCTTCGCTAATGCATGATAAGACGTTAAGTCATCCACTTTTAAAACCTGGGTAACAGGCGCTTTGTAAGCCAACTTTGTTTGGCTATTATCGAGCGCACAAAAATCGATATGGCAGCTGCCACTGAATTTTTCCAAGATACTTTCTCTGAGGTCGTGGCTAAAAGTTGCTAAACCGCATTCTCTCGGCAGGCTACTACTCATGAGTAGTACCTGATAATGTTGCTGGTTCTGAAATTGAGACATGGTAGTAGTCGTTTATGTAAATAAATTTTCAACTAAGGCCGCCTTTAAGTCTGCAACCGAAACTTTAGCGCAGGCAATACAGGTGTCGGCCGCACCGTAATAGATATACAACTGCGCATCGTAGAAAAGGCAAGCAGTTGGAAAGACAACATCGGGCACATTACCAAAGCGTTCGTAATCCATTATCGGTTCCAAAATCGGGTAGGGCAGTTGTGCTAAAATGTGCATGGGGTCATCGATATCGAGCAACGCCACATGAATCTGGTAAGTAATCTGCCCTTGAGATTCAAATGCTGCATGAAAAATGAGAATCCAACCCAAATCAGTTTCAAATGGAGGACAACCTGCACCGACATAATTGGGCTGATTCAGATGAAATTGAAAATTCAAAGTATGCGCATCTTTATCATTTAAAAAGTTGAACCAAAATATGGGTGTGAGGTCGCTTAATGATGCTACAGCTGTAACTAAAATAGAAGGTTTGATGCGGTGAAAAAAGTACAGTTTTTGCTTGATCTTCCTTGGAAAAAAAACCAAATTTTTGTCCCAAATTTTCAGGGAACCTTTTGTAAAACGCTCCTCTCCAAGAGGTATTTCAGGCACGATGATCCCAGCGCGCGAAAACTCCTTTAAATCTTTACTCAACAACAGTGCGCCAAGGGCATTTTTTCCGTCAAAAGCGGTGTAACTTAAAAAGAAATATTGGTCAATTTTAACAATGCGTGGGTCTTCGATACCCATGCGCTCTTGCGGGCCTTCCGGAGAAACTACTGGCTTTTGCTCACGCAGTTCAACCGTGAGCGGATCCGACAGCAGACAGTGCCCGAGTGTTGAAACCATATTGCTTGAAACCGCTCTGTAAAACATATGTATTTGTCCATTAAATGTGATGACTGCCGGATTCAAAACCCCTTTTGCTTCAAAAGCAAGTTCTGTTCTTTCCAGTACAATTCCTGCTCTCTCGATTAGCAACATAGGTCAATGCCTCGCTTTAAAAATGGTTGGCTGAATGATACACGGCAGTCGCTTCATTGGTTGTTTCTTTTTGTTTTTCTTCTGCTGCCCCTGCTTTACTCATGGCTATCAGTAGTTGCTCAGCCAAAAGATGCAGCGCACTCTTTATAACGGGAGATTTGATCCCCATTTGATTCGTTAGAGCGTCCCACAAATGGCTGTAGCCCTGTTCTTTGGTTTGCTCATCTTGCGAAGGAGCGGTCAAAACTTGTTTTACTGTATCGGTTATGGCTTGAATCGGGGAGAAGAGTTGCCTGACTTCTTCTAGGTTTTCAACGAGGTCTTTTTCCTGGGTATTTTGTAACTGATACAAACTACTTAATTGATTTTCAAGTTCATTGATCGTTTTCATGGCGCTAGTATTTAAATAACTAAAAGGCATCCTGATACATCTGTTTGAGCAACCTACTTTGCAAGCGCTGTTTGATAAGCTTGGCAGCAAAAAGTACCACAAGTAAAAGGATGCATCCAACTGATGCCGCTAAAAGGCCAAAACCAAAAGCATAATTCTGTAGGATATCTGAAAAGTAAAAACCTAAGGCCAAACCTGAAAATGCGAGAAACAATGCCAAAAGCAGGCCTATAAAAAGCTGCAAGAGTAACATTGAGCTCATCATTACGGTGCGCTTGAGTATCTCTAACTTGACAATTTCTGTTGTTGTTTTGACATATTGCTTGAGTTGCTCACTCATTTCTGTAAGGGTTTGATCTGGTTTCATAGTGCTTTTAATTTATGGAGATAAAAAAACCAGCGCGAACGCTGGTTTTCGCTTGAACCTTTATGCTTTTTCAGCAAGTTCCTTCTTGTCGTTGGCAAATCCCATCGTATGAGAGAGGTCGCTAGCAAGTTTCTTGGCACCACCTGACAGTTTGTGACGCGTAACACTCCCTTTGTCTGGTGCGAAAAGCACGCCGAGTAAGGCGCCTACAGCTGCTCCGGCTACAGCAAGTGTAACATAAGTCGAGGTGTTTGTTTTTGGAGTTTCCATGATTGAAAAATTTAAAAAGTGAATAAATATTGTATAAATCAAATTTATATAATGCTTAATTACAGTTGTTTACATATTTATACATAAAGTTTATATTTAAATCAGAATGTACTCCAGCCAGCGTCTGCCACCAAGATTTCTCCATTGATCATCGAGGACTCATCAGAAGCCAAAAACAATACAACTTCAGCTATTTCTTTTGGCTTTCCAACCCTCGGATTCAACTTCATGCCATTCACTAATAATTCATTCATTTCTGCAGAAACTTTTGAATAATCAATTGAGTTGCCAATATTGGTCTCTATAGCGCCAGGAGCCACTGCATTGCAACGTAAGCCGGCATCCGCATACAAATAACCTGTATTTTTAGTGAGTCCATTCAAAGCAAACTTACTAGCAGTATAAGCAGCACCTGCTCTGGCGCCTTGTACACCACCAATTGAACTGATATTGATAATGTTACCTTTTTTATGATGCAAAAAATGCGGGATCAAGAGGCGCATCAACATAAATGGCCCTCTTAAATTGACATTCATGATCCGATCCCATTGAGAATTGGTAACATCGGCAACCGCTTCGAAATTGTCCATCACTCCGGCATTGTTGACCAAGATTTGAATGTGACCAAATTCTTTGATGGCATTGCTCACCAATATTTCTATTTCTCTTTCTTTAGTGATGTCACAAAGGATGGTGTGCAATCTAGTTCCTTTTTGAGGAGCTTCTTGCTGCAAGGCATCGAGTGCAGCGCTATTGATATCTGTAGCAATGACCGTACAATCTTCTTGTAAAAATCGGTAGGTAACATCTCGGCCTATTCCGGAGGCGGCGCCTGTTACTATAGCTACCTTAGCGTTAAGTTTTCCCATAATTATTGAATTTAGATTGATGAAAAGTGTGTATTGATTGTACACAAAGTTGTACTAAAATACGCCGCTCGACTTACGGCATTCTGTTTTAGATTTACATAAATCGCACCTTGCAATTTTTCAAATTTCTCTCATCTTTTTACAACTCACTTTTTTCAATTCACCCGACTTTGGCACATGGAAAATTTTGAAAACCAAACCGGACTCAGCCTGAATAAGGTCAAGGAACTACAAAAAAAACACGGTAAAAATTTAAATAGCACGGCTCAAAAAAGTACTTTTCTCAAGCAATTGCTGCAAATCGGAACCGATCCACTTTTTTTACTTTTAATCCTTTGTGGCCTGCTGTATTTTTTACTCGGCGATTTTCAAGCAGGCAGTATCTTTCTGGTTTGGACCCTCCTTGTTGCCATGAGTAGTGTTTATCAGCAATACAGGACACAACATGCCTTAGCTGCCCTGCAACAATTGGCCCCAGAACGCAGCCAAGTAATTCGGGCAGGAGTAGCGCAGCAGATAAATAGCGAAGATTTAGTGCCCGGGGACCTCGTGCTACTTACTGAAGGAAATCGTTTGGCAGCTGATGGCGTATTATTAGGCTCATCGGTGTTATCTGTAGATGAATCCATTATAAGCGGAGAAGCACTGGCGGTTCAGAAGTCTAAGGACAACAAGCAATTATTTAGCGGCACATTAGTAGCCAAAGGACGCGGACTGATGCGCGTAACGGCTATAGGCAAGAACTCAAATATTGGTAAAATCAATGCACTTTTAAAAGCCGAAACTAGCCTTGAACGCTCTCCGATTAAAAAACAAATACAAAAATTAGTTAGGTTTCTGCTCGTTATCGCACTGCTCGTTTGCACTTTTATTACAATTACTTATACGGTCATGCGCTCGGATTTCATGAGTGCCTTTCTGAACGGACTTGCCGCTGCAATGGCCATTTTACCTGAAGAATTCCCGTTGGTTTTTGGCCTTTTTATTAGCCTTGGAGCTTGGCGCATGACCCGACAAAAAGTGCTCACCAGAGAGCTTGGCGCCATTGAATGGCTAGGAGCAATTTCAGTGTTATGCACCGACAAAACAGGCACTCTCACTGAGAATAACATGAGTGTGCATACGTATAGCACTGATTTAAAAAATCAATTAGTACAAAGCTTACAGCAAAAAAGCCAAGCAGTACACAATTTAGAACGTTGCGCAATGCTTGCCACACCAAAGCGCAGCCATGATGCCATCGAAAAGGCTATTCGTCAGCAAATCGCTAAACAGAAGGACCTCGATTCATTTGAGCTCATTAAAGAATACGAACTCACAAGTGACTGTTTGGCCATGACTTTAGTATATAAAAACATGGATAACGATGCTGAAGCCTACTGCAAGGGGGCTCCTGAAACCGTTTTAAAGCTCTGTAAGCTCACAGAACAGGAAATACAAGTACAATTAGACCAAATAGAACAAATGGCCGCACAAGGCTTAAGAGTACTTGGTTTTGCAAGTGTCAAATGGACTTCAGCTCCTTTACCCAACGCACAACAAGAATTTCTTTTCGAGTTTAAAGGATTTATTGGTTTTGAAGATCCGATTAGAACGGGGGTTCAAAAAGCGGTTCTAAAATGTCAGCAGGCGGGTATTCGGGTACTCATGCTTACCGGAGACTACCCGACAACCGCACTCAGTATAGCCAAACAAGCTGGATTTAAGGAGCCAATAGAAGTGGTTTTGGGAAACCGTGCCAATTTTAAAGAAGCTTTACAAAAAGCAGCCAGAAACCCTACTTATTCAATTTTTGCTCGCATCAGACCCGAACAAAAGCTACAACTTGTCGAGGCACTGCAAGCTAATGGTGAAATCGTGGCCATGACCGGTGATGGTGTTAACGATGCGCCAGCCTTAAATGCAGCTGACATCGGTATCTCAATGGGGAAGAGGGGGTGTGACGTTGCACGGGAAGCCTCTGCTTTAATTTTACTCGATGACAATTTTACGCATATTGTTAGTGCCATTCATCTAGGCCGAAATATCTTGGATAAACTACAAAAAGCGCTCTTGTATATCTTGGCCATTCATGTGCCAATCATTGGGCTTTCTATTTTGCCAGCGATCTTTCAGTCGGTGCCCGTTTTACTCATGCCCATGCATATTGTATTACTCGAATTACTCATTGACCCCATCAGCACCCTCGCATTTGAATCGGCAGCAGCCGAACGAGACCTCATGGAAAAACCACCCCGAAACCCCCAAGAAGCATTTTTTGGACCTCGCATTCTGATGCAAAGTGTACTTTATGGCCTGGTCGTTCTACTCTGTGTTTGCGCAACGCTTATTACTGCAACACTCACCCATGAAAAAGCAACTGTGATCAGGGCTTTGTGTTATGGCACCTTAATGTCTGCTAACTTATTGTTGGTATTGGTTGTGCTGTCGCGCTCAAAAAGCCGTTGGCAAACCCTCAAAAGTAGTAAAGCAATCATTTGGATCATTTTTGGTTTTGCCATACTTGCGCTGGGCCTAACCTGGAGTCTAGGATATCTTCAAAAGCTCTTTGCCTTTGAGCTACCAAAGTGGCCAGCTATGCTCTACGCATTTGGCTACGCCTTGTTAGCCGCGTTTTGTCTGAGTGCATTAAAAAAACAATTTTCAAAAAAAAGCCTCAACGAATTGAGGCTTTCTAAATCGGCTAATTGAAAATGTGTTTATTTCAAATCAAAGCGGTCTGCCATCATGACTTTCGTCCAAGCCGCCACAAAATCTTTGACAAACTTCTCTTTGGCGTCTGCACTTCCGTAAACTTCGGCTATCGCGCGCAATTCTGAATTAGAACCATAAATGAGATCAGCGCGGCTTGCGGTGTAAACAATGGCACCTGTTTTGCGATCGCGTCCCTCAAATAGTTCTTGATTGGCATCTGTAGGCTTCCAAACGATGTTCATATCGAGCAAGTTTACAAAGAAATCGTTGCTCAAAGTACCCACTTTCGTAGTGAATACACCTTTATTTGAATCGTCGAAGTTCGTACCTAACACACGCATGCCACCCACTAAAACCGTCATTTCAGGAGCAGTCAGACCCAACAATTGCGCCTTGTCCACCATGAGTTCTTCTGTGGTAAAAGTATATTGGGTTTTCTTGTAGTTTCTAAATGCATCAGCCATAGGCTCCAATACAGCAAATGAATTCACATCTGTTTGCGCCTGTGTGGCATCCATTCGGCCTGCTACAAATGGTACACTAACATTTACACCTGCATTTTTAGCAGCTTGCTCTAGTGCAGCAGCACCACCAAGTACAATGAGGTCTGCTAAAGAAACTTTTTTACTCGCATTTTTAGCATTGAAGTCTTTCTGAATTTGCGTGTACACACCAAGCACTTTATTCAATTGTGCTGGATTATTTACTGTCCAAGAACGCTGCGGCTCGAGTGCAATGCGAGCGCCATTGGCACCACCCCTGCGATCAGAATCGCGGTAAGTGGAAGCAGATGCCCATGCAGTTTCCACAAGCTCACTAATGCTTAGACCTGATTTCATAATTTGTGCTTTTAAATTCGCGATATCTGTAGCGTCAATTAAAGCATGATTCAGCGCAGGAATTGGATCTTGCCAAATGAGGTCTTCTTTTGGCGCCTCTGGGCCGATGTAACGCGTGCGTGGGCCCATGTCGCGGTGTGTGAGTTTGAACCACGCTTTAGCAAATGCTTCTTCAAACGCTTTTGGGTCTTCCATGAATTTCTTTGAAATTGGCCCATAAATTGGATCAAAGCGCAAGGCGAGGTCCGTGGTCAACATGGTTGGTTTGTGCTTCACGTTCGGATCAAATGCATCAGGAATGATTTTATCTTCCGTTTTAGCTACCCATTGCTTTGCACCAGCTGGGCTTGTTGTGAGCTCCCATTCATAACCAAATAAAATTTGAAAATAGGAATGCGTCCAACGGGCAGGTTGGGTCGTCCAGGTTACTTCTAGACCAGATGTAATGGCATCTTTTCCTTTTCCGCTCTTGTAGCTTGAGGTCCAACCAAATCCTTGCTCTTCAATAGCAGCAGCTTCTGGCTCCGGACCAACATGTGAAGCAGGGCCTGCACCGTGTGTTTTACCAAAGGTGTGTCCACCAGCTATAAGCGCCACTGTTTCTTCATCGTTCATTCCCATGCGCCCAAAAGTTTCGCGGATGTCTTTTGCTGAAGCAAGTGGATCGGGGTTTCCGTTGGGGCCTTCAGGGTTCACGTAAATGAGCCCCATTTGAACGGCAGCTAATGGGTTTTCCAGTAAACGTCCTTCGCTGTAGCGTTTGTCATCTAAGAACTTGGTTTCTTTTCCCCAGTACATATCTTGCTCAGGCTCCCATACATCGGCACGGCCTGCTGAAAAACCGTAGGTTTTGAATCCCATTTCTTCTAAGGCGACATTTCCGGCCAATACCATGAGGTCGGCCCAAGAAATTTTGTTGCCATATTTTTGCTTCACTGGCCATAGAAGACGACGCGCTTTATCGAGATTTCCGTTGTCAGGCCAGCTATTCAAGGGCGCAAAGCGTTGTTGACCAGCAGAAGATCCACCGCGACCATCTCCGGTGCGGTAAGTCCCGGCGCTGTGCCACGCCATCCTGATAAACAGAGGTCCGTAGTTTCCGAAATCGGCAGGCCACCAATCTTGCGATTCAGTGAGCACCTTTTTGATATCGGCTTTCAGAGCATAGTAATCAAGAGTTGAAAATGCTTTTTCATAGTTAAAATCACCTCCCATCGGATCAGACATACTAGAATGCTGACGCAAAACCGTGAGGTCTAACTGATTTGGCCACCAATCGCGGTTGGTATTCCCGTTAGGATTTACCATAGGATTCACATGAGCACCGTGTCCTGCAGGAGGAGGAGTTGTAGCTCCATGCATCACCGGACATTGCCCTGCAGGCGGAGGTGGCGGTGGTGGAGGGGTGTTTTTCTTTCCTTTTTGAGCTGACAAGTTCAAAGCCAAGCCAATACTCAAGAGTAAATAAACTTTTTTCATAGCATATCGATTAATGTTGCCTCAAAAATAGGGCACCTAATCAATCGATGGCATCAATAGTGTTTATATATAAATAGAAATTATTTATAAGGAAATAAAGTTGAGTACGATTGGAAAATGATCCGAAGGATACGAGCGCTCAAAAGTATCTCGCAGCACTTCGTATTTGATTTGCACTAATGAAGCACTCCCGAAAAAGTAATCGATGATTTTATCATCAGTATTGGAAATTGTAAAAGCATTAAAAGTTGGGCCTGAACACAATTCCGGATGGCGCATACCGCATGATAAATCTTTGAATGATTTTCTAAGATTCACGATGGGAAAAGAATCAGGCTCTGCGTTGAAATCGCCCATTAACAAAATAGGAGCAGGATGATTTTGCTGCAGCTCAGTGTATTTTTTTTGAAGCAACTGTGCTGATTGCAAGCGTGCTTCTTCACCAATATGATCAAAGTGCGTATTGAAAACCCATAACATTTGATGATCGCGTTTACTTTCAAGTAGCGCATAGGTGCAAATCCTGTTCAGCGCTGCATCCCATCCTTTAGAAGGCTTTTCTGGCGTGAGTGACAGCCAAAAAGTGCCGCTTTGCTGACAAACATAGCGCGTGGTGTCGTAAAAAATTGGAGAGAATTCACCAGCTGTTTGCCCGTCATCACGCCCAACTCCGATAGCAAGATAGGAGGGAAGTGCCGCTTTCAAATCTGTGAATTGGGAATAAAGCACTTCCTGAAACCCTATAATGGTCGGTACTTGAGCTTTGATTTGAGCGATAATTGGAATTTTGCGCGCAGTCCAATCAGGCGCCAAATCAGTATGCCCGTCATAGCGAATATTATAGGAAAGCGCCTTGTGCTGCTCGGGTTGAGCAAAAACAAGAAAAGGCAAAAATACCAACAGGAACTTTAGAGGCATATTTGAGAATGATGTATGCTCAAATGTAGCTTTTATTTTGCATGTATTGTTTGAGTGCTTTTCAAAACAATTATTCGTTTCAAAATTTAGAAATTTCATTTAACATGAATTTGACTTATGACATAACAGCAAAACTTTAATAGTGAAAAAACAAACTTACCCCATGATGTTTTGTTTCATGTTTAAACAAATAATTTAAACAAAATGAAAAAACTTAAACTCTTATCCATCTCCTTACTCGCTACAGGTTTGCTTTGGACAAACGAACTTGACGCACAAACTAATGTTTTTGATAACGTTATTGCGGCTTCACCTAATCACAATTTACTAGAAGCAGCAATTGTTGAAGCAGGCCTTGTAAGTGCGCTTCAAAACCCGAGTGCAACGCTAACTGTATTTGCACCCGATGACCAAGCTTTTACAAATTTAGCTAGTGCATTGGGCACCAATGTAAATGGTCTTTTGGCCTTGCCAAATCTTCAAGACATTCTTCTATACCATGTTTTAGGAGCTGTTGTTCCGTCGTCAGCAGTTGTCAACGGTTCAATTGTTCAGCCTTTGAGCCCTACAAATACCCTAAAAATTACAGCGACTGCTGGAGGTAGTGTTTTTGTAAACCATGCTCAAGTAACAGCGGTGGATCTTTTTGCTGCTAATGGCGTGGTTCACGTTTTAAACAATGTAGTTCTTCCTGCAGAGACAGTTGCTGATGTCGCAATTGACAATGGCTTTACGACATTAGTTACAGCAGTAGTTCAGGCAGAATTACTTCCTGCCTTAACCAACCCACTCAGCGACCTCACAGTTTTTGCACCAAATAATGCTGCATTCGAGGATCTAGCAGATGAGGCAGGAATTACAATAGCCGAATTGTTAGGGATACCAGAATTGGCTGAAATCTTGTTGTATCATGTGCTAGGCACCGGTGTTCCTTCATCGGCCGTTACCAACGGGGCTATCGTTCAGCCGTTAAGCACTCTAAATACGCTAAAATTAACTAAAACAACTTCCGGCAATGTTTACGTAAATCAAGCTGAGGTTATTGCTGCAGATATTACAGCTTTCAACGGAATTGTGCATGTATTAGATGAAGTTGTTTTACCTATAGAAACTGTCGCAGATTTAGCAATTAACAACGGTTTTTCAACGCTAGTTAGCGCAGTAGTAAAAGCTGAATTATTGCCTGCATTATCCGAGCCCTTTTCACAATACACCGTTTTTGCACCGACAAACCAAGCGTTTGACAACCTAGCTGCTGCGCTAAACACCGATATAAACGGCTTACTTGCATTACCAGACCTAACAGATATTCTTTTATATCATGTACTTGACGAGGCTGTTTTTTCAACGCAATTAGTCGCGGGGCCAGTTGAAACACTTTCTGGTGAAGATGTAATTGTTTCATTAACAGGTGGTGGTGTAAAAATCAACGATGCAAATGTTGTTTTAGCCGATGTTGAAGCTGACAATGGTATTGCACATGTGTTAGACAAAGTTTTACTAGATACATTCCTCGGTATTCATGAGAATGAAACACTTACATTCAGTGTATATCCGAACCCTGCTCAAAACGAAATTCAAGTTGCCGGTGTAGAAGGAATTATTTCTATCACAGACATGAGTGGAAAAATTCTAATCACTAAGGAACTGAATAACAATGCTATTGATATTTCAACTCTTTCTGCTGGCAGCTATATTGTTTCAGTAGAAAACAATGGTAAATCCGGAAAACAATTGTTGATCAAACAATAACTGTTTCTTTATTAAATGAAAAAGCCACTCTATTTGGGTGGCTTTTTTCATTGGCTATTTGTGCCGTCTCATTAGGAATGGATATTGGGCGTAACGATTAAGAAAACGTTTCTTGAGTTAGCATTTTATCCCTTTAATTTTTGAAACTTTTGGGAGAGGTAATACATACCTACACCGAAAGAAACGCCACTAAGGATCAAGAGTTGGGCAAAAAGACCTTCGGCACTGAATGATAGTTTTAATAGAATTGTAGAAATTACAAAACTTGAATTGCGCATGATGAGTGCATAATCGTCTGTGTAGAAAAGCGAGAGCAACAATATAAGCACATCACTTACAATCAACAAGGAAAAAAAGTGATCGAAAAAGATGCCGTTCAAATTCAAAGCTGTACCTAAAGTATAATTGCCAGCAGCATGCAGCAAATAATCAGCGAGCGAATAAACACCTAGAAATAAAGAACTGATCAGCAACAAAACTGTAATGATTTTCTTAGAACGAATAAAGCGCTGAACCGACTGCAATTCAGGCTCTTCTGTCTCTTCATGCAGAGGTCTAAACCGATTACAGAGTTTGTAAAAAATATAAATCAGCAGAAATACCAATACCACAGTTATTAAATCGCCAAGTAACTTATTGTACGCTCCGTGTTCAGGCCATAGTTGCGCTAAAGGCAAGTGGGTGATGTCTTTAAAAACTCCCCTGATCAAGATAAGTGTCATGATTTCGTACTGCTTACCAATGTAGATACTTGTGGACTTTGGCAAATAATAAAGCAACAGAAAAGCTTCGAAGACTAGGAGAAAAGAAAAGGGCGTATAAAGCGCGTTAATAGGACTAGAAAACAATTTATCGGCAGGCCCCTGCCAAACATATTGATGCAAAAAGTACAGGCTAAGATGTCCTAGGAAACTAATAATGGCGACATACAACACTGCTTTACTTAACTTTTCCTTGAAGTCAGGCGTCAGTAAATAGTGAAACTTTTTTAAGTAATTCATTATTAGCAATTTATGCTAATATAGGGTTTTAAATGCACCCTTTCACATTCAAGAAAAATACAGCTAAAACTGATGGCTATGAAAACGCTCTACTTCAGCTATCATGCTGTGGTAATAACGGTACCACTTGCCTTGTCCAAGCTGTTTTGCCTTTTGATGAATTGGGTTTTTGGCCCATTCGGCAATAGCCTCTTTGTTTTGCCAATAGCTAATGAACATCCCGCGACCGTCATGCTTCATGCTTTCATACCCTAAAAACCCAGGAATTTGCTTCACTAGTTCTAAGGTCTCGGTGTCGTAGGCTTCATATCCATCCAAATCATCACTCAAGTAATAATTGAAAATAGAGGCGTAAAATGGTGCTTGGGGCGGGGTGGGAGTGTACCAGTTGATCATAATTAAAGTTAATATTTATCGATTTAATTGTGGCGAATTCGCCATAATTAAAAATCTAATTTCTTTAAATTTTCTAAAGTTTGATTAGACTTACTTTGTAGCAAAGTCAATTGTTGTATGGCAATTTGATTCAGTTTCACAATTCTTTTCGCTTGAGTTAATCCTTCTTGAATAAACAAGGCATTTAAATTTTCAAGATTGATCAGACAAATCAATTGTTCGATTGAAGCAGCATCCCTAATCATCCCTTTAAAATCAGGGTTTTGTTTTTTAAAAGCTCGAGCAGTTTTTCCAAATAAGGCCACATTGATTACCTCAGCCTCGCTTGCATAAATTACTTTGGCTTGTTCAGGTGAAATTTCTTTTGGGACTAAATGTTTTTGAATAGAATTTGCATGAATTAGCTGATTTACTTTAGCTAATTCCCTCTTTGCTGTCCATCCAAAAGCCTTATCCTTTTCTGATTTTATCCTTTGAAATTCACGGATTAAATAGATTTTAAATGCTGGACTAATCCACATTGCAAACTCAAAAGCTATGTCTTTGTGCGCATAAGTCCCTCCGTAACGCCCGGGTTTTGCCTGCAAAGAGATCGCATTTGTTTGCTCCACGAAATCTTTCACACTTATCTTGAAATTATTGAGCCCAGCCTTAGTTTTAATTATGGCGAATTCGCCATAATTAAAACTTGGATTTGTGAGTTGCTCCCAAATACCAATGTACTCTAAAGTATTTCGATTTCTCAGCCAATCTGTCACAAAAAAAGTACCATCTTTTGCCTTCATCATGTCTGTCAAACAAATGTATTCAAATCCATTTGCCTCGATCATTTGAATGGAGGTTTCGTGTACAATCAGTTTTTTCATTGCCTTCTTTTGAAAGGCTAAACTAATGAAGATGAAACGATTATGTTTCAGTATTTCTACTGAGTAAATTGGCTATTTTCTGTTTTTTTTTGAATCTTCTGGATTACTAACCCAAGTTCCGGAAAGCTCGGAAATTTGCTAGCATATTTCTTTATCGAAAAGCCTGCTAGGAGGTTGTGGATGCGACGAGGATAAAAGTTTAAACCTGATTCAAATGCTTGCTCTTTCCAATCCAACCTAAATGGGTGTGATCGAAGCTGTCAAAATATTTCAAACCGTAACCAGCAACTCGATCAAATGACGAGTGAGCAAGGAAAATCAACCCAACCTGAATCAGGCTTTCGTTATGCATGAAATATCCTAGAAGGACTAGGCCAGCTAAAATCCCCTGGTGATGAAAAACATTGTAGGCGCTTGCACCCAACTTTTTGGTTATCACAAACAAGGCAAAAGAAACATCAGGAATAAAGAATAGCGCCCAATATAAACCCCAGCTTTCAGGATATAGATGGTTATAGGCTACCGTGAAAAGAATGAACAATCCTGCGGATACAAGTTTTAATAGATATTTCATGCGGTGTTTACTTTAAAATTCTTTGCAACTGTTCTTTCGCTTGCTCAATATGACGCAATTCATGTTGAATGATGATGTCAAAAACCGTATCTAATTCATAAACAATGACTTTGCTTGCCGGAGAATGAATCACTGTTTTATTTTGAATGAACGGTGCGGCTAATTCTATATAGCGCTTTAAATCCTGATGATGCGCCGTAAATTGATCAATTATATCGTGTAAAACTGTAGCCTTTTTTGGCTCCCAAACTGGAAAAGTCTTCATCTTTTTTTGACGACTAGGTTCAACAGATTGCTTAACAAAGCCCCCTAAAAATTTAACGATGAATTGAAAACGACCGTGAAAAGGACGTTTGTAGACATTTTGATTAAGCTGATCAATGATCGGATAATAACTTGAGTTGATTAAAATCAGATGTTCAATATTCTGAGCTATACTCCAATGAGCACCATCGGTTCGATTTAGCTGTTCTTCCGTTAAGTGGCCGAATAAATCTTGGACTAATTTCGTGTTTGAATCAATTTGTTGAAGAAGGTTAGTCATGTTGAATTAAAAAATTTGGATGGTTCAAAAAGTTAAATGAATTCCCAACTCACTAAACCAATGATAGAAAACAAGGTTAGCAACCAGTAATGCATTGTTTTTAGTTTCATTTTATTTAAATAATAATAACAGCGCCTGTGTCACCATCCTGATGCAGCAATAAAAGAGCCGCATTGTTTTAAAGTATTTCAATCCTAAATTAACAAATCATTTGTAAACAATTGTTGATGAAGAATGACCTCATTTTCTAGTTTATGATCTACCAACCAATTAAGGAACGCATTTATTCTTTCCACAGTCATGATGCCGCACGTGTCTTCATTTCCAAAATAAGGACTCGTCATTTCTAATGATCGCGACAAATCAATATTTGCAAGGTCATCAGCAGTAAGATGCTGTCTGAATAAAGAATTAGCTTCAGTAGGATTTTTTTGAGTAAACAAGTAGCCTTTTCTAGTGGCTTTAAGAAAACGAATACAGAGCTCTTCGTTTGTATTTATAAATTGTTGTTTGGTCAAGACTACCGGTGAATAACCATATGGAATACCAAAATCTTTTAAGAAAAACCGATTCAGCTCGATTCCTTTTTGAGTTGCCTCAACACCCTCCCAATTGTCAAAAATCCATGTAGCATCTGCCTTTTCTTCTAAAATAGTGTTCCAAATTCCGAGTTTTTCGGGGTAAACAATGTTCATGGTTCCGAAGCCACCATCATTAACCACCAATTGTCGGACAATATGATCCTCATAACGGGCTTTATAAGATGCATAAGATTTGTGATCGAGATTTTTGGGATGATTAATCTTTGAATCCGCCAACGTAACAATACAACTCAAATCTTCTTGAAGAATTGCAAATACGGCCATAGCATCGACTTTATTTTTCTTGTTATTCAGACTAATTACTGTCTCAAAAGGAGCTATCGCAAAATCAACCAGATTGGTTTCTAATTTTTTTCCTGGTGTCAGACTATAATTGTCATCCATCGGATTCAGAATTTCAAGTTGAATTCCATGCTGCTCATAAATACCTAAATACTTTGCCACATAAAATCCAATATGATTTATGTTTGGCGTCCAATCTAAAGCAAGGCGAATTTGTTTCATACTTCTAATGCATTATAAAAATTGTTTAACAAATCAACTAAACGTCATATAATACCTCATAGTTCGTGGCGAATGCGATAAAAAAACTTAGTTCAATCATTAAAAGAATTTCTAACTTTTCTCACTAACCTGTCTATTGTAAAATACCTTAATTTTAAGGACTTGATTTTCAAACTCAATTCAAATGACCACACAATTTTCTATTTGCCTCTGGAACCAAGATGCTAAAGGCATGTCACAATATTATCAGCAAATTTTCTCTGATTTTAAGCTCATTTCAGAGAACCCAATGGCCTCCGTATTTGAAATAGTCGGAACGCGCTTTATGTGCTTGAACAATGCGGTTCCTAACATTCAATTCAACGAAAAAATTTCTTTTGTTCTTACCGTTGACACACAAGCAGAAATAGATACTTATTGGGATTACTTCTGCCAAGAGGGGCAAGCAGGGCAGTGCGGCTGGCTCGAAGATAAATATGGTGTCTCCTGGCAAATTGTACCTAGCATCTTGGGCAAACTCATGACCAACCCCGAAACCGCTCCAAAAGCAACTTACGCATTTATGCAAATGAGCAAATTTGATATTGCGAAGTTAGAGGAGGCGGTGAGGTAAGAAGTCTCAAGTTACTGTAAGTTACTTGACAATTGTTGATTTTAGGGCTTGAAGAAAGCTAAGGCTTGTAACTTTTACCAAGTTCAATTTGTTTGAATACTATTAATCGGCATGAAATTAAGCTAAAAAATCTGCATGAAAACCATCCTACTCTTTTTGACCCTAAGCACTAGTCTTTTTTCAAGGGCTCAACACATTTACGGCTCCATTTCTGGTGGATATCTTTTGAATGCAAGCAATAATCAGGCGCCAAGTTATATCGTCAACACCTATCATCAAATTTCCTTGCCCTGGTTTTGGAGACAAGAAAATTACGCCTTCAAAAATAGTCTGCATACTGACTTGAATTTTGGACATTTGATCACGGAGCAAATCGGTTACGAGCTTTCATTTAGCTACCTTAAACCTAATAGTATTTCAGACAACTTCAGCTACGGGCAAAAAATTATGTCGGGCGCGTTCTTTCAATCGGCAGCCAAACTCATTTTATCCGTCCCGCTGAAAAAGTTCGACCTCTATGCCAAACTTGGCCTGAATATCGTTAAGGGAAATATGTCTTATCTACAAACAATTGAAGACGGTAACTTCAACTCACTCGGAACCTCCACAGCATCGCTTACCTACACTTACACTAGTCCAGTGTCACTCGGCTATAATGGCGCTATTGGCGTTAATGTTCCGGTTTCAAAAAGGTTTTCTTTTTTCACAGAAGTGCGGTATTTCAATCAAACTTTCTCTCCAAAAATTGGGAAAATGACTAGCTTTTCTTATAATGGCTCAGATTTATTAGCGAACAATGATTTTCAACCCTACTATGCTCAAATTGAATTTGGAAGTGAATCTGAATGGCTGAACTACAACAGCACTGACAATTCTAAACCACAAAAACTATACGCGCGCAGCTATGCATTAGGCGGCCTTGACTTCACGGTTGGGCTAAAGTACATGCTTTGGAGTAGGAGGTAGGCTTTAATCAGTCGGCAAGCATGCTGCAGCTTACTTCGAAATCAATACGGTTTTCGGTAAAAATCATTTACTGAATTTGTGTAAAAGATGTTATCCATAGGATATTTGATTTGAAAAACAGTTGGGTTCTTTTCGCCTAAAGGAACGAGCATTAAAGTCGACTTACCTTCATAAACCACTCTTTGATCTGCGGGAATTCATCATGCGATCTAAGTTGTTAGCAATATAATTGTTGTTATTCAAATTCTTGGTTTCAGAAAACTATTGCTATTCCTGAATTAATAACCACTTAATTAATTCGTTGGTATCAACAATGCTCCAAGAATGAGGATGTCTACTATTGTCAGGCTGTCTGTAACCTTTATTCTGTGTAATTATCAATTCAGCTTTATGATTTCCAAGCCTATACAATTCATTAATCATTGCTGAACATTCAGTAGCATTCATATTCGAAAAGTCCGCTCCACGTTCTTTTAACCACCAATTTATGTCAGGTTCTGTATAAATTCTTATCGGTACCGTGATAATCTTTTTAATCGCAGTTTGTGTTGTATCAGAAAATGAATAAGGCGAAAGTTTGTAGTATTCAGAAAGATTTGTTGCTGGACTATTGCCAGTTTCTTTTTCAAGTCTTTCTATCATATACACACTCTCCTCACAAGCTTCTATACTTTTTGAAAGCCTGATTTCTCTTTTTGCGGAATAATAAAATCTTTCAAAGTCGAGCGGCGGGTCAATTGCAAAAACGGCAGCTGGTTTTACAGTTGAATTTTCAGCATACTTTAATGCACAACTACCACCAATAGAATATCCACCAACAAAAAATCTTTGGTCTGTAAGTTTGTGCTTAGTGGTTATATCTTTTAATATTATTTTAAAAGTTTGTTGGCTTAGACTATCCACTCCTAAAGACAGAACACCATCTTGTAAGGTTGGAATTATTGTCAAAATACCATTAAGGGCTAACTTTTTTGGTAAGTCAGTTTGTTGTAAAACTCTTTCAGCTGTTTCTCCAAAACCTGGAATAAGAAACAAATATCCTGACCAAGGTATTTTTGGTGGATAAATTATTGTATAGCAGTTTTTGGTTGAATCAGAATCGTCTAAGAAAACTTTTTCAACTTTTGGATTAAATACCTTCTGTCCATTACAATTAATGCCAAAAAGTGAAAAAATTAGAATTATTAAAAGCTTATTCATAAATGTCTGTTCTTTGTTTATATCGTGTATCATCCTACGCTTGCAGTTAACAGTTTCAGGCTTGGCGAAGGTGACGATTTTCACCACAAAACTTAATACAAAACATACTACCCAAATTTAGCAGAAATTGTCAAAAGAAGCACGTCTGCCTGGTTACATCAAAAATTTGATGGCAATACGGAATAACAGATACTGAGTTAAATCTTTTCAGAAAAAGTCAATTTCGAAAATGGAAAAGTTGCAATCACAAAAAATGTAAGTTTCAAGAGAATTATGATGATTATTAAACAAAAAACAGGTCAATTACGACCTGTTTTCTCAACTTGCTCCCCAAACGGGGCTATTCTCGAACCAATTTTGGGATGAATTGATGGATAATCCGATATGTTTGCCTAATTAATGAACCACCCAATTATTGAAATGGCTATTTGTATTTCAATATTTTTTTCCTCGTAGTTTAAATATTATAGTTTTCTAGAAAACCATCAGCAAATTTACAGGAAGGGCTTAATAATATCTTTGAATAGCAAGAAAAGAAAGAGAAGCACACCCACGATGACTTCGTTTCGGTACTTTTTAAAAAATTGGACAAGCTTTTCCATATTTCAATATAAAAAAAGCCGACCATTTCTGATCGGCTTTTTGCTCCCCCTGCTGGACTTGAACCAGCGACCCTCTGATTAACAGTCAGATGCTCTAACCAACTGAGCTAAGGAGGAATGTCTCAATTCGAGGATGCAAATATATGTAATTTTTCGAATTCAAAAAGTGAATTATTTAAAAATTTCATCACTTTTTTTTCATCTTGGATCTAAGTTATTCAAAATCATCGCTATCCACAGAAAAATCATCAATGCTTGTTTGGTATTGATCTTCTTCTTCCTCGTGGTCAAAAAAGTTTGTAGCGTCTTGATCATCGCGATTAGCAGGTCGAAGGATGTTTGTTTTAGAAACATTGAGGCGGATTTCTGTACGAGAAGTGCCGTCTTCGACTTGAATGGTTTTTGCGAAAGGTGTACCTAGAATTTCTACAAGTGTTCCGCGCGTGAGAAAATCAATGATGCGCATGTTGGATCCTTCGCGTTTCCAGATGGTGCAGTTGACCCAAGTGGTTTTGGTGCGCATTTGCCCCGTTTTTTTGTCCTTCCAATTTTTATTGTGGGCAACTGGGAAGTTTATCGCAACAATGCCGCGTTCCATCGTTTTTACGTGTGCGTCTTTGCCGATATTGCCAATGAGTCTGGTTTCAAATACTGTAGCCATGGGTCTAAAATAAAATTGCGTATACCGAAATACACCGATATACGCAATTCAACAAAGAAGTCTGTAAAATGTTGCAGCTTAGTGCTGATGACCGTGTGGGCCATGCGCATGACCATGCGCTAACTCTTCAGGATCCGCTTCGCGAACCTCAAGAATGGTACCTGCAAAATGAAGGTCAGTTCCGGCAAGTGGATGATTGAAATCCATCTGAACTGTTTCTTCTGTAATTTCTAAAATACGACCACGCAACTGATTGCCATCGCTATCAGACATCGGTACTAAACTTCCTACTTGAAACATTGCTGCATCAAACTGTCCGTCTTCATTATGGAAAATATTTGCAGGAAGCATCACGATGTGCTGTGGATCTTGCTCGCCGTAAGCATTAGCGGCTGCGATATGAAAATCAAAATGTTCACCAGCAGTTTTGCCAGCGAGTTTTTCTTCAAATTCAGGAATCATTCCACCCACACCATACAAGAAGGTCAAGGCATTTTCCGGAGTTGTTTCTTCGATGTGTTCTCCGGTTGTGTGATCAGAGAGCTTGTAGGTCAAGGTTACGACCTTGTTGTGGGAAATTTGCATGTTATTTTTGAATTAATTGCTTTACAAAATTAGGCAAGGCGAAAGTGGAGAAGTGGATGTCTTCGTTGTAGTAGCGAAGGCCTTTCTCAGCAACAAACGACTTGATGGCGTCGGTGTTGGTTACTTTTCTTGGGTCTACAGAACCTTTGAGGCCATATTGGAAAGACCACATGCCGGTAGGGTAGGTAGGAACGAAGAATAAACCAACTGGTGCGTTATTGGCACCGAAAATTGATTGAAGGGTTTGGTTGAGTTCTGCGAATGCTTTTTCGTTGAACTTAGGTGATTCACCCTGAGCTACCAAGATACCATCAGCCTTGAGGGTGCGGTAACAATTTTGGTAGAAATCTACACTGAACAAACCTTCAGCAGGGCCAACAGGATCAGAACCGTCAACGATCAGTAAGTCGTAAACTGCATCTGGTGCATTTTTAACAAATGCAATTCCGTCGTCAACGATGAGTTCTAAACGTGGGTCGTCAAAAGCTGCTGCGATTTCAGGAAGGTGCTCTTTACAAGCTTTGATCACTTCGCCATCGATTTCAACCATGGTTACTTTTTCAATATTGCTATGGCGCAATACCTCGCGAACGGTACCGCCGTCTCCACCGCCGATTACCAACACGTTTTTAGCGTTCTGCAAGGTGAAAAGACTTGGGTGTGAAATCATTTCGTGGTAATGGAATTCGTCTTTGATCGTGGTCATGACCATGTCGTCAAGGGCCAACATTTTTCCATATTTAGTTGATTCTAAGATGCGAACACGCTGAAATGGCGATTGCACATCAAAGAAAACATCTCCGGTAAAACGCAAAGAAAGCGCTTGGTCTTCATCTTTATCTGTGAACCAAACGTTGCGTGTGTAAAAATCAGGGTTGCGCCACTCAGCTGCTTTTTCACGAGCGGTAGTGATGTCAAAATCGTTGCGCGTCAGTAAGTTCACTGAACCGCGTTTCATTTCGATAGCAGAATATGACTTAGCGCCAAAACACTCTTTTAAGTGATCAAAGGCGATCCAGGCATTCATGTCACCGCAAGTAAATACATCAACTGCTGCATAGCCGTATTCAGGCCAGGTATGAATAGCAAGGTGACTTTCTTGAATGACAACCACACCAGAAACACCGTACGGAGAAAAATGGTGAAAGGTCGAATTGATAACCGTTGCTTCTGCCTTTCGGGCTGCTCCGACCATGTCGCGTTCGATCGCCGCTACGTCATTCATAACGTGCGGATCACAATTCATAAACTCTACCAAGATGTGGTTTCCAAGTGCAGTAGTACTCATTTTACGATGATAAATTAAAAAATTGAGCGCAAAGTTACGCAATTTAAGGGGGATTCATGTGTAACTGATGTTAATTTTCAGTCAGATAAGAAACGAAGCTTTTCTAAGCTCACCTTGATTCTTGCTTGTCCAAATATAACAGTCAGTTGTTTGCCTTTCATTTCTTCCACAATGCCGATGCGATTAGTCTGGATCAATTGCACCTGTGAACCCACTTTAATTCTTTCTTGCTCGTACTTTTCAGCGCGCTGAACCTCTTTTTTAGTAGGCTTTTGAGTAGGAGCGGGGAGCGGGGCCTTTTTCTTAATGGTTTGCTTTGATTTCTCAAGCCGCAGGTATTGCGTAAGTTCTTGAAAAAGAGTGGTATTGATATCTTTCTTGCGCGAACTCACGTTGAATTTTTCAATAAACGCCAGCATTTTCTTGCCCGCTTGGAGTTGTCGCTGGCTACTTTCTTGCACTTGCGTTACCTGTGTTTGCTTGTGCACAAGCTTTTGTATCTCTTGTTCGTGCTGCTGCCCTGCTTTTTCAGCAGCTTTAGCCGCTTCTTCAAGGCGCTTGTTTTGAGCCAACAACTGGTTGCGTTCTTTTTGTAAGCTACTCAATAGTTTATCGAGCCTCACTTTTTGCTGATCTAAACGAAGTTTGGCTTCTTTAATCAGTTCTTTTGAAATGCCATTGAGTTGCGCTACCTCAAACGTAAAGGAGCTACCTGGTTGCCCACTAGAGAACTGATAAAGCGGGGAGAGGTCCTTTTCATTGAACAGCATGCAGCCATTAAAGGCTTGCGGCAATTCATCGGCCTTGAGCTTGATATTCGAATAATGCGTGGTAATCACCGCAAAAGATTTCAAGGCATACATTTGCTCAAAAAACACTTCTGCTAGGGCCGCCCCTAATTCAGGATCCGAACCCGTTCCAAATTCATCGAGCAACAAGAGTGTTTGGGCATTTGCTCGGCCCAAAAAGAACTTCATGCGTTGCAAGCGGTAAGAGTATGTACTCAGTTCATTTTCAATAGATTGATTATCTCCAATGTCTGAATAAATTTGCTTGAAAAAACACATCTGACTATCAGGTGCAACAGGCACCAACAAGCCAGCTTGCAGCATGAGTTGCAATAAGCCGATGGTCTTCAGCGTAATACTTTTTCCGCCCGCATTTGGCCCCGAAATAACCAGCATTCTGGACTTCTGTGACAAACTGACATTTTGAGCAAACGTACTCTTGCCAGCAGCACTATTTGCTTTGCGCAAAAGTGGGTGATACGCCTGTTTGAGCTGAAAACTTGGGTGCTGATTAATGGACGGCAAAACAGCCTCCATTTCAAGTGCCAGCTTACATTTTGCGTTTAAAAAATCGATTCTTGTCAGCAAGATTTGATAAGCGCCAATCAATGGGCGGTATTGTACCATGAGCGCAGTTAGCGCTTGTAAAATGCGGTGAATTTCTTTGCGTTCGTCGTCAAATAAAAACTCAAGTTCATTATTGAGCGGTACATTCACTAAAGGCTCAATAAAAGTCAGGCTACCAGTTTTACTCGAACCATGGATATTGCCAGGAACTTTGCGCTTAAAAGTAGACAGCACCGTTAATACACGGCGTTCATTCACAAAGGTTTCTAGCGTCTCAGCCAGTACTTTATCTTTATTGTAGCGCCTTAGTTCTTTGTCGAAATTCTTATTGATCTGATTGCGCAAGACCCGAATTCTTGCCCGAATATCAAAAAGCTCTGTGGAGGCGTCGTCTTTAATTTGTCCGTTGCGGTCAAAAACCTGATCAATTTGCTCGATGATTTCCTTTGTATAATAAACATCTTCAGTCAGTTGCTCGAGCAGCGGATATTTGAACAAAGCATTCTCAAAAAACAAGACCACCGCATTGACCAATTCTGAGGCTTGGTAAATGCGTCTGAAACCTTCGAGTGAAATAACGGAACGCTGAATCCCTAATAATTTGATTTCTTGTTCGAGCTCTTCGAATTCTAGCAACGGAAATTTTTCGCCGTGTACGCGAACTTGACGCAGTTCGTCAAGTCTTTTGAGTTCTTGTCTTAAAACCTGAAACTGATTTTTAGGTTGTAGCGTTTTGACCTGCTGCAAAGCTGTGGGGCCAATGCAGAATTTTTCAAGCCAATTTTTAATGGCTTCAAACTCGAGGTCATGGAGGGTTTGTTGGTCGGTGCTAAACACAGTGCAAAGATATACAACGTTTCAAATACAGAATTGTTGAATTGTCATATAATTAATATTATGTTAAATAGAATATTTAGGTAATGATTCGAATTTGAGAATCATATCAATTGGAGATTTATTTTAAGATCTTTTATTTATGAAAGAATTCCTACTCCAATTAACAAGAGATCTTTAATTTTATAAACTCGAACAATAAACATGGCCATCTACTCATTCAACGGTTTTATCCCAGTTGTTAAACCCTCAAGCTTTGTGCATCCTCAAGCTAATGTTACTGGAAATGTAATTATTGGTGAAAATGTTTACATAGGCCCAGGTGCGGTTTTACGCGGTGACTGGGGACAAATCATTATTGAAGATGGCTGCAACGTTCAGGAAAATTGTGTGATCCATATGTTCCCAGGTACAACAGTACATTTAAAAGCTGGCGCCCACGTAGGACACGGCGCCATTATTCATGGTGGAATATTAGAAGAAAATTGCCTGATTGGCATGAATGCCGTTTTAATGGACGATGTCATTGTTGGCGCAGGTTCAGTAATTGGCGCACTTTGCTTTGTGCCTGCTAAGATGCAGATTCCTGCAAGGAGTTTGGTAGTTGGGAATCCGGCTAAAATCATCAAAGAAGTTTCCGACGATATGTTGGCTTGGAAAACTGAAGGCACCAAGCTCTATCAACAATTGCCAGCTGATTGTCAGGCAACTCTGAAAGAAGTTGAACCACTTACTGCACCCGAAGAAAACAGACCGCAGCAGCAGCGTAACTATTTTACTTGGCAAGAAAAGAAATAAACATATTAACAATTTGTCAAGATTGTTAGGCCAAAGGCAATGAATGTATTACCTTTGTTTCCCGTAGTTACAAACGTTATATGTCCAATTCAACCAAGTATGTTTTTGTAACCGGGGGGGTCACTTCTTCTCTAGGTAAAGGCATCATTTCTGCCTCATTAGCAAAACTTTTACAAGCGCGTGGTTACACCACCACCATTCAGAAACTAGATCCATATATCAATATCGATCCAGGAACCCTTAACCCTTATGAGCACGGCGAGTGTTTTGTCACCGATGACGGTGCCGAAACCGACCTCGACCTCGGGCACTACGAACGTTTCTTAAACGTTCCTACTTCTCAGGCCAACAACGTCACAACGGGTCGTATTTATCAGTCAGTCATTGAAAAAGAACGCCGTGGCGATTATCTAGGGAAAACCGTACAGGTTATTCCGCACATCACCGACGAAATCAAAGAACGCATTCAGGCAGTTGCTAAAAATGGTACTTTCGATATCGTTATTACTGAAATCGGTGGAACTGTCGGTGACATCGAATCTTTACCTTATGTAGAGGCGGTGCGCCAAATGCTTTGGGAACACGAAAACGACTGCATCGTTGTTCATTTAACGCTTGTCCCCTATTTGTCTGCAGCTGGAGAGCTTAAAACTAAGCCAACGCAGCACTCTGTGAAGCAATTACTAGAGTTGGGTGTACAACCCGATGTTTTGTGCTGCCGCACCGAACACGAACTCGACCTCGGTCTCAGAAAGAAAATTGCTAAATTTTGTAATGTTTCTGTCAACGCTGTCATTGAAGCACGCGATGCTGACTCTATCTATGACGTTCCGCTCTTGATGCAAACTGAAGAGCTAGATACCGTTGTCTTAGAAAAACTAGGCCTTTCTAAAAAACAAGCTCCAAAACTTGACAACTGGAAAGCTTTCCTAGAGCGTCTGAAAAATCCAAAAAACACCGTAAAAATCGGTTTAGTTGGGAAGTACGTCGAATTAAAGGATGCTTATAAATCTATTTCCGAAGCCTTTATCCATGCTGGTGTTGCCAACGAAACAAAAGTTGAGCTCAACTGGATTCATTCTGAATCTATCGATTCGGACAATGTCTCAGAACAACTTGCTGGCCTAGATGGTATTTTGGTTGCTCCTGGCTTTGGTTCGAGAGGTATTGATGGCAAAATTGCCGCAGTGCGCTATGCCCGTGAAAACAACGTTCCTTTCCTTGGAATTTGTCTAGGAATGCAAATTGCTGTCATTGAATTTGCCCGCCACGTACTTGGGCTCTCAGACGCCCACTCTACTGAAATGTCCGAGCAAACCAAAGCGCCGGTAATTTCCATGATGGAAGAACAAAAGCTCATTTCAAACATGGGAGGCACCATGAGACTTGGCGCTTACAAATGTGAACTCAAACCAAATTCTAACGCTGCCAAAGCGTATCAAACCATCAATATTACTGAGCGCCACCGCCACCGCTATGAATTCAACAACGAATTTTTAACGCAATACGAAGCACAGGGCATGATGGCTACCGGAAAAAATCCAGAAACAGGCCTTGTCGAGGTTGTTGAAATTCCGACGCATCCTTGGTTTGTTGGGGTTCAGTTTCACCCAGAATATAAAAGTACAGTAGACGCCCCTCACCCACTCTTTGTTGGTTTTGTAAAGGCCGCACTTAAAAATCAAAACAAATAATTCATGGATCGCAATTCAACCATAGGGCTCGTGCTCATCGGCTTGATCATTACTGTTTTCTCAGTCATGAACCAGCCTTCTGAAGCTGAAATCAAAGCAGCTCAAAAAAAGGAAGCAACACAACAAAAAGCAGCTGCTTCAAAAGTAAAAGCAAAAAAAGAAGCTGCGGTGGCGCCAATTCCAGCAACTGCAAATTCACTCGTTGTTAAAAAAGGAGCCGAAACCAGCATCGAAAACGAGCAATTGCGTTTAACGCTCAATTCTAAAGGTGGAATTGTTGAGGCAGCCTACCTCAAAAAATATAAGTCATACAAAGACTTTTCGGCCAATAAAGATGCGGCACTTTGCTTATTTAAAAAAGGTGATGCTTATAACCAATTGGTGCTCAGTACTAAAAACGGCAAGATCTACACAAGCAATTACTTGTTTGAGTTAGTAAGCAGTAGCCCTACAAGTGCTGTTTACGAAGCCAAGTTTCCACAAGGTACCATTCGTCAGTCATACGCACTCAATAAAGGTTTTGACCTCGATTACAACATCGAAATCCTAGACAACAAAGGTTTCATCTTGGAAAACACCATTCTCAATTGGGAAACTGACTTCAGAAAAACAGAGCGTTTGTTTAGTGAACAACGCCGCGTTTCAACTATTTGTTTTGAGCAAGCTGAAAATGGCCTAGACTACCTTTCTGAAACAAGTAGCGAAGCCAAAGCAGCTGAAGAAGATATCAAGTGGGTTGCATTTAAGCAAAGCTACTTCTCCTCTATTTTGAAGCCAGAAAAAGCATTCAATGCAAAAGGTACCAAATTCTTTATCCAAAACTTTAAAGAAGGGCATCCGCAAGCCTGGACGCACTTGAAAGGCTATAGCGCCAATATGTCCTTGAATTTCCAAAATAATAAAGCCAGCTTTAATTGGTTTTTTGGCCCTAATGACTACGAAATCTTAAAAAGCTACGACAGCGGCTATGACGACATCTTGAACTTCGGATGGGGCTTGTTCCGTTGGATCAACCTTTACGCGGTTCAACCTATCTTTAACCTACTCGTAGACAACGGCATGGCCATCGGCTGGGCAATTTTGGTGCTCACGCTCATCATCAAAACAATTTTGGCACCTGTTCAGTGGAAAATGTTTGTTTCCTCCGTGAAAATGCGCATCCTCAAACCAGAGGTCGACGCGCTTAACGCCAAATACCCGAAGCAAGAAGACGCCATGAAAAAGCAAATGGAAATGATGTCTTTGTACCGAGAGTCTGGTGCGAGCCCCTTGGCAGGTTGCTTGCCAATGCTCTTACAGATGCCCATACTTTTAGCGGTGTTCCGTTTCTTCCCGGCAGCTTTTGAATTGCGTCAAAAAGGCTTCTTATGGGCCGAAGACCTCAGTTCCTTCGACTCTATCCTCGACTTCTCGTTCCATATTCCGTTCTACGGAGACCACATTTCACTTTTCACACTATTAATGGCGGGTACTACCCTAGCCTATACTTACATGAACAGTGGCAACATGCAGACACCACAGCAACCAGGTATGCCTGACATGCGTGTCATTATGTATATTTTCCCGTTCATGATGATTTTCTTCTTTAACAATTATTCAGCAGGTCTGAGCTATTACTACTTCATCTCCACTTTACTTTCAATTGTCATGATGGTTGGTATCAAGCAATTCTTTGTTGATGAAGAAAAACTCAAAGTCAAAATGGCAGAAAGAAAAGCCAATAGTGCTGCTAACCCGAAAGCCAAGAAAAAATCGCGTTTCCAAGAGCGTCTTGAAGAAATGCAACGCCAACAACAAGAAATGCTTAAAAACCGCAAAAAATAAACCCATGAAATTTTTTATCGACACCGCTAACCTCAATGAGATCAAAGAAGCCCACGACATGGGAATTCTCGATGGTGTAACCACAAATCCATCTTTGATGGCCAAAGAAGGCATCACAGGTCAAGAAAATATTTTGCAACACTATGTCAATATTTGCAACATCGTTGATGGCCCTGTAAGTGCAGAAGTGATTGCCACTGATTTTGAAGGAATGGTAAAAGAAGGTGAAGTTTTAGCGGCTTTGCACAAAAATATCGTCGTTAAAATTCCTATGCTTGCAGAAGGTCTTAAGGCCATTAAGTATTTTTCTCAGAAAGGAATTCGCACGAACTGTACACTGATCTTTTCAGCAGGTCAAGCACTTGTTGCAGCAAAAGCAGGTGCAACTTACATTTCACCGTTTTTAGGTCGTCTAGATGACGTTTCTACAGATGGCTTACAACTCATTGAGCAAATCCGTGTCATCTATGATAACTACGCTTTTGACACTGAAATTTTAGCCGCCTCTGTGCGTCATCCGATGCATATCATCAATTGTGCAAGTATCGGTGCTGATGTCATGACTGGCCCATTATCTGCTATCAAGGCTTTGGTGAAGCATCCATTGACAGACATCGGTTTACAACAGTTCTTAGCGGATCACGCGAAAGGAAACAAGTAATTCATGCTACCCAAAGAAGAACGCAAGGCTTGGAATGAAGCTTTTTGGGCCGAATTCAAAGCCCACATGCGTGCTTGCTTATCTGCTTCCGGAAAACGCGTCAATTGGGCGAGTTATCCTACGCAAGTCAAGAATACTTACTTGCGCATGATTTGTGAGGGTAGAACGGCTTCTATTTGCTACGACATTCAATTCAAGGATCCAGGCATACAAGCTATTTTCTGGGAGCAACTCACTGAATTAAAGGTTGTTCTAGAGAACAATATGTCCGTTCAAACTTCTTGGGAACCACAATTTGTCAATAAAGAAGGGCAAACGATTGGCCGCATTAGCTGGACCCTCCAAGACTGCAATTTCTATGAGCGCTCAGACTGGCCAAAAATTTTAGCCTTCTTCAAGAAACATCTCCAAGAGTTCGACGTCTTTTATCAAGAGTTCAATGAAATCCTCATTACACTCGTAGACTAACTCTTTTATTATCTTTACAATATGAACTTACGCTACTTGCCTCTTCTCTTACTCTTTTGCACCTTTCCATCTTTTGCGCAAACAGAGCTACTGAATACTACTTTTCAGACGGGCATCCCGAGTAACTACACCCTACTCAATCTTGACAACCAAGCACCAGCTGTAGGTTTTGAACAATTTGTAAGCGGCTGGATCACAAGCACAGATCCTGAAAATGCGCAAGATACCGTTGCTGCAGTAAGTTCTTATTTTTTGAACGCCGACACCGCTAACCGTTGGCTCATTACGCCAGCGCTTAGCCTCGGGAGTTTCGGTAATTACCTAAGCTGGGAAGCGAAATCGCATGACCCCTCTTACCCAGATGATTACCTCGTTTTACTTTCTACGACTACCAATGATCCTGCAGCATTTACCGACACCATTGGAAACGTCAATGAAGAAAACTTCGACTGGACCTTCAGAAGTGTCAACTTAAGTGAGCAAGGCTACAACGATTCAACAATTTACATCGCTTTCGTCCTTCGTGGCATCGACAACTACATTTTATACCTCGATGACATCAAAGTTGTAAAAGATGACCCTGTAAGTGTTCAAGTACTTGAACAAATTGATTTCCAAGTGTATCCAAACCCTACCTCACAATTCATGACTGTAAAAAGTCAAGCAGCTATAGAAATGATTCAGGTTTTGGATCTTGCTGGCAAAATTGTGCTGCAATCTACGCAACAAGAACTTGATTTACAATCCTTAATTTCAGGATCTTATATTTTGGAAGTCATTTCCAATGGCGAAGTTTCCAGAAAAAAGATTCAAAAAATCTAATGCAGGCACTACTTGCTCAAGTAGAAAGCACGGTCCAGGCACAATTTAAGGACCAAGAAGGAAGTCACGATTGGCAGCACATTGATCGGGTCAGAAGAACGGCAATGTTGCTCCAAAAACAAGAAGGCGGCGATGCCCTCGTTATTGAATTAGCAGCCCTTCTCCACGACATTTCAGACCACAAATACAACGGCGGCGACTTTGAGGCAGGTGCCAATGTTGCCAAAGAACTATTAGAAAAACTGAATTGCCCCAAGCAAATTAATAAACGGGTTTGCCAAGTTATTGCTGTAGTGAGTTATAAGGGTGCGCTCGTGGCAGATCAACAAACAAGTCTCGAAGGGCAAATTGTCCGTGATGCAGATCGCCTTGACGCCATCGGTGCCATCGGAATTGCTCGGGCCTTCGCTTACGGCGGATCAAAAAACAGGGCGCTTTATAATCCGGATCTAGCTCCTACCCTACATCAAAGCAAAGAAGCCTACGCCCAAGACAAAGGGCATACCATCAATCATTTTTATGAGAAACTACTCTTGCTCAAGGATCGGATGGAAACGAAAAGCGCCAAAAAAATAGCGCAACAACGCCATGAATTTATGCTTGAGTTCTTAGAACAGTTCAAAGCTGAGTGGCAATAAATTTCGGATACTTTTCCTTAAAAGCTATTTTCATTTGCGCCAACCTTGCGTTATGTTGCTGCGCTTCTTGGCTCTCTGGATACAAAAGCTTGTGCTGCAGCGCTAGCTGTAAGGCCTCCCATTCTTTTATTATTTGTTGGGTCTGGTCATTACAAAAGTTCCGCTTGAAATAGTCCCAAACATAAGCTGTCGCTTTTTCATTTGGGTGCAGGCCATCCTCCTTGAAAAAAGCATAATCTCTGAGTTGATCAAGCACCAATTCATAGGCCGGAAAGTAAGCACAATTGGTCTCTTCAACCAAGGCCTCAACAGCCAATAGTAACCTAGCTTTACTGAGGTTATTTTCATGTAGGCCATCTTTGGCATGGCGCACAGGGCTTACCGTAAAAACAATAGCTATCGTTGGGTTGTGCTGCTTGATCAAAATTATCAGTGCCTTCCAAGTCTCGACGATGGTTTGAACTGTTGTTTGCTCTTTGCTAAATAGTTGGCTTGGCTGCTTGTGGCAGTTCGCTACCAGTTTTTGGTCTTGTAGTAAACGATAAGCCCAAGCACTACCAAAAGTAATGAGCAAATGGCTGCTTTCAAGAATTGCCTTTCTCAGCTGTATTTTTAAGTGCGCAAGTTTTTCATGAAGCGCCGCTTCCGACATCGCATAAATACTTCCGGCTAAATCCCAAGAAAGCCAAACATCAGCTCTTGGAAAAGTACGCAAAGTACTAGATTCATCTAAAGCCCAAGTTAAAACCTTAGCAATGGCTAAAGGATGAAAAAGCGTCCCGCCCGGATTCACAAGAGCTTCGAAGCCATTTTGTTGAAGACGCGAGCCTATTTCATCTGAAAAACAACTTCCTAATAAAAGCAACGGTTTGCCGTGTTCTATTTTTTCTAAGCAAGGGTTGTCGGGAAGCGTCAGCATGAGCCTAGTTGGAAAGCAAGTTGTCGGCATGTTGCAAGGCCGCCTCGCTGATTTGTTCACCACTCATGAGCCTTGCAATTTCATGGCGGCGCTCCTCTAATTGAAGTAAGTGTACGGAAGTCAGCATGCGATCTGACGAAACTTCTTTACTCACTTTGAAATGATGTGCGGCTTTGGCAGCAACTTGCGGTAAGTGTGTAATGGCCAAACATTGCCCATTTTTAGACATTTCCTGGAGTAAACTTGCCATTTTCAAGGCCACTTCACCAGATACGCCGGTGTCAATTTCGTCAAAAATAATCGTTGGCAAAGCCTTCTTTTCAGAAACCATTTGTTGCAGGGCCAGCATCAGTCTAGATAACTCACCGCCGCTTGCTGCTTTCTCTACAGCTACGGGCTGATGACCCAAATTGGCAGAAAACAACAACTGAATTTGCGTAAATCCGTTGCTTTGCAGGTTTTCTGTTTGTGTCAAATCAAAAGTCAGGGTGGTATGCGGTAATTTAAGCCCATGCAGAATTTTTTGCAAACGCTCACTCACGGACGGCGCTCCTTTCAACCTGAGGTCATGAAGTTGCTGAGCCTCTTGTGTTAACGCAAGTTTTTCTTTTTCGAGTTCGAGGTCTAAACGGTTGAGCTCTTGTTCGAGTTCATGAAGGTTACTCACTTTAGAAGAAAGATCTGCAAACACTTGGCGCAACTCATTTACATTTTGTACGCGGTGTTTCAATAAGCAATGATTGAGCTGATCTTGCCACTGTAAGAGTTTTTGCTGTTGCGCTTGATCTAGTTCATGTGCAGAATAAGCTGCTGCATCTCTGGCTAGTTCTTTGATCTCAATGAGCATCGCAGACATGCGCTCGTAGTAGTTCTGTAGAACCGGATCTATGCGTCGGGGTTTTTCAAGTTCTTGATTTACTCTATAGAGTTGTTCATAGACGCCGTTGTCTTGCAACAAACTTTCCATGCTGCCATAGGCTTGCTGCAGTTGTTCACTGTATTCAAAGCGTTCGAGGTCCTGCTCTAAGGTTTCAAGCGCTGGATCATGCAAATTCAAGGCTACTAACTCATTGAGCATAAAAGCATTGAAATCTTGTTGCTGCTGTAAACCTGCTAGATCTTGTGCTTTCTGAAGACGCTCTGCACTCAGGTTCAAGAATGCTTTGTAACGCTGCTCATAGGTCAAGCGCTGTGTGGCTAGACCTAACAACACATCTAGTAAATGCAATTGATAACTCCTAGATTTTAAATCGAGGGTGTTATATTGCGAATGAATTTGAATGAGTTGCGCCGTTAATTCCTTGAGTACTTGAAGCTGAACAGGCGTATCATTGATAAATGCCCTAGATTTTCCTTCCTGAAGAATCTCTCTGCGAATGATCGTCTTGGCCTCGAAATCGAGTTCGTGGAGACGAAAGAAATCGTGTAAGGAGATCGGAATTTCAAATTGCGCTTCAACTATGGCTTTTTTGGCCCCAGGTGCAATGATTTTCAAATCGGCTCTTTCACCAAGAATCAGGTTGGTAGCGGCTAAAATAATAGATTTACCAGAGCCTGTTTCACCAGTCAAGACACTAAAACCCTTGTCAAAATTAAGGGTGACTTCGTCGATGAGCGCGAAATGTTGGATGCGCAACCAAAGCAGCATTATTCTAGAATTGAGTTGTAACGAGTAGCGTTAGCCGGATCTAGTTTCTTGAGCAAGGCCACAAGATCTTGCTTTTCCTTCAGTTCGGAATCTGAGAAAATATTTTTGAGCTCAGTTGTTTTACCGAATAAAAAACTCACGACATTCACGGTATTTGGTCGTGTGGCCATAATTGGGGTCAGTAAATTGAGTGCTGCCGTAATAGATTTTTTTCCTTCTGCTTTGCGATCATAGAGCTGATCTAGCCCTTGACGATGATACATATAAATACAGGTTCTGTAAGGCTCAAATACTGGTTGCAGCATGTTGTCTACTAAATAAAAACGATTTCTTTTACTACTTTCCGAAGACTTCCAACCCGGTGCCCCACCCGTCTGGGCAAGCGTTACGATTTGCTGCGCTTCTTGAAAATAGGGCGTCCCTCCTTTCGGTGAAAAAGAATCGTAATCCATACCGATGATGAAATAGGCATAAAACGCCAAAATGGAAGTGAGGTTATCGCGATATTGGTTAGGTACATAATTCAAGACTGCCCCCCTTGAGAAACCCGCCTGGAAATTTTCGTCTTGAAAATTAAATAGTGTTGAATTGTAGTTGCTGTTATAAGCAGGACGCACGCTTGATACTTGGATATCTCCTTTATAGGCTCCTGTTGCCGGAATTTCTCGAATCTGAATTTGAATATTGCAATTGATGCGCTCTTCGGTCTTGAATTTGTCTTTGGTCCAGGCTGTGTTGTTCATAATTTCAGTGATACTTTGCTTCATCTGATTGATGATTTCTTGCTCAGTAGAACTGACTTCAACTTTGTTATCTACAATAATATTAACCTGGCAATTGAGTTCTTGCGCTTGCACAAAACTTGTTAAACAAGTTAAAAACAATACAATTAGACTAGTTTTCATGTGTCTTTTCATCAAGTAATTCTAACAAAGCCTGGGCTGCTGCAAACTTTGACATGAGCGGCAATGCATGCTTTTGACCTTTAGCTCCGAAGATAGTGATAATATTAGTTTCTGACCCAAAACCGCTAATGCCTTCTTGTGGCGTATTGAGCACAACGAAGTCAAGGTTTTTGTCATGTAATTTCTTTAACGCGTTTTCTTCTTGATTATTTGTTTCGAGGGCAAAACCAACTACATGTTGTTGTTTTCTGTTTGCGGAAGCCCAAGCCAAAATATCGGGGTTTTTGATCAATTCTAAACTCAATTCAGTGGCCGATTTTTTGATTTTATTAGAGGCAACCGTTGCTGCCCGATAATCGGCAACCGCCGCCGTGAATATACCGAGATCCATTTCAGACCAATGTGCTTGTACTGCAGACAGCATTTGTTCCGCACTTTGCACATCGATTCTTTGAAAGTTCGGATGCTGTAATTCATATTGACTTGGCCCTGCAATCATTAAAACTTCATAACCTTTCATGAGCGCAGCTTTGGCAAGTGCAAAGCCCATTGCCCCAGTTGAATGATTTGAAATATAACGCACAGGATCTAGGTGCTCTAGGGTTGGCCCTGCCGTAATGAGCAGGCGCTTCTTGTTGGTTGGCTCAGAAGCTGTTTGCTTGAAAAACGCTTGAACAAAGCTCAAGATATTTTCAGGCTCTTCCATTCGGCCCTGACCTTCTAGGCCACTGGCTAAAGCGCCAAAGGTGGCAGGAATCACGGTTACCTTATCTGAAATAAGCGTTTGGAGATTTCTTTTAAAGCTCGGATGCTGATACATATCTAGATCCATGGCCGGCGCAATGATACACGGACACTTTAAAGAAAGATAACAAGCCAGTAAAAGGTTGTCACAGGCACCATTGGCCATTTTCGAGACTGAATTGGCCGTAGCCGGTGCGATTAGCATGAGGTCTGCCCATAAGGCCAATTCAACATGGTTGTTCCATTGACCTGTTTCTTTGTTCCAAAATTCGATATGAACCGGGTTTTCAGAAAGTGTGGCCAGAACAAGCGGGCTAATAAAGGAAGAAGCAGAAGGTGTTAAAACACAACGTACGTCAGCGCCGCTCTTTTTGAGCAAGCGAACCAAGGAGGCAGTTTTGTAGGCGGCAATACCTCCTGTAATACCAAGAAGGATGCGCTTACCAAACATGCTTATTGCAAGGCCTCAGGTTTGCGGAGGTAGATTTTTTCCTCGAGCAACTCTTCCATAGCAATAGCTGTTGGCTTAGGCATTTTTTCGTAATGCTTAGAGATCTCGATTTGCTCGCGGTTTTCAAAAATTTCTTCGAGGTTGTCTGTGTGCGTAGCAAATTCTTGCAACTTTTGAGTCAATTCCTCTTTGAGTTCAGTAGAAATTTGATTGGCTCTTTTCGAAATAGCCACCAAAGATTCGTAGATGTTACCTGTTTTTTCTTCTACTAGGATAGTATCACGGGTAACGGTTGTACGTTCTGCTGTTGTGTTTTTGAAACTCATGTGTATTTTATTTAATTTTTTCGAGCGCTGCAGCGTAGTTTTCTAATTCATTTAGGTACTTCGAAGAAGCGTAGCGAATGGCAAAGTTACGGAATCTTTCAATAGTTTGGGAACTGCGTTCATTTTTTTTACTTTCAATGCTATTGATGGTCATGAAATAAGAGTTTTTCACCACCATGTAGTGTACCTCTTCTAAAAATTTAGAACGGCTGTAGTGCTCCATGAATATTTCTCCAGCAGCAACTGCGGCTTTGTAGTTTTCAGTGCGGTCATAGAGCGCAACCGCTTCGTATTCTTTGAGCTCTAGTTTGAAACGCAACTGATCGATGATGAGGTTGCAGGAATCAATGAGGTAAGAACCAGGGTAACGGTCAACAAATTGTTGCACATTGCTAATGGCCAATTCAGTTTCGGATTGATCTAGACTATATTCAGGTGAGTTTTTTACCGAACACATCGCTACCATAAACATGACTTCTTCCGCTTTATCTGAATATGGAAAGCGCTGCATATAAGAGCTGTAGTAATATTGCGCCATGTAATAATCTTCTAGCGCGTAGTAAGATGTAGCCATGCGGTAATAGGCCACCTCTCCCTCCCCTGATTTTGGGGCATGCTGGTAAATTTGCTCATAAAGCACAATGGCTTTATCGTATTCCTTTTTTTCGTAGAGCTCGTTGGCAGTAACAAATTTCTGACTGTAGTCGGCACCCTTCAAGATTTTTGCGTAATCAGAGCAAGCGCTGAGTCCTAAAAAAAGGAAAGAGATGATCAATAAATATTTCATGTTACTTGACTCTTAAACTGCGTCCTACTTGGAGCACAGATGTGGGTTTGATTCCGTTTAACTGACACAATTGAGAAACCGTAGTGCCGTTACGGGATGCAATTTCTGTAAGGGTATCACCGGGTCTGACTTTGTAATAGCGGACTTGTGGCGTACGCACCACAACAGGCGCTTGAATGACTTCTGTTGGGTGGTCTTCATAGTAATCAGATGGTTTTGCACCTGGTCTGAATAAGCCTTTGTGTACAAATAAATTCTCGTTTTTGAGTTCTTTTTTCGAGAAGTCAATGACTTCTTCTGGGTTCATTGGGACATCGTAAAAGCGAATTTCATAATGCAAATGAGCACCGTAAGACCTACCTGTGTTGCCACCTAAACCGATAGGTTCACCGGCAACGATATCTTGATCGGGATAAACTAGAAATTTACTAAGGTGTGCATAAAGCGTTTCAAGACCATTTGGGTGTCGAATGATCACAAGATTGCCATAGCCGCCGTCATTGTATTTAGCGTAGCGTACTTTTCCTGACCAAGTTGCGTATACGGTGTCTCCTGTTTCCAAATCGATATCTATGCCGTTGTGGCTTCTTCCATTACGAGGACCATAGCGAGAAGTAACAATACCTGGTGCTGGCATATGAAAATTTTGATCGTAGTCGTCGTTGACACAAAGCCAAAGGGTGTCTTTCAGCTTTGACATATCGTTGCGACTGGTGAAACAAACATCGTTAGACCAAGGGTGCTTGAAGCTTGGATCTTGCGCCAACATTTCTTGGTGGATGCGCGGGTTCATGATGCCATCAAAAGTAGAAACCTGCAAGAAAGACCATGTTTTGTTACTATACAAAACTATTTTACCAACTTCGGTATCGATGGTATCGAGCGCACGTTGGGCTTGCAAGGTTGAAGCAACAAGGAAGCAAATACTAAGAAGAAGGACGACTTTCTGCAAAACGGTAATTTCAGTGCAAATTTACAGATTTCTTATGAAATGGACCTGACACCAAGGATATCCACTAGAAAGAAAACCGATTCATTGGGGCCTATTGCCGAGCTGTAACCTTTCTTACCATAGGCCTGTTCAGGACTCAAAATGATATAATATCTTTCTCCTTTGAGTGCATTTTTGAGGATTTTTCTCAGACCTGGAACCGCTGTTTTTTGACCCGGCACAAAACGCAAAGGGAATTTTCTGGCATTAATGGCATTGGCCTTATTTGGCGTTGACGCTATGAATTCATAGGCAATTTCTTTTTCTGAGTCGGGGGCTAAATCAAAGGGTTCTCCTTTAGCCAAACGCCAACTTCTGATGCCATCTGCATCTATACTAGGCTTCACCTTAGAGATGATTTTGACAAACAACCAATTATCGGTGTTCGGTTCGATGACGTTTTTGATGCCTTTAGCGCCATAGGCAAGCGCAGCCGGTATTTCAATTTTCACGAAGTCACCTACCTTAAGTTCAGCAAAGGCGAGATCCCACCCTGGAGTTTGCATGCTGTAACCTACCACGAACGGAATAAAGGGCATTTTGATGCGGTTATTGCCGTCTACAATTTTTCCGTCGGGTAAAGCCAAACGGTAATCAATGAGTGCCATTTCACCCGTTTTAAAACGAGGCCCCTGCCCTCTTTTGATCCATTTGATGACAACACCATTTGGTAATTTTTTGGAAGCACTGACTTTTCCGCGTTCAAAATTGATCAGGTTCTGCTTGGAGGCTGAAGCACTGGTATCAAAATCGTTGCTTTGTTGGGTATTGGCTTTTACTACGGGCTGAGCATTCGTTTTTTTGGTTGCAGGATCCTGACAAGACCACAAAAGCAAAGTGCTCAGGAGTATTCCGAAGATGTATTTCATTGTAATTCAATAAGTTTAAGATCGATGTAAAGGATGCTTTGAGGCGGAATGTGCTGGCGATCTCCGAGCAAACCATGCCCTAAATAACTAGGTAAAATTAATTTGGCAGCCTCTCCTTTGCGCATCATTAACAAAGCTTCATGGATACCGGTTTCTTTTTCTGAATGCGCAATGCTCAACCACTCCACTTCATCTTTTGGCGTTTGGTAGCAGATATTTTGATCTAGTGTCTTGACCACCACTTGAATGGCTGCGCGTTGCCCTTCAATAGCTAACGGCTGTGTTTGTGCTACTTTTTGATAAATCATGTAACGCAAACCTGAATTCGTTTTTTGCATACTGAGCTCGCGGTAATGAGCCAAAAACGTAGCAATTTTAAGTTCTTCTCGGGCGCTCAATTCTTGATTAAAATCAACGGAATGGGCATTACTCCAGGTTGTTTTTGGCGCTGTTTTTGGCTGCGGTCTTCTACAAGCACTCATTAAAGAGAGACTTAAAAATGCACAGAAGAAAACGATCAAAACTTTCATGATGGCCTATAACTCGTTCATGTATTGATGAAGACGTTCTAATGCAACTTCAAGCGTTGAAGGCCAAAAACCTCCGGCTGCGTATTGGTGCCCGCCTCCTGAAAAGTACTGCTGGGCAAAAGCATTGACATAGCGCCCACCTTTGGAACGAAAAGAAAACTTGACACCTTCTTCGGTTTCCATCATAAAGATACCCACTTGCATATTGGCAATCGATAAAATGACATTCACCAAACCTTCGGTGTCACCCTTTTGATAATTAAACTTATCGAGTTCAGTCCTTGAAAGTGTGATAATGCCAAGGCCTTTATCTTCAAAAAGTTGGAGTTTTTCTGCAATGGCATAACCTCTTAATTGCAAGCGCCCTACTGTATTTACGTCGTAAACTGCTTCGTGAATTTTGTGCGCTTCTAGACCGAGGTCATATAAGTGTGCCACAATTTGATGCGTTTTGCTATTTACTGACGGAAAACGAAACGAACCCGTATCAGTCATGAGCCCCAAATAGATGCCTTCGGCCATGGCTAAATTCAGGTGCTGCAAGAGGCCGATTTCTTCAAGACATTCATAGATAACTTGAGTAGTAGAGCAAACCGTCGTCTTTGAAACAGTGAAATCACAGAATGCTTCAGGGCCCGGATGGTGGTCGAGCATGACTTTTGTTGCCGGAAAACTCGCAACAAAATCTTGCATTTTGTCCCCTACTCTGGAAGGAGCATTGTAGTCTAGACAAAAGATGGCATCGGCTTGATACGCTTTTTCTTGCTCATAAACTTCCCATTTGACTTGACTCAAGAACGGCAATAAATAGGCCGCTGGTTGGTCCGGAAATAAAATGAGGTAAGGCTTGTGCATTTGCTGAGCCAAGGCGGCCCAAGCAACCACACTCCCGACCGCATCGCCGTCAGGGCCTTTATGAGTGGTAATTAACCAATTGGTGGCTTTTTCAAGCTGCGCTCTGAGTGCTGTCATGAATTAATCTTGTTGCATGTGTTTGTCTTCCTCCGGATCTGGCGGAAATAATTTTGGCAACTCAGATTTATTTTGCAAACGATCGAGTAAATCCTCTAATTGAGAAATGGATAGATTCTTAGCAATGATTTTCTTGTCTTTGTCAAGAACGAAAACTTTAGGCGTCGAATAGATATCGTAGGTTTGCTGATAGTTTAAGCTTTGAAGCGTAGTTGGCTTCCCTTTTTCACCAGGATAGAGCTGAACTAATTTCTCAGGAGTTACTTTAGCAATTTCATAGATGCTATTGGTTACTGCCACATTGATGAAAGTTAGTTTGTTGTCAGAGATGTATTTTTTCCAGGCTTCAAAATCTTTACCTACACCTTTGCCAATCGCGTACACCTCAATATTGCGTGCTTTCCATTTTTCAGCATAAAGGGTCTGGATTTTTGGCGTCACTTTTTTACAGTGACCACATTCTGGATCCCAGAAAAAAAGAATGGTGTATTCAGATTTTAAGCTATAGAAGTCAAGCCACTTGGTGTCTGTGGTATCGCGGAGAATGAGGTTTGGCGGCACAATACCCATCACGGTGTTGAGCTTGTTATCTAGGTTTTCACAGAGGTCTTTGAATTTATCTTCTGCTACCCAAAATGCAGGAGATTTACCCGACGCATCTTTGGTGCAGAAATACCTTTTGAGCATGTAATAATACACCTTATCCATCCCCATGATATCGCTTTTGCCGTAGTTTGAAGCAATCCAACCTACAGAATACTCGTACATTTTTGATTTCGGATCAAGGGCATCACAAAACTGAAAGGCATATTTAATGATGGTATCCCAGTGCTGAATCATCATTTGCTTGCCAAAATAAAACTCTAGTTTGTTGGCAAAAATTGGATTATTAACAAGTGCATCTGTTTTGAAATCTACGTTGTCCCAGTAGTGTGCGAAATAGTATTTATAATTAAAAGCAGAATCTATGATTTTTCCGTTGGCATCTTTCGGAGACTCCGGAACAACAACTTCCATAGACATTTTAACAATTTTGGATACCAAACGTGTTGGATTACTGGCAATTAGATTCGCTTGGTAGGCATCCACCTCTTTATTAAGTGCTTCGATTTGCGTGCTGAGCGCTTTGTATTGCGCATCTTCTGCTTGCAGTTTGCCACGCAGCTCTGATAACTTAGCGATGTCGGCCTTCTTAGAAGAAATAAACTTCACGTAAGGAATAAACACCTTGTTTTCTTCAGATTTCTTGATGACCATATTGGCCATGAAGTCTGGGCCTTTGGTTTCAAGCAGGATATCTTCATTGTTATAAACAAATTCAAAGTAGCGTTGCCCTGGCAAAAACAAGCCAACAATACCTGGTTTTTGCTTCGCGCCATCAAAAACAACAAGGCCATTTTTCATTTCAGCAGTATCGGCATAAAATAATTTTGACCCAAAGTATTTAATGAGGTAAACAGTGGTATCTTTTTGATCCTGAACTTTTAAGCTGATTTTTTGTGCCTGACTTTGCAAGGCAATAATGCTGATAAAAGCAAATAGTAGGTGTCTCATATTTTTTATAGTTTCCTTACGAATTTGCCATCTTTTATTCGATGACGCATCAATTTAACATTTCTTTAACCAATTCGATCCAATGCTTGCAAAAGCAATGATTCAGTAGCCAGCGGATTCAGGTAATGCACGTTTTCATAACGGCGCATCCAGGTCAGCTGTCGCTTGGCATAGTTTCGGGTGTGTTGCTTGATCAATGCTGGAACTTGCACTTTATCTAATTCTCCATTCCAACAGGCAAAAAACTCGGTATACCCAACGGTATTCAGCGTTTTATATTGCGTATGCACCGGGAAAAATTGAGCTACTTCCGCTTCTAATCCTTCTGCTATCATGATATCTACGCGTTCATTGATGCGTGCATAAAGTTGCTCGCGAGGCCAATCAATCACCATGCGTTCTGTTCGGGCCAATGGCTTTTCCAATCCTTTGCGCAAAATAGCATTTGAAACACCAGTAATTTCAAACACTTCGAGCGCTCTTATGAGGCGCCTTGCGTTGTGCATATCGACTTGTGCGAAATATGCTGGATCTAACCTTTGTAATTCAACTTGTAAAAATTCAAGCCCTTTTTCTTTAAAGCATTCCTGCCATTTCAACTGCACTTCAGGATCATGAGGCAAATCGTCAAGGCCATAAATTAAGGCATCGGCAAACAGCGCTGAGCCTCCAACCAATACCACTACCCCCCTTTCAGAGAGTAAGCGTTCTAATACGGGTCTAGCTAAGGCCTCAAATTCAGACGCATTGATCGCGTCTTGAAAGGATGCATGTTGAATAAAATGATGGCTAGCTGCATTTAGTTCCTCGGTACATGGCACTGCAGTTCCGATCGACATTTCTTTGTAAAATTGCCTAGAATCAAAGGAAATGATTTCAGTATTGTAATGCTGAGCTAAAGCAATGGCCAATGCCGTTTTACCGGAAGCTGTTGGGCCCTGCACGACGAGAATCAGAGGTTCTTGCATATTTTATTTCCAATGCTCGTAAATGCCCGTTACCTTTCTTACATAACTTGTTGCATGCCCTCTATAAGCCCCACAGCGCACTACTTCAGAGCGATAAAAACGTGGGTCGTCCAGTTTATCAACCATCAATTCTACGTTTCCAATCCATTTATTCGGATTCAGCCCTGCAGACTTCGCTAAATTTCTAGCATCTTGAATATGGCAAATACCTGCATTATAGGAAGCCAAAACAAAGCACAAACGGTCATTTTCATCTGGGATTTCAGACCAAAGCCTTCCCATAGAAACCAAGTAGCGCATGCCTCCATTGATCTGAGCCTCAGGGCTCGAGCCAGGAACTACTCCAAACTGCGGCCCAGTATTTGGCATGAATTGCATGAGACCGTAAGCCCCACCAAAACCGCGCGCATTCGGATTAAACCTCGACTCTTTAAAGGCGATAGCAGCAAGTATTTTCCAATCCCAGCCGTATTTTTTAGCGGCATTTTTGAATAGTTTATCAAAGGGCGAAATAGCCCCTTTCGGTGTCAGGAAGAATTCGGTTGGTGTTGAAGAAATGTAATCGAAGTAGCGTTTTTTCAATTGAGAGAAAGCCTCCGAAGCCAAAAATTCATTCAAAAACAAATCGAGTTTCTCTTTCAGCACCTTAGATTTCGGACGCAAAGCAAAAGCAATGCGCTGTTCAAAAGACATCCGAGTTGAAATATCTAAAAATGGATGCATGTCTTTGGAAATACGGGCTAAATTTTCGTGTGCTAGCGTATAACGGATTCTGCCGCTCACCACTTCATCAATTAAATCTTCAGCCAATGGCAACTGTGGCTGAAACTTGACATCAATTTCAGAACCGACCTCCTCTTGTAAGGCAATCAAGCGCTTTTCAAAAGCCGAATTTTTACGAACGTATACTTTTTTGCCCGCCAAATGTGCAGGCTCTTTGATCAAAGAGTCTGATTTTCTTTGAACAAGTACCTGAAAGGTTTGATAATAAGGCATGCTGTAGGCAAATACATTTTCTTTACCTAATTCAATAGGTAAGTTAGCCGCTACGATATCCCCTTCTCCTTTATTGAGGTAACGCGCAAAATCTTCTAACTTATTGAGAGACTTTACTTCCAATTTCAATCCGTTGGCCTTGCAAAATGTATCTAGGATTTCGTATTCAAATCCCATTTGCTTACCCCTGAATTCAAAATAAGAAAGCGTGCTGTTTTCAGTAAGAACTGTAAGCTTGCCCTTTGCCTTGATTTGATCCCAATCACGAGATAAAGCACGGCGGTTTGCGACGTCTTTACAAGATAGTAAGATGAGTGCAAGTGTTGCTGTGAAGAATAAATTTCTCATGCCGTTTTTGTGCATAAGTCAAGGTTTACGAAAAGATTTTGAATTAGTTACATGTATCCAACATTTTGGAAGTGAGCAATATATACCTAATCATTCCTTACCAAAGTAGCACCCTCCTCTTTATTCTCGAGACACAAAAATGAAAAAAATATTAAATTTTTATTGCAAATTGGTTTTTATTCATATCTTTGCACACGTCTAACAAAGGGGGTTTAGCTCAGCTGGTTCAGAGCATCTGCCTTACAAGCAGAGGGTCGGCGGTTCGAACCCGTCAACCCCCACAACGAAACCCAGTAATTCTTTTGAGTTACTGGGTTTTTTATTTGCTATAACTGCTATTAATCTTTTGGTTTTGAGCAGCATTTCACGTATTTTCGTCTGGTATGTTCTCAACGTTTTCTAACAAGATTAAATCCATATCCATCAAGACCTGGGCCCTCATTTCATTAGGCTTCATACTTGTGTTGTCAGGCTTCTTTTTACTTGCCCTTCGCGAACTGCGCTTTGACTACAACTTTGAAAAGTTTTTCCCGGATCACGACACCCAGACCAGCTATTACAAGCAGCACCGCGAACGCTTTGAATCTGACAACGACTTTTTATTGCTCGCCATTGAAAACAAAAAAGGCATTTACGACCTGTCCTTTTTGAAAAATATTGAACGCTTAAGAAATGATATTGAACGCACGGTACCCTTTGTCAAACGAGCAGTTGCTATCACATCGGCTAAAGAAGCAAAAATATACCCGTTTGGAGGCTTGGTCTTCGATCCTTACATTCATGGTCAGCGCAAATTCTTGGCTGCTGACGCCAAACGCATTTCAGCAACGCCAGAACTTCAAAATACGCTTGTAGCCAAAGACACGCAATCAGTCTGTATTTTCATCCGCCACCAAGACTACATCAAGCGCCAGCAAAGCGACCTCATGTTGGCTAAAATTCATCAGTTGGTAGATGCCTATTATTTTGATGGTGTTCACCTTTCAGGCAGAACGCACGGTCAAAAAGTCTATGTAGATAGAATGATGGAAGAAATGGTTTTCTTCTTGTTTTTAAGCGCCGCGTTGGTGCTGGTTTTTCTATTTCTGACTTTCAGATCGGTTTGGGGCATGCTAGTACCGATGTCTGTCATGATTATGGCTTGCATTTGGCTACTTGGCGGCATGGCTTGGCTCGACGAGCCCATCAATATTTTACTCGTAACGCTACCTACTATTTTGTTTGTGGTGGCCATGGCTGATGTTATTTATATTGTGAGCCGTTACTTACAAGGGCTGCGCGAAGGACTCAACAAGGTGGAGGCAACAAAAATCACTTACAAAGAAATTGCTTTTCCGGCTTTTTTAACTTCCATAACTACCGCCATTGGCTTTGGTAGTTTGTATTTTGTTAAGGTAATCCCGATCCAAGTATTTGGCGTGGTTGCCGGGCTAGGCACACTGATCGCCTATTTCTTTACCATGTTTTTATTGCCCATTCTATTTTTACTCCTCCCTACTCCAAAATACATCCATCAACAAGCCGAAGCTCCGTATTGGCGCAAGTTTTTAAGCTTTATTTTTAAATTTTTAATCCGCAGAAGAACAGCGGTTTTAGTCGGGAGTGCGCTTTTAATCGTGGGTTCGTTTTTTGGTATTGTCTTGATCCGCAACAACCATTACCTTATGGATGATTTGCACCCGAAAGAACAACTCAAACAAGATTTTAAATTTATCGATACGCATTATGGTGGCATCAGGCCTTTTGATGTGGCTGTTGAACTATCGGATCCGGCGCTGAGTTTTTGGGACCCAGCAGTTTTGAAAGAGTTACAAAAGGTCGAAAACTATCTTGAAAACACCTATGGTGCTGAAATCAAAAATTCTTTGACTCAAAGTCTTTGTATCATGAACAGGGCCTCACACGGTGGGTCTGCCGCTTATTTTGAAATCCCGACCCAAAAAAGCGTACTCAAAAACTTTCGTAGAAATTTACGCAGACTCGAGGGTGGCACCTACTTGCGAACCATCTTAGATTCAACAGAGCGCTTCAGCAGGATGCACGGCAACTTGGCAGACCTCGGCAGCGCCATAATTGCCAAAAGAAACGCAGGATTTGAGCGCTACTGCCAGCAGCTTCCGTTACACGGAAAAGTGAACTATCGCATTACCGGCGCTGCCCACCTACTCGATCGCAACATCGACTTCATTTCGGCCAGTCTGGTCGAAGGCCTGATTTTTTCTGTTTTGCTCATTGCCTTGATCATGGGCTTGGTTTACAAATCGCTGCGCATGATGTTCATTAGCATGATCCCAAACCTCATTCCCCTCCTCGTGATCGCAGCACTCATGGGCTTCGGTGGCATCGAGTTAAAAACAAGTACAGCCGTCATTTTTACGATTGCCTTTGGCATTGCCTATGACGACACCATCCATTTGTTGGCCAAGTTTAAAATTGAATTGGCCAAAGGCCGCAGTACCGCTTATGCGCTCAAACGCGCCTACATGGAACGCGGAAAAGCCATGATTTTATCGAGCCTGATTTTATGCTGCGGCTTCTCAATGCTGGTGTTCTCAACGTTCATGGGTTCTTTTTACATGGGGATTTTAATTAGCATCACCCTTTTTGTAGCACTCATTTCAGACCTGACTTTACTCCCCGTCTTAGTGCTGCTTTTTTACCGAGCTCAAAAACCACTCCTTGGTACTGATGAGGCCCATTAAAGCCACCAAAACCAAGCCCCAAACAATATGAAATAAAGGCAAGGTATCTAATCCTTTATAGTGGAAAAAATAGCCCCAATAAAACAAAAACCCAACCTGGCTAATGATGCTGATCCACATCACGAAGTGCAAAATCGTCTCATAAAATGTACAGCGTTCTTGGTGATAACGCACTTCGTCAATGACCTCGTGCACCGTACGCGTGAAGAAAAACGCTAGAAAAAAGGGCAAGACTTCTACATCAAACCAATAAAACAACAACAAGGTAAATTGCATGAGGCCTGAACTCAGGATCAGAATGCGGTGTGTTTTCAGTTCTGGATCAGAAATATCCTGATGAGCAATTCCTGCATGCGTATAGGCATCGAGCGCCCACACTACCACAAATATTGTACTAACAATCAGAATGAGTAAAGAAAGTGTTTCAGGAGCTACTTGCATCTTAATAAAAGAAGCAAGTTAGGAGAAAAATCAATAAACAAGTTAAAATATTGAGGTATTGCGTCCAGATTTGTTGGTTGTGATTTTGCCGTACGCGAATTAAAATGAAAGCCTTGTAAATGATGACGGCGATCGATAACAAAAACATCCAAGATTTCAGGTGCAATCCATCAAATGGGATTACTAGTAAAATAGAAGCAACATTGATGAAGTGTAATATGGATATAGTTCTATCCACTCCCACATAAATTGGTAGTGTGATCAAACCTTTCAACTTGTCATGCGCTACATCATTGATATCGCGAATAATGCTCCCGAAACCAACTTGAACCGCAACAAACCAGAACATAAATTGAGTGGTGGGTTGATACAAATCATTGGCACCTAGCGGAATCAAAGAAGCCCAAGAAATACCGATGAGAGCATTTTTAAATACAAGTAACTTCTTGATTTGAAAACCCTGGCCAAGCAGAGGGATTTCAGCTTGGTAAAGTAAACCGAGAAGAAAAATAAACCCTAAAACAAGAAATTGAACACCTGAAAGGTAGCAGACAGAAAAACCAAAAGCGACCAGCAGTTGCGCAATAAACAAGCGTTGCCAACCAGCCTTGAATGGCTTTCGAAAATCAAAACCGTATAAAAACCATGTTCCAAGATTTGCTAAGTAAATCGTAAAGAGCAGCTTTTCATCGAATTGTACATTTGCCAACCATGCGCCAGTTGCTACCAATGCTGAGGCCGCCACCAAAAAAAGCAACTTTATAGAATATCTTTTGAGCCAAATTATCACGCTCCAAAAGTGCAATTATTTGCTGTACTTTTCAAAATTGAAATTTGCCTAATGATCCAAATAAGTTGTGAAAAACGCAAGTTATTGTTACTCCTTGAGCAAGCTTCAGCTATTTTTTAACTAAATATTAATACAAAAAGCCTTGTCAATCAAATTGGCAAGGCTTTCTTTGTAATATGAATCTGATCAATCGAGAACTTAGCTGGTTGTCTTTTAACGAACGCGTTTTGCAAGAAGCGCTAGACCCCAAAGTACCACTCACTGAACGCATGCGCTTTCTAGGCATTTACTCCAATAACCTAGATGAATTTTTTAGGGTAAGGGTTGCCAACCTCAAACGGGTCATGGAATTTAAGAATGAAAAGATTCAAGGTTTCAAAGGATCTGCCGAAGAGCTTTATGTAGAGATCAGAAAAGTGGTCATGAAAC